>JACCEB010867999.1_pt1 | contig 126414 bp, 100 predicted proteins | sample 7454761 | NCBI WGS metagenome assembly JACCEB01 (sample SAMN15323454, study PRJNA562643) | freshwater metagenome | isolation source: river surface water | place: USA:Blue River Watershed | collected 2017-08-18 | reverse complement strand
ATTAAGTTAACTAAAAAAAATAAGTTAACTAAAAAAAATAAGTTAACTAAAAAAAATAAGTTAACTAAAAAAAATAAGTTAACTAAAAAAAATAAGTTAACTAAAAAAAATAAGTTAACTAAAAATAATTAATTTAACTAAATAATTAAGTATTTTATTTATATATGAAAATTAATAATATTACTGATATTTTTCCAAATTTTTTAACGTATAATAAAGATAAACAAATAAGATTATGTATAAATAAATTAATAAAAATAGATAAAAAAATATATGAATTTGAAGATATAATGTTTAAAATGTGGGATAATTATTATATTTCTAAAAAAATGGGTTTTATTGATAAATTTGATTTTTTTGATTATATGACATCAACTAAAAAATATAAAAAACTAATGTTAACTAAAATTTATATAGAAAATTTTTTATGGCATTGGGAGCCATAATTTAACTTTACTTTATTATGGCATTGGGAGCCATAATTTAACGTATGGCACAATTGGTGCATTAAATGTTGGAATAAAGATTGAGTTAACACCGTATAAAGTTGGTGTGTAGTGCCAGAAAGAGATTGGTTGCATTAATCTTCTTCTGTATGATGCAAAGTTGTAGTAATCATCTGAATCAGTTGATGATGATGAAGATGAAGATGATGATGAACCTCTACGTCTATGAGTTGATTTCTTTGGGTTAGTACTTTTCTTAACATGGCTTTCACCACCAGCTTGACCAGCTTGGCTAAGTTTCTTTTCCATTTTTGATTCATATGATTCTACTTTTTTAAGAAAGTTTTTCTTTTCAGTTGCTGTCATTTTAACATCATAGTTAGAAATAGCAAAATCTACTTTTGATCCACCAACTAATTTTTCTGATATTTTATAGTGTGATAAATTATTATTAGCATCTTTTAATGTAACGTATGTGTGTGGTAAGTTGTTAGTAACATGTGAACTAAGATCATTCCAAAATTGAGATACAGCATCTAATCCTGTTTCAGCTGTGTATTCGGTATTTAATTGTCCTAATATTAAAGGATTGACTACTTTGAAACTTTTCATTTTATATTATTTATTTAGATATTATAAAAAAAATTGATTTATAATATTTTTATAGATGAAATATAATAAATAACAGAAAATATATATAAAGATATTTCAATAGTACTAATCATATTATAATATATGAAAGACGGACGCATTTTTGAATATACTATAGAACATATATCAATTTTTAAACATCTATTTGAAATATTGTCAAATGTGCTTCACGAACTTGAAATAATTCATATTCAACCAGAAAAACCGGTTGACAATGAAAAACAAGATAGTGATCAAGAAGATAATGATCAAGATAGTGATCAAGACAGTGAAGAAGAAGTTAAACCCAAAAAAGTTGTAAAATCAAAAGCTAAACAAAAAGAAGAATCTGATGATTCAGATAATTCTGATGCTGATTCAGACGATGATAATACAAGCAATCGAAAGAAACTTATTGGCAAAGTTGATAAACATCTTGATAAAATAGAAAAACTTGATAAAAAAGATAAACAAGACGATAGTAAAAAAGGTGGTATTAAAATTGTTGAAGTCAATGACTATGAAAGTATTATTATCTTGATTAAACTTGATGCTGAAAACTTTTATAAATTTGATTGCAAGAAACCAACTTTCTCGATTGGTCTTGATCCAACTAACATGTTTAATATTCTTAAAAATATTGATAAAGAAGGACAAGTAACTTTTTATGTAAATGATGCTAATAAACAAACACTTAATATTGAGTTACAAAATAATGAGAAAAAGAGTCGATCAATCTATGACTTTAAACTGATGGAACTCGATGAACGTAAGATCTCCCCACTTCCCCCAGAATTTGATATTAACATTCAAATGAAAACTAAAGACTTTCACGATATCTGTAAAGAACTATCGTCTTATAGTCAATTCATGATTATTGAATGTACTGAAAAGAAAATCGAATTTAAATGTAAAGGAGCTAAACGTGAATTTGAGCATGATCCAAATGGTGGTGATAATTGTGTGTTTATTCGTCTTAATCCCAATCGTAATAAAAACAAACCAGTTATAGTTCGTGAAATTTATGATCTCAATGATATTTGTATGTTTAATAAATGCAAAAACTTATCAACTAATATTCAAATACTTTTACGTAATGAATATATCATGTTTGTTCGCTATAAAGTTGCATCATATGGCACTATGACAGTTGGATTTAATCCAGCTAATGAAAAATTAGTAAATAAACATGCCAACTATGACGATGCTAAATTTGATCCATTCTATAAACAATCAGAAGTTAAATATAAGCAATAAAATTATTATTTTTATTTATAATAATATAAATTATTATTATAATGAAACAAAAGCATGTTATAATAATTATAATAATAGTCTTATTGTTAGTTTATTTATATTTTAATAATAAACAAAAAGAACATATTGATTCAACAGTGACAATGAATAAAAAAATGAGATTATTTAGTATGGGTGGTCTTGATAGTAATAATCATCCAAGAATAGAATGGGTTAATCAACAATATGGTGTAAAAATAGTAGATCCATCAGGAAATAATTATAATTCATCTGATTGGGTTTGTATAGTTGCCGGTATTTATCTTCCAAAAGATCAAACAACAACAACATCTGGATCAAAATTTGCAAGAACATTTTTAAATGATAATAATGAATGGGTTGTAAATTTCTTTGAAGGAGGTACTGAAACAGATTATATAAGACATAGATCTGTTATAAATATATTAGCTATACCAAAAGAAATATCTGAAAGTGTTAAATTATATTAATATATTTTATTAATATATATAATGGGAAAAAATAATAAAATAATTATTATTGTGATTATTATAATAATTACTTGTTGTTTATCATTTTTATACGCCTATTTTTATATAAATAATTCACATACAATATCAGCAACACCATCTACAGTATCAAGTGAAACAACACCATCAACAACAGCAACACCAGCAACACCAGCAACACCAACAACACCAGCAGCAGCAGAAACAACCGCAACACCAGCAGCAACCGCAACACCAGCAGCAACAACAGCAAGTGAAACAACAGCATCAACATCAACACCAGTAGCAATAAATAAAAAAATTAAATTATTTAGTATGGGTGGTAATGATAGTAATAATCATCCACGAATAGAATGGGTTAACCAACAGAATGGTATAAAAATAGTAGATCCATCTGGTAATAATTATAATTTATCTGAATGGGTTTGTATAGTTTCAGGTTTTATACTTCCAAAAGATCAAACAACATCAACATCGGGATCATTAATTGCAAGAACATTTTTAGATAATAATAATGATTGGTTTGTGCAATTTTTTGAAGGAGGTGTAGAGACAGATTATATAAGACATAGATCTGTTATAAATATATTAGCTATACCAAAAGAAATGGTTGATTATATTAAATTATATTAAATAAAAATATAATTTGTTTATAAAAATATAATTAAAACTATATTTTTATTTAATAAAAAATTATAGTTCATATTCTGGTTTAATTTGTTTATACTGGATAGACATAGTATAATTGTCACCCATGATTCCCATTAGTTGTTTTTGTAATTCTGTATTGAATTTATTAATAAGTTGTTTAGGTAACTCATTGACAAATTTATTGTTTTGATGATATGTCTTTGTCCAAATTTTAATTAGAATACCACGTTTCTTAAAATTATATGAAATACCATTAATATCATCACTGTTTGCTACAAATGTTTCATTCATAATAAGCATGCAAATTGATATAAATATTTCTGTTGAAATATCGGTTTTAAATCCACGTTGAATTGAATCAATTTTTAGTGAACAAATACCTCCAAATTTATTGTTAACATCTTCCCAAATTGGTGAAATCTCTCCTCGCATAATAAAGAGTTGGTTTTTGTAAGAATCATAGAATTGAAAATTATTAAAAAATCGCCAAAATGAACCAATGCTATTAATAATATATCTCTTTTGATAACTTGGTAGTGTCCAATCACTATTATCCGAACGATGTACCCATACAGTCCATGGAGTATTAAGTTTTAAATCATTACCAATATCACCGTAATTACTTGTTTCATCATAAATTTGTTTATGTTCAAGAACTTTTTCATCATATTTAATATCATGACGTGGTTTATGATCTCGTGACTTTTGTGTTACAAAATCTGATACTTTTATATCACTAGAAACATTAAGCATTTTTTCATTATCATCGTCTTCTTGATTTACTTCTTGTTGTTCTTCTTGCTTTTCTTCTTGTTGTTCTTCTTGTTGTTCTTCTTGTTGTTCTTCTTGTTGTTCTTCTTGTTCCTCACAAACAATATTATTGATTGGTTGTGGTTGTTCTGGTTCTTGATTAGTTAGAATAGTTTTTGGTTCAGCAATATTATTATCTTCTTCATGATCAGACTCATTTTGTTGTAAAATTAAAAATGGATTTTGTAGTTTTTTATTAGTTACTTTAGAGGTAGCTTTAGCTTCATCTTTATTATTATGTTTCATACTTCTTTTGCTAGACATTTATAATTTATTATTAATAATCTATTCTTTAAGAGGGTAATATATATAATAATCAATTTTTATTATCAGCAAAGCTGATAATAAAAATTAATGAGTTTTAACTGAAATTAAAACGAATCAATTTTTTATTAATGAGCTTTATCTTTAATAAAACGAATCAATTTTTTATATTAGCTCTGCTAATATAAAAAAGTGATGAGTCAAAAACGCAAATTATTTATAATTTGCTTTTTGCGAATCAATTTTTTATTTAAGTTTTAACTGAAATAAAAAAATAATAATAAAATCCATAATAAAAAAATGTTTAATAAAAGCATGCAATATAACCAGATATTCCTAAATCTTCGAGTGGACACATATAAATATTATGTTCAATCGTTTTTAGTTTATTTATCATACTAGTAAATATATTAATTTTTATTTCTTTTTTAAGAAATTTATCAAGTAAATATTGATGAGTTTCGCTAATTAATTCTAACAAAGAATATTGATTATCATCTATAATTTTCTGTATTAGTTTATTAGAATTAGCTATATTATTTTTAATTACTATGTTATATATCTTATCAATATCTTGCATCGATGGATAACCAAAACATAAAGATACATTATCGTAATTAATTATATCATATGACATCGATATAGATTGTAAATTATTAATTGCTTTTCTCATATCACCTTTTGATATTTTTAATAGAAAATTTAATCCATCTTCAGTATATTTTATTTTGTTTGTTTCACATAATCTAGTAATCGCAGTAGTCATATCTGGCATACTTAAATTAGAAAATTTAAATAGAGTACAACGAGATTGAATTGCTGGATCTATATTTTTAATTTTATTACAGATAAGACAAAATCTAGCATTTTCTGTGTAATCTTCTATTATACGTCGCAACATAGAATGAGCACTAAATGTCATCGAATCAGCTTCATCTAAGATAACTAATTTAAATGGTTGTTCTTTATAAAGACACTTTGTTACTACAAAGTTTTTAACTTTGTTGCGAATAATTTCGATACCTCTTTCTTCACTCGCATTAATTTGTAATACCATTAGATTATAATAATCTTTATATGCTTCTCGTGCATATGAATTTATAATAGATGTCTTTCCTGTACCTGATGGACCATATAATAGTAAATGTGGGAGTTGCTTATTTTTTAGATAATTATTTAATGCTTCTTTAATATTTGTATTTCCTATAATTTCACTAATATGATGAGGTCTGTATTTTTCGATCCATGGTAATGTTTTTTCTTCTATTTGATTTTTATAATATTTTTCTTTTAATTGATGTTCATCCACTTCTATTTTAACTGTAAAATCAGCAGCTGTTAAATTATCATCATAGTTTTCATGTTTCATTTATTAGAGATATTAATTATAATATTGTTAATCGTTACTAGTTTAAATAATATTATATAAAATATTAAAAATACAATTTTTTTGATAGGTACTGGGTCGCTAGTTTTGTTAAAAAAAATTGTATTTAATATAATTTATATATAATATTACTTAAATTAATATTAACTAATATATATTAAACAATGGACAATCCTATTTATGCTTATGACCGTCATATAAAACAAATTGACCATATAGATTTCAATGTTATGCCTAATGAAGAAATTATTAATAGATCAGCATTTGGCCGTGATAATCCTGGTACAGAGTTTCCCGATTTATATGAAAATGGTGAGCCGCGTAAAGGTGGTCTTGCGGATCCACGTTTAGGTACAATTGATATAAATACAATTTGTGCTACATGTGGATTTGATACAAACTTTTGTCCAGGTCATACTGGGCACATGAATTTAGTTGAACCATTTTTTCATATTGGCTATTTGGGTCACATTAAAAAAATCTTAGACTGTATTTGTCTTAAATGTTCTCGTGTTCTTATTCATCGTAATGAGGGTAAAGTCGCTGATATATTAAAAACAAAGTTTGGTAAAGCTCGTCTGGCTGAAGTATATAATGCAGTTAAAAATATTATTTCTTGTCCAAAATGTGGTACTACGGTATCTAAAATTCGATCAGAAATTAAAAAAACAACAGCAACTATTTTAATGGTTGCAGAAACAGATCTTGAAAATATTAAAGATGAAAATATTCAAATGTTAGGTAAGAAAAAACTTAAATTAGTTCTTACTCCTGAAATAGTATATGAAAAACTTAAAAATATTAGTGATGATGATTGTATTATTCTTGGTATGGATCCTAAACGAACCAGACCAGAAAATATGATTCATACTGTATTTTTAATTCCTCCTCTTGCAATTCGTCCAGCAGCAAAAGGTGATTTCTTAGGAGGTGCAATGATGGAAGATGGTCTAACACATCGTCTTGTTAACATTGTTAGATCTAATTATCGTATTATGAAACAAAGAGAAAGTGGAGGAGAAAATGTATCTAAATTTGCAAATGATAACTCAAATCTTTGTCAAATACATATTGCGTCTTATTTTGATAAAGACCAAATTTATTCACATAAAGGTGAACAAGATAAAGAAAGATCTCTTGCTCCAGGAATTAAATCAAAAGAAGGTCGTATTCGTAGCAATCTTATGGGTAAACGTACTGACTTTACTGCTCGTACTGTTATTACATCAGATCCTGTTATTGATTACAATGAAGTCCGTATTCCAGTTAAAATCGCTATGATTCTAACTTTTCCAGAAGTAGTTGGTCCATATAATATAGATTATCTTACAACTCTTGTAAGAAATGGTCGTACTAACTATCCTGGTGCGAACTTTGTTTTTCAAGCAAGTAATATATCTTCTGGTCAACATGTTCGACCACTAGATCTTCGAATTAAAAAAGAACAAGTAGAACTACGCTATGGAGATATTGTAGAACGACATCTTCAAAGCGGTGATATTGTACTACTGAATCGACAACCCACTCTGCATAAACAGAGTATGATGGGTCATAAAATCAAAGTTATTAACAACCCCGAACTGATGACATTTGGGTTATCTGTTGCAGTAACAAAACCTTACAATGCCGATGAACTACCTCGTTACTTTTTATAAGTATTCATACATCAACGTCGGCAACAGGAGGCGTGAAAAGCGTGCTACCTCCTAGTATATAAATTTAAAAATTTATATGCAAAACACCTTGCAGCGGGAAACCCCTTAGAGCCTTAACTACCATCTTTTATGGGAAACTATAAAGGAGAACTCGGTTAATAGCCGAACCCAACGGTAACAATGTTAAGGATTGGGCAATCCGCAGTTTACTACCTAAATCCGTTAAAAAATAAAAATATAAAATAAAATAAAAAAGACAGGATATGGTAGGGCTTCAACGACTGAACGGGTGTTGGTGAACAATGATGGTCTAGTCAACCTGAGTTTGCTTAAGATACAGTCTGCCCCTCTGGGAAACCTTAGGGAATCAGCGTTTGATGGCGACGAAATGAATATTTTTGTTCCACAAAGTATACAGACACAAATAGAGCTAGAAGAACTAGCAGACGTTAAAAAACAGATTATCTCGCCAAGTTCATCGCGTACCAGTATTGGTCTCGCACAAGATGGTCTACTTGGTGCATATAATCTAACAAGTCCAGCTATGCGCATTAACTGGCGCAATTGTATGAATATTATATCTTATACAAGTTTTGAAAAATTATCGACCTTCAAGAAGAAGAACTATTCTGGACATGAACTATTTACTATGATTATTCCACCAGGAATTAACATTAAAGATAGTAACTTAGAAATCAAAGACTCTGTTTTAACAAATGGACGTCTGACAAAAGATGCGCTAGGTGAAAAGAAAAACTTTGCTATCCATCAAATTATTTGGGATAGTTATGGTTCTGATGAAACTAAAAGATTTATTGATAACTCACAACGTTTGATCAACAACTTTAACTTATACAATGGTTTTACTGTTGGATATGGTGATGCTTGTATTGATAATTCTATTAAATTAGATATTGATCGTTTATTCGAAACAAAATCACAAAAAGTAAATAACATGATTGCTGAAATTGAAAACAATCCCAATCTTATGGAAAAAGAAGTATTTGAATTCAAACTTATGCAGGAAATGCAAAATACTTTATCAGAAGTTGGTAAACTAGTTATGAAAAACATGGATCCTGAAAATAACTTTAATATCATGGTTTCATCTGGATCAAAAGGTTCAGTTGCGAATATCGCACAAATTGCTGGATGTATGGGCTTTCAAGCAGTTGAAGGTACTTTACCACCAAAGAAATACAATAAAAGAACTTTACCATACTTTCATCAAAATGATGATCGTACTAAATCACGTGGTCTAATTCGTGAACCATATTTTGATGGTCTTGATTTTCCATCATTCTCATTTCTGCTTATGGCAGGTCGTGAAGGCATTATCGACGGTGCTATTAAAACAGCCGTCACAGGTTATGCACAACGTCGTCTTATTAAATCTATGGAAGATATTATGATTAAATATGATTCATGTGTTCGTACAGCAAATAACGCTATACTTCAATTAGTATATGGTGATTGTGGTGCTGATACAACAAAACAGTATAGATATAGTATTAAATTTGTAAACTATGGCAACAAAGAACTTGCTGCTAAATATAAATTTACTGATAAAGAACTATCAGAATTTAAGAACTTTAATGCAAAAGACAATGATAACTTATACAATGATATGATTAAAATGCGTGATGAGTTTAGAACCATCATGATGAAAGCTAAATGTGATTTCAAAGCTTTACAAAATAACCCATTTATACCTATCAACTTGAATCGTATTATTAATACTATTTCAAATAACAAAGATCTTAAAGATAGTAAATCAGATAAATTAACTCCTGATTATGTAAGAGATACACTAGATAAGATTCTAGATAACAAGTATACTAACTTAATTATGATGTCTGAAAAAGAACGTAATAATAAATCATCTGTTAAAAATCATGATGAAAAGATGTTTAAGACTTTTTTCAGAAGTGCATTATATGATGCATTATCTCCAAAGATATGTATTAATAATTTAGAACTTAACAAAGTTCAATTTGATAAAATTATTGATGATATTGTTAACATTTATAATAACAGTATTTGTCAACCTGGTCAAATGATTGGTATTTTATCTGCTCAAGCCTTAGGTGAAACTATTACACAGATGACACTTAACTCATTTCATTCATCTGGTTTATCAACTATGAAAGTACTTACTACTGGTGTGCCACGTATTCAAGAAATCTTAAGTGTAAGTAAGAACATTAAGACACCACAAATTGCTATCAAATTAGAAAAACAATACAAGAAGAGTAAAGAAATGGCTCATAAGATTGCATCAAATCTTAAATATACAACATTTGGTGATGTTCGTGGTCGCGTCAATGTTTATTATGATCCTGACCCACAAGATGGTGATGACTCTATCATGAAACAAGATAACGTAACTAACGTTTATTACAATCAAAAAGCAACTAAAAATAGTTGCCAATCAAGCATTACTGGTTTACCTTGGTTAATGAGAATTGAAATAGTCAAAGAAAAAATGCTTGACAAAGAAATCTCACTACTTGATATTAAGAGTAAATTCTGCCATTGGTGGGAAACTCGTTTCAACGATATTAAGAATATCAAGAAAGAAGAAAAACGAGTTATTAATAAGATTACAAGCATGGCTATCTTAAGCAATACAGACAATGATATCTCGCCTGTTATTCATCTGCGATTTAATATTCGCGATGTTGATCGTGTTAAAGATCCATTTAATCGTGAAACACTCATTGAGTTCATTGAACATATCATTGATAACTTTAAACTGAAGGGTATCGATGAAATTACTGACATTCCAGCTATTATGTCTGAACGTATGATTACTTACGATAATGACGACAAAGAAGTTAAGTTTGAAGATGAATATATTATATACACTTCAGGTATTAATCTTAATGAAATAAGATATATAGTTGGTATTGATCTACTTAACTCAATTTCAAATGATATTTATGATGTATACAAAACATTTGGTATTGAGATTGCTCGTAATCGTCTTATTCGTGAAATTGATGATGCTTACCAACATGCTGGTCACGTAGTAGGTTATACTCACTTATCAATTCTTGCGGATATTATGACAAGCTCAGGTATTATCATGTCAATTGATCGTCATGGTATGGGTAAATCTGACATGGATGTACTTGGTCGCGCATCATTTGAAAAAGCTGTTGAACAAATTCTTACAGCAAGTGTATTTAATGAAACAGATCATATGCATGGTGTATCATCACGTATTATGTGCGGTCAAGTAATTAAAGGCGGTACAGGATATTGTAATGTAATTCTAGATACAGAACTAGTTGAGAAATCAGAATATACAGAAGAAAACAAATACAAACAATATACAGATATTATTACTGACAATATTGCTAAAGATATTATTAACAAAGACAATGAAGAAATCTTTATGCCTATGTAATAATAATATAATTACTTTTTTTATTAAATAAAATTAATCAATAAAAATTGATTCGTTTAAATTATCTAAAGATAATTTAAGCCTCATTAATTTTTTATTAGATTCTCTTTAGATAATCTAACAAAAAATTGAATATATAATTAAAAGATAATAATAATATCTTTTAATAACTAAATATAACTCACATAACAATGGATATCAATCTAACAGGCAAACTCTATGTTCATTTTATTAAAAGTGTATTTGAAAACAATAAAAAAATAGGATCTGAAATAGTTATTAATCCTAGTAAATCAGATTTTCTATTAATTGATGGACTAAACAGAATCAAAGTAATTAAAAATAATAAAATAATTATAACTAATGATAATATACTATGTGGACTAAACACTTATTTAACAAAATATATTGGTGAATTTAATTTTAACTATCATACAGATATTAATGATCAAACTAACCTACAGTTAACTAAGTTTAGTCTTATTGAGAAAGATAAAGTTAATACATCTCAAATGAATAATAAAATCTTTATTAATAATTATTCTACTAAAAAATACAATGTTGTTAATGATATAATGGAAATTATTAATAACTAAAATAACTATTATTTTATTTAGTTAACTATTATTTTATTTAGTTAACTATTATTTTATTTAGTTAACTATTATTTTATTTAACTATTTATTCAGTTAATTTAATTATATATGCTTACTAAAAAGTTAATACTTGCTCCTCAATATAGTAAATATATTTATTATACATCATGGTTAATGTTATTTACATCACTATATGGATTTTATGAATCATATTATAGTATCGGAAGTCTAACATTTTTAGTATTTTGTACGAGTATAAATTATTGGCGTAATCCAATTGATGATATGCGTAGAGTTGTTGATCTTACTGCTGTAATATCTACTTTATTATATACGATATATTATGTTCAATGGTGTAATAATCTATATATTTATTATTTAATATTGGGTATTATTATTACATTTTATTTTCTAAGTAAATACTATCGTTATCAGAATAATTTTGCATACTGTACAGCCTATCATTGTGGTGTTCATATTATGGGACACGTATGTAATTTATTTATATTTAATAAAATTATAGATTGTAGCTGTTATTTAACATAAAATAAATTAAAAAATTGAAAAATATAATAGATTGATGTTATTTATATATTTATAACAACAATAATACAAATCATTACACAATGAGCTCTTCTTTTTGCTTAAGCCATCTTGTTACCAAGGATCGTAGTTATATGATCTCGTTACAGACGATGATGGAAATCATCAATTGTTATGCTAATGCGCGTGTTGGCGAAGGCAATCCAGATTTTGCGGAAGATATTGCAGAAATCAATGCTAGTATGAACGAACAAAAGAAAGTTCTTCCTCTATCCAATCGCAAAATTATGTTCCAGCTTATTAGTGATGCAACTAACTTGATTGCATGTGATAAAGTTAATCTTGAATGGGTTAACAAAGCTATCGCTAACAAGTTTCCCGAATTTTTAAATGATATTGAGTATGCAACACTAAATCTTGATTGTAAAAACTTGGTTTTGAAAGAAAAGTTTTATGAATATATTTTGCCTACACAGCGTAAAACCATTGACCAACTAAAACTTTCAGGAGGAATTGGAGGAATTAATCCCGAGGTTGCTGCTACTATCGATAAGATGTCACTTGATCAGCTCAAAAAATTTTATTCTCGTAAAATTAAAGACTTTTACGAAAAGATTATCGCAGAAATGCGTATTGCACAAGAAGAAAATATTTTGCTTCCTGATATTCTAAACACTTTTACCATGGATACATCGTGTTGTATTTACATGGAGAAGCGCATTTCTTTTCTAGAACAGTAATTTTTTTAATTAATATTAAACATTCGTTTAATTATAATAAAAAAAGTTGATCTCCCTAAAGGTTCGACTATCTTTTTTTTATTAATATTAAACATTCGTTTAATTCTAATAAAAAAAGTTGATCTCCTCTAAAGAGTCAAAACCCTTTTTATATTATAATTAAACATTCGTTTAATTATAATAAAAAAAGTTGAAAATTAAACTATTTAAAAGTTTACCTTTATTTATAATAACTATATACTATAATTAAACATGTCTTCCAAACACTCTGGTAAAACCGCGATGCAAGCTGCTGAAGAAACGTTTTCTGATGATAATAATGATGACATGCATGCTATTGAATGTTCTGAATTTAAAATTGATAACCTAACTCTTCCTCCTATTGATGAAAAACGTTCGTCTGATTCACAATATCATGCGTTTCCAACTTATAAATATGGTAAGAAACTTGATAAGCTAGTTCTTAAAACTGGTGAAATTAAAATTACTAAAGGTGGTATTCCTAAACTCGATGATAAATGGCGTAAGACAGATGCTAAACGTGAATTTATGTGGCTAGGTATTGATCCCGAACAACCTGCTTGTCAAGAACTATTTGATGTCCTCAAACAAATTGATGATAAATATGATGAACTTGTAAGCTATGATAGTGATGAAAAGAAGGATTCTAATGTAGAAAGTAAAACAGTTATTTTTCAAAAAGATAAGAAGAAGACTCCACTTGAAGTACTTGAATACAGTCCACTTGTAAAACTTTCTGTTCAAGGAGGTGATGGTGAATCTAAACCTGATCAACCTGAATACAAACCATATGAACGTGTTAAACTTCGTTTTGGTAAGAAATATGAGAAAGATCATAAAGAAGGTGAACCAAATGAACTTACAACTGCTCTATTTCTTGGTGAAAAAGAAGATCCTGAAGATCTTAAATATCCATCAGACTTTGAGAAGTATCTTCGTTGGAATTGCACTGCTCAATTTGTAATTCAATGTACTAAATTTCGTGTTAAGAAAGCTGTTGAAAAAGATAAGAAAGGTAAACAAATTCCACGTGAATGTGGTTTTGATCTTACAATTCTTCAAGTAGTAATTACTAAAGAAGCACCTCGTACTGGTCTTTCAAATGCTGATAAATACCGTAAACGTATGTTCCCAGCTAAACAAATTACTCAATTCTATCCAATGGAAGATAGTAAGCCAACTAAGGCTGCTGCACCTGTATCTTCTAGTGAATCAGAATCAGAATCTGAATCAGAATCTGAATCAGAGCCTGAAGAAAAGCCAGTAAAAGAAACTAAAGCTAAAGCTAAGGCTAAAGAAGAACCAGTTAAAGAAACTAAGGCTAAAGGTAAAGCTAAAGTAGTATCTGAATCTGAAGAAAGTGAAAGTGAATCAGAAAGTGAAGATAGTGAAGATGAATCTAGTGAAGAAAAGCCAAAGCCCAAAGCTAAGGCTAGTAAAAAATAAATAATACTTTATTTAATAGTTTATTTAATAATTAATAATTACTATGTGTTTTTTTATAATATATAATATCTTATAAAAATATATATAAAAATATAGTATGATTGCAAATCTAGATAGTTTTGATATTACAAAAATTAATGTATATGATCCATATGATGTCAATGATCATCTTATTAAAATTGATATAAGTGTTGATAAAATGAAACCAATCATGTTAAGATTAGAAGATCTACATGTATTATCATTTAATTCATCGAATATTATTTTAGATCTACGCAACAAAGATAATATTAAAAAAATATTTGATGATATAGATTCACATATAGTTAGTGTTATTCAAGAAAGAAAAATTACTAAAAGATTAAAAGCTAAATTTAATTACAGACAATTTACATCTACTTATACTAATAAAGATGTTAACTATGATATATTAAGTCTTGGTCTTTCTTTTAATAACGATAGTTTCTCAACTACTATTTATGAAAATAAACATAAGAAAATTACTCAAGAAGAAGCTGCTGTATTATTAAAGAATAATGCTAGAGCTGAAGTAATTCTTGAATTAACATCTATTGTATTTGATAAACAAGATGGATTTATTTATTTAGAAAATGTTGTCAGACAAATGAAAGTTAAAAAAATTAAACCAAAGCGAGTAGAAAACTTAGTATATTCTTTTGTAGATTCTGATGTTGATAGTGATAGTGATAGCGATAGTGATCATGATAGTAGTGAACAAGAAAATGATGACGATGTTGATAAATATCTTTCAGATAAATCTTCTAACTATGATGATAAAGATGACAAAGATCACGATGTTCATACCGATGACGATTGTTTATTAAGTAATAATCACAATAATGATGATATAGATGACATAGATACTTCTGCATCATCTAATATGTATTAATTAACTTAATTAACTATTTTTTTAGTTAATCACATCTCATTTTATTTCTTTCTTCTATAGTAGCATTTAATACAGCATGTGGTGTATTAAGTCGTTCCATAAATGCATTTAATGCATTAGTATCTTTTGGTAAACACATACCACCATAAGATATTTGTTCATCATGACCTGGTACAGTTGTATGCATTGAATTAATCCAATTATTTTTAATCATTAAGTCTTTTACTTCATCATAATTAATATTTATTTTACTACAAGTTAAAAATAGTTCAGTAAAATATTGTATTTTTACAGCATAAAAAGAATTACAAAATACTTTAACTGTTTCAGCTGTTGTTGCATCACATAATGATATATTTTGTGTAAAATATGTTGCATAAAAATTAGTAATATAATCAACTAAATTTTTATTACAATTACTACCTATACCTAAAATAATATGAGATTGTTTTCTAAAATCTTCTATAGATGTTTTTGCTGATAAAAATTCTGGATTATGCATTATAGATAAATTAGTATATTTATTACAAAAACTATTAGTAGTTGTTGGTTCAACAGTAGATTTAATAACTACTAATCCCATATAATTATTGCTATTTAAAAACTCTAATACTTTTTCTAGTTCTGTTTTTGAATATTCTTTTGTAATATTATCATATGGTGTTGGCAAACATAAAAATAATATCTCTGAATACAATAATATATTAATATCATTTATATTTTTGTAAAGATCGTGTACATATAATTCCATAGTATTATAGATATTATTTATTTCTGTTAGAGATGTGAATATAGCATTACCTACAAATCCTAATCCACAAATACCTATTTTATAAGTCATATATAATTAAATTAATTATTATAATTTAATTATTAACACAACTAAAAGTTAGTCAAACTTTACAACAAAACTTAACGGTTCTTGTACTATGGATAATTTTGATTTACTTGATGCTTTAGATTTACTATCTTCTATAGATTTATTTTTAATTGCTTCTAATTTCTTTTTCTTTTTTCGAATCTTATCTTCTTTATTAGATTTATTCATTGATTCAATGATAACAGGATAATGTTTTTCTACACACTCAATAATTTTATTAGAAATAGCCCATTTAAAAAAATTAAGTTGTCCTAATGTTGTTATGACTGTTTTTGTTGCATCTTTTTTATCATAATTATAATAAAACTTTCTATCACGTCTAAATGGATCAAAGTTCTTTTTCTTGTAAGATTTTAATTGAGCTTTGTACATTATATTAATACTAAAATATTCTTTATCATCAATTTGGATATCAACATTCTTTTTAGAACATTTAGTAACTACCCATTCTAGAACTCTTAAAGATATACAATTATTGTCTTGATTAGTTTTATCTTTATCTTTATTTATAATTTTAACCATTTTTTCTACTAGATCTGGATCACATTTTCTAAAATATTTATCAATCATTTTGAAATATCTAAATTGTCTTTGATGGTTTGCAAAAAAAACTTCTGGATTAAAGTTCTTTTCTATAAAAGTGTTTTCATCATCTGATTCATATGTATTCTTCTTTGATTTTGAATCATCAGTGTCAGTACTCGAATTATCATTCATGGTCTAATTATAAATATATTTATTTACTTATATATTTATTTACTTAATATATATATATATAAATCATGAATAAAAATCTTATTATTTGTGTATTATTAGTTATATTTTTAATACTATTTTTTATTATAAAAAATAAATATTTTATTTTAAAAAATAATATAGAAAAAACTAATACAATATATATTGGTAGTGAAGGTAAGGGTAGTTATGGTAAAAATTTTTTTGAATATTTAGTTAAAATAATTTATCCAAATACAAACATAATTTGGGAAAATTCAAATAAAGCAAATTTAATAGTTGCATCTAATTTTTATCATGAAGAAATAAAATGGAATACTAATAAAAAACCATATATTTATTGGTCTGGTGAATCTTTTAATTTAAATAATTTAAATAATTTAAATAATAATATTGCTATATTATCAACAACTAACTTTGATCATAATAATAAAAATATTTATCATGTACCATATTGCTGTTTTCATTTTGATTATACTAAACCACAAAGAGAATATAATGTTGATTTAAATAATAGAAAATTATTAGGATATTGTAATTCAAATCCAGTAAGTATTAGAGAACAATTAGTTAGTCTTATTGCTGAAAAAGATAATACTAATGGTGTTTATGCTTTAGGTAAGGCTACTGGGTCATCCCCTAAAATTATTAAAAAAAAATTAAGTGGTGGTCATAGTACAGATAATGTAATTAAAGAATATTCTAATTATAAATTTGTAATTGCTATGGAAAATAAAATAGATAATGGTTATATAACTGAAAAAATTATTAATGCATTTAGAAGTGGAGCAGTTCCTATATTTTGGGGAGATGCTAAATATGCTAAAGAATTGTTTAATGAAAAGGCATTTATTTGCGTTAATGATTTTGATAATCTAGATGATTGTGCAAACTATATAATTAATCTTACTGATAATGATATTAATAAAATGATTAATGAACCAATGTTTAAAAATAATATTATACCAGATATATTTAGAGTTGGTGATCTAGTCAATCCTCCTGCAATATATAAAGAAATTTCACAAAAAATTAAAACAAATATTAATCTATTTGGTTAAATATATTCCATTCTAAATATTTATTATTATATTTATCTTTATTTATATCTCTATCTATTTTATTAAATCCAAATTTATTATAATATTCAATTAAATAATCTTCACAAGCTAAATATAATTGTATTTTTTTATTATTTGCAATATTTTTAACATGATTTATTAACAGCGATGATACTTTTTGACCTCTATATTTAGGCCATACAAATAGATCACTTAACCATAAAGTATTATTATTTTGATCTTCATCTATAAATATATCAAAGTCATTATAATTTAATCCAATAAAACCAACTATATTTTTATTATCGATTGCTGCATAACAATTGTAATATGAATTATTCTCAAGTTTTATATTCTTTGCAATAGACATAAATAAATTATATAAATCAATCCATGTAGGAAATTTATCTAAAAAATGACTATAGTATTTATTAAACCATAAATTATAAGTAAATTCTGCCATGTATTTTATATCTTCTGAAAACTTATCTTCTCCTAATTCTAATAATGCTTCTTGTAAATTTAATACTATCATTAATATTAAATTTTAAAAATAAATTTAATTATAAACCAATCTAATTATAAACTAAGTTGGCTAACTTAATAGGTTTAGCTTCTTGTGTTTCTTGTTTAGTTTCTGGTTTAATTTGTTGTAATTCTTGTTCAGCATTTCTATTTTTTTTATATGTAAAAATATAAACTAATACTAATAGTATTAATAAAACAATTACAATTTTTTGACCAAGTTTCATATATATATATTAATTAACTAAGAAAAAAGATTAACTAAAAAAAAAGATTAACTAAAAAATAAATAAAGTTAATTAAATAAAATATAATCTAATCATCATCACTTAATTCAGACATAGAGTTATCGCTATCATATATTTTCTTCTTTGGTTTAGCTACTACTTTAGTTTTCTTTTTTGGTTTAAGCTCTTTCTTCTTATTATTTTCTTCTGCTTCTTTAGCAATAATATCAAGTTCTTCTTGAGCAAGATTAAGATTATCATCTGTTAGAATAGTCATCTTAACATCTTGTTTAAATTTAGCATCTTCGATAATATTTTCATTATAGATTTCTTCTTCTACAGTATCTTTAATAATAAATCGTACAACAGATACTTGTTTAGTTTGACCTGTACGATGAGCTCGACCAATTGCTTGACCTTCTGTATTTTTACGATACTCATATTCACCACTAACAGGATCAAGTAAAATTACTTTAGTTGCTGCTGTTAAATTAGTTCCAGCTGCTGCACTACCAGATGATAACATGATAACTTGAATATCTTGTTTTTGGCTAAAATCACGAATTGCTTTATCACGAGTCCAAACATTACCGCGACAGAATACATTCTTAACACCATAAGTATCAAGTACATCACCTACTTTTTTGAGTAGATCATCCCATTGTGAAAACACAATACATTTTTCTTTTGTATTCTTAATATAAAAGATTAGATTAGCTAGTTTAGTACCAATCTTAGATATAAGTGTAATTTTATCATTTACTTCTTTGGTTGGTTCTTTAGCACTTAAATCTTCAAATGAAATCATATGGATTTCATTGTGATTAACTGGTTTCATACATTGAGGACATTTAGGATTTGATTTAATCATCTCTTTGATACACATGAAACAATACATATGACCGCATTTAGTAACACCAACATCGTCACCAGTAATCTTATTAAGACAGATGCTACACATTTCATCGTCTTCGCATTCACTATCGCTATCGCTATCTTGATCACTGTCTGGATTTGCCATTTTTTGTTTCTTTTTAGCAATAATTTTATTAATTTTATCCATCATATTAGTGAAAAATTCAGCAGTTGCACGTTTACCATCAAAGTCTTTTTGTTGCTTTGCCAGTTTTTCATTATATGTAATAATATTATTACGCATATTAATAATAGTAATTGAAGGATTTGTTTGTAATAGTTTATTAATTAATGATGTAATCTTATTAAGATTTGCGACATTAACAACAATTAATGGTTTATCTTTATCATCTTCATCATCTGAATCATCAGAATCATTATCATCTATGTTATAATCATCTTGATTATTATCACTATCTTCATTATCTTGATTATCTTGATTATGTTTATTATCAAATTCAGGATTAACATATTTTTCAGGATATTCCATTTTAACCCGATAACCAATTTGACGTAAATATTTACGATAACGTTTATATTCCATAATTTTAATCATGTATTCTGTTTTCTCAATACGATATTTAATATAGCGAATCTTCTTTGCAGAATTATCCATAGTTTTTTTATAATGAGATACCATCGTCTTTTGAATATCTTCTGGAGTTTTACAAGTTGATAACTCATCTTTTAATTCATTAACTATACGAGGATCACAACATAATTGACGAACTAGAACAGATCGTCTATCTATATTAGAGTTAACTATGTAGGCATTAAACATAGCACGTTCTGTAGGAGTAAATTTAAGTTTAATAATTTCTTCTACAATAGGTAATAGTTTATTTTCATTTTCTACAGATACTTTAGTATTCTTACGAAAGAAATCTTTAAGAACATATTTTTGGACACTATCAATTTCTAATACTCGAGACATATTATTAACTTTATAGTCTGTAATAAAATCTACCATTTCTTGAAGACATAAATCACTCTTATCAAAAGGAGTACCAGTCATCACCCATTTATTAGATGCTTTAAATAATTTAATCAGTTTCAAGATAAAAGTATATTTACTATTAGTTAGTAATTCATGAAACTCATCTATTACGATACGATTAAATTTAATACAATTAATTAATGGTTTCTTATCAAATAATTTAGTTGGATTATGTTTAATACCAGTAACTATTTCTTTAATTTGTTCATGAACTTTATCTTCATTGTATTGGGAAGAATTAATATAAGTTTGTCCTTTTTTACCACCACTTATTTTCTTAATCCAATCGTCAAAATAACAATCGTTGCCAATAAAATTATAAGATACAATAACAAAGTCAGCATCTAAAATATCAAGATATGTTGTTTTATCATGATGTATTTTAGTCATAAGAGGAACTATTTTAATATTATAATCATCATTGATAAACTTTGTAAATTCACGAATCCATTGATTTGATAAATGGTTAGGACTTAATACAAGTGTTGCTTTACTGCATAATAATAATTCATGATCTTGATAATAAGAAATATTAGCTGGTTTATTTAAAATAGACATTGTAATCATTTCACAAGTTTTACCTAAACCCATTTCATCAGCTAGTAAACCACCATGAAAATATAATTGTTTACGATCATTTACTGATAAGAATTGTTTACGAACTGAATCATAAACTATATCGCCAAAAAATATCTCATCATTAAAACTATAATTAATTTTCTTATGTTTGTTTTCTGTTTCTACTAGCCAATTAATAGTTTGTTTTTGATAGTCAAATAATTTTAGTTTAGTAAAGTCAGGTTGTTTAATAATAGCATCTGTTGGATCTGTATTAGCAACTCCTGCTTTTAATTTTATAGTATCATTGATGTTAGTAGTATTTTTCTTTAAACTATACGAACAATGATACGAACAAGCATTAATTAAAAAGTCTTTATTAGGGATATTGTCTAATGTATTTTTAAGCTTATCATGATTAACACAAACACACATTATTTTAATTTCTGGTTTAGTTGTTGTTTTATCTATAATAAAAAATGATACTTGATAAAAATCAGTATCTATTACTTGATTGATTTTATAAATACCACCAAATTTATTAAATTCAGTAATGGCATCTAAACCTTCGAATACTTTATAATCACCATTGTATAGGTCATTAAAAGTAATATTAATAGTATGTTTATTTTGATAACTATGATCATCACAGTATTTGTCGTAGAAGAGATAAGTATTACCTTCGATATTCATGTTGAGATGTATATGATATTATATTAATATATTATTAATTATATAATAGTATATTAATCAATTTTTTATTTAAATAAAAAGTAATGATAGTTAAATTCTTTTCTTTATTTTCTTGATATAACAATCATTAATACTATCAACACTAATATTATCATTATCATTATCTTTATAATTATCACTATTATTATTAATTATTTCTTGTAAATCTTCTTGTATTTTTTCTAATTCTTCAAACTTTTCTAATTCTTCTAATTCAAATTCCAAAAATCTAAGATGCGGTGATAATTCTTTTAATAGAGGTTTAATTAAATAATCGTTAGTTAGAGCAACATCAAGAGTATATGCTTCCTCTTTATCCGTTAATAATATTTCATTTTGGTAAGCAGTATTTTTATACATGTTAATCTTCTCTAAATGATTCTCTATATAATCTTCTATTAATTCTCTAATATATCTTAATAAAGGTCTAATAATATAATCTGTAAATTTAATTCCAGCTTTATCTTCATTCCATATATCTGGAGTTGTTTTAATTACATAATTATATCTACTACAATCAGTGTTATATATTGGCTGAGTATCTTTATTTTTATGATTAATCATTGTTAAAATAGATTTGGCAATATTAGGTATAAATAAATTTCTAGCATGATGTCTTCCAAATAATATTTGTAAAGTATAATCATTATCTTTCTCTGGGCAATCATATTCTTTTCTTAAAATAGAAATACATTGATTTTTAGTAATTTTTTTAAGTGGTGGTACTGATTTATGATGTTCCATAAGATATTTAATAAGAGATGATGCTTTATTTATTGCTTTATTAACTACTGTTACTACTTTTTCATTAGATTTATTTATTTCTTCTTTAAGTTCTTCTTTTGATTTATCTACAATATCTTGTATTTTATCGTAAGATATGGTTTCTTTCTGTGTAGTTGTTTCATTATTCTTATTACTCTTTTTTTTCTTATTTCTTTTTATAATCTTTTCATCATGTAATTTTACTTTATGTGCTTTATAACAAACAATTTCTTTAAAATTTTTATTACATAAATAACATAATAATTTTATTTCTTCTTTAGCTATATGATTTTTTGATCTACAATGTTTGTAAAAATTTGATGTATTATCTGTAGAGTATTTACATAAATTACATGTTGTCATTAATAATAATATAATATATTTATATATTTAAATTATTATTTAATTTTTTCTTAGTAATAAATATATTTATACTTATATACTTTTTATAATTTACGTTAATACTTTTAAAATACTTTACTAAAAAATTTACTATTTTTTCAAAAAGTCTAAAAATTTTGACACCTTCAACACACACAGAAATAATTATTGTTAATACTATAATTTATTATACGTATATACTTTTTATAATTATACTTAGTAATATTTTTCATTAGTAGTTTATTTTATTATACTCGTTACTTTTTATAATTACTATAAAATACTTAAAAAATTTTTAATATTTTTCAAAAAGTCTAAAAATTCTGAACCCCTCAACACACACAGAAATAATTATCGTTAATACTATAATTTATTATACATATATACTTTTTATAATTATTATTAGTAATATTTTTCATTAGTACTTTATTTTATTATACGTGTTACTTTTTATAATTACTATAAAATACTTAAAAAATTTTTAAGTATTTTTCAAAAAGTCTAAAAATTCTGAACCCCTCAACACACACAGAAAATAATATATTTTAGTAATATATTTTTATATATATAAATACTTTTTAAGTATAATTATAAATTGTATTAGTTATATAAATTATGGTATATATATACTTTTCTCGGATATATAATATATACACTCTACGCGCGCGCACGCAAACACATATTTTGAATAAGATGCTACATATTTTATTATTATTTTATAAAATTTAATATTATTTTATTTATTTTATTAATATTAAAATTTATGATCTATATTATCATTTTACATATACGTTTATTATTCATAGTAATATATATTCTATACTATATGTACTTTTTACAGATAGTAATATAGTAATATACTATATACAGTACTTATTATTATTTTAAATTATAATAAATTCAAAATAAAATTATTTATATTACCGACATTCTCATAGTACGAAATATAAATTTATTATTATCTACTAAACATGCAATATATTTATTAACATTATCATAATAAGTTTTATTATTAATAATATCAACAAGATATGTTTTAAACTTATCAATATTAGTACTATTATTACACTTAAAATTTATAGAACTAATAAAATCAAGAGTATCTTTAATGTTATGAAATAATATCATTTTTAAAATTAAATAAGATAGTCCAGATGTAGTTTGTTTTATTTTAATTTTTTTATCTAATAACTCACTCATTTTTTTACCTCTAAAGTATTTTATTAATTTAGCTGTCTGTAAATACAAGAAATTTAATTCTATGTTATATATATCATTAATATCTAAATCTAACATTATACTTTTATAACACATATTAATTATTCCTGCTATAGTTTCATTATAAGACTCATTTGGATTATTTTTACCATCAACAATAAATTTATCTAATATTGCCTCATGTATTTTATTATAACCACTACTACCACCATGAAAATCAGCACAAATAAAATGTAATAATTCATGTATTAATACTTTTTCATATTCTTCTTTTCTCCATACTGATGCAAAAATAGTTGGTATTGATGATCCAGAGTTCATAGATATAGGTAAAATACTATTCCCAATTAATTCTTTCTTTTGATTACCTAAAAATATTATTACATTAATCTTTTGTAATTCTTTATCAAATAAATTATTAATCCCTTTTATTAATTTTATTATTCTAATTATATTTATTAAATAAGTATCTATATCTTGATCTAAATCATAATAATATAAACTCAAATAATAATCTTTATCACTATCTATAATTATATGATTTAAATCAAATGATTCTAATTCTTGTAATACATCTATAGATACAAACATATTATTGTAAAATATTTGTGATAATTCCTGTCTATTATCTTTTCTTTCATATATTTGGTTATATAATTCTAATAATCTATTTTTTTTACTAGTATCACTAATTTTATTTATTTGATTATATATATCTCTAATACTTATTTCATGTTGATGTAAACTGTAATATCTAATAAAGTCATTAAAGTCTTTTATTTTATATTCATCTAATTCTCTAAATAATAAATATAATAATGGTTCATCACTTAATTCATGTAATTTATTTATTTTATTTTGAGTATAAGATGGTATACTATTTATAGATTTAACAACTTTACATTTTTCTATTATTTTTTTTATTAATAGATGATCATTAATATTATATTTATTTCTTGTTTTTAGTGGATTATTTTTCTGAGAAGATATAAATTTTAATATTTTCTTTTGATATTTATCCATATATTATTAGGTGTGTTATTGTATATATTTTTTTATAATTATTTATAATATTAATGAACAGAAATACTAATAATAACTCCAACAATAATTTAATTAACAGATTTAAATCATATCAAAACAATAATGTTCCTTTTAATAATAATCCTTTACTAAGTAATAATCCTAATTTTGTATCTGGTTCACGTGATTCATCATTCTATAATAAAATTAATATGGCGAAGTTAGAACAAATCAAAAGAGCAAAAAGTATTGATGATATAGGTATGGATAAAAAACAAATTACTGATCTTATTATTTGTCCTATAGTAATTAATAAAACTAAGAAAGATGAATTAACTGATGCATTAAATGAAATTGTTCCTCAATATAATTCTAAAAATAATAAAGTCTTACAAGAATGGTGGGATAGTAGAACTAATCAACCTTATAAAAATATTATCAAAAAAGATTTATTCAATAAAGACTTTAAAAAATACTACAAAGAAGATATATTTAATACTAACGTTAAAGATAAAAAAGATTTACTTATTCATAAAATTACTGATGCTGATTCAGATCAAATTTTATTAGAATCAGAATTTGAATTATTATCAGGAATTATAGAAAAACATAACGACGAGTTAAAAGTTATTTATTCATCATCTAAAAAAAATAAATACAAAAAAGAATTTGAGTATGTACAAAACTATAGATATAGATTAGAATATAATCCAAAAGATTCTGAAGAATTAAAAGAATTCTATAAGAAAGAACAAAGAAAAATTAATAAAGAAAAGAAAATGATTGATGATGTTATTAGTAATTTAATAGAGAATGATCAATTAACTGCTGAAGAATTAGAGAAAATTAATTCTGAAATAAAACTATCAAAACCATCAAAAATAGAAAATCTAGAAGATGAAATAAGAAAAGAACTAGGTGATGATTTTGATATTATTATGGATAATATTGATGTTACTGATAAAAATGATAATAAGAAATCAAAAATTAAAGTAAGTAAAAATAAAAATGATGACGATGATAATGATCATAAAATTAAACAAGAATTAAGACCAGAAATAAGACCAAAGAAAAAAATTACTGTAACAACTACAACTATTAAACAAAATAAAAATAATAGCGACAGTGATGATGATGTTATTAATACTCCTGTTAAAAAAACAGCATCAGTTTCAGATGATATTAAAAATAAATATAAAAATAGACAATAAAATATATTCGTTAAAACATATAAATTAATACATATATTTTTAATATATGGATACACATATTAAAAATGATATTATTGACTTAGAATCAGAATTAGTTAACTTAGAAATAAATAATAATGATGATTTTTTAGCATTTATGAAAACTAAACAAACTAATACTAACACAGTTCAACAAGATATTACATGTGATTATATTATTGGTATAGATCTAGGAACTACTAATTCATGTTGTTCAATATATAGAAATAATAGCATTGAAATTATACCAGATGAAAAAGGTAATAAATATATTCCCAGTTATGTAGGATTTACTAATATTAATAAATATGTTGGATTTGATGCAAAGAATCAAAGTGTAATAAACTCTGATAATGTCTACTATGAAGTTAAAAGATTAATAGGTTTAAAATATTCTGATGATATGGTTCAAAAAGAAAAAGAGTTTTTATCATATAATTATGTTAGTGATGATAATGATAATATTAGATTATTATCAACTCTAGAATCTCATGATAATACTTTAAAAACTTTTTCACCAGAAGAAATATCAGCAAATGTATTAATTAAAATGAAACATATGGCTAGTACTTATTTAAAACAAAATATATCTAAAGCTGTTATTACTATTCCAGCTAGATTTACTGATGCACAACGTCAAGCAACATACGATGCTGCTACTATTGCTGGTTTAGAAGTTGTTCGTATGATTCACGAACCTACTTCGGCTGCTATTGCATATGGATTAGCAAATAGAAAATTAGAAAAAGACGAAGTAGTAAATATACTTGTTTATGATTTTGGTGGTGGTACATTAGATGTATCTATTGTAGAAATATCATTAGATGATAATAATCAAAATATTTTTACTGTATTAGGATCAGCAGGTAATACACATATGGGAGGGGCTGATTTTGATAATAAATTATTTGGATTTGCATTAAATAAATTCAAACAAAAACATGGTATAGCCAAATTAAATAATATTAATTCTTTATCTATGCAAAAACTAAAACAATCATGTGAAAATGCTAAGAAAATATTATCAACTAAAACTAAAACTTACATAGGAGTTAAAGATTTTTATGATAATAAAGATCTATTATTTGCTATTACAAGAAATGATTTAGAAATTATTTGTGCTGATTTATTATTAATATCTTTAAAACCAATCGACGATGTTCTTGATGCTTGTGATTTAACAATAGATAATATCAATGAAATTATTTTAGTTGGTGGTATGACTAGAATGCCATCTATTGTTAATCGTATAGAAATGAAATTTAGAAAAAAACCAAATCTTTCTCTTAATCCAGATGAAGCTATTTCTATTGGAGCTGGATATCAAGGAGCTATATTAAGTGGTGTATTAAATCCACATACTGATAATTTAACTTTATTAGATATTACACCATTATCATTAGGTGTTGAAACTATTGGTGGCGTTATGGATGTTTTAATAGAAAGAAATACTATTATACCCTATTCAGTTACTAAATGTTATACAACAGATAGTGATTATGAAAAATCAGTTGTTATTAAAATCTATGAAGGAGAAAGAACTCTTACTCACGATAATATATTTGTTGGTGAATTTGAATTATCTGGTATAGAAGAAGCACCTCGAGGTATTCCAAAAATAGACGTTACTTTTTCTATAGATGTTAATGGTATAGTAACTGTAACGGCAGAAGATGTTAAATCAAAAGAGAAATCAACTATCATTGTTAATTCAAATAAAGGTCGATTATCTAAACAAGAAATATTAAGATTAATAGAAGAAGCAAAAGAATTAGAAATTAGAGATGAAATAGAAAGACGTAAAAAAATGATGCATTATGAAATCGATGATTTATGTTGTAATATCTATGATAATCTTAAAAATTCTAATTTTAAATTATCTGAACAAAATAAAACTACTATCAAAGAAGATATTGATCTATTAATGGCTTGGTTAAAAGAAAAGAAATATTATGATAGATCAGATGATGAGTTAGAAAATACATTAGAAAATCTTAAAAAGAGATATGGAACTCTGATAGTTCGTGGTGTTCTTGAAAAAGAAAATACAATAAAAACATTAGAAACTGGTAATAATAATTGTACTAATATATATTCTAATGAAGACGATGATAATATTAATTTAGATGATGAAAATAAAATTATTAATCTAGTTGATGGAGAAGTAAATAATAATATTTCAGAAGAAGAAATACAAGAAATTAAAGATTTGAGAAAATCTTTATTTGATTTATGTTATTCTGTTTTTGATATTATATGTAACGATGGGTTTGTTATATCAAAAGAACATCAACAAGAATTAAAAGATTTTATAGATGATACTCTATTGTGGCTACATGTTCATGATAAACCAACTAAAATAGAATATAAATTAAAAATAGATGAAGTTAATGAAGCATGTGATAAAATTATTAATGAATATGAAAAAGATAATAAGAATATATTTTCAGAAAATGAATTAATCAAAAATTCTCAAAATCCTAAATCTGAACTTGAAAATTTAGCATTTTCATTAAAGATCTTAGCTGATGAGAAAAAAACTTTTCTAAAATCTGATCAATTACTTGTATTAAATAATAAACTAGAAGAAATATTTAAAATATTATATAAAGATATTAATCAAGATATTAATCAAGATGATGATTTTTATAAAAATCTTGTCAATGATTTAAATAACTTTTGTCAGACTTTATATAATAATTCAAATGGTATTAACTTTAATGTTAATGTTATCAATAGCTCATCAATTATTTTAGAAAATAATAATTGTGGTACTGATATAGAAACTTTATTAAAAATGAGACAAGAAGAAGAAACTTTACAATTATTAATTGATAATAATGATGATAGTGATAGTGATGATAAAAATATAGAAGAAATTAATATCGATTAAAATTTTTTTCTGCTTATTTGGGAAAATATGCTCAATGCTTCTGTTTGAACATAATCTAATAAATTAATATTTTTTTTAATTTTTTGTTCTCTTTCTTTTAATTCATTAATAATTTCTTGAACAGTTTGGAGATTATCCATTAATTGTTTTAATTCTTGTTGATTATGTTCTTTTAATTTATTTAATTCTGCTCTATAATCATAATTTATACCTAATTCAGTATTAAAATCATCTTGTAAATTACATTCTAAATTATTATGTAAATTATTATCTAAATCATTATTATCTCCTAAATTATCTATATTCATATTGACTAAATCATCGTTAATTTCTAAATTACCTAAATCATCTAAGTCATTCATATAATTAAAATCTTCACCTATTAAACTTGTTATTGATAATTCATAGTTATCCATAATATATTATATATAAATTAACTAGATAAATAAATTAACTAGATAAATAAATAAGTTAACTAAAAAATAATAAGTTAACTAAAAATAAAAGTTAAAAAATAATAAGATAATTAATAATTTAGTCAGAAGTAGCAGTTATATTTATACTATCATTAGTATTGTTATTTATACTAGAATTAATATTATATGATCTCATGTATGATTTTGTTTTATCTGTGTAAATATTATCTAATGGTTTAATATTATGTGTTACACTTGTTACTGAAAAATCAGATAAATGAGATGTTACTCTTGGTATTGTTGTTGACTTGGTTGATTTAGTTGATTTATTTGAATATTTTTTATTAGCACCAGCTGATTGACTTGTAACATTTGTTATAGAATAACTTGGCGATGAAGATACAGATAATTTAGCGGATGATCTAGATTGTGATTTAGATTGTGATTTAGATTGTGATTGTGTTACTGTTTGTGATGCTGATTGGTCTGATGTTCTTGATATAGATATGCTATTATCTGATGTTGTACCACCTGATTGATTGGAATTATTTGACTCTTCTGATGATTTAGATTTTTCTGATGATTTTGATGATGATGATTTTGATGATGATTCTTCTGAGTCTGATTTAGTTGATGAAGTAGATGATGGTGACGATTTCTCACCCCCTTGTTGTTTAACTTGATCTTTAGTATCTTTAGCATTTTTAGTTTCATTTAAAGTTAATTGTAAAATTAAAGCATCTATGCTTTTATTTTGTGTATCAATACTTTCTTTTACTTTATCTATTTTTTCAGACATACTTTGTTGAATTCTTTCTAATTTACTAATATCTTGACGAACATTTTCTAATTGTAATGATTTTATAGTAACATCTTCTTTAATTAATTGTGATAGTTTATATACTGATCCAACACTGTATCTTAATAAAGTATCTTTTATTTCTTTATTAGATCCCATAGCTGGATTACTATCTAATTTTTCAATTAATATATTTGATAATTTTAAGATTCTAGTCAATAAATTGTAAATAAATTTAGATTGTCTATCTTTTATTTTTTCTGCTACTTCTATTGATTTTGTTAATAATTCTGTATTTAATTCTTGTTCTACTTTTAATATGTCAGTATATAATTTAATTAATAATTCAACATTACCTGTAAATGGTGATTCTACATGAGAAATTAATTCACATGTATTTTCACTGTCTCTTAATGAATTATAAATATATTTACGAATTAGTTCTTCTGATGCTCCTACATTTACACCAACTAAATAAGTATCTATGTCACCATTTAAATATTTAAATAATTGTAATACAGTAAATGTTCCAAGTGGTTGTCTATTAAAATTGTAAAATGCAAACTCACTTTTGTCTTTATTGTGTTCAACTATGATTTTGTCAGCATAAGTATTAACAACAGTAAAACCATTATTTATTGGATTTAGTGGATTTACTGTATTAGCTACTAATGGTGTTGGATTAGCATTTTGTGCTAATTGTGGTGCTACTTGCGAATAACCCGGTTGCACTGGCATAACTTGTGGAACTTGTGCGACTAAAGGTGTTACACCTGATGCAACTACTGGTGCTTGTTGTGACATTGGTTGTAATGGTTGTACAAATGATTGTTGTTGAGGTATTTGATTTTGAACTTGACCTCTTTCTGAAATATTAGAATATGTACCATCTTTAACTGATGCTTTACCTGTTTGTAACATATATAATAATATTATATAATGATATTATTATATTAAATATTTAACTAAATTAACTAAATTAATTAATTAACTTTTTTATTTTGTCTTGGTTGCTTTAGCAGCTTTGACTGGTTTAGCTTCAACAACTGGAGCAACTGGTGCTGGGGCAGCAGCGGCTTTAGTTACTTTAACTGTAGCCTTTTCAACTTCGGCTTTAACATCTTTAGCTTTCTTGGCAGCCTTTTCAGTAACTGTTTCAGCTGGTTTAGCTGGAGCAGCTTCGGCAACTGGTGCAGCTGGTTCATCTTCTTCAAATTCAACATTGAGGAGATCACTGCATTCAGTAAGAGCAATCTTCTTTACAATTGAATCATGTTTGTATACAAGTTGGGCTGGGGTACCATCCTTCTTTTTGATTTCAACTGTAACTGGTGTTTCGAGGAGAACACGTGAACCAGTGTATGAGTATGCTTTCTTCTTGCGACCACGTGTGCATTCTTTAATAAGGAATGTAATTGATTCGCCAATTGGAAGTTCGTTCTTTTCAACAACACGTGAAAGAGCTTTGCGTGCTGCTTGTTTTGGTTTCTTACCGCAGTAACGACCAGCACGAACTACTTGGCCGTCTTTGCCACGGTATACGCAGTGGAAATAGCGTTTCTTTGGATCATCGACTTCAGTTGCGGTTTCTGTTGATTTGGTTGATTTAGCTTTAGCTGATTTAGCTGATTTGGCCGATTTGGCTGATTTAGTTGATTTAGCTGATTTAGCTGATTTGGTTGATTTAGCATCAGCTTCAACTACTGGAGCAGCAACTGGTGCTGGAGTAGCAGCGGCAGTGGCAGATGCTTTCTTTGATGATTTCTTTTCAACTGGTGCTGGGGCAACTGGAGCGGCTTCAGCAACTGGGGCTGGAGCGGCAGCAGCAGCTTTTTTAGATGCTTTCTTTTCAACTGGTTTGGCTTCAACAACTGGGGCAGCTACAACCTTCTTATCTTCTTTATGGGCTTTGGTCGCTTTTTGGGTTTTAGTAGTGTCGGACATTTTAGTATACAATACTTATATAAATATATTTTTAAAAAGAAACACACCAAATATATATTTAAGGATTTTTTTGGCCGATATTTTTTTTTATTTTTTATATTAAAATATAAAATTCTAAAAATTATTTAATGTTTTTTTATATTATTATTTTTATAGTATTTATATATAATGAATAATAGAACCTATGGAGATGTAATTATATATTATTTAAAAAAAGATTATAGGGATAAATCTTTATTATTAAATAATTTATCATCACATATTGAAAACTTGTACGATAATTTTGTGTTAACAACTGATGATAAAAAGAAAATTAATACTTTGATAAGTGAAACTATAAATAATCTAAACAATTATTACAACAATTATTCATCAAATATAAATAATAATAAATTTTTTTGTCTTCAATCTGATTTTAACTTATTCATTGAAACAATAGATATTTTAAAAAATAATAATTGTGTAGAGGAGTATTATGATTTTAAGCTATTTGATTATAAAGATATAAATTTAATGATTAAAAAAATATGTAATTACATTGGTTTATCTAATATTAATGAAATATTAGAATTATATGGATTAAATAATAATATAATTAAATTAAATCCAGAAGATGAAGAAAAATATAATATATTAAAAGATATATTTGTACCTATAAATTCAAAATATTATGAAGATAAACGATTAGATAAAAAAAATAAACATTTTGAATTTTCACTTAAAAGAAATATTGACGATAAATATAATTTATTATTAGGAAATGTTTACCAAATTAAATTTAGAATTAATAAATTTAAAACTGTATTAGAAATTAATGGTTTTATTAAACAAGATTCTGTAAATTCATTAATTAGAACTAGTCAATTAGTTCATACTTATTTATATAATAAGAAAAAATATATTAGTACAGAGATAGATAAAATACAAGATTTAGATAATTCTTTTAAACAATCATATGTTAAAAATTTATCTAATGGTGAAATATTATTATTTGATGATACTAATGTTAAAAAGAAAATAAATGAAGATTATCTAAAATATGTTAAATATTCTAACATGATCTTTAAAGGAGTTATGAATGAATTTATTCATTCTGATATTATAACTAAATTTGAAATTATTAGATATCTTTTATTAGGATCATCTACATCAATAAATATTGCAGCATTATTATTTGGTATAACAAAAGATCAAAAAGAATCAATTGATAATAATTCAAAACCAACTCTTATTTCTGATTTAATTTACAAAAATCTTAAATTTGTAAGTCAAGTTAAATTAAAAAAATCAGATACTATAATCTTACAAGAAATAGAAAAAATTAGTTCAATAAATGTTAATGATATTGATCTTAAAAAACAAATTATTACAAATAAAGCAATGCCTGACTATGTTAAAAAAATAGCTCTTCAAAAAATAGAAGAAATTAAATCGGGATCTTCTGAAAATTATAAACATATTGACTACGTTAAAACTTTGATAGAATATCCATGGATTAGTCAAAATTATACTGATATATTTAGTACTCTAAATAATGATTTAGATCAATCTAAAACTTTTATAGAAGAAGCTAAATATAAAATGAATAATACTATTTATGGTCATCCAAAATGTAAAGAAACTATTATTGAGTTAATTGCAAAATGGATATCTAATCCAAAAAGTATTGGTAAATGTATAGGGTTACATGGTCCGCCAGGTGTAGGTAAAACTTTATTTGGTAAAGCTCTTGGTAATATTTTAGGTATACCATTTGCACAAATAAATGTTGGTGGTATAGATGATGCATCTGTTTTATCAGGTCATTCATTTACTTATTCTAATGCTCAACCAGGTTTAATTATTAGAAAAATGATACAAGCTGGATCTCCAAGATGTATTATATTTATTGATGAAGTAGATAAAACTGGTATTAAATACGGTATCAATGAAATTATGAATATATTAATACACATTACTGATCCAAATACTAATGATAATTTTAATGATAAATTCTTTCAAGAAGTAACTTTTCCTCTTAGTAAAGTTTTATTTATATTCTCATATAATGATCAATCAAAAATAGATAAAATTTTACTTGATAGAATTGAACAAATAAACGTCGAAGCATATTCTACATCTGAAAAAATCGATATATTTAAAAATTATTTATTAAAAGAAATTACTGATGAAATTAATATTTCTCATAATACTCTTAATATATCAGATAATGCAATTGAACATCTAATAGAAACTTATACTCATGAAGCTGGTGTTCGTGGACTAAAAAGAAAACTAGAAAAAATATTATTAAAAGTTAATCTTAGTAAAATATATTCTAATAGCGATATAAATTATAATTCAAATGGTGTGTTAGATTTAAATATAGAATTAATTGATAAAGTATTAGAAAAATCAAATGTTAATATTAAAAAAATATTACCAAAAGCTCATATAGGTATTATTAACGGTTTATATGCTACTGATAGTGGTATGGGTGGTATATTACCAATATTAATATACAAAAATTGTACAGGGACACACAAATTTAAACTTAAACTTACAGGTAGTCAAAAAGCAGTAATGCAAGAATCTATTAAATTTGCATTTACTATTGCAACTAACTTTTTAAAACAAGAATATGTTAATAAATTTATTAAAGAAAATCCAGATGGATTACATATACATACACCAGATGGTGCTACACCAAAAGACGGACCAAGTGCTGGAGCTGCATTTACTACTGCATTTATATCTAAGATCTTAAATTTACCTATTAAAAATAATATCGCTATGACTGGTGAAATAGAAACAAATGGTGCAATAACAGCTATTGGTGGTTTAGAAAGTAAATTATATGGTGCTAAGAAAGCTGGTGTTGAATTAGTTTTTGTTCCTAAAGAAAATGAAAATGATTATAATAAAATTATTAAAAAGAATAATAAATTAATTGATAAAACTTTTAGTGTCATTATAGTCGATAATATATTTGATGTATTACAATATGCATTAATAGATAATAATAAAAAATATAATGTTAGTGATAAGACATTTGATTGTAGTAAATACTTTATAGCAACTTAATAATTAAAATTTTAAGCCTCATTAATTTTTTATTAGATTCTCTTTAGATAATCTAATAAAAATTGATTCGTTTTATTTCAGTTAAAACTTATTAATTTTTATTTTAATTCTAATAGAATTAAAATAAAAATTGAATAAAACATTATCTCTACTTAAGGATATATTTCACAATTATTCTTTAAATATGACAGATACACTTATAGACGGGTTCGATAACTTTGATAGTTTAGATAATTTAGATAATTTAGACGATTTAGATAATTTGGATTGTAGTAAGTTTTTTCAAGATATTTATAATAACTTGATTAAGACTACTGAAACTGATTCTTTTGATAGATCCAAATGTTCGCGATGCAATTCGTCTGAATTTGTAGAAGACTATAGTCTTGGTATCGTTGTATGTAATTGTGGTGAAGTAATTAATAATTTATATGATTATTCACCTGATAACAAATCATATGATGATGATTCTAAACAAGAAACAAAACGTTATAACAAAGTTACTAATGAATTACTACCTTTATCATCATTAGGAACAAAACTGCCATATAATATTCGAGGTAATTTACAAAAATTACAAAATTGGGGTGCTATGCCTTATCGAGAAAGATCTCTATATAATGATTTTAAACTTATTAATGAGAAATGTGAAAAATTAAATCTATCAAAAAATATTCAACAATCAGCTAATATTTTTTATGCTGCTGCTAAAAGTTGTAAACATCAGAGTGGCGATAATGCTGGAAAACATATTATTACTCGAGGAAAAAATAATAAAGGTATCCAAGGTGGATCTATTTGGATTGCTTGTAAAAAAAATAATATACCGATATCAACAAAAGATATTGCTGAATTATGTGGATTAACTATTAAAGAACTTAATAAAGGAATTCGGAGTCTTATTAAACTTTTAGGTATTAAAAATATGCCTGTTCAAATTAATGTTATTGGATCAGAAGAATATGTACGAAAATATTGTACAGAAATGAATATTAAAGATGAATATACTAATCAAGCTATTAAAATTGCTCGTAATATAGATAAATTAAATATTATTACAGAGCATACTCAATTCTCTATTGCAGCTACTAGTGTTTTAATTATGGCTGAATTAAATTCAATTACTAGTATGACTAAAAAATCTCTAAAAACTATGTTTGGAGTATCAAATGTTACTATTAGTAAAGCTTATAAAAAATTAGAAAAAATTAAACATTTATTAATTGATGATGATAAAATTGGTAAACTAGTTGATAAATTAAATAAACTTAATGAAGAAACTCAATTATCAGATGATATTATTAAACGTATGAATAAATTTGGAATTAATAATGATAATCAAGAAAAACAAGATAAACCAGAAATTAAAATAGTTTATACTCCTGTTAAAAAAGTTAAAAATCATGAATTAAATTAAATTATTTAAATTTTTAGTTATTTTATTTTTTTAGTTAACTTATTTTTTTAGTTAACTTATTTTTTTAGTTAACTAATATATATAGTAATGTGTCTTTCAGATTTTATTAAAAAAAATAAAAAATTTTTAATTATAGTTGTTGTTCTTATAATTTTATATTTCTTAATAAGAAAACAACCAGAAAAATTAACAAATATATCACTTGAACCAGATTATGAAATTAATGTTATTGGACCAGATTCTAAAATTCAAGATGTTGGACCAAGTAAACCAATACAAACAATTAAAACAATTGGATTAGAGTCTCAAATTCAAAATGTTGGACCAAGTAAACCAATACAAACAATTAAATCTAAACCAACTAAATCTAAACCAACTAATATAGGTCAACCAACTGTATTAAATAATGCAATTTTAAATAATCCAAATATTACAGGTACTATTCTTAATCCTGTTAATATGTCAGATGCTATAATAACAACATTAAGAATTACTCCAACTTTTGATAATAAAGGAAATATTACAAAATCAGGATCATTAAGATTAGGTGATAATATTATAATTGATGATACTCAAGGATTAATTAATTTTAAAAAACATTCACATATTGATTTTCAAGATTCATCTAGCTATATTAAAATCGGAGATCAACTTTTAAACAGAGATATTTTAGCATATTTAAATAATATGTATAAACAAAATCAAAAAAATTATGTATAAACAAAATCAAAAAAATTGATAAAAAATACATTAACTTGATAAGTAATTAATTAAATAATTAATTAAGTTATTATAATATGTCATATTTTACTAAAAAGAAATATTCTAAAGAAAAATCATGGAAACCATATTATGATATTACTCAGATGCCATATGATATATCGTGGTCAGAAATGTTTACTCAATTATTTGAAGATAGAAGATATCAAATTATTGCTAATAAAATATATAATTATTTAGAAAATAATAATCCAGAATTGTTATATCCTAAACCTAAATATATTTTTAAAACATTTTGTATGTTACCATTTGATGATGTTCATGTTGTTATTATTGGACAAGATCCTTATTTTAATAATGAACAATATAAAGATAGAATATGTCCTCAAGCATATGGATTATCTTTTTCAGTTCCTATAGATATAAATACACCATCTTCTTTACAAAATATTTATAAAAATTTATATAAATACGGTCATATAGATAAAATACCTGATCATGGTTGTTTAGATTATTGGGCATATCAAGGATGTTTAATGTTAAATTCCGCATTAACAGTAATTGATGGTCAAAAAAATGTTCATCAAAATGAATGGAAATGGTTTACTGATAAAATTATAGAATATATTTCTGAAAAAAAAGATAAAGTAATATTTGTATTATGGGGAGGAGATGCTTATAAAAAAATTAACTTAATTGATCTTGATAAACATGAAGTTATTATTAGTTCACATCCATCAGGGCTTAGTGCTCATCAGACATTTAAATCTTATTCTTGTTTTAATGATCAAGATCATTTTGGATTAATCAATTCTTATCTTGGTAATAATAAAATTGATTGGAATATTAATTAATAAATAATCAATAATTTATGCTATTTTAATTAATAAATTATTCTTTATTCGAATAAAAAGTAAAATATTTTATTTAATAGTTTATTTTTTATTGTAATAATCAATAATTTATGCTATTTTTAATTAATAAATTATTTTTTATTGTAATAATCAATAATTTCTAATAAATCATCAGGATCTCCATAATCATCATCATTTTCTATATCTTTTGGTCTTTTAATATCTAATGTTAATAATACTAAATGTTTATCACTGTTATTAGCAACATAATGTTTCTTTGAATTATTATATATAATCCATTCATGTGCTTCTATTTGTATTATTTTACCTATAAAATCATCATCATTTTTTATACTAACAATACAATTAGTTGCAGAATGTAATGCATATTGACATCTTAATACACGATTAGAATGATATCCCCAACCTGTATTTTCTTTTATTAATGTGTGTGGTGATATAACAGATATATATGCCATTTTAATATTTTTTATTTCTTTAATAAATTTTGTTAATTGAGGCATTTTTCGTGTATTTATTTTATTATATTTTCCATAAATTAAAAATGGTAAAACTTTAATATCTGAATTATATTTATTATTATTTTCTGGATAATCTAACCAATCATTAAGATCATTTTCTAATTCTGTGTGTAATTCTTTATAGATATCCTGATTATAATTATTAATATTTTTTAATTCTGGATAATAAGATATATCAAAATATTTTATATTATCATATTTATTTATTTTAACTAAATCTAATTTAGAAATATCAATATTACAACAATCTTCACTGGATATATTTACGGCTTTATTATCTTTATTTTGTGAGTTAACTTTATTCTTTTTATTTTTTAATATTTTCCATATTCTCATAATATTTGTTAAAAGAATAACTGATGCTATTAATAGTATAACATATATATTTATACGCATTCTATAAATATATATTTATAATTTAAATTTACTATTATTTCACAATTCATAAAAATTAAATAGTCTTTGAATAAAAAAGAATGGGAAATTCTTATCTATTAATTCATCATCATTTAGAGTACCAAACCATATTGCTACAAAAAATGGAAAGTAATATGATGCATATTCAAAATCTAGATTATATTGATCTATTGAATAGTTTTTAACACCATATTCTATTAATTTGGCATAATAATAATTTTTAAATATATTTTTATATAAATTAATTTTATTAATCTCAAAACTTTCTATCATAAAAAATACTAAATCTTGTACTCCTTTACCAATTGATACATATTGCCAATCAATAAAATATGGTTCATATATATTATTATCTAATTCTCTATAAAATATATTTGGTGATTTAACATCTCCATGACACAGAGTTAAATTACCTTCACTCATTTTATTTTGTACATCTTGATAATTATTAACAATAAAAGTTGCTTTTTCTATTTGTTTTTCTGTTAATATATTATTCCATTTCTTTTTAAATTTATCAAACTTTGATGTTATAAAATTATTCCATTTTGGATTAAATAATTTATCATTATGTTTTTTAAGTTCTTTAAAATTTTTATCTATTTCTTTATTCCAAAACTTTGAATGTAATAATGCTAATTTATCGATTATTTTTAATGATACATCTATTGATTCTTCATTTAAATTTAAATTAAGTTTATAATCAAGATTAATTAAATTGTTCATTAATATACCTATATTGTTAAAATTATCATCTTTAATTATTCCATAAAATTTAGGTGTCTTTATTGGTACGTATTGTGATATATTATTATAAAAATAATATTCTCTCTCATATAAATTTAATTCGTTAGCCATTACTGATAAAAAAGTCTCATTTTTATTTTCTAATTTTAATACACAATCATAAGTATTATCTTGAGTAAATATTTTAACACTTATTACATCAGATATAAAACCTCCCTTTAGTTTATGATCTAATATTTCTATATTTGTAATATTATAATCTTTTAAAGAATTTATAATATATCTTTTGATATTATCAATGCTCATATTATTATAAAATAATATATTTTTTAAATCTAAATCAGCGTAGTCTTTTATTGTAAAATCTACTCCTATTTCGTGTAATTCTGTCTTATTGTACATAGTTTCAACTCCTACTAAACATTTTGGAAATGTATTCTTACCACTTTGAATTCCTGTTTTTGAATCTTCAAATATTATTGTCTTTTTACTTGTAGAGTTATAATTTTGTATTCCTTTTAAATATGGTTCTGGATATGGTTTTGATTTAATACATTCATTTCCTATTACTAAATAATCAATATATTTATTAATATTTGTAGTTTTTATTATTTCTTCAGCTACTCTTCTATTACAATTTGTTACTATACTTACTTTATGACCCATTATTTTCATTTGTTCTATAAAAGATAATGCATTATTAATAATCTTTATTTTATGTATATTTTCTATAAATAAAGTATCTTTGATATTAGATATAATATTTATTAACTCATCATGTCTAGTTGGTAATAAATATCTTAGTACTGCACTATCATTATTTCCTTGGATATAACTTTCAAATAATTCTTGTGTTAAATTTATATTATAATCTTTGAGTATTTTAGTCCATACATCATAATATATATCATCTGTTAAAACTAAAGTACCATCTAAATCAAATAATAATATATATGTATTATTAATATAATTATTTAATTGTTCTGGAGTACCTAAATTAAATACACAATTATGATCTAATTCTATAGCTTTGAATATTTTATTTTCTTGTAACATGATATCTATAATACATGATGTATAACACTCATTATTAATTTTTATATTATTATCAACTACATATTTTGAATAATAAAATAATTCATTAATATTATTAAAACAATAAATACCTGTATTTGCATTATCACTTATTTTTACTTTTTCTATTATTTGTGTAATAGTATTGGTAGCATTTATTTTAATATATGAATATATAGGTTTAGGATCTGTATTTTTAACATAGAATACAGCATTATTTTCTTCTTGTCTATAAATATTAATAATATCCTGTGTATAAAATGTATCACAATCTAATAACATACATTTACTTGCTAAATTAACTTGACTATTTGTTGAGTTAAGTATTTCTTGTAAACCTAAATAAATTGTTTCTGCTGCTCCACTTGTTTGTTTATGTAATCTTATAAAATTAATATTTGGATATTTTTTTGTTATAATATGTTCAAAATTATATTGTTCCAAGTTATAATATATTATAAATATTTTATCATCAGAATTAATAACTAAATTATCTAATACATAAAATATCATTTGTTTATCGAAAATATTTATTAATGGTTTGGGTTGAGTATAATTATTTAATTTAAATCTTTCGCCTTTTCCACCCAATGGAATTATGATGTTCATATATATTTTATTTATTAATTTATTAATAAATAAAAACACAACTTAAATTATTATTGAGATGTCATACTAGTAAGATATATTAAATCTTCTATATATATACCAACTTTACTTACAGAAAAAATAATTAATTTATATTTATATCTTTCATCTATAATACTTGTATCTATGTTATAATTTGGATTATCTAAAATCATAATTATATATTTATTTTTATGACCAAATAGACATCCATGTTTAACAGTTAATTTAAATAATGTTGCTGGAGTATTAACATATTTTATATTATCTACTTCACCATTATAACAACTCATTTTATCCATTTTAGCAAGCTGATAATATCGTGAGTTTTTATCAAGATGTGTTAATTTTTCTAATTGAAAATTAGTATATGAACAATCTATGTTAAAATATTTTTTATCACTGTGTATTACTAAATGTAAATCTTCATCATTATCATCAATAAAACGTGTTGTTTTATTTTGTAGATCCTCTTTTATTGTTAATGGAATATCTTCAGATATCATATTAATATATTAGTATATTATTGATATTATAATAATTATTTAAATTATTATAAACAAAAATCAATTTTTATTTATTATTATTCGTCTTTAACGAATAATAATAAATAAAAATTAATGAGGCTTAAAATGTCTATAGACATTTTAAATGAATCAATTTTTATTAGTATTAGTATCGCATAATATAGTTATCTTTAATAACTAATATCGCATTATATATTCACATGGCGTTCTCTGAAAGCCATTAAAGTTAGATGCGGCTGCTGTAGTATAAGCTCCAGCATGTTCTATGTATACTGATTCACCGATAGCAAGATCAGGTAGTTTACAATGTTGTGCAATTGTATCCATTGAATCACATGTTGGACCATATACTGTACAATCATATACTTTACCATCTCGTTCATTAAATGGTTTAATAACTGGTTTGGCATGATCAAACATAATACAATTAAATGATCCATATACACCATCATTTAGTGTGTATGCAAATTTAACTTCTTTTGTTTCTTTATCAATAAATTTATTCTTTGCAATAACGTTTAAAACAAGTGTATGTGATGCTGCTGCAAAATAACGACCAGGTTCTGCAATAATTTGGAGACTATAATCTTCTGGAAAATCATCTTCTGAAAAATATTGGGCAATTGCATCATTAATTGTTGATGCAATATCTTCAAACTTGATAACTGATTCATCTGTTCCTGGAAATCCTCCACCAATATCAAGAACTTTAAGTGTAAAACCATTTTCTTTACCAATATTAAATACTTGACGTGATTTCTCAATTGCTGTTTTATAAGCTTCTACATTACGACAACCTGATCCAACATGAAATGATACCCCTACTATATTGAGACCAATTGTTTTTGCTAATTTCATTAATCCATCAACATCATCAACGTCGGCGCCAAATTTAGAATTAAAACGACATACAGAGTGTGAATCATCTACTTTGATACGAAGAATTAGTTCTGCATTAGGGTGATAGTTAACAATTTTAAGTAGTTCGTACATGTTGTCAAATGTCATTATATCTACGTCTACGCCACGCGCATATTTAAGATGTGAATCAGCTTTGGCTGGATTTGCAAAAATAATACGTGATGCATCTCCATTAATTGCATCTAGTGCAAGTGTAATCTCGTTCTTACTAGCACAATCAAATCCTGTACCAAGAATACCAAGTGTTTTAATAAGTAGTTCATCTGGATTGCACTTAACAGCATAGAATGGTTTAACGCGCGGAAGACATTCAATCCATTTACGATATTGTTTAATAATAACTGATAGATCTACAATAAAAAATCCAGTATCTAGATGTGATTTTTCAAGTGTTGTTTTGATAATATCAATGATGCTTGTATCTGTATCAAATGTTGTGATTTTTTTCTCATCAAATAATTGAGTAAGTTCTGTAAAGTTATCAGCCGTGTGTACTTGTTCGTCCATTGTATAAGTATTAATGATTGATATTAGTTATATAGTTAACTATGATATATATTACTAGAAGAATTATGTATTTATTATTTCATCTTTTTTTAATAAAAAATTGATTCTAATTATAATAAAAATTGATTCTAATTATTAAAGATAATTCTCATTAATTTTTATTATAATGTCAAAACATTATAATAAAAATTGAAACTATAATTATTAAATATATTAATTGACTAATTAAATTAACCAAACTAATTATTGTTAACTGAGTTATATATCATGGCATCTCAATTAGGTCGTTTTATGGCTCAAAGCTTTTACCCTGCTAAAGTAGCTATTCCTAAAAATATATTATATACATGTCCTCTTTTTAAATTTGAGTCTCATCAACAATCAATTTGTTATACTAATCACGTTAATGATATTTATACTCCAACAACTTATTTTAATTACATGATTAAAAATGGTGTGAATTATCCAATTGTAAATAATACTGATAATAAAAATATTTATTTTGATACTAATGGTTGTATAGAGTATCGTCATCTGCAAATATTACAAGACATGCGTAATTATATTGAATTTCAAAAATGTTCTGATGAAGATTATACTAAATTTGAAAATAAATATATTAAAAAGTTTAAAAATTTTGATGAAGAACATCTTATGAAATTATTTAATAATGCTAAAAATATGATCAATCACGAACATATTACTATTAGAGTTAAAAAATCTCCTGCTTATCAAGATAAACATCTTGATGGTATTGTAGATAATAATAATCTTGTAAAAATGCAACTTAAAGAACGTTATTGGTGTACTGGAGATCTTCCAACACCTGCTACACAAATATTTGTTAAGAAATCTCAATCTTATAATTGTATTAATAAAATTGGTTATATGATGGGTGTATTTGGTATTGATTTCTCTTATTGTAAAAATTTACCATGGTATGAATTAATTGATTATATGACTTATCATAAACATCATGATAATAATTATGATATAGGAACTAATAATATTTATGATAATAAATATACTAAAATTAATGTTATTGAAATGCTTATTTTCTCTGAAATTCTAAAAAAAGAAGGAGCAGAATTTAATATGAATTATTAACTATTTTTTTATTAATTAATAAATAATTTACATTTTTGACTTATTAATTTTTTTATCAAACAAATCTTGATAAAAAAATTGATATAATATATATTTAATATTAAAATTATATAAAAATAACACTATACAATATATAAATGGCAGCTAAATCCAAGAGTGACGAAAAAACTACACATAATGCTATAACTACCGATGATATATTTCATCTGACTGATTTATACTTTTATAAGAAGAATTATATTTTCCGTCATCTTTATGACTCATATAATAAATTTTTAGAAGAAGATGTTTGTAGATTTCTTGAAGACTCTGATCATGTATTTAATGAAAAGTTAACGTCTGATAATATTTATCGTCGTAAATTTCGTTTTAAGAATATTCGTATTATTGGTCCTAAACTACCAAATGGTATTGAACCTATGTTTCCATCAGATGCTCGTCATCGTAATTTAACTTATTCAGTTAAAATTATTGCTGATATTACTCAATATCAAGATAAAATAGATATTATTACTGATAAAAAAGTAGAAACTATTACCGGTGTTGAAGAAGTAGGTGTTCCTATTGCAACTGTTCCTCTTATGATGAGATCTAAATATTGCTCACTGAATCAATACAAAGGTAATGATCTCAACGAGTGTGATTTTAATCCTGGTGGATATTTTATTGTTAATGGTTCGGAAAAAGTAGTTATCTGTCAAGAACGTATGGTTGAAAATAAACCACTTGTCTTTCTTAAAAAAGATTCTGGTATCCCTTCACATATTGTTCAAGTTAACTCTCGATCTTATAAACCAAATGGTATGATGCAAGTTCTTAATGTTAAAATTAAAGCCGATGGTACTATGACTATTCGTGTTCCTATTTTACAAGAAGTAAATGTATTTATATTATTTAGAGCTCTCGGTGTTCAATCAGATCATGATATTATTAATATGATTGTTACAGATGATAATGATAACGATATGATTGATATTCTTCGAATTTCTCTTGATACTTGCAAAAATGAAAATCATCAAAAAATTCAAACTAGTGAAGAAGCATATGATTATCTAATTAACAAATTAAAAGTAGTTCGTAAATATACTGAATCAAATCTTGATGTTAAAGTAATGCAAAAGAAAATGCATCTACTTCATCTATTAAAAACAAGTTTTATTCCTCACATTGAAGGAGGCTTTAAAGAAAAAGCTTATTATCTTGGTTACATGATTAATAAATTACTTAAAGTATTTTTAGGTCGTGCTGATGTAGATGATCGTGATTCTTATGTTAATAAGCGTGTTGATCTTCCTGGAGATCTTCTTATGGAATTATTTCGTCAACGATTTAAAATTATGATGAGTGATTGTAAGAAATTCTTTGATAACAGAAATGATAACGATGAAAAACCTCTTAATATCATCAATCAAATTAAACCAAATACTATTGAACAAGGTATTAAAGCATCTCTTTTAACTGGTGCATGGATTCGTAAGAAAGGTGTAGCTCAAATGCTTCAATGTTATTCTTATTTACAAATTCTTGGATTTTTACGTCGTGTAGATTCTCCAAGTGGCGATGCTTCAAGTTCTAAACTTGTCGGTCCACGTCAATTACATGCATCATCTATACCATTTCTTTGTGTTGTACAAACACCAGAACATGCTAAAGTAGGTGTTACAAAACATTTCTCACTTATTTCAAGTGCTACTATTATGTCACTTGATCAATATGCTATGTTGAAAAATCTGATTGTTAAGAAAATTCAACATCTTCAAGATCTTAACATTAAAGAAATTAGATCAATGTTTAAAGTATTTCTTAATGGAGAATGGCTTGGATGTATTAATGATCCAATCAAATTAATTGATAACTTAATTGATATGAAACGTAAAAATGTTATTGATCGTCAAAATACATCAGTAGTTCCTGATTTTATGAATGGCGAAATAAGAATCTATTGCGAAACTGGTCGTTTTGTTCGTCCAGTTATGCGAGTAGAAAATAACTCAATTCTTATAACTAAAGATATTATTGATAAGATTTCTCTTAACAAAGCAGAAAAACAAAGTAAAATAACAACATGGGAACAATTATTAGATAATTATCCAAATATTATTGAATACATTGATACTGAAATGCAACCTTTCTATCTTGTAGAAAGTAAACTTAAGAATGTTGAAGCTATGCGTCAAAAAATGGAAAAATCTTTAGAACTAGCTAGACATACTACTGATAAGATTTCAAGTAACAGATATAATGATTTATACTTTGATAATATTAATTATTGTGAATTTCATCCACAGCTTTTACTAGGTGAACTATCAGCATGTACTCCATTCTGTAATCGTAATCCTGGACCTCGTAATATTTTCCAATATTCACAAGGTCGTCAAGCTATGGGTATCTATCTATCAAATTATCGTGATCGTACAGATATTTCTTATATCTTATATCATCCACAAAAACCACTGATTACAACAAGAGCAACTAAATATGTTGGTTCGGATATTTTACCAGCTGGTGAAAATATTATGGTCGGTATTATTTGCTATACAGGCTATAATATGGAAGATTCACTTGTATTTAATTCTGCTTCAGTTGATCGTGGTCTTTTTAGATCTGCAACTTACAAAAAGTATGTATCAAAAGCACAAAAGAATCAATCAACTGCTCAAGATGATATTTTTATGAAACCAGATTCATCAAAAGTTGTTGGTATGCGTCATGGCTCATATGATAAATTAAATGACAAAGGATTTGTACCACCAGAAACTATTATTCAAAATGATGATATTATTATTGGTAAAGTAACACCAATTCAAAATATTGGTAATTCTAATAAAGAATTTAAAGATGCATCAGAAGTTTATAAAGCCGGTGCACCTGGCGTTATTGATCGAGTATATATTGATATTCAAGATCAAGACGGTTATCCAACTCGTAAGGTACTTGTTAGATCAACTCGTACTCCACGAGTCGGCGATAAGTTTGCATGTTATACTCCAGATCATGATGTACTTACAACAGAAGGATGGATATCTATTGATAAACTTACAACTGCTCACAAAGTAGCTTGTCTTATTGATGGAAAAAAACTTAAATATATTAATCCAACAGAAGTACAATCATATGATTGTGATGAAGAAATATATGTTGTTGATTCAAATCAAGTAAATCTTAAAGTTACTAAAAATCATCGTATGTATGTCGGTGGTCGCGATACTTATAAATATAAAATTGAGTTAGCTGAAGAAATTTATCAAAAACAACGTAGATATCTTAAAAATTGTGAATCAACTGAATATGATGATTTAGAAGAACAAAGTATATTCTACTTTGAAGCCGATAATAATTTTCCAGCTCGTGAATTTGATGCTAATGCATTTTTAACATTTTTTGGTATATGGATTGCTGAAGGATGGTGTGATAAAGTTCATTGTGTTGAATTTGCAGCACATAAACAAAGAGTAAAAGATGCATTAACACAAATATGTGAAACATTAGGATATACTATTTATAAACATCAAGATAAAAAAGGAGATATGGAATTAAATAAATGGGCTATTCGTGATAAACAATTAGTAGCGTTTATGAAAAAATATAGTGTTGGTGCTATTAATAAATATTTACCTGATTGGGTATGGGATCTTAATAAAAATCAATGTAGAGTTTTAATTGATGGTATGATGCTTGGTGATGGTCATACTATGGAAAATGGAACAAGACGATATGACACATCGTCTAAACGTTTAGCTGATGATTTTCAACGATTATGTCTTCATGCAGGATATTCAACTAATATAATTATTAAATGTAAAGCTGGTTATGAAGCTATAGGTAAAACTGGCCGTAATGAAGGCAAAGTATTCAGAGCTTCAGTAGATGCGTATAGAATGACTATTGTAGAAACACAAAATAATCCGCTTGTTAATAAAGATAAAAATAAAAACATTTGGGATAAATATGAACACTACAAAGGTAAAGTATATTGTTGTACTGTACCGACCGACGATGGTGTAATTTATGTTCGCCGTGAAGGTACACCCGTGTGGTGTGGTAACAGCAGATATGGACAAAAAGGAACATGTGGCATCAAATTAGCCGGTATTGATATGCCATATAATAAACATGGTATTCGTCCAGATATTATTTTAAATCCTAACGCTATTCCATCTCGTCAAACTATTGGTCAATTACTTGAATCATTAGTTGGTAAAGTAGCAGCACTAGATGGCTATGAAGGTGATGGTACTGCGTTTGAAGACTATGATTTAGACAAAGTTGAGAAACGACTTGAAGAACTTGGATATGATCCAAAAGGATATGAAGAATTATATAACGGTATGACAGGCGAAAAGTTAAAAATTAAAATATTTTTCGCTCCTACATTTTATCAACGACTTAAACATCAAGTAGAAGATAAAATCCATGGCCGTGCTCGCGGTCCACGAACATTACTTACTCGGCAACCTCCGGAAGGACGTAGTCGCGATGGTGGTCTGCGCTTAGGTGAGATGGAACGTGATGCACTAATTGCTCATGGTTTATCCAAATTTTTAAATGAAAAAATGATGTACAACTCTGATGCTTACATAACTTATGTATGCGATATGTGTGGTTTGTTTGCACAACGTGCACCACGTAAAGAAAACAAAACTGAACCATCACAATCTGATGTTTATTATTGCCCTAATTGCAATAACGTTAATAAGATATCTAAAATCATGATACCTTATGCTTTTAAACTACTATTACAAGAACTTATGGCTATGGCTGTAGCTCCTCGTATTAGAACTAAGAATAATTAACTCTTAACTTTTATTAAGTTAACTTAATTATATTTAATTATATTTTTTTATTTTATTTAAAAAATTAACTTAAAAATATCTAAGTTAATTTAATTATAATTATAAGTTAATTTAATTATATATGTCAAAATATATAAATAATCAATTAAGTTTATCATATGAACTTATAAAATATTTTCATGCATTATATATTAAGTACAATAATATAATAGAATTTAATTCTTTCGAGAGTTGTGGTAAAGGAGTTGATACTATTTATGATATTATACAAACAAAACCAGATAAATCATTATTAATATCTATAAAAATACATTTTATAAAAGAGTATGATAATCGAGAAATATTTAATATTATTGATATATTTGATTATGTATTATTATTACCTACTGCTATTATTACACCATTAGGTAAATGGACTTTTATTGATAATCCAAAATATAAAAATATAACTCAACAAAATGTAGATTATTTTAAAAATTTTTCTCAAGATATTTTTAATAAACTTAATTTACAATTAGTTTATCCATCTTATTATGATGATAATAATAATATTTGTAATGCTTTATTTGTTTATAATCAAGATAATAATAGTCAACTAAATAATAATAGTCAACTAAATAATATGTTAAATATTTTAAAAATATTTGATAATAATACTAATACTAATGCAAGTGAACAATTTAATATATTGCGAGATTATTATATTAATGATATGATCTATGGGCCAGAAATATCGTTACATATGTTTGATAAGTTTATATCATCACTTTATGTTAACAATATATTTGATGATAAGAAATTATACTTTATAAATTTTGTTAATAGTATTGATAAAGATGAATACTTTAAAAAATTAAAATTAATATTTTATAATAAAAGAAAATATGGTTATGATAAAAATGTTTATAGAGCAATATTTTATTATACTTATGTGAATTATTTTATTAATGATTAATAATAATCTATTATTTTGTCAGTTTATTTATAATTTTGTTAATTTAATTATATAGATTATATGAATCAAAAAACAATAATATTACTTGTTATATTTTTAATAATAATAATATTAATAGTAACTAGAAAATCACAAAATAAATTAAATTTTGATGGTGATATAAGTAATAATAATGATATATTGCCATATGATGTTGTAATAGTTGGTTGTGCACGAAATATAGATAAACATTTGAATAATACAAAAGAAAAATTATTAATGTTAAAATCTTTATTTAAATCAGCTAAAATAATTATTTATGAAAATGATTCAATAGATAATACATTAAATATATTAAAAGAATGGGAACAAGATAATTTAATTACTTTAATAACAGAAAAAAATGTACCGGGAAAAAGAACACAACGTATTGCTCATGGTAGAAATATATTATTAAAAGAAGCATTAAAAAATAAGTTTGATTTATTATTAGTAATTGATTTAGATGATGTTATAGCAAAATTAGATAGAAATAGTATTAGAAGTTCTTTTAATATGACCGAAGACTGGGCAGCAGTCGGTGCAAATCAATTAGAAAGATATTATGATTTATGGGCATTAAGAACTTACGATAATTGGATGAATTATGATTGTTGGGAATGTGTTAGAAAATATAAAAAGTATTTAAATCCTATTGCTACTTATAATTGTGTTGAATCAAAATATCGCAATATACCACAAACTAGTAAACCAATACAAGTTAAATCTTGTTTTGGTGGTTTAACTATATATAAAAGAAAATATTTAGATGGATGTACTTATGGTACAGGTTTAAATAAACAATTTAATGAACAAAATAATGAAGAATATAATGAAGTTTGTGAACATGTATTATTTAATCAATGTATTATAAATAATGGAGGAAAAATATATATTAATCCAAAAATGATAAATTCTTAATAAATTTTTTATAAAATTATGAGATTTTTTTATAAAATAAAAATATGTTATTGATATAATTATGAATACACTTTATGATAGAGAAAGCAATATATATTTTATGTCTTTATCAGAATTAAAAACATTATTATATTCTGGTAAGAAAGTTAGTGAAGAAAGTAAACAAATAATAAAAAATATAATTAATGATAAAATAAATAATAGTTTTAAAAAAATTATTAATAACTCTAACTCTAAAGTTAATTTAGTAAATAATCCAGTTAACTCTAACTCTAACTCTAACTCTAACTCTAACTCTAACTCTAAAGTTAATTTAGTAAATAATTTAGTAAAAGATCAAGATTCTGATGAATCTACAGATAGTTTATATAGTTCAAATAGTTCAGATAATTATGATAATCAAGATCATATTTTTGTACAAAATGCAAATAAATTATATAATAAATCAGATAGAAAAGGAGAAAATCAAAAAGTAACACAATCATCACAAAAATTATTTGATCGAATGATTAGTGAAGCACAAGTTATAAATAATTCATATACGAATAATATTAATCATGTAATATCAAGACCTTTCTCAAATACTAATAATCAAGATATTTTTAATACTAATAAATTGGGTGTGAGAAGAAATATAAACAAATAACTTAATTCTTATTATTAAAATACATCACATAATGTTGGGGAATAGTGATATTATTATATTTGTAATATTCTGCAATAGTATTTGCAAACATATTAACTTTAATTATATTATCTGAGTTTTTTAATTTTATAAATACATCATGTTGACATGGAAAACTGTCATAACATATACTATCTATGTTAGTAATAGTATATGATGAAAAATCTTGTAGATTAAGTGACATAATAATAATAATAATAGTTATAATAAAGATAATTTATTATTTGCTTTTTATGAATCAATTTTTTATTTATTATGCATAATATAATAAATAAAAAAGTAATGAGTAAAAACATAGATAATTTATTATTTATTTTTTATGAATCAATTTTTTATTTATTATGCAGCACCTTTTGCTACAATACGATACGCAACGTTTTTGCCAGATTGTTCTGAATAACGAATTATGCGAATAATATCTCCGCGTTTTAAATTAAAATAAGATACTACTGGATCTGTTGTAAGAATTTTCATTACTTCTTTTTTCTTTAAAATATATGTTTCTAATACTTCTTTTGATTCATCTTCTGATAATAGTTCATATTTAGGGGAATCAATATGGTCAACTAAATTAATTAAAAAGAATGTTTCATTAAATACTTCTGTATTTGGCATATCTGTTAAATTAGCTTTTGCTTTATCTGAAATACTGTCAAAAATAAATATCTTATGATAATTTTGATATTGAGTTAAGAAATCTTTAATTGCTGGAATCTTTGTAATACCTTGAATCTTTTGATGAATAATTTTAACATAAACAGTTGTTCCATCAAATTTCTTTATATAATCTTTATCAGTACCATCAGCCTTAATTTCTTTAGATAGAGATATTTTATATACGTCATCATCTGATTGTTTTTTAATACTATCAACTGCTTTATTAAAACTTGTTTCATTGAGTAATTTACGTTCATGTATCATTTTGATAATATTAGTTAAAACATCCTTGCGAATAGTTTCACGGTCCTTTTTGACTGGGATTAATTCTGGGTTAAGTGACATTATATATAGTTTATTACTATAATAAATATAATATAATATTAAATAATTATAGTTTCACTTTTTTATATCTCTTTTGCATAACAAAAGAGATATAAAAAAGGGATGAACGACAATAGGAGTGAATCAGTTTTTTATTGATTTCTAAAAAAATCAATAAAAAGATAAAGCTCATTAATAAAAATTGATTCGTTTAAAATTTCTTAAGAAATTTTAAGCCTCATTAATTTTTTATTGATTTCTTTAGAAATCAATAAAAAATTGATCATTATTATAATTATCATTTAATGATATAATCATAATATTATAAATATTAATAATGCCTCCTAAATCTGCTAAATCAACTACCCCAAAAACAGATGCTAAACCCAAATCAGCATCTAAACCAAAAACACCCAAATCAGCATCTAAACCTAAAGCCACTAAAACTAAAATTAGTGAATTAGTTACTAAATCAACTGATAATCAAGAAGATCAAAAAGATCAAGAAGATTCTGATCAAGATAATCAAGAACAAGATAATACTATAGTTAAAAAAACTAAAGCTAAAACTACAACTACAGCAAAAGAAGATACTGAACCAGAAATTCTACCAGGTAAATTAACATTAAATCCATCTGGTAAAGTATTAGTTATAGTTGAATCACCTGGTAAAATTAAAAAAATTCAATCTATTCTTGGGGATAACTATATAGTTACTGCATCAGTTGGTCATATTATTGATCTTGGTTCAAAATTAATGTCTATTGATATTCAAAATAATTTTAAACCCAAATACGTATCTCTTCAAGGTAAAGGTGCTGTTATACGAGATCTTAAAAAGCTTGCTAAGAACTCATCAGATATTTTACTCGCAACCGATGAAGATCGAGAAGGTGAAATGATTGCTTGGAGTCTTGCTTATGTTTTAGGTATTGAAAAACCAAAGAGAATTACTTTTAATTCTATTACTGAACAAGAAATTATTAAAGCTATTAAAAGTCCAAAAGACATAGATTCAAATATGGTTGATGCACAAAAAAGTCGTCGTATGCTTGATCGTATTGTAGGATATGAAATATCGCCACTTCTATGGAAAAGTATTGGACAAAGTTTATCAGCTGGTCGTGTACAATCTGTAGTAGTTCGAATTATTTTAGATCGTGAAAAAGAAATTCAAGACTTTCTAAAAGATAATATTAAATCAGACTTTAAATTTAAAGCTAACTTTTTTAAAGATATTATTGCAACACTTTATCAAACTAAGAAACCAACTAAAACTCAAGAAATTGTAGAATTAGATGATAATCTAGAACAAGATCAGGAACAAGAAGATAAAATTCAAGACGATAATGTTTCAGGTACTTTGATTAAAGGTTACAAAACAACTATAACGACTCAAGAAAGTGCTAAAGATTTAATGCAAAAAATAATAGATTCAGAATTTAAGATTGTTGGTAAAGGAGAAAGAACACAAATGAGAACACCTGCTCCACCATTTACAACATCAACACTTCAACAAGAAGCTGCACGAAAACTAGGGTTTACTATTAAAAGAACTATGACTGCTGCACAACATCTTTATGAAGCTGGTCATATTACTTATATGCGCACAGATTCAACGAATCTATCAGCTGAAGCATTAAAATCCATTGGTAAATATATTAAAGATACATATGGTAATAATTATCATACTCAGAGACACTATGCTGCAAAAACTAATAATACACAAGAAGCTCATGAATCTGTTCGACCAACTCACATCGAAGTCACAGGATTAAATGAATCTGGTAAAATTAGTTCTGATGAAATGAGATTATATCTATTAATTTGGAAACGTGCAATTGCATCGCAAATGTCACCTGCTAAATTATCAGTTGCTACAACACATATATCAATATCAAAAACTAAAGACTATTATTTTCAAACTGAAATTAGTACTATATTATTTGAAGGTTTCTTAAAAGTATATAATATTCAAAATATAGAAATTAATGATGATAATAATAATGATAATAATATTTCAACTAAAATACCAGAACTTGGTGAAAAACTTAAACTAATAACTCTTGAAGCTAATCAAGATTATCAAAAACCTCCACCTCGCTACAACGAAGCATCATTAGTTAATAAATTAGATCCTAAGAATTTAAATATTGGTCGTCCATCAACTTATGCAGCTATTATTACTAAAATTCAAGAAAGAGGTTACGTTGAAAAACGTGATAATGATGGTATTAAAAAATCATCTATAGAGTTAAAATGGACAAGCACAAGTAAAAATATAAATGAAACTACTAAAGATATTTATATAGCAAAAGATGCGAATAAACTAACACCTACAGCTATAGGAAAAGTAGTAACTGAATTTTTAGTAACTTATTTTCCTGATCTAATGGATTATAAATTTACTTCAACCATGGAAACTAAATTAGATTTAGTAGCTAATGGTGATCTAAAATTACTTAAACTACTTAGTGATTTCTATCATACAGATTTTCATCCAATTATAGATAAACTTCTTAAAGAAAAGATTAAATACGTTGATAAAGATCAAAAAGAAATTGGTAAAGATGAATTTGGTAATAGTGTTATTGTAACTATTAAGAGATATGGACCTGTTGTAATGATAGAACAAAATAAAGATGGTAAAATAAAAACTCTTAATATAGCTCCTCTAAAAGCTCCTCTTACTGCTGATAATATTACTCTAGATGAAGCACTTAAAATATTATCATATCCAAAATCATTAGGTAAATATGAAAATAAAGAAGTAAAATTATTCAAAGGTAAATTTGGATTATATGCTAAATATGGAGATACATCTATTAACTTATCTAATGTAGAAAATGAAGAAGATATTACTCTTGAATTAGTTACTGAACGTATTACCCAAAAGAAAAGTAAGAATTTATGGGAAGGTAAAGAAGGTAAAACAAACTATGTTGTATTAGAAGGACCATATGGTAAATACATTAGTATTAAAGATGGTGCTAAGAAATTAGCTAAACCAATGAATGTTAAATTACCAGAAGATACAGATATTAAAGATTTAACTTTAGATAAAGTTAAAGAAATAGTAGAAAAAGGTAAGGTTAATAAATTTAAATCTAAACGATTTTTTAAGAAATAATTAACTAAATTAACTAAATTATTAGTTATTCTTTTGAAACATAACTTTATTTATTTTATTTAAAAGTTCAGCATCAAAAATTTTTACATCAAATTTACTTGAATCATATTTAGTAAAATCAACTCTAGAATTTTTAGCTTCTTCTGTTATTTTTTTAAAATCTATTTTATTATCTTGTTGATTATCTTGTTGATTATTTATAGTTTGTGATGTATTAAAAATATAAGTATTAAAAATATATCTAGCGTAATTCATAATTTATATATAACAAGTTATATTATTATTTTTATTTTTAAACTTATTTTTTTATAATATTATAATATAATTATGAAAACTAAACATATTGTAATAATTGTTATTATTATTATTATATTATTATTATTATCACAAAAATCAAAAGAAAACTTAGATACAACTAGTACACCAACTCTTTCAAATGAAGCTATCCAATCTATTGCAAATGTATATGCTAATACTACTGGTACAGTAAATGTTAATAATTTAAATGTAACCGGTACATCAAATCTTGTTCCAAAAGGTACTATAGTTTCATGGTATGGTGATATTACAAATATACCAAAAACTTGGGTATTGTGCGATGGTACACATAATACTCCTGATCTACGAGGTAGATTTATATTAGGTTATAATCCAGGTCAACAAACTGATCCATCTGGTGGTAGTATACGTAAACAAAGAAATATGAATGCAACTGGAGGTAATGAACAATTAATAGCAAATATTGGATTTTATTGGTGGGATGGTTCCTGGGGAAATGGTATAATGTATGATGCTGTTAAAGATGTTGGTTTTAATGCATTAACAGATAATACAAGTAAGGGCATGGTGATGTATCAACTTGGTAGATATCAAGATATACCTGATATAGATAAATATAATAGAAACAGAGTTGATCCGAGACCAGTATCAGTTACAGGTAAAAATACAACCGAATCATTACCACCATATTATGTATTAGCTTATATTATGAAAGTATAAATAATTTACTTTTTATTTTATTAATGATAAAGCCTCATTATTTTTGTAAAATTATCTAAAGAGAATCTAATAAAAATTGATTCATTTAAAATATCTTTAATATTTCAAGTTTCATATCTTTTTATTAGTGATGTCTAAAGACATCACTAATAAAAATTGATTAAATATATTATAGCTATTTAAAATTAATTTATATATTAGTAATTAATATATAATATACATGCCGAAAAAGACTAATTCTGTTGTTAAAAAATCTACTGTTAAATTCAGTGATACAAATATTATACATGAATCTAAAACAGCATCTAAAACATCAAAACCTATTAAAGGTGGACTTAAAGTTAAAGATGATCCCGATAAAGTAGATAAAGATGATTATGATTCTAATCCAGAAGAAGAAAAAGACGAAGAAGATGATGATGGTGAAGAAGAAGCTGAAGAAGAAAGTGAAGCTGAATCTAGTGAAAAAGAAGATTTTGACAGAGAAAAAGATGAGGATGGTGATGAAGGAGGTGAAGGAGATGATGATGAATGTGTCTATAAATTAACTAAAAAGAAAAATACTGTAGAAGTTGATATCGATGTTGCTGAAGATAACTTTGAAGATGAAGATCTTGATGTTGATGATATAAATAAATCTGAAAAGAAACTATTAGAAAGCAAATATGTTAAAGAAAATGAACGTAAAACAAAACCATTCTTATTTGATTTCGAACGTGTTCGTATCTTAGGCGAACGTGCTCGTCAATTATCTCTTGGTGCAAAACCAATGCTTAAAAATCTCGATAATATGAATCCTAAATATGTTGCAAAACTTGAACTAGAAAAAAAAGTAATTCCGTTAATTATACTTCGTGAATTACCTAATGGATTAATAGAAAAATGGAAAGTTAGTGAATTAAATTATTAAATTTTAATTAATTTGTCCCCAACTATTTTTGGATTATTTATTTGTAATATTTTTTTATCTTCTGTAACATAATCATAACTACAATTATGTTGATTAAATAATCTGTGTTTCATGCAGAATAATTTATCACATTTACATGTTAAACTATTCATAATAGTTACTTTTGTATTACATTGCGCACAGCATAGTTTAGTTTTTTTATTAACTGGTTCAGTTTGATCGACAATAGTAGAGTTCATGATTTTATTTATAATAGATTTATAATAATTTGAATTTACTGATAATATATTTTTCATCTTTTTTTATAAGATTATGATGTCTCCAATATTTTATGATACTTGTATACTTTTAGGATCTTTTTTTCTCCAACTTTTTGTCTCCAATAATTTGAGATACTTGTATACTTTTAAGATCTTTTTTTCTCCAAGATTTTATTGTCTCCAATATTTTAAGATACTTATATACTTTTAGGATCTTTTTTTCTCCAACTTTTCTCCAAGTTATAATTTGTCTCCAACTTTTTAAGATACTTATATTCTTTTAAGATTTTTTATATATAAGATTTTTTTATATCCGATATTTTGATATACTTGTACACTTTTAGGATCTTTTTTTCTCCAACTTTTCTCCAAGTTATAATTTGTCTCCAATATTGTGAGATACTTATATTCTTTTAGTATCTTTATAATTAATTTAATTCTAATAGATTGAGTTTACTCGATAATTTCTTAGTATAATATTAGAAATTTTCAACTCGGAAACACTATAAAAACTGCTTACTAATATAGTTCTATCGTCAGAAAACATGTATTATTTTTAATTTATCAGCCGATTTTTTTTAGTATTGATTTTTTGAGAATTTGAGAAAAAATTTTAACTCACCAAAAAAATCCTAAAATTTGAAGACCTTCAACACACACAGAAAATGCCTAAAATGCCTCTATTATTTTATTATACTTATATACTTTTTCATATTTTCTTGTATTTTTTATGTCTCTTGTAATTATAGTTACTCATATACATTTTAATATTTTATGTACCTTTCTGTCCTGTATTTTATACTGTATTATCTCCATTGTATTAATATACTTATATACTTTTTAATATTTATAGTTATTAATTATTGTTATATTTTAGTAGTATTTTAAATTTTTACGTTGCGGTATTAATTAATCATAACATTCTATCACAAAACAATAGGTTTTGTGATAGAATTTATAATTATTAATAGCCTAAAAAATAATCATATTTTTTACGGTCGGGGGTATTTTCATCTTATTATTAGTAATAAATTATATTTCTAGTAATAGTTATTATTATTTATAGTCTACATAGGTATTTTCATCTTATTATTATAGTTATTATTATTATAGTTATTAATTATATTTCTAGTAATAGTTATTATTTTAGTAGTATTTTAAATTTTTACGTTGCGGTTGGGGGTATTTTCATCTTATTATTATTAGTAATAAACTTATATTTCTAGTAATAGTTATTATTATTTATAACATATTAACTTTATTTAAATATTTATATACTAAATATATAATATATGAATAATTATTATAAACATTGTACTCTATGTAAAGTAAATATACAACATGAAAAAAATTATATTAGACATTGTAAAACAAAACTACACTTACAAAATGAAGAAGATAATATTATGTGTTTTTTATGTAATAAACGTTATAAAACATTAAATGCATATAAATCACATAAACATAAATATCATCAAAATACAAAAAAAATTAAATATCATAATTCAGATAACAATAGTGATAATAGTGATGGTGATAATAATAGTGATAATAATAATAATAATAATAATAATAATGATATTAATAATAATGATATTAATAATAATGATATTAATAATAAAATAGATAATAAATTAGATAATATTAAGAATGATATTACAGATGTTAAGAATAATATCAACGATGTTAAGAACAATATCAATGTAGTCAAAGAAGAAATAAATAAATCTAATGAAAAAGTAGTAACTGTAGTTAATAAAGCAATAAATAAAGCATCATCTCTTATTAAATATCTCATGGAACATCATAAATCAGTACCACCACTTAAAAAAATAACAAAAAATCAATGTATTCCTATTCTAAGATTAGACTATAAATGTCCAGAAATAGAGAATGATTATTCTTTACAAGAAATATTTATTAAAGATCATCATAGAAATCTATTTATTCCTAATATTGCTAAATCTATCTTAAAAATGATACATTATAATAATAAAAATAAACAACAAATATATAACACTGATTGTAGTAGATATAACTATGTTATAAAATTAACTCCAGATATATGGAATGAAGATAAAGCTGGAATTAAATTTACTGATTGTATTATTAAACCTTTATTGAGATATATTAGAGAATTAATAGAAGATTACATAGATAATTATTTAGAGAAGATAAATATGTATAAAAATACTGCTTATCAAAATGAACAATTATTAGATGAAAAAGAAAAAGCTTATACTTTTGATATTGCTCTAACTAACGATTATTTAATTAAACCTCTATTGAAAGAATTAACACCACATCTTAGATTTTTAGAGTTTGAATTAAAAGAATTAGAAAAGTTTGAAGAATTAGAAAAAATACATGAAGATTTACAAGAAATAATTAATAATAATAGTGATAATAATAGTGATAATATAAGTTTAGATTTAGATTCAGATACTGATGATTATAATGATGTTATTAAAAAAATTAAAACAAGATTAATATAAAATTATTAGTAAGTTAATTAATTTATTAATAATTTTTTATCCAATAATTTTAATAAAATGTATATTAAAATTATATAAGATGTCTGTCCAAAAATTAGTCCTAGTAGATAAATCTATAAAAGATGTAAAAAAACTTACAGATGCATTACAAGCTGATTGCTTATTATTTGCATACGACTTTCTTTCAAAAAGCGAAGATTTAACCAAATTATTAGCTGACAACAACGTTACTCATGTAGATAGAATTGCTGTTGTATGCCATAATCTTGGTAAATCTCCAACTAAATATGAATTTATGAATGATGCTTCATTATTTAGAGATAGTGATATTGATCCATCAGGAACAAAAAAAACAGTAAACTATGAATTAATGGTTAATTTAATTAATACATTAACACCAACACATGTTGATTTCTTAGGTTGTGAATTATTAAAAATTAAACCATTCAAGCTTTATTTTGAATCTCTTATTAAAAACTGCAATAACCAAGATTTAAAAGTAGGTGCTTCAGACAATAAAACAGGTAATACTAAATATGGTGGTGATTGGGTATTAGAATCAACTGGTGAAGATATTAAAAATATTTACTTTACAGGTGATATTAAATTCTGGGAAATATTATTATTTAAGATGTATAGCTACAATAATATAACAAACTATGAATCCTTTCAAAAAGATTTTAATGGTAATTACATCAATGAAAATGGTGAAATAGTTGAAAAGAGAATTCCAGTAGGTAAATTTACAACAACATCATGGGGTGAAGAATATCATTCAGCTATTTTTCTTTACAACTGGGATACTGATGATTATGATTATGTACCAAATTTAGAAAATGTTAGCAAAATATACAGCACTGAATATGCATATGCAGCCCTCATGAATGACGGTAGTGTATTTGTTTGGGGTGACGAAGAATACGGTGGTTCAAGTTTATACAGTGATGATCGTTACAGAGGTTACTTATATGATGGTGATGGTAATAATCATGATGGTAGTAATAATAAAGTAACTGGTATTGTTGCAATTTATTCAAACGAAGCTGCATTTGCTGCAGTAAATGAAGCCGGTGAAGTTTTTGTTTGGGGTAAACCATACCGTGGTGGCGCTAGTGCTATTGGTAATACAAATACAAGAGGTTGGTTATATGATGGTGATGGTTACAATGCATCATACAATAACAAAGTATCAGGTGTTACTAAAGTTTATTCTACAACAGAAGCATTTGCTGCATTATTAAGTGATGGTCGTGTATTTGTCTGGGGTAGAGTATCTAAAGGTGGTTCAAGTACATATGAAGGTGGAGCGTATGATTATAATAGAGGTTATGTATATGATGGTGATGGTGCCAAAGATGGATCAAATAATCAAATAACAAATGTAGTAAGAATTGTATCAACTAATTATGCATTTGCTGCACTTAATGCAAGTGGTAATATCTTTGTATGGGGTAATCCAAGTTATGGTGGTTCATTAGTATATGATGATGATACTTACAGAGGTTATTTATATGATCCAAGAACATCAGTTAGATTATCTGGAATGACTAAATTATTTTCAACCGATGAAGCATTTTGTGCTATAAATGGTTCAGATGGTAGTGTATTTGTTTGGGGTTATCCATGGGAAGGTGGTTCAAGTGTATACGATAATTCAAATTATTATGGTTACTTATATGATGGTAACGGTCAATGGGATGATGGTAATAATAAAGTAACTGGTATTAGCAAAATATATTCAACATATTCTGCATTTGCAGCTATTAAAGAATCAGATGGTAGTGTATTTGTTTGGGGTGATTATAGCTATGGTGGTTCAAGTGTATATGATGATGAAACATACAGAGGTTATTTATATGATGGTAATGGTGAAAATGATACATCAGGTAATAATAAAGTAACTGGTATTACAACTATTTCAAGCACATCTTATGCATTTGCTGCACTCAATGCTTCTGGATCTATATTTGTTTGGGGTTATTTATGGAGTGGTGGTGCAAGTGTATACGGTGATAGTAATCAAAGAGGTTGGTTATATGATGGTAACGGTTATAATAACTCCGGCAATGATAAAATATCAGGCTTTACATCAATAATTGGTAACGATGAAGCATTTGCTGCTATTAAAGATTTAGATGGTAGTGTATTTGTTTGGGGTGATTATAGCTATGGTGGTTCAAGTGTATATGACAATGAAACATACAGAGGTTATTTATATAATGGCGATGGTCAATATGATACATCAGGTAACGTTAAAATTACAGGTGTAAGAAAAATATATACAGCTCAATATGCATTTAATGCAGTATTATATGATGGTAGTGTATGGGCATGGGGTCAACCAGAAGAAGGAGGTCGTTTAGCAAGATATGATAATTATAATTATGTTTCAGATATAGTACCATTATCTGGTATAAATAGATTTAAATACATTTTATCAACATTCAATTACGGTGGCATGTGTGAAATGGCTCAAGCATCAAATAACAATCATGTAAATATAGTTAAAAATAATGAAACTAATCCATTAGGTCGTATTCCAGTAGAATTATTAAAGAAAGCTGTACGTGCTAATTACATTGTTATGTACGACAATTAAATAAAAATAATTTAATAAAAAAAATAATTTAATAAAAAAAATCATTAAATTAATTAATTTTAATAATTAATTAATTATAGTTAACTGAGTTATTTATAGTTAACTGAGTTATTTATAGTTAACTGAGTTATTTATAGTTAACTGAGTTATTTATAGTTAACTGAGTTATTTAGGCAATATTCCATACGAATCCGCATTCACAACAAACATAAAAAGTTTCATAACTTGATTGATTTGGTCGGAACCATTTTGCATCTTTAAGAGTATGATCTTTATGTGTTTTACAATCTTTATTTTTACAAACATAATCGCGAGTATGTGGTAAAGTATTATCATATCGCATAAATTTATATTTAGAATAATCATTTTGTTCACTTGAATCGCTAGAATTTTTACTCATTTTATTTAATACCATAGTTCGATGAACTAGTTTTTCAAAATATGAACAGTTCTTACAAATCATAAAAGCACTAAGACCTTCGTCTTCAATAGATTTTACTATTTTAACTAATTCTTTCTTTTCTTTATCTTTTAATGCTAAATATTCTTTATGTTTAATTAGTTGTTCATAATCTATCTTTTCACTAGTAAGATCAATACCATTTTTAAACATATTAATTACTTTAATTATATTATCATTATCTTCTTTATTTTTATCTGTTTCTGTTTGTTTTTCTGTTGTAGTATTACTTAAAGTTGTTGGATCTGTACCAAATGATGCTTTGGGAGCCGTACGGCTAATATCCATAATATTATCGCATTTAGGACAAAATTTCATTTGTATTATATATTAGTTATATAACTTAAATTATAGTTAACTTAATTATAGTTAACTTTTTCATTTTTTATTTTTAAAAGTATATATAATTCATTAATATTATAATATTATCCGAACCTCTTTACTTTTATATTAAAGTAAATGTCACTTATAATTTAGTATCTTTATATACTTTTTGATTGAAAAAATTGAAAATTAATAAATTTAATTATATAAAAATTATCTTATTTTAAAGTAATAAATATATATTGAAATATGGCATCTCATAAACGTAACGGTAGTAAATGCAAATGTGACGGTAGCAATAAAAAATGTAATTGTATGAATATTGACTGTAAAAAATGTGAATCGTGTAATTTAATAACTATTAGTGAGTTTGATAACTTTTTATCAAAACGATGGAAAAAGACTGGTGATGGAAAAGAGCTTACTCATACATCTATGGGTAACGTTAAAGGAGCATGGGCTATAGGAAAAGAAGATTATTCTGAATTTTTAAAATTATATAAACGTTGGAGTCGTAAAAATGTAGAAGCATACGTAGAACGATCTCCATATATTGCTCCTTATTACTTTGATATTGATTTTCATACAACTAAATCTAACAGATATTATGATGAAGAATTTATCAAAGAAACAATTAGTCGTATTAATAGCATAGTTATTAAAAACTTTGATGTCGAAGAGAACTCAACAGTATTAAACTCTTATGTTTTTGAAAAATTTGAACCAACAGAAGGCAAAGAAAATGATTATAAAGATGGATTTCATATTATGTATCCTGAATTAGTTCTAGACGTTCCTTCTAGATATTTCGTATATGATAAATTTATGGAAATTCTAGGAAAAGACAATTATGTTAGTGATCAAATTCCTCACACAAATGATCTTTCAGAAATATTTGATAAATCAGTTATAGAAGCTAATGGTGTATTAATGTATGGTTGTGCAAAAGCAGGACGCGATCCTTATCGTTTAACACGTGCTTACAATCATTCATTAAAACGTATTCTTCCTGATGATGATAGTGACAGCGATAGTAATTCTGATAGTGATGATGAAGATAGTGATGATAAACGTAATGGTGAATTAATGGATTGGGATGATTTAATAGATTTAACATCTATGCGTCTTCATGAAGATGAACCATCACATTTAATATTACCTGTTACAGATAAAGTTAAACAAAAGATCCAAGATATTTATGAAAATAAATATGCTAAAAAAACTAAACAAAAAGAAGAAACAAAAGAACGTGAACGTGATAATACTAAACCAAATACACAAAAAAAGAAAAATCCTGATAATATTACAGATCGTGATATTCGTTTAGCTAAAGAATTATCAAAAATTCTTAGTCGTAAACGTGCTACAGTATATGAAACATGGCGTAACGTAGGTTGGGCTTTACATAATATAGATGATAGTTTATATGATAGCTTTATTGATTTCTCAAAGAAGGCGGGTCGCGAAGTATTTGATGAAAAAGGGTGTCGTAAATTATGGGAAGAAGCTAAATATGATGGTTATTCATTAGGTTCACTTAGAATGTGGGCATTAGAAGATGATTCTGATGAATATGATCGTGTTGTAGCAGATATTAATGATGATATTTTAAGTAAAATTCATTCTGGTGCACATGATGATGTTGCTAATTATATTTATGCATTATATAAAGGCATGTATGTTTGTACTGATATTGAAAAACAAGAATGGTATGAATTTAAATGTCATCGCTGGCATCGTATTCAACGTGGTTCATCGTTGTTTGAACGTATTTCAGATGACATACCAAACAAGATTATGTGTGCTGTAAGTGACGAACGTCGTGTTAAGAAAACAATGGAAGAAATGAAAAAGAAAACAAGTGTAGACAATGAAGTTAAAACAAAATATGTTCGTGATGGCAAAGGTTTAATTGATAAATTAAAAGATGTTGCTTATAAGAAGAATATTATGGAAGCATGTAAACATAAGTTCTTTGATCCAAAATTCAAAGAAAAACTTAACTCAAATGTACACTTATTATGTTTCAATAATGGTGTATATAGTTTAAAACCAGAAGATGTTGGTTTTCGTGATGGTGTACCAGAAGATTATGTATCTTTTTCGACAGGATATGATTACATAGAAAAACCAGATAATCAATATATTAAATACATTAAAGACTTCTTTAATTCGTGTTTACCTAATGATAATGTTCGTCGTTATGTATTACGATTTATTGCCAGTTGCTTAGATGGTACATCGAAAGATCAAAAGTTTCCATTTTGGATTGGTACTGGTGGTAATGGTAAATCAGTTACTATTAATATGATTCAATATGCATTTGGAGATTATTATTCAAATATGAGTACAGCATATTTAACAAAACCACGCGAAGGGTCTAGTTCGGCGTCACCGGATCTTGCTGACAAAGTTGGTAAACGTGTAATTACTTTTCAAGAAACTGCAAAGAATCAAAAGATTCAAGTAGATAAATTAAAAGAATTATGTGGTAATGATACAATTAGTGCTCGTGCATTATATCAAGAACAAATGTATTTCAAACCACAAGCTAAATATATTTTAGCAACAAATAAACTACCAGAAATGGAAGTAGATGGTGGTATTCGCCGTCGTTTACGTGTTATCGAGTGGGTAATGAAATATGTAGATCCAGAAGATTTTGATAAAACAAATAAACGTCATGTCATTAAAGACAATGATTTAGATGAACGTATTAAATCAGAAGAATGGAAACAAAATTTTATGTGGTATTTAATTAATACTATCTATCCAGAATATATTAAAAATGGTTTAGGTGAAACAGCAGAAGTAACTGAACCATCAAGTCATTACATGGAAAGTAATGATCGTATTGGTATGTTCTTACACATTTGTGCTGAACGTATTGATGTCAAAATCAAAACAAAACTCGGTCTCGTCTTTGATGAATTTCAAGACTTTTACCGTCAACGTTATAATTACAAACCACCAAACTACGAATGTTTCATCGAGTATTTAAAATCTCGTGATTTCCGTGTAGAAGAAAAGAGCAAAAATAACATATATGTATATGGTCTTCGACTAAAAGAAGAAGTAGAAGACGATGAAGAAGATGAAGATGAAGAAGAAAGTTAAATATAATTAATATTATTTTATTTTATTTTATTATCTTATATCTTATATTTTATTTTATTATCTTATATCTTATATCTTATATTTTATTATTTTATTGTATCGCATTAAGATGTTCTTAAGTTTAGTTCTTTTCTGTACCGTGCAGAGCTAAAAGTTTAAAATACTTAATGTATTTTAAACTTTTAGCACTCGCGCTAGAGAAAAGAAGTTAATGTGAGACACTTTTATCGTCTTACATTAAGTTCTTTTCTGTACTCATTAGTTGGTATTTTATATTGTTTTCTTTCTTTATAATCTATGTCTATACTAGAACCACCATAGACACTAATAATATTTCTATTATATAAATACAAAAATGCATTTAGGTTATATATATCTTTTTTAAATGGATTATTTTCTTTATATAATCTTTCTAATTTAACAATAAAAGATTCAATTAAATAACATTTATTATCAACGAGCCAAACAAAAAAGTCGGCTAATTTACCATCAGGTTTTTCTATAATAAAAGTTTTTGAATATAATTGATATAATTCATCGTCGCTTTTATCAATTATTTTTTGAATATCAACTTCTCTAAGTAAATCAAGATCATAATAATTAAACTTTGATGTTAATTCAATCATATTAATATTTTTCATAAAGAATCTTTTATCTTTCTCTTTAAGATATTTATAAAAATCTACACAATAATTACCACTTAATTGAGTAATAGATTTATTTTTAATACTAAAACAAGGTTTATATTCAGGATATATAGCAACATTTTCTATACCAAAATAATATGCAATAGATGATATAAAGTTTATAAAATCTTCAGCAGAGAATATATCTTCTTTGTTTAGTGTATTAAATTTAACATAATAATTAACATGCATTTCTATAACTCCATTAGTTGTTTCACCAATTTCAATAAAGAATACTAAATAATTTTTGTATAAACTATAAATGCTATAACCATTATTAGTATTAATAGCATAAAAATCTTTATAAGCACCAATACTATTATATTTTTCAACGGTAGTTAAGAATTCTTTATCACCTATCTTAGCAATAAATCTACTCATATCGTCGGTATATTTACGAATAAAGTATTTTATTTTTTCATCAATACTAAAACTATCACTAGGTTTTAATTTTATAAAGTTAATAACATTAGTAGAACCATCATAATCTCGTTTATTTATTTTAGGTTTAACATGACCCACCCATTCAAATTCATATTTAGTTTCTACTTTAGATGAAAAAGTTGGATCTGTATGATAATATTGTATATTTTTATCTCTAGATATTAATTTAAATTGAGATTGAGGAGAGAATAATATTTCTTGTTCGGTTGGAAAATGTGATACAGTTTCTATACATAATGCAATACCTTTAATATTTTTAGGTATTCTAATTTTCATTAATATAAAACCAAATTGATAAGAATCGGCTTTATAAAATGGATCTCTGGTAGTACTTAAAAATCCATCATCTTGAAATATATCTCCAATTTTAAGATATTCTAAATGTTTATCATCTTTAATAAATCTGTATAATATATAATCTTTATCAAAAGCAGGAGCATTATTACATAAATTCCACATAGGAATAATAATATTATCAAGAAATGTATTTCTAAATGAGTAATCTAATAAATTTCTAAGATAAGAATTAATAAAAAAACTACCTTGAACAGTATAATATTGACATAAACCTAACATATCAGAATCAATAATATATTGTTGATGGTCTTTAATAATTTTATAATTAATATCGTTATCTTTTATAATAGTACATAGATTATCAAGATCTAATTTCTTATCATTAATATCTATTTTAATACCTCTATTTAGAGCAATATTAATAATTTCGGTAGAAGTATAGTATGGTTTTGTATTATGAATATATTTATTAAATGATGGGCGTTTACAAAATATAATATTTTTACCAAGTTCTTCAGAGTATTTATATATCATTCGATAATAACTATCTTCTAATATTTTTAGATTAAAATTATCAATAAAATTAATCATTAGTTCTATTTTTTTAAGTTTTCTTTGTTCAATAATATCTTGATTATCTTGTTTATTTTTTAAAGTATCATAATCTACTTTAAGTTCATCAATTAATTTATTAGAAGGAAATCTGTAATGATTATAATTAACTCTGGTATAGATATTTTCTCTATTAATTAAATATATATTAGATGTGTATATATCATACAGAGGCATTTTGTATTCAAGATTACTAATATAGTTTTTTATATTATCTATTAATTCTTGTTTATCTTTAAATTTTTTAATAATATCATTTATGTCACTATTTTTAGAATCTAGTTCGGAACTAGTTGGTACTTTATATTCTAATAAATAAATTTTATCTAATATATCTTCAGGTTTAATAAATTCTAATTTTTTAAGATTAATATTATAGAGTATATTGTATTCCATAATATTACTTGGTAAAAAAATAATACTAAAGTAATTTGTTAATGTTTCTTTTATTAGACATTTTATAGAATAATAAAATAGCAATAGCTATAAAAAGAAATATAATAATCATATTAGAGTTATCTTTTATAGACTTACCTTCCATATTTTCTACATTTTTTAATACATTTTGTCTTGATGCATATGAATATCCGTATCCCATTGAAGGTGATGATGCATCTAATACTATTTGAGACTCATATAGAGCTCCATCGCGTGATTTATGATATCCAAAATAATTATTATTTGATATATATTTTACAGGTATAGTATCCTGTTTATTTACATACCACGGATTTTCATTTTCAACTAATACCATATTAGGAGATCTATATTCTGTCCAATCACTTGAGAAATGTTCAATATTATCTTGGTTATTTGCTAAGTTAACTTGTTTATTTGCTAAGTTAATTTTATTATTTGTGATTTTAATTTTAGTATTATTGCTATCAGTACTTTCATTATCACTGTCATAATCCGCTTCATTTAAGATATTATAAGTCATAATTTTCTTTTTATTATCTTTATTAGATCCTAATAAATTATAATCTGATTGAAATAATTGGTCATAAGAAGCATTAAATATTTTAATATAATTTTTAGGAATTAAACCAATATAATTAGATGGCATTTCATTAGGATTAGATGTACATATAATACCTAAATTAGTATAATCACGATTAAGAGACATGGGTTTCCAAATATATAATTGGCCTACAGTATCAATAAGAGTATATCTATTTGTTATTATAGTATTTTTTTTATTAATTAATAAGATTTTAACGTTATTAGCATTATAGATAATATAATGACCTAATTCTATATAATCATCTAAATTTAAGCCAAGTTTACTAAAATGATTAATTAATTTATTATTTTTCTTTAATTTGTAAATATATACGCCATTATATTGATTAATGATTTCTAAATAATTATCAAAAGAATCATTATTAATTTCAACTATTATATAGTCTTTATTATATTGTTTTTTACTATTTGTTATATTTATATTAAAAATATCGGTTAACTTAATATCTGGAGTTATACTCATTATAATATATAGTTTAATAATAATAATAAAAAAAAGCTCATTTTTATTAATACTGCAAAATAGTATTAATAAAAAATTGATTCGTTTAAAATGTCTAATTACATTTTAACCCTCATTAATTTTTATTAGCTATATTCACTATAGGTGAATATAGCTAATAAAAATTGATTCGCATTATCACATATAATACTCATTAATTTTTATTAGCTATATTCACCTATGGTAAATATAGCTAATAAAAATTGAAATTTATAACTATCTATATATCCCATTAGAAAAGATATATCCATCCCCTCCCCGAAATCCTCTTCTGAAGATGTCTTATTATTCTAATAACGACTTCTCGGCTCGAACAGATTTTCTGTTCAACAAGCTCAATTCAATCAATAACTCCTCAAGCCACAATTCATATGACCAATATATGTATCTGTCTGCTATTGCTAATAGTGGATCAGATTGTGGTATTTCTCGTTCATCATCTTCGTCTTATTCATCGTCTTATTCGAATATGAGTCGCTCGACAAATTATTCGGTTGGACAATGGACAAGTGAAGGAATTTTCTAAAAAGTTAACCGTCATGTTTTTTTATTGCAAACTTTGTGAAATCAAAAAATCATAGTTAACATATTTGCACACAAGATATATCAGTTTAGTTAATTTATCAACACTTTCAGTAAAATCATAATCTACACCATTACAATCACCACTGTCACTTTTTAGTAATTTAACAAATTTAAACATATTGTCAATAAATGGATTATAGTTAATATCAGTATATCCACGAATACATGTTCTATCACATGTAAAAAACAAATCAGCTACATTAGATTTATTTATAAAATCACAAGGTGGCATACCTAGACAACAAGTTATTAAATATAGTAAATTATGATTCTCATGATCTCCATATTCATCTAATATGTTTTCATTAAATGGATCAAACAAAACTTTACCAGTGATTAGTTCATATAATGAACAACCATAAGACCAATAATCATATGTTTTATCTAGTTCATATTTTAAAATAATCTTTGGAGATTTATAATAAGTAGTATGTTTCTTATAAATAGTTTTATCAGGTATAGAAAGAGATGTACCAAAATCACATAATTTTACTGAAAAATTAAATTCTTTAAGATATTCCATAATATCCTCAGAAGTTAAATCAGTACTACTAACTATTTCAGTACATTCTTTTGCTAATATTTCATTTAAATTTTTAAGTTTACCCTTTTTCTTAAGCATACTCTTAAGATCATTATGCTTTTGTTTAACTTTGGTATATAATATCATACTATCAAGTTTAGGTACATCAATTAATATATTTTCAGGTTTGATATCAGTATGTGAAAAATTATTTTTATGCATAATATCTATAATACTAAGTATAATTTTATTTGCTCTATATAAAAAGTCAATATAATTAGCATATAATACTTTATTTTCAGGAAATATATCTCTGAATATTTTATTTATTTCATAAAGAGAATAACCACATAGTTCAGTTATTTGCATAGAAAATACTGTACCATCGTGATCACTATCTTCATCTTGATATTCATAATTAAAAGAATGTAAATATAATACACAATTTGTCATATTAAATTTTTTAATAGTATTCATGATATTAACTTCTATTTCAGCATGTTCTGTATCATCTTCTTTATAGATTTTTAGAGCATATATATTTTGTGTATCTATATCATATGCATTCCAAACAGAACAATATGATCCGCTACCAATTTTATTTAAAATAATATATTTATTGTTAATTACTTTACCAGACCATTCTATATTATTATCTTCACTATCCATACTATCTGAATCTGAATAATATGATGACTCAGATGATTCTGTTGATAATTTATGTTTTGACATATTTCTAGTTGTTAATTAATAATATATTTATTTTTTTAAGCTCTTTAACATTTTTTTATATTCTTTTAATTCTTTATCTTGTTCTTTGAGTAATTTTTCTAAACCAGATATTACAGCATTTTTTTCAAGAATTACTTTATTAAATTCTTCTTTTACTTGACTAATAGTTATACGTTTATAAAATACACAATTCTTAACTTGAACAGACCATGATACTTTTCCACTATTTAAGATAAGATAATCAGGTAAACCTTTTGTTACAGTTAATATTCCACCAGTTCTAAATTTTAATTCACCATTTTTATTTTCAAAATATCTTAAATGGGTACCTGGTGGAACTGTATATAATTCAGAAACATTATTAATAAGTTCATAATCTAATAATAATGTTTTAATTTGTTCTTTAGATAGTTTATCTGTATAAGTTAATTCGGGTCTAATATAATTATCATTTGCTATATTATATTTATTACTCGATTTTTTAGTACTAGATTTTTTAGTACTATCAACTCTAGTACTATCAACTTTATTACTAGTTATTCTACTGCTATTTGCTTTATTCATATAATAATTATAACTATTATTTATAATTATTATTTAGTTATAACTATTATTAAATTAACTATTAATTATATTTTTTTTATTTTTTTCAAGTCATCTAATAATTCTGTCATTATACGAGTTTTACCAACACCCTTTTCTACTTGAAATAAATAATATTTATTAGGATTTATACGCCAATATATATCATTAGTAGAATTATAAAGTAATATATTTTTTATTTGGTTATTAACAGTCTTTTTAATATTTACAACAATACCAGTAGTATTTATTTTAGTTATATTAAGATCAACAGTTCTTAATATCATACCAATGTCTATTTCTTCAGTTCTAATAAAACTATATTGTTTAGTACTTCTAAATTTTTTATTTATTTTATGAATAATTTCATCTGGAATATCTTTTTCTTTATAATATTTTAATATTTTATCTATATTATCAATTCTACTTTGTTGTTCTTTTGTTATATAATTAGTCGAAAATTCTGACATATAATATTAAGATAACTAATAATATTTAAGTTAACTAATAATCTAATAAAAAATTGATTCGTTTTAATTTCAGTTAAAACTCATTAATTTTTATTAGATTCTCTTTAGATAATCTAATAAAAAATTGAATAATAATATATTTATATATTTAATATAATACTTAATATTATACACTACATTTCACAATGACTATGATGGCAGCTACTCAACTTACTCAAGTGACTCCTAACTGGGATGATAAATATTGGGAAACTCCTAATATTAATCAAGAAAAGAATCAAATAAATAATCAAGAAGAAGAAACAGATTGGTGGGACAATGATGACTTTGATATTAAACCACTAGAAACCTTTAGTGATGAACCAGAATATAAAGATGATAAAAAAGTAGAAATAGATATAATTAAAGATGAAAAACATCATGAGAATCATTATGATCATATTTGTCACAAAGAAAAATCTAATACACAAATTTTAGTAGAGAAAATTTATGATTTACTGAAAGCTGATTATTATAAATTTAAAGATATTTCTATTAATCTTCATAAAAAAGGAGGTTATATGCATAGTTTAACATTAGAATCCAATTATGTGGAACCATTTGGATTTATTGGTATTGCTCTTAAAAAAGCAGAAGAATATTATACTAAACATAATCAGAAACCTAATATATCACGTATTCGAGCTGAAATTGATGGTATTCAAACTAATTTACGAATTGCTCTTACTCAAAATGATTATAAAAATCAAGAAAAATTATGTTTAAGACTAATGCATCATAAGAAACTTCTTCAAGATGCTTTAGATTATGCTGAATTAATTAAAACAAAGGCAACTCCATTAGATTTAATTCGTGAAAGTATTAGTATTATTTCTTCTAGTCAAGGAAAATCCCAAAGTTTTTATAACTTGTTTAAATCTTATTGTAAATCACAGAAATAAATAAATTAGTTAACTAAGTTTTAAGTTAACTAAGTTTTAAGTTAACTAAGTTTAAATTTAATTAAGTTAATTAAGTTAATTAATCATTAAATTTTTTTTATAAGTATTTACGTCCTCTAAATATTTGTCATCCATATACACTGGTGTATAACCAGTAATACTATATTCTAAAAGTATATTATATAATTCTAAATAATCAACAACTGAATCTTCAAGATCAGAGTTGTCAAAATGACCTTCTTTAAACATAAATTTAATTACATTGTATTGATTTTTAAAACTATCATCTATTTTTGTATCATCAAAATTATTTTGTTTAATAAGTTTTTTATATTTATTAATATCTTCTAATATATTTTCTATTTCTAAACAAATACTATCGCTACCACTGCTGCTATCGCTATCGGAACTGCTATCACTATCACTGCTAACAGAACTAAGGGTGTCTGAGTTAGAACTATCTTTTTCTACTTCAAATCCAGTATCATCATTAAATAGTTCTTTATTATTATCATCGCCATCATTGAAAGCATTCATAATTTGTCGATCAGTTTTAATATTAATATCTGGTAAAGTATTTTTAAATTCATTATATAATTCACATATTTCTTCATCTTCATTATCTTTAATGATAAAATCATTATTAATATAATTATAAAGAAGTTGATAAATATCAAATGTTTCTTTTGTTGGTTCATCAATATTTTCATCTACAAAATAATCATTTGTGAATAAATATTTTAATATATAATATTTTGCACAAAAGAATGGAGGGAGATTGTTTTCAGAAAAGTTCTTTTCATTAATAAGTTTATTATATATTTTAATATCTGATACAAATATATTATACTTTTCTTTAGTTCGTTCTTGTTCTTTCTTATTCATTCGTTCTTGATATCTTTTATTACAATCTTCAATAAGATATTCTTCTTCTATTTTTTGAGAAGATTTTGATAATTTTTTTTCTATTTTTGTAAATTCTTTTAGTTGATTTTGAAGTGTTTTTATTTCTTCTTGAGATAAAATAACTGGTTTATCTGGAGTTTTATCTTCTTCTTTTTTATTTATAATTTCATTTTGTTGTTGATCTTTTTGTTTATTAAGATTAATAACATTATAAATATTATCATGTGCACTTTTTTGATTTGTTTTGATAGGTTGAATATTATGTAAATGAGAAATTACTCTATGAGCATTATATTTATTTTGCATATTATTAAGTTGATTATTATCAAGTAAATCACTAGATGAATCATAGAATTTTAGATATAATCGCGATAGTTCAGATTTATTAAATAAAAATGAATCATATGGAGAATATACAGATACAAAATTATCATCTATTACTTTAACAACTTTATTATTAATAATTTTAATTGTACTATCTAGAATAGAATCATTTCTATTATCTTTATAAAAATAGATAATATAATATGATGTTGGATTAGTTAGAATATAATAAGTAGCATAATCTTTATCATCTACTGATTTAACAAACTTATTGTCTAAATAAATATCATAATAGAACATGTTAGTTATATTAAGATAATATTGTGATATTGTTAAATAAATAATATAAAAAAATTGATTTGTTTAAAATATCTAAAGATATTTTAAGCCTCATTAATAAAAATTGATTTCCACAGATAATACATATAATAATATAATTACTATAATATATTATATCATACGATGTCAGGTGAACAACAAGATAAACCATGTTTAACTAATAGTAATATACGTTGCAATGATCCAATGTGTACTAATTGTTTTGATAAATTTGGTCACCTAAATCAGCGTAACCCATTTAATAATAATTATCAACAACAATATTATCACCAACAATATTATAATAATTTTTATCAATATATTAATCAAGCAATATATTCACTAAAAGAAGAAATTAGACAAATAAAACTAGTTCAAGATGTTGAAAGAAGTAATTTTATTATTGCAAATAAATATATTGATCGTAGTGTGGATGAAATTTCTCGTCTTAGAGGTGAAATATTAAATCTAAATCGAGTTATTAAAAACTATGATATTCGACTTAATAGTGCATTTAAAAAAATTAATCAATTAACTGATATTATTAATTCTAAAGATAGTTCTAAAAATAAAGATAAATCTAAAGATAAAGATAGTGATGATGATATGCCTCCATTAATTCGTACTATAAATAATAAACCAAGAAAGAAAATTCAACGTAATAATAATTCTCAAACTCGTGATGGTGAGATGCAAAATATTATTAGAATATCTCCACAATCATCTAATATGTCTTTTCTACCAATGTTTAGTAAATTATTTGGCGACAGTGATAAAAAAGAAGAACAAAAAAATGATATAGTAGACAGCGAAGATGAATATAATGATGATATTGATTTATATGAAAATTTATACAAAGATGATGATACAAATCAAGAACAAGAAGACATCATAACAGTAGAAATGAATATTAAATCAATCGATGATATTATTAGTATCGGTAAGAAATATAAGTCTGAAGTTAAAAAAGAAGTAAAACAAGATACTACTAAAGATAAAACAAAAGATAAACAAAATAAAGAAGACAAAGAAGATATTAATAAAATGGCTGATGATTTATCAGAACAAATTATAAAACAAATCTTTGGTTTTAATAGTAGCAGTATGTCATTTGGATCACCAATAATTATAAGTAGTATGAGTACAACATCACAAGATAATCTAGTTAACTCAACAAATAATCAAGTTAACTCAACAAATAATCTAGCTAACTCAACAAATAATCCAGCTAACTCAGCAAATAATCCAGTTAACTTAGCAAATAATCCAGTTAAATATTATGAATATAACAATAAAAAATATACTGTAGATATTCAAAAAATAGTTAATCTGATTGAACCATTAGAAAAACTTAAAAAGACTATTGGTATGGAAAAAGTTAAAACTCAAATTCTAGACATGATATTATATTATATCCAAGGATTTGAAAATAAAACATCAGACATGTTACATACTAGTATTGAAGGTCCTCCTGGCGTTGGTAAAACTAAACTTGGTCGTATATTAGCAGGAATTTATTCTGGATTAGGAGTAATTCCATCTAAACGATTTAAGATAGTTCGCCGAACAGATCTAATTGGTAAATATCTTGGTCATACTGCTCATAAAACACAAGAAGTTATCGATGAAGCAGAAGGTGGAGTACTATTTATTGATGAAGCATATGCTCTAGGAGATAATGAAGGGCGTGATTCATTTTCAAAAGAATGTATTGATACTATTAATCAGAATTTAACAGAAAAGAAGAAGAATCTAATTATTATAATTGCTGGTTATACAGATCAATTAGAGAAAACATTCTTTTCAGTAAATGAAGGATTACGTCGTAGATTTCCATTTAGATATCAAATTGACGGATATGATAACAAAGAAATGACAGAAATCTTTTACACAAAGATTAAGAAACTTAATTGGCGTCTAGATAGTAGTCTAGAACGTGATTATCTAGATAACTTTTTTAAAGTCAATAAAGATAATCTCAAACATTACGGTGGAGATATAGAAACACTTGTTATGAATTGTAAGATGACTCATGCTGGACGAATAGTTGGAACTAGCTATAAAAATAAGAAAATTTTAAATCGTGATGATTTTGAAAAAGCATATAAGAAATATAGCGATAGTAAGAAGAAAAAAGAAGAAATCAGTGATCATATAAAAATGTTTTATACTTGATGATTAGTTAATTTAATTTTTATTTAGTTAATTTTATTATTTTATTTATTTATAATATAATGGAATATAAATATAATCCCATAGTAAAACATCTTACATATTTTTTATTAGCATATATGTTTTTACGTCATCAAAAATTAATGAATAACGAATTATTATTAATCAATTCAGTTATTTTAACATTATTTATGATAATATTAGATCATATGTTTATATCTGGTCATGAATCACCATTTGAATCTATGTCTGATACTTATTTTGATAATGATGAAATAAATGAAATAAAAGAACAACTTAAAGAAGAAGAAAGACAAAAAAGAAAAGAAAAGAAAAAACAACGTAGATTAGAAGAAGAAGCATCTAGATTAAAAGAAGTACAAGATACTCAAATACAAAATGAAATTAATTATATAAATGGTAATCATCCAATTCAAAGATCAGAAATGGTAAACCAATGTAATAGTCACTCTGAATTTGTAAATATAAATAATGGTTTAGATAACTACTCAAGCAATAATAATAAGAGTAATAAATATAATACATATGAAGATGACTTATATCCAGAATACTTAGCTTATAATGAATAAATAAATCTCTAAAGATAATTCAATAAAAATTGATTCGCAAAAAGCAAATAATAAATTATTTGCGTTTTTGTCTCATTAATTTTTTTAATTAGGCTCTCCTAATTAAAAAAAATTGATTCGTTTAAAATATCTACAGATATTTTAAGCCTCATCTATTTTTATTATATCGTTCTCTAGAACGATATAATAAAAATTGATTCCCAAACATTTTAATACTAAGTGACTTAAATATTGATTACTATATTACCAATATTATAACAATGCCTAAACCTACCGCTACTAAATCTAAAGTTGTTAGTGCTGAAAAGCCTGAACAAACTTTTGATATGAATGTTATGTACAAAACTGTTCAAGAAATGACAACTAAACTTTCACAACAATGTCTTAAGAATGTTCCTGAAACTATTCCTGAAGAAAAGAGTGAAGTTAATGCCCTATATGAAGTAGTACGCGATGGTTACATTGAACTTGCTCGTGTTCGAGAACTTGTTGGTACAACACTTCGTGAATTTAGTGAAGTAATGCGTCGTCTAGCTGATTCGCGTGCTAAAGCTAATGCTTGTGCCGAAGTTGAACCAGAACCAGTACCAAGTGAAAATATTCTTAATGAAGAAGAATCTCACGATGAACATCCTGATTCTGATGCTGAAGAAAAACCAGCTAAAAAGGCTGAAAAAGTTGTCGAAAAACCAGTAGAAGAAAAACCAAAGAAGAAAGAAAAGAGTAAGAAGGCTGAACCTGAACCAGTTCCAGAATCTGATCATGAAGAAGAACCTGAGCCTGAACCAGTACCAGAAACTAAATCAGAAAGTAAGTCAAAGAAAGATAAGAAGAGCAAGAAACCTGAACCAGTTCCTGAACCTGAATCAGATCATGAAGCTGAACCAGAACCAGAAACTAAGTCAAAGAAAGATAAGAAGAGTAAAAAGGCCGAATCAGTTCCAGAACCTAAATCTGAACCAGAAGAAGAACCCGAACCAGTGCCAGAAACTAAATCAAAATCTAAAAAAGATAAGAAGAAAGTAGTATCTGAATCTGAAGGAGAATCTGAACCAGAAGAAGAGGTTAAACCTAAATCAAAGAAAGATAAGAAGAAACACTAAATAAAATTTATTTATAATTATTAAAGATAATATTCATTAATTTTTTTAATTATTTAAAAATAATTAAAAAAATTGATTCACAAAAAGTAAATTATAAATAATTTACATTTTTGCTCATTAATTTTTATTTTATTATTCTTAATAATAAAATAAAAATTGATTCACAAACCATATATCATATAATATCATACTTATCATATAACAATATTATTATTTATTAGTATATGAAATATGAACCTAAAAATATACTTACACTGGCAAACAATCGTCTTTTAAGAAAGAATTATAATGATAATACAGATGATTTACAAAACTATGATATTAATAATAAAATAAATAATAATAAAATAAATAATATTAATAAAAATAATAATTTTAATGATAATAATAAAGTTATTAATATTAAAAATAATTCACACTTTATTTTAATGAATATAATTATTATGTATTTAATTGTTTTATTTGAAATAAAAATTGATGAATTAAATAATTAATCAAGTTAACTAATAATCAAGTTAACTAATAATCAAGTTAACTAAGCAATCACATCATGAAACTAAATATAGTTAATTACAATCCAACCTATCAAAATGATATTGCATACATTGATACACTAATAAATATGTTTAATAATATTAAACAACATATTAATGATAAACAATATGAAGCGTATCAAGAATTTTTAATGCGAGTAAATAATTTTATGAATATGATGACACCAAATCTACAGAAAGATATTACTCGTAGAAGTCAACCAAATATTTTTGAAATAGATGATGATAATAATCAAGATGATATTTCTATAGCATCTATTTCAGATTATGAGTTAGACAATGATGAACAAGAACAAGAAATAAAAGATATGGAAATTATGATGATTAAAAACTTTGAAGAAAAATCAAAACAGGCATTAAACAAAAATAAAATGCGATACTCTTTTGATTTTACTAAATGTTAAATTTTTTTATAATATATTAATAAAAAATTGATTCGTTTAAATTATCTAAAGATAATTTAAGCCTCATTAATTTTTATTTTATATGGCAATGCCATATAAAATAAAAATTGATCCCTTTATTTATTAATCAAGTTAACTTAATAATTAAGTAAATTATATATAATATAATGGTGCGTATTACTAAAAAACTCTTAGAAGAAATAAACAAAGATCCCAAGAAATATGCTGAATATACAGACATAGATATTCTAGTAGATGTCTTACGTAAATTCAATGAAGCATATCATTCAACAGATAAACCTCTTGTAACAGATCAAGTATATGATATTTTATATGATACATTAAAAACAAGAGATAAAGATAATAAATTTTTTAAAGAAATAGGAGCAAAAGTTAAACTAACTAAAGATATGGTTAAGTTACCTTTTCCGATGGGTAGTTTAAATAAAATTAAACCAGACGATCCATTTCTTGATAAATGGGTATCAAAATTTAATGGCCCATATGTTATTAGTGATAAACTAGATGGTATTTCTGCTCAAATATATAATGATCCTAAAGCAGGATTAAAAATGTATACTCGTGGAGAAGTAACTGAAGATGGTAACATTGGTCAAGATATTTCAGATTTAATACAATATATTAATGCTGGAGATCTTAGCAAACTACCTGTCAATTACAGTATTCGAGGTGAGTTAATTATATCACGAGAAGACTTTAAAAAATCTAATTCTAAATATAAAAATATTCGTAATGCAGTAGGAGGTATTATATCGACTAAAAAAAATCTCGATAAAGATTTTGCAAAATTAATTAACTTTGTTACATATTCTGTAATTCATCCGGCTGAATTTAATGCAGAAGAACAAATGAAATTACTTACTAAATGGAAACTAAATGTTGTAACATATAAAGTTGTTAAAAAACTAGAAGAAAAAGATCTGATGGATTATTTAAAAAAACGTCGTGCTGATAGCGATTATGATATTGATGGCATAGTAGTAGTTGATTCATCTAAACCATATGTAGTACCAGTAGGTTATCCAGAATATGGATTTGCATTTAAAATGGTATTAGATGATCAATATACTATCGCAACAGTAAAAGATGTTATATGGGAACCTACAATGGATTCATATCTTAAACCGGTAGTAGAAATTAATCCTGTTGATTTAGTTGGTACAACAGTATCACGAGCAACAGCACATAATGCTAAGATGGTTATTGATAATAAAATTAATAAAGGTGCTGAAATTAAAATTATTCGTAGCGGAGACGTTATACCGTATATTATGGAAGTAACTAAACCAGCAAAATCAGCATCAGTACCGGATATTCCATATAAATGGAATGAAACTGAAGTTGATTTTGTAATAGATTATGATAAAAAAGTACCACAAGAAATTAAAGATATGGTTCAAATAAAGATTATACTCCACTTTTTTAGAAAAATAGGAGTTAAATATCTTAGTGAAGGTATTGTAACTAAATTATACAACGAGGGTTATAATACTATTGCGGATATTATAGGTGCACCAGAAGAAGATCTACATGATATAGAAGGATTAGGAGAAAAGAGTGTAGAAAAGATATACAAAGAAATATATGCAAAATTAGATGAAATAGATTTACCTCTATTTATGGCAGCATCTCATATGGATCGTGGATTAGGAGAACGTAAATTAAAAGAAATTATTAATAAATATCCAAATATCATGAAAGAGAAATGGGATAGACAAGAATTTATTGATAAAATTAAAGAAGTAGATGGATTTTCAGATAAATTAGCTGAACGATTTGTAGATAACTTTAAATATTTTAAGAAATTTTATAAAGAGATTGATGACATATATGACATTTCACATATGATTAAAGTTAAAGTACAAGAACAAAAAGGCGATTTATTCAAAGATAAATCAATTTGTTTTACAGGAGTTCGTGATAAAATATTAGAAGAATTTATTACAAAGAATGGTGGTAAAGTATCATCATCTGTATCATCAAAAACATATATGTTAATTCATGCCGATAATGATGATAAATCTTCTTCAAAATTTCAAAATGCTATAAAATATGATGTAAAAACTATGAGCATCACTGATTTTAAGAAGAAAATATATTAAATAATTAAAGTTTTTCTATAAGAAATATTAATTTTTATTTATTTTTTATTATTATTTAGTTAATTATTTTTATTTAGTTAATTTAATAATATATTTAATGAGTGTTCAGAGAAATTTAAAAAGAAAAATTAATCACGATGAAAATCTTGATAATATTAATGACGACACTTATAATAATAGTGCTATTTCGATTAAAAAATCTTCCAGAGTTATATCTAATATAACTTGTACATCACAACATTGTGACCACATTCATAAAAAAATAAAATTAGACATACAAAAAATAGATACATTAGATGATTTAATAAAATTAGGATTAACATATAATTGTGTATCTAATAGAGAATACAATGGTATTAATTTAAGAATAATAAATAAATTAATAGAACCATTATTAGAATTAAATAATATGATTGGATTATTAGACATTAAAAATAAAATAATAGATAATTGTTTATATATGGCAAGAGGATATAATTCAATAAAATGTAATACATGTATTGATTGTAAATATAATTTACCATGTGTATCAAATTCAAAAGAAATGTTACATACAGTAATTACTGGTCCACCAGGAGTTGGTAAAACACAATTTGCTCGTATACTTACAAAAATATATGCAAGTATCGGATTAATTAAATCTAATAAAATATTAGAAGTATCAAGAAAAGATTTAATATCTGGTTATCTAGGTAGAACATCAAAGAAAACAGAAAAGATATTTAAAAAAGCACAAGGAGGTGTAATATTTATAGATGAAGCATATTCATTAGGTAATACAGGTAATGATGATACATATTCTAAAGAATGTATAGATGTTATAAATAAAAATTTATCAGAGAATAGAGATGTAGTTGTAATAATAGCAGGATATGAAGAAGACATAGAAAATTGTTTTTTTAGAGTTAATGCTGGTTTACAAAGACGTTTTCCATTTAGATATAATATTAAAGGTTATAGCGGAGAAGAATTATATAAAATATTAAGATTAAAAATACAAACAGATAATTGGACAATAGATAATAAAGACGAAGAAAAAGTTAAAAAATATATAACAGAAAATATTAAAAAATTTCCCAATTATGGAGGAGATATAGAGACACTTATCATGAAAGCAAAAATAAAAAATTCAAGAAATCTTATGTCAACAAATTATGTATTTAAATTTGATGATTTTAAATAATAAGTTAATTTAAATAATAAGTTAATTTAAATAATAAGTTAATTTAAAAAGATATTATTATAATAATATTATAATAATGTCTCGAGTATTTAAACGTAAATATAGTCGCTCATGTAATGATGATAATTCAGATAAACTAGTAGAAACATTTACAGAAGGTCTTCTAGAAAAACTTATGGGTGCTGAACCAGCTAATAAAAAACAAAAGAATATCAAAAGTCTATTTGGTGGACGTCATACAAATGAAGAAGTATATCGTGAAAACAATCATATCTATTTTCGCACAGATGTAACAGTAGAAAATGTTGATCTACTACTACAACTTGTTCGTGAATTTGAAGAGGAAATTAAAGAATTTAAATCAAACCCATATGCAAATGATGATAACTTTACACAACCAAATTTATACATTCATCTTACAACATATGGAGGCGATCTTTATGCAGCATTTCTTACATATGATTCACTTAAATCATCAAAATCAAATATAGTTACTATCGCAGAAGGATATGTAGCATCCGCTGGAACAGTTATGATGCTTGGAGGATCAAAACGTAAGATTCAAAAATCAACAGTTATGATGATTCACCAACTTCGTACAGTAATTGGCGGAAAATTTGATGAAATAGAAGAAGATTTTAGAAATTCAAAGATGGATATGAAACGTCTTGTAGAACTATACCACCGTGAATTAAACGGTAAGATGACAAAGAAAGAACTTAATGAAGTACTTACGCATGATATTTGGTGGGATGCACAAATGTGTATTAAGAAAGGTCTATGTGATGAAATACTTTAATTAAATTCTTTAATCAAATTCTTTAATCAAATTCTTTAATCAAAGAATTTAACTAAAGAATAAGATCCGCCAAATTGAGCTGATTTCTTTTGATCATAGAATAGAGCACCGATAACTACAGCAGCAATATATCCACCAGTGATATATTTATTTTTCTTTTCTAAATTAGCAATTATTTCTTCTTTTTCAATACCAGATAAAGTTTTATCTAATTTAATATATTTTAAGCGTTTATCATTAACATAGGATGTAAAATATAACCCTGTTAAAATAAGTAATGATACTAAAAGAACATTACGAGATACTTTTGTTGATAATAAATAAACTAAGTATATGCCAATAGAATATATAACTAATTCTTTCATAGCCATTGTAGTATTAACAAGTGATAATATAACAGCAATAGTTATTAATCCAATTAAATGTTTAGCAATATGATTATTTTCTATTTTTTCAAGAATTCGTTGATTCATTCTTGTAGCAACAACATTTGCAAAAACAAATAAATACATTATCATAACGACTTTAACAATCGGTAAATTAAAATCAAAATTCATAATTTATATATAATTAAGTTAACTAAAAAAAGTTAACTTAATTATTTATAAGTTAATTTATTTATATATAGTATAATGACATTCGAAATAAAAAAAATTAATAAATTTGATTTATGTTCTATTGGTGTATTTATGTTATTTACATGCTTTTTATGCTCAACAGATTTACCAATTCGATTTAATCCACATCTAAATAATAATACTATTTATGATAATGTAACTAATTCAGATGACGATGATCTTGTATCAACTAATACACATATTAATATACATTCAAATATAAATAATATAATAAGTAATACATCATACACTGTAAAATATTATTATTATTTATATTCGACAGACTGTGAACATATATTAAAAACTATTTACTATTATAAACTAATTAATTTAATATCTTATACTTTAGTTGCACTTACAGGACTATTATGTATTGATAAAATATATAGCTTTATATTTAGTTTATTATTATTCATAAATATTGTAGTTGGATCAATTATTAAATACAATGATATTAGTACTAATTGTTATATAAATATAGCACATCAATACAATCATGAACAACTATTATTTTTCATGAATGTATTTTTAATGTGGGCAATGGGATTATATTGTATATGTAAATGTTGTTTTGATTACAAAAATTATAATAAAAAAAATAATAATAAAAATGATGATAAAGATGATGATAAAGATGATGATAAACAATATTTATTACCTAAATATGATTCTATAAATAATACATCATCAGTTATAAATAGACCAAGTGCTATTATTTATTTATCACCACCAAATTATCAAGAATCTAATAAATCTATTGTGTGAATAAATTATCTAAAGATAATTTAAGCCTCATTACTTTATGATTAAAATAAAAATTGATTCGTTTAAAATGTCATTAGACATTTTAAGCCTCATCACTTTTTTATTAACTTCTAAAGAAGTTAATAAAAAAATTGAATTCTAAACCTATTAAGATATATGTTATATATATAATAATTATATCCAATAATAATCATGGCTCCCAAAGTTGCTAAGGCTGTTGCTCAAGAAGGTATCGAGAAAGGTACTGAAAAAGTAAAGAAGACTACTACGAAAAAGCAAACAAAGACTGAACAAGTTCAAGAAGAACAACAAGAACAACAAGATCAACAAGAACAACAAGAACAACAAGAACCAGTTCAACAACAAGAACCAGTTCAACAACAAGAGAATCATGAACAAGAATGGTCTAAACAACTTTCTGATCACGAAGCTCAACAAGAGCAACCACAAGAACAAGAGCAACAACAAGCTCCTCCGCGTAATTGTGTACGTATTAATTTTAAGCAACGTGAATATAAGCCACGTGAGCAACGTGAACCACGTGAATATCAACCACGTGAACAACGTCCTCCGCGTGAATACAAGCATCGTGAACCACGTGAACATGTTCAACAAGAACAAGTGCAAGATCAAGTTCAAGAACAAGTAGAACAAGCACCACCTCCTAAAGTTGGTGTACGTTACAATCTTAAATCTGGAGCACATGCTGGAGCAAACTCTGGTCATTCGCGTAGCATGGCACTTAAATTTTCATACAATGATTTTGAAAATCTAACAAAGTCAGTATCTGAAGCAACTACTGATGAACTACTGAAAGTAATTGTAGCACGAGCTCATAAAGATGGACAAATGTCACTGAAACGTTCACTTGAATTTGTACTTCGTGCAATGAATCACGAATGTAATTTTCCATCATCTCAATAGTGTATAACTATTAAATAATTTGTTTATTATATTTTTGTTAATTTAATTATATAATTTAATATTATGAAATACCCATCAATAAATAATAAAGATTTTTATAAAGATATTAATAAAAAGTTTAGTAAGTATAAAATACCAAAAACAAAAAAATCATTTACTGAAATTTGTATGCCAAAGAAATATGAGTTACAATTACCACAACAATTTTTAGCAGAATTTTTAAATCCAAAAACACCATACAAAGGTGTTTTAGTATACCATAGAATTGGTGCAGGTAAAACATGTACTGCAGTAAGAATAGGTGAAGGATTTAAAAAGAGCAGAAAGATAGTAGTTGTATTACCGGCATCTTTAAAAGGTAATTTTAGAACTGAATTAAGAAGTCCGTGTGCAGGAACAGAATATATTACAGCAAAAGAAAGAGAAGATTTAAAAAAGTTACATCCATCGGATAATAAATATAAAGATATAATTAAAAAATCAGATGATAGAATAGATAAATATTATAAAATATACTCATATAACAAATTTATAGAATTAGTACAACAAAAGAAAATAAAATTAAATAAAACATTATTAATTATAGATGAAATTCAAAATATGGTATCAGAAGAAGGAACTTATTATGTCGAGTTAATGAAATTATTAAAGAATGCTCCATCTGATTTAAGAACAGTATTATTATCAGCAACACCTATGTTTGATAAGCCTATGGAATTAGGTTTAACTATTAATTTATTACGTCCAGAAAATCCATTTCCAGTAGGTACAGGATTTGATAAAAAATTTATTAAAACAACAAAGCTTAAAAAAGAAGGAGAATATAATGTTAAAACAAAGAATATAGATGAATTTAAAAATATAGTAAAGGGATATGTATCATTTTTTAGAGGTGCACCATCATATGTATTTCCAGAAATGAAAATAAAATATGTTAAATGTGAAATGAGTGAATTTCAACATTCATCATATAATGCTATTTTAAGAAATGAACAATCATTAACAACTAAAAAACATAAAAAGAAAGCAAATAAAACATTAAATGTATCTCATTTACCAAATAATTTTTTTATAGGAACAAGATATGTATCAAATATAGTATTTCCAAATAAGAAAGTAGGTGATGATGGGTTGGCATCATTTACAAAGACAAAGATATTAAATAATTTAGAAAGATATTCAACAAAGTTTTTTACTATGATGAATAAAATAAATAAAGCACGTGGTAAAGTATTTGTATATAGTAGTTTTAAAGAATTTGCTGGTTTAAAGAGTTTTGTAAAAGTATTAGAAGCATATGGATATAAAAATTATGCAGAACATGGAGAAGGTAAAAAAAGATTTGCTATATGGAGTGGAGATGAAAATATGACATACAAAGAAGAAATAAAAACAGTTTATAATAGAGAAGAAAACTTGAATGGATCAAAATTAAAAATAATATTAGGATCATCATCAATTAAAGAAGGTGTATCGTTTAAAGGTGTTCGCCAAGTTCATATAATTGATCCATATTGGAATTTACCAAGATTAGAACAAGTTATAGGTAGAGCAAGTAGATTTTGTTCTCATAAAGATTTACCACTTGAAGAAAGAAATGTAAAAGTATATATATATTTAGCAACTCATAAGAAAGAAGAAGAAACAATAGATGAATATATTTATAATTTATCAATGAAGAAAAATAAACTAGTTAGTGAATTTGAGAAAGCAATAAAAGAAGCTGCAATAGATTGTGAATTAAATTATAATGCTAATAAAGATCCACAGAATAAATATAATTGTGATCAATGATTAAATTAACTAAAATATTAGTTATTAATTTTAATTGGATCAAGAAATATAAGCATAATATAGGCAATAAGTTGAGTATAAATACATTCAGAACAAGATAAAATATATAACAGAGCTAAATAATTATTTACATTTATAATAGCTAACTTATTTATTGATAGATTATTAACAATATTGCAAATCATAATAATTTTAATTAGAAATATAGCAAATATAAAACCATTAATTATAAAAGTAAAAGCTAGTAGACCAATATTAAAATAACTAAAATTAAAAACCATAACAATTTGTTTTAGTTGTATTTTAGTATTTATATATCTATTTGCAATATTACTTTTATGAGTATTATAAGTATTATAAATATCTACAAGTAGATATAATATAACAATTAGAGATAAATATGATAACATGATACTTGATTATTTATTAAATTAACTTAATTATAGAGATTATTAGAGTTAATATCATTCTTTTTCATTTTTTTATTAATAAAAGTTCGTTTTATTTACACGAATATTATAAAAATTAATATATATGATTAAACGCGAGAACTTATTTTTATTAGGTATAAATACAATTATTGTAATTATTGCAATGATTGTATTATTTAAACGCCAAGATGATAAAATTAAATCATACATAAGAAAATTAGATAATAAAAAAACAGATAAAAAAAATTATCAAAATATAAATAATAATATAGAACAACCATTAATAATTAGAAAACCAGAAGTTAAAAATATAGAAATTAACCAACAACCTAAAACACAAAATAATATAGTTAATTCATCAAATAATATAGTTAACTCACAAAATAAATTCTCAGATATTGATAGTTTTGTAGATCCATTACAAGAATAATACAATGAGTTATTAATAAAATATTTTTTTATTAATAAAAGATATATCATGAATGATACTTTATTTAAATTTGTATTAATAGTAATTTTATTAGTTGGTATGTATATGTATTATAAAGCAAGTAATAAAAAACAAATATATGGTATAAATAAAAATAATAAATCTAAAAAAGATAAAAAGAAAGATAAAACTAAAGACAAAGATACAATAACAAACATATCAACTTTATCATCTAGTATGGGATCATCAAGTGGATTATCATCATCATTAATATCATCGATGTCATCTTTATCTATTGAAAAAAATAAAAATAAAGATGTTAATAATAATTCTGATATGAGTTCTGATTTTAGTTCTAATATAAGTTCTGGCATGAGTTCTGACATGAGTTCTGATTTTAGTTCAGATATGAGTAGTTCTGAAAATAGTTCAATTGATAGCGATGATTAAATAATTTGCGTTTTTGCTCATCATTTTTTATTTATTATATTATCCATTGGCTAATATAATAAATAAAAATTGAATAATAATACTTTTGTAATATAAAGATATAATGCTATATATTAAATATACTAATATCCAAACATGCCTAAAGCCTCTGCCAAATCTGAAGTTAAAGCTGGTGCTAAATCAGTAAGTGATAAAGGAGATTATGCAAACAAAGAAACTGCGTTTGTTGGTCTTGAAATTAATGTTAAACCATTTCGTAAATGGATTAAAGAACATTATCATAATCAATCAAAGAGTGTAGGAATTATTAATGCTCATTATATTATGGCATGTGTAGATCAAATTGTAATGTTTTCAGTACTTAATAGTCTAAGCGATACATTTAAAAAGACAAAATCTGGTATCTATGATATTGATCTTGAAAAAATGAAGACACATGTTAAGATTACACCTTATCTTAACAATACATTTTATATGTGTGTTGATAAATTTGATGAAAATCTAGATTATCAAAAACAACTTTGTATTGATCGCAAATCAATTCAATCTTATATTACTAAATATGTATTCAATGATAACTTTCGAGTTGATATGAATAAAGATAGTATGAATTTTCTAATGTATCTAGTTGTACAATCAAATGTTATGCTAGCTAATACAGCTCTTATTATGTCTGAATTTGCAAAGAAGAGTCGTGTTAATAGCAATGCTATTATTGCAGCTATTAAAGTACACTTTTCAGGTAAACTACTTGAAGATATTCTTAAAAAAGTAGATAGTGTTGATACACTTCTTAAGAATAAAGACAAACAAGATTCTGAAAAAGGAGATGATGGTGAAGAAGCAGTAGAAGATGATGATGATGAAAAACCAAAGAAATCTGCTAAATCAAAATCCAAAGGCAAACAATCTAAAAGTGATGTAAATAGCGATGAAAGTGGTGAGGAAAGTGACGATGATAGTGATTCTGGTGAAAAAGAAGAATCTGAGGCTGAATCAGAAGAAGAAGAGAAACCAGTAAAAGCTAAGAAAGCACCAGCTAAAACTGGTAAAACTGCTAAGAAATAAATCAAATAAAAATTGATTCATAAAAAACAACTAATAAATTATTTGCGTTTTAGCTCATTACTTTTTATTTATCATACATAATAAGATAAATAAAAATTGATCTCCCTTTTATTTATAATAATAACTTAATTAATTATTACTAACTATCTATTTATCTATGACCTCAAATAAAAATCTAGAAACAATATGTTTAGATTGTCTTAAAGATGGTAAAATTACATTAGATCAGCATACAGAGATTAATAATTCTAATATGATAAATATTAGTAAAGTTATATCTCTGATTAATACAATACCCGAACTTAAAAAAGAGTTTTATGATAAATATAATAATCTATTAAAGTTTAAAGATGATCAAATTATATTCAAAAATAAAATTCTTTTTAATAGATTAATTAAAAAATCTAATTTAACTTATACACAAGATCAACAGAATGCAATAAACGATATGATTAGATTTTTAACAGATCCAAGTAAAAAAATATTTGGATTATTTGGATATGCTGGAACAGGTAAAACAACAACACTAATAGATTTTATAATGAATGCTATTGAGTTAAAATATATCAATTCAGTTATATTTACTGCTCCAACAAATAAAGCACTTAATGTTATTAAAACTAAGATTAGTGATAAAATTAAATATTTGATGTATATCAATTCTATTGATTATAATATGCATTTATCATTTGATATGAATGTAGAAAAACTAAAGAAGAAAAATATTACTATAGAGTTTCAAACAATACATAAACTATTAAAGTTCAAAACAGAATATAACATAGATGGTGAAATTATCTTTAAAAAAGATAAAGATAATATATTAGAATATTATGATATTATAGTTATAGATGAGTGTTCTATGATATCACTTAGTATAATTAATGAATTATTAAAAGAAATTAATAATAATAATCATAAAATTATTTTTTCAGGAGATCCAGCTCAATTACCACCCGTAAATGAAAAGATTAGTTCTATATTTATGAATAATAATAATAAGATTACTAAATCAATGTATGATAGTTTAATAAATAATCAAAACACTCATCAAGTTAACTCAAATAATAATAGTCAACTAAGTAATAATAGTCAACTAAGTAATAATAGTCAACTAAGTAATAATAGTCAACTAAGTAATATATCACACTATGATAAATTTTGTAACATGATTATTAATATGGATAATTATACATTAAAAGAAATAGTAAGAACAAAACATAATAATATAATTAAATCATGTAATATTATTCGTGATTGGATATATAATCGAGATCAATTTGAAAATATTGCAAATCACATAGATATTAATGTACAATTATATTCATGTGATAAAACACATAAAACAAAGACTAAATGGTTTAAAACATTTGAACAACTTGTTAAACAAGAAAAAGATACAATAATTATTGCATGGACTAATGAAGATGTTCGTATGTATAATAATCATTTACGTAAATTATTATTTGGAGATAACAATATTAAAGAATATGAGAAAGGAGATATATTAATTTTAAATGAGTTATATAATTTAGAACAAAATAATACATCATTATTATCTAATAAAGTTAAATTTAATACATCTGAAAAGATAGAAGTAATAGATATTAGTAAACAGAATTATATAATACAAGAACTTGATTCTAAAATAGAAAAGAGCTTAAAAACTTTTCAAAATCATAAATCATTAGAGACTAAATATAAAAACTTTATAACTAAATTAAATAAAATAAAATTACAATTTAAATGTTACAAGATGGCAGTTAAATCCATAGATGAAGATAATAATAATATATATAATATTTATGTTTTAGAAAATGAACAAATTCAAATGCATAAAAAAGTAATTTATGAATTTATAGAAGAGATTAAAAGATTTCGTAATGAGATGTATAGTCAATATCAATTAATGTCAATAGATAATTTAATAATACAACCATTATATAATGAATTTCATAGTAAATTTGTTAATCCATTTGCTTCTGTAACTTATGGATATGCTATAACATGTCATAAAGCTCAGGGATCTAATTATAAAAATGTATTTGTAGATTTTTCAGATATTGTTAAAAATATGAACGAAGAAGAAATGAAACGATGTACTTATACAGCTGTAAGTCGAACTATAGATAATTTACACCTTTTGATTTAAAGAATTCAAAGTCTTTTTTATAAATTTGATATATTTTATCTTGTAGATCTTTATTTAAAAAATTATATTTATTTAATTTCATATCTCTATATTCCAAAGGATCTAAATTATAAACTTTAAAATTATTATCAATATTATCATCTAATTTATTTTTATTTATATGAGGTCCTTTAAAATTTATTAATTCTGGTGGTATACTTATATTATATAGATATTCTATAAATTTATAATCTATATTACTAAGATCATAAACAATAATATTATTTACTGATAATAATATATCATCCCATTTTTCAGATAATTGAGGAGTAAAATGATGTTGATCAATAATATTATAGTTATTATACACTAATTGATTTACAAAATTATTAAAAGTTATCGATAAAGATAAATTATTTTCCCATATTCTTATAGTAGCCTTTTCTTCTATATTTGGATTATGTAAATAATGTAAATAAGTATATTTTTCCAAAAATCCAGAAATAAGTCTATCATATGGATTTCTTGAAATAATAATTATAGTATAATCATTAATATTATTTATAATCTCATTAATACCTAAATATTTGCATTCTCTATGAATATCTTCTATATCATAGATTTTATTTCTTGTTAAAAATAAAAATAAAGTCTTAATATGAGAACAGCCACATTTTGCTGACCAACCAAAAACTATTTTTTTATTTTTATCTATTAAAAAATGCATTATATATATTATAGCTTTGATTTTATAAGTTTATTTTAATTTCATGCAATTGATCTATAGTTAAAATCTTATAATTAAATAATTCAAAATCTCTTTTATAAAATTTATTTATTACTTCAAGTGTATTATTAGTTATATATTTAAAATATTCTTGTTGTGAAGTATGTTGATTTATATTTTCATAAGAATTAAAATCGCGATAACCAATATTATGCATCATATTATTTAAATTTTCTGTTTGTAAAATAATTAGATTATTGCATAGTTTATTATCATGACATAAATATTTATATTGAGGAATAAAATGATTATCATATATTGCTTTATCATTATAATTATCATCATTTGCATTTTTAAGTTGATATTCTAATAAATATTTAATATATTGATCAATATCTTTTTCTGGAGTATTTTTTTTAATAATATTATTATAAAATAATGCACTAACAAATCTATGATATGGATTTCTTGTAATAGTTATTATTTTTAGATTATTAAAATCAATATTAAATAAATTATTATTATCTATAATATTTTGATAAGATACATGTTGTAATACATGATTATTAAATTTTAAATCAGATCCAACAGTATGTAATGAAAGATTATTCCATTTTATATTATATTTTTGTAATAAATATTTGTCAACACTAGTACCACCTGTTTTTGGAATATGAATAAATAATAAATTAATATCTTTTGTTTTATAGTAAGGCATATATAAATATATAACTAAATTAACTAATTATAAGTTAACTAATTATAAGTTAACTAAATAATAAGTTAACTAAATAATAAGTTAATTAAATATTTATCTTTTTTCCTTAAGTTTACGAGATGTGTGTATCCATATAATTAAAAATAACTATAAAATATATAATGAGTAGAATTTCTCGATATCAAGAAAGTATAGAAAAATTTATTAAAAATAAAAATATTAATAGTTATTTTTCAGAAGAATACAATGAGATAATAACAAAAAAATTAATGGAATCTGATCATTTAGGAGGAATAATTTTATCAACTATATTTAATCATAATTCAAAAAAGAGTAATATAAAAGGACATGGTTATTTTTTAGGTATAGCAGTAGATATAATTTTAATAATATTAGAGAATAAAAATATGAGTTATAATTATAATCAAAATTTAATAATAGGAATATATAAACTATTACATGAAAATATTAATACTATAAAAAGTAATAATACAGATAATTTAAACGAGATATTAATTAAGACATATGATTATTTTAATTTAAATATATATAATATTATTTCAACACAAAAAATGCAAATCAAAAAGATGATAAAGAGTGATTTGTTAAATTTGAAAACAATAACAGATACACTTTATAAAAAAATATCTCATATGAATAGATATGTTTCAGAAGATATTATAGATAATATTAAATTAACATATGGTGGATTAGGTAAAATAATTATAGTATTAAGTTGGATATTAGGTGGCGGATGTTATGATAAAAAAACTTTACCTATATTAGAATTAATTGGGGAAAAGTTTGGTATGATATATAAAATATGTTGCGATTTTGATAATATAATAAATGATATAAATAATTGTGATCAAGCAACAAATATAACAAAAAATATAGTTATAAATATTGGTATACAAGAAAGTTTTGCTTTATTTATGGAATTAAAAAGTACTTTCTATGAAGAATCATATAAACTAGGTATATATACTCATACAATGAAAGAAGTTATAGATGAGTTAGAAACAAAAATAGATAAATGTATAGAAAATTCTACAGTAGATATGAAATCAACTTATTCAAGCTTTACAACTAAATCTCATAATTAATTATCTTTAATAATTCAAATCAACTTATTTTTTTTATTTATTTTATTTTATTATTAAGTTAATTTATTTTTTTAGTTAACTAATTATATATATGAGTAATAAAAAATTAGTAAAAGATGTATTATTTGCTCTTCCACTAGGTATAATATATATTTTTTTTATAAATAAACTATTACAATTATTAACAGCAGATTTAGTATATGAAGAAAAAAATAAAAGAAAAATAGCTGTATCATTTATTTGTGTTATAGTAGGTTTTGTATTAGCATTTAAAATATTTAATACAGGAAAATTAAAAAATAGAATAGTTAAATATGCATTAATATTTGGTTCAGCAGTAATATTAATTAATTCTGTATTATATCACTGGCCACAATTAAAGAATGATACTAAAACATTTATGATTGGTATACTATTATTATTAGGCTTTTTCTTATCATATAAAGTTAAAGCAAAAAATGATAAAAATGATGAAGAATAAAAAATATTTATTTAACTAAATATTAATTAAATAAATTATATCTAAAACTAAAATCTTTTACGAAAAAAATAAATATGGGAATCGAAAATTTTTTTAATACAATCATACAATCAGAAAAATTCGATAAACTCGAATTAATTAACAAAGAAATCAAATGTGAATATTTATTCATTGATTTTAATTCAATTATATATATAATTTCTAACAAAGTAGAATATGAAATTAATTACTATTTATATAGTCTAATTATAAATGAGAAAGATGATTATACAGCTGAAATAGAAAAGTTATATAATATAAATTTAAACTCAGTGGGTGAATTTAAAAATTATTTTACTCCAAACATAATAGAAGAACTAGTAAAAAATCAAATATATGAATATATTAAAGATCTTTGTCGTAATCTTAAAGATAAAGATAATATTCAAGATATTTATATATCATTTGATGGGACAGCGACAATGGCTAAAATAGCTGAACAAAAACGACGTAAGTATATTAATTATATATTATCATCTATGAAAAATGTAATCTACAAAAAGTATGAAAATACTATTGATGAAGCAAGTAATATATATTATGATAACTTTATTTTATTTAATAAAAAAAATACAAATATATTAACAGGTCAATGGGCGAATCATATCCAAGATATTTATAATAATCTTGAATCATTTGAATACAAAACTAAATTAAAAAATATTTGTCCAAATATTAAAAATATAATTATATCATCTCCTTATGAATTTGGAGAAGGAGAAAAGAAGATATTAGAATTTATTATGCAACATAAAAAAGAAGGATCATATATTATTTACAGTCCTGATTCAGATAGTATTATAATATCTTTAATTATACAAAATAAGTTAATTAAAAGTAATATCAATACTAGTTTCACAATTTTAAAAGATAATAAAAATTATAATAAAGATGAAGAAGACTACGTTGAAACAATATCGATAGATAATATTAGACAAAATATAATAAATGTAGCAATTAATAAATTTAATACATATCGTAAATATAATCATAATATAAATAATATTATAGATGATATTGCAGCATTATTTACATTTTTTGGTAATGATTTTTTACCAAAGATAGAATCATTGAATGGAAAAAATGGTATTGAGATAATTATAGATATATATATTAAATATTTTAATAAATCTAGATTAAAGAATCCATATATACTTTATGAAGAAAACAATATAACAAAGATTAATTATAATGCATTAAAACAATTAATTAGTATTGTTTCAACCTATGAAGATAAAATGATTTTAGATAAATATATATCAATGGAATATCGAAACTATAATTATATTTTAAATATATTAAATAATAATACATATAGTCCATTTTTTATTGATAAGATAAATCGTTATTGTCATGGTTTTAATAAATTAGTTAGATACATTAAAGAACAAATAATTCAAAATAAAGAAGTAACATGTGATGATATTTATACAAATATAATTAATCATTTTACAGATAAAGATAGTTGGTTAGAACAATTTAAGATATTAGAAAACTTTAATAATCAATTTACTAATATAAATGATATTATTACAAATGTAATAACATATGTTAAAACAAATAATTATAAATCAGGATTAAAATTAATTAAATATACCAATACAGTAAATGATAAATATCATCAAAAAAAGATTAATGAAAATAAATTACATCCAAAGATGAATATATCAAAATATGATATTGAGATCTATAAATTAGAAAAAAAACTAGATGAATATGAAAATATTGGTAATCTTGATATTCAAGATAATTATAATATTGGAATAACTGAAGTAAAATATAAAGATTGTGAATATAAAATACATGTAGATCAAGAAATTGAAGAAAAGAAAGACTTTTTTTATAAACATATTATGGAATGTGAATCATCGGATGATATAGAATCTCTTGTATTTGAATATATTAAAGGATTCTTTTGGACTATTGATTTTTATTTTAATAAAATTAACAGACAAGTAAATATTAATAATATTTGTACATGGAGTTATAGTTTTAATCATGCACCATACTTTACAGAAATAAATAGTGTTTTAGAAATGTATAAAGATAATTTTACAATAAATAAAATATTTTACCAAGTACATGATATTAATAGTTTTTATTATGTAAAACCATCTGAATTTATGAATACGTTAGAACAATATTTATACATTACACCTAAAGTATCACATACTAATATTCCCGAATCATATAAACAAATAATAGAAGATGAAAACTTATTTCCAAATATAGATGATATTGCTGAACGAGTTTTAAATGGTGATAATAATCTTATTGAAACGTATAATTCAAAACATCTTAATAGAGCAAATATAATAAAATTTAAGAAATGTAACTATAATTTTTTTATGAATAAAATGATTAACTTAAGAGTTAATATTAATAATGATTATGAATAAATAATGTTTAATGTTCAATGTTTATCAAATATAGATAAAGTTGATATAGATGTTGGTGTTACAGTAGATTCAGTAGCTATAAATTGTTTTTTAACAGCATATTTATATAAAATATATAATATTATAAATACTATAACAAAAAATATAAGTTTATGAATAAACTTAACCATGGATCCGCGTTTCTTTCTAGAAATTTTAACAACATATTCTTCATTATTAGTTTGTACTATTTCTTTATTTTCTTCTATTTGAGCTGGTGTCTTTTTAGTAAAAGTTACATCACTGCGTTTAACTAAATCATACATAGATTTATCTGATAGATCTACTGGCATTATAATATAATAGAATATATATTTTAATTTTTTAATTTTATTTTTAGTTATTTTATTTTATTTTTAGTTAACTATTTTATATATGGTAAAAAAAATATATTGTGGTGTAGAAGAAATAGGTGAAAATCAACGTCGAGGAACAGCTAAGGAATGTGCTGAAATAAAGCAAATAAGATATTATGGTTTAAAAAAAGTATCAAAAGAAATAGCAGATGAATATAAAGGTATACCAGTTGAATCAGAATTAAAAGAACGTCGTTTAATTAAAATTATGGGAGGTCTTAAAGGCAAAATAGCAGCTTTAAAAGAAGAAATAAATGATTACAAATCAGATGATGATTATAAGAAGAATAAACATCATCAAGAAATAGTTAAAAATCGTCAAGAAAAATTAAAGAAAGCAAAAGAAGAATTATCTAAAGTTGTTCAAAAGATTAAAGATTTTAGAGAAAAACAAAAAGAAGCTCCTAAGAAAAAGAAAAAAACTAAAAACTAATAAAAAATTGAAATATTATATATACTATAAGTTAATAATTAGTTTATTTATTAACTTATAATATAATAATTTAATGATTTATTAAATAAATATCAATATTATTATCTTATTATTATCTTATTACAATGAATACAACGTACACTGTTACGATTCGCAAACCTGATATCAAGTGTATCCCCCGCAATAAGCTTTTTACATCGTCGGATGATATTCCGAATCTATCAATTAAAGATATTCAAGTGTATTACAATAATACATTTAAACTATCATTTAATAACAATGATTATAATCATAATGATATTTCTAATATGATTAATAATATATACGATTATATTAATAGCCATACACAATATACAGTAAATTATGGTGATATCATTGAATTATCAAATGAAATTTTTTACTTTTTTTATTTAGATCCTATTAAAATTAACTAAAATTAATTTTAGTTAATTAATATATATATATAATATTATGGAAGGAGGGTATTTTGAAAATATAAATAAAGATATAGTAATACAAAAACATAGTTTATTAAAAAATCTTATAAAAGAAAAAAACAACCAAGGTGAAGAAAATCCAGATTATATTATAGATGTTAATAATGCTCAAATAAAATTTAATAAATTGATGACATTATTACAACGTAAAGTAAATGGTAATGGTGAATTACCTACTAAATATACTATTAATAAAATATTTAAAATACTTGATAATTATTACAATACTTTATTAAGTAGAACAGAAATCTTAAAAGAAGATTATATTATTTTAGATTCATCAAATAATTATATATATTCAAATATTTTAGAATTAAATCCAGTTGATATATCAAATAATATAGTTAAATCTGGAACAACTATTCCAAAACCAATTTTTATGTATAGAATAAATAATTTTGAAATTACACCAATATTAAATACACAACAGAAACATAAACAATTATATAGTGCCGAATTATATACATTATATCAATATGATATTGGTTTTAATATTATGTTTTTAGATATTAATAAAGATGTATCAGAACATTTATATGATGTAGATAATAGTGTTATACCTATCGATGCTGATAGAAATACTATATATAATCAAATGATTTTATCCGATATTATTAAATTAAAAATACAAGAAGGATATTCTTTAATATCAGATGATTTTTTAAAAAAAATTAGAGAAATAAATGGTATAAATAAACTTAGTAATGTTGAAAATTTATGTGATTTATTATATGCATTTGATAATACTTTAACAATTCGCAATACACCAATTAAAACAATGTTTAATGCAAATTGTATTGATGTATTTTTAAAAATTCTTCATCATGATCAAAGACCCACGAAGATAAATAATCCTGATTTAAATAGAGAGATTAGATTACAAGAAGATAATGATGATACATTAGCAGTTTTAATGCAACGTATTCAAGAATTATTAGGAACACGACAATTAGAAACAGAATTAGAAAATATTAAGTCACAAATAAATAGAATAGGCAATGATTATACACAAAAAGATGCAAGTGGTAATAGTATTCGTGATGAAAGTGGCAATACTATAAAATTTCCATATGATAATCCAAATATATCAGAATTAATAACTTTATCTATAACAGAAGATAGAGATAGAAGAAGACCAGAAAATCCAATCAAAGATATATTATATAAAATTTTAAATATATTAAATAATGAATTAGTACAAAATAACAATCTAAAAAATATAAGTAAATATGAATCTTTATTAGATTTAAATGATAAATTTACAGATATTAAAAATTTTGCTTTATTTAATAATATTAAAGAATATATTAAAAATTTATTATACATAACACAAAAAGAAAATAATTTAATAAATTTATTAAATAATAATTTATTATTAACTGGACCAATTAATTATGAATTTATTGATAAAGCATTAGATACATTAAATTTTGATACTAACTTTAAAAGACAAAATAATAGAATATTACAAGATCTATTAAATCAATATAATACAGTTAGAAATCAAGAAATAAATGATACTAATAGAATTATTAAAAAATTAGGAAATATATTTGAATTGTGTATTATATTAGACATATTAAATAATATTGATACATTAGATAATGAATTTAAACAAAATATTACAATAAAAATAGCAAGATTTTTTAGAGATATTGAAGCACAATTTACAACTTCGACTAGTAGTGGAGCAGCCGGGGCATCTGGTGAATCAGAAGATATGAATATAGAACAAATATTAGCATTAACAGATGAAAATTTAAATATAAAATCTATTTCTGTATTAGATCAATATAAAATAAAATTAGAATCTGCTCCTAAAGGTCCTCTTATGAAACAAATACAACCATTTTTAAAAAGATTAAAAGCAGCAATTTCTACAAAACCAAAAGAAGATACACAACAAGATACAGTTTTACAAAAATTAACAGTTATAGTAGAACAAGATTATATGGATATAAATTTACAAGATTATATAACACAAAAAGATCTTAAATTACAAAATAATAATAAAATTATAAATTTTATGTTTGAAATATTTAAAGATTTATATAGTGATGATGTACTATTAAATGTATTAGTAAATAGATTTATACAAAATCAATGTTATGAAAATATAATATTAACAATTAATAGAGAAGAAGTTAATTATATTAAAATTTGCGATAATATATTTTTAGAATATTTAGAAAGTATTATTACAAATTTTGAGACAAATAGAAGAAAGTATAATTTATCTGCAGATATAACAGAAATATTTAGTAATAGAGATCATTTAAATAATAAATTACGATCATGGCTAGAATATAGTAAATTAGGTGATGAAGTAATAAACTATGAAATAGAAAATAAAGAATTTAGAAATTATGAAACTAAAAATATGTTAAAGAAAAATATTGATGATATAAATACAATAATTAAAAAACCATTATATATTTATTCATTTAACTTTTTATTAGGATTAATAAAATTATTATTTAATATATACAAAACAGATAGATATTTTATACAAAATTCAGAAGGTACTGGTGTTGGTACAATGATTGCTTATATATATATTATTAAATATTTTTCACAAAATATGTTTTTTCATAATAAAAGACAATTACTTGCAAAAATATATAATGATAATATTAACAATATTATAAAAAGATCTAGTGAAATAATATATCGTGATCAGATACAAAATAATAATGATCAAATATATACAGCACATATACCATTTATAATAAACGACAATGATTATAATCCTAATACAGATTTTATTAATTTTATGTTTAATTTGGATTCACCAGACAGATTACAAAAAAAGAGAGAATGTTTAAATTCACTATACTATAATAATTTTGTAAAAAAAATGGGATATAAAAAATTACAATATATGAATTTTAATGGATGGGCTGATTGTACAGAAACAGCAATAAGAAATTTAATTAATACATTAATATATGATGAAAAAACAGATAGTATTAAACCAGAATTATTACCTGAAACAATGATACCAGAATTTAAAAATTTTTTTAAAATATATAATTTAGAAACACAAACAGAACAGTTTGTATATCAAGAATGGAGAACATTATTTAATAATCATATAAAAACACCATTACGTACATATTTATTAAATTTAGATAATGCAAATAGATGGACTAGTGATAATTTTGCTTATAAAATTTGGCATTATGATCGTGGTGCTATGGAACAACAAGATATGAGATCAAATTTTATAAATTTTACTAATGTATTAAGTTTAATTATATATGGAATTGGATATATGGATAATATAATAAGTGATAATTATGATTTAACAATAAATAATGAAGCACTTAATAGACTTAAAGAAAGATGTACACAAGTAATTGAAAATATTATAAGACCTTTAATACCTTCAACAGAAACTTTATCTATTACATTTACAGAAAATACAAAAATAAATATAAAATATTTAAATTATATTTTTTATTCAAGAATTGGGCATTCTGATTTAGATTTAATAGTTAATATTATTTTAAATTTAAAAAAAGTTAATAACTTAATGTCTATATATTATAAAAAATTATATACATTATCAATATATAATATACTTAATTTAAATAAAATAGAAAATAGTATTTGTAAAAAAATATTAAAAAATTCATTACCACTTATAAATTTTGTTTATAAATATATACAGATAAGAAGAATGGGTGAAGATGAAATTACTCGAAATGATTCTTTTATAATGAATTTTTTATATAATATGAGATTATATAATTTTATTCATCATTTAATACTTTGTATAAATAATATTAATGAAATTAAAAAATTAACATCACTTTTTATGTATGGATATCAAAATATTTTTAATAAAATATTATTAGTATATATCAGACTATATATTGTAGAAAATACAACAACTTACAATAATATAACATATCCTTTAGAAAATCAATATTATTATATGAATATTAGTATATTTGATGCATTTATAGAATATGCAAATGCATATAATAATATTGATGATATTATAGATGAATATTATCTAAGAAGGGGTGAAGTTTCTGTTGATATTTATAATTATTTTAATTCTATACATAATATGATATTAAAAATGAAAAGATTAACATTAAATTTTCATAAATTAAATAGAATATTTAGAATATTTAACTTTAGTATATCACAAAATAATATATTTATAATTGATCAATTATTATGTATTAAAAATATAGCTAAATATCATGTAGAAACAAAAAATCTTGATAATTTTAAAATTATAATAGATAAAATAATAAATGAAAATATAAATAATTTAGAAAATTTAATAAAACATATATCATACTTTTACATAATGAAAGATGATTCTAATCCAGATGATTTAGATTTAATTATATTTGAAATATTTATTGAAAAAATAAAAACATTAAATATCGCAAATAAATATAATTTTGATATATTAAAATTATTAGAAAATTTTGCTGCAAATATATTAATAACTGGTGGATTATATGAGACAAATGAATTAGAAGTACCTCTTAATGATTTAAAAATAATCACAAATAATGATTTTCAAAGAATGATATATAATAAACCAATATTACAAGTTAATAAACATTTTCAATTAATTAAAGATATTATATATAATATAAATATTACTGAAAATAGAGTATCAGAAAATATAGAAAATATAGATAATCATTCATTTAGAATTGCAATATATAATGCATTGATAGTTTCACAAGAAACAAAAGATAGAAATTATGATAATATCAATCAAAAATATAATGAATTAGATATAACTCAAGCAAATTTAGATGAATTAAATGCACGATCAATGTCTATCATGACAAATAGTATATTAAATAAAAGAAATATTATACAAAATATATTAAATAAAATAATACAAACTCCAGATTTAATTGCTACTTTTACAAATATTTTTAAACAAAGAAGCTATAATAATAAAATATATTTTGCATTATATGCAAATAATAATATTAATAATAATCTAAATGATCCATTTTATGACACAGAAAATAATAAACCATTAATTTTACAAATACATCAATTGATTTCTAATCATATTGCATCATATGCTAAATATATTATAACACAAATATTATCAGTACCGGAAGAACGATTATCATTTAGATTTTATAATAGTAATACAATACAAAAAAATGATTTAGAACAAAATTTACATAATACAATAGATAATATTATAAATGAAACATTTGATGCTACTTTGTTAAATAATTTTCAAGATATTATAAATTTTAGTAAGGAATATAAAGTAGAAAATATAGATATTTTGGCTAATCAAACAATATTTTTTGAAAAAATAATAAATAATAATTTACATGTTAATATATTATTAATAATTGTACATAGAATTAGAAATAGTAATATAATAAATCTTATTATCAATATGTTATTAAGTAAATTATATAATAATGATTATAAAATAGATTATATTTTTAAAATACATATAATTCATAATTTAATGATTAAATATTATTATGTTTACCCACTTCCACCACAACCAATAGAAATATTACAGCAACCACAACAATTAGTTGGCGGTAATAAAAATAATAAATATTATAGCAAATATATGAAATATAAACAAAAATATTTAATGTTACAAAAATTAATGTAACACATATAAATAAAGTATCACATTCATCCCAATATTACAAACGATATATTTGTAATATCAGAAAGAATATACATTAATTCATTTCAAGTAGCATTCCGAAGAACAATGCGAATTCACGCATGCTAAAAGCCTAAATGACTGAAAGAATGTACTGCCATAGTGACATAGGCAGAAAATCATTATATAGTATCATAAATTTTTAAATAGCAATAAATACACAGAATAAAATAACATCAAATTCCACAGTCCTAGTGGACCTAAAATCAGTCGTACCTAAAAAGCATCCCGAAGGACAACGCGAATACACGCGTGCCGAAGCCAAGTCAGTTACGAAAGATTTCTGCCATAGTGGAGTAGGCAATATTTTTGATATAATATAAAACCTATTGGGACTTATAGATAGTTACTTTTTTCAATTTTTTTTGATATAGACTATATACCTTATTTAACTATTATCCTTCATTACTATAAGACAATAGCTCTCTAAATTGGTTATCATGTATTGATAGCAGCTTATCTACAGCTTGCATATAACCATCTATTTGATCTTCTTTAGTTTTATCATTAGAATTTAACTTTTCTATGCATTTTTCGTATAGATCACATATTTGTTTTAGCTTTTCTCCATTCCATAATAGTTTAATCTTATCATAGTCTAAAAAGTTCTTATTTTCAGACTCATTAATACATTTGGGTAATCTAGATGATTTATATGTTCCATCTAAACTATCTTGAATTATATTAATATAATATTGTATAGTAGTAACTACATTGGTTGGTATTGGTCCTGTATAATAAGTATGTTGTAATCTATCAAATGCCATACATAAGAAATTACACATTTTTTCTAAACAAGTCCAAAATTTCTTTTTTTCATTGTCATCAAAGTCAAAAAAATCTTTATTAACTTTATTGTCTATTTTTTGTTGATCAGAATATTTTGGATTAAGAGGTATTATATACCATTCAATAACTCGAACTATAATGTTATATAATAGACTAATATTTTCACGGTTATCACCATTCCAATAACGATCAAACCATTGAAATGTATTAGTTTCTTGAATTTTTATAGCATGATTATTTATACCAATCTTTGTGTTTAATGGTTTAAAAGTTAAAGAAACTATGTGACATATAGATCCAATAGGATCTAGTAATTGTTTTTTATTTGTAGTAGCCATTTAATATATATAAATAATATATTTTTTAAGTGATTATAACTCAATATTAAGTTTATTATTATAAACACTATAATGAACCATATTATCTGTATATGTTGCTTTATATTTTATTGCCGAATTAATAATAGTAAATCTAGGTTTATTATTAATTATAGATACATTAATAGTAAATCTTCCACAGATTAAATTATTATCATTATGATTATGATTATGATTAGATATTCCTGGAAAATATCTATATATCTCGTTACAATTTTCTATCTTTGATAATTGATATTCTTGCATTTCTGATTTCTTTGATGGGATTAAAGTTATTTGTGATATATTATTTATAAAATATAATGGTACAGTTGGTTCATATATTTTGTTATTATCTTGTTTATCTTGATTATCAGGAGAATCAGATAATTTTAAATTTCCAGAACTTTCAGAACTATCTTCATTAATAACTTCTAATTTATTATGTATTAGACTATTATTATATATTTCTTTAATATTATTATAAATCTTTAATAGATCAGGATCATTTGAATAAAATTTTAAATTATGACTATTTGTCTTTTTATTTGATCTGTACCCTGATATATTAATATAATTTGTTAAAAAATTAAAGTCTTTAATATTATTATCACCATAATTATATGTTATATGATTTATGTTATAATTTGGCATAGATTTAACTTCACCAATGGCAAGTTTTTCTTCTTTAAAGTCAGTGTGTTTAATGCAAAACATGATTGATTGATAGCTTAATTATATAGTTAATTTGATTTGTTTGTTTAATTAACTTAATTATTTGGGAATCAATTTTTATTTTAATTTTCTAGAAAAATTAAAATAAAAAAGTGATGAGGCTTAAAACATTCATAAGATATTTTAAACGAATCAATTTTTATTTTAATTTTCCTAGAAAATTAAAATAAAAATTAATGAGACAAAAACATAAATAATTTATTATTTATTTTTGCGAATCAATTTTTTATTAGATTATTATCTTAATTCAAGATCACATAATTCAATAAATGATTTTATTTTTCCATTTTTATATTTTAAAATTAGTTTAGATACTGTAATAACCCATACGGTAATAACAACAGGATATAATATATGATTAATACTTTTATTATTTTTTTTTAAATCGTAAACAGGTTCAATAATTTTACATGTAAAACAATCTCGTATAGCAATAGATTCATCTTTATTTTTATTTAATTTTTTTCTTATTTTCTTTTCTAAAAATGTTAAAGAACATACATTATTATTAGATACCCAGTGGGATAATAAAAGTGGCATTGCTACAGAATGAAGAAATAATAAACCATTAATACCTGTAAACGGAACTCCTAAAGTAAATACTAATATAAATATATGACATGCTTGTATTATTTTTAGTTTTATTTGATCAATTATATCAGCCATTAATATATTTTATAATATAATATTATATTATACAAAAATATGGTAAATGTTATTGAAAAATATATTGAATTAAAAAAACAATTAATTATATTAATATCAGGTTTTTCTGGCTCCGGTAAAACTCTTCTTGCAAAAAATATAGAACAAGATTTTAAATTACAATTTTTAAATTTAAATGATTATTTAAAAAAAGATTACAAAGAAGTTGTTGATTTAGGTCATGATATAAAAGTTATTGATTGGGATAATCCAGATGCAGTTGACTGGGATAAATTTAATAAAAAAATAGAATCTATCAAAAATAAAGGTATTGTTATTAGTGGATTTGGATTTCCTACTGACAAAATAAATTTCAATCCTGATTTTCATATATATTTAAAAATATCAAAAGATAAACTAATTAAAAATAGACAAGATTATTTAGAAGAACATGCTGATAATCCTCTTAATGATATTAAAGATACTAAATCACAATTATTAATTTTAAATAATTTATCGTATAAACATTACTTGGCTAATAAAACTAATTCAGTTTATACTTATCAATTAGATACAAGTGAACTAACTCCTGATACTACTTATGATAATATTTTTGATTATATTATAAAAAATATAGAAAAACGTATATATAACTAAATTAACTCAAATTAAGTTAACTAAAAATTAAGTTAACTATTGTAATAATTCTGAAAATAATAAATTAATATCATCTATAATCTTTTTTGTATTTTGACCTGTTAATTTTTCACTATCTCTAATTAATTCATCTACTTTTTGTCCAATTTCTCTATGTTCTTGAACAAGTTTTTTTGTTTGATCTTCATATAATTTCATAAAAAATATATATCTATCAAATTGTTTTTTAATTTCATCATTATTGCATTTTGGTTTTGTTTTATATGTTTCTAAAGTTATTTTAAACTTTTCTAATATATCATCAAAATCATTTGCGCCGCCTGTCATATTGTTTAATTTATCATTATAAAAATCTATAGATAAATTATCAACATTTACTGAAAATGAATTTATATTATTATATAGATTTAATAAATATTTTTTTAACATATATAATATATACATATAAATGAGTGAAAATATAGGAATTTTATTACATAAATTAACAAAGTATCAAACACTTATTGGTGGTGCTCCATCAAATAAAAGAAGCTTATATCAAGAAAAAATTAATGAATACTCAAATAAATTAAATAAAATGGGTATTGATAATTCTAATATCCAAAGTATGAATGTATTATTTGGTGGTGAAGAACCAGAAGAAAAATTAGCTAAACTTAAAGATCAACTCGCTAGAAATAGAGCTAATGCTGGTCAAAGATATGCTGGTTTAGATGCAGCTAACAAAGCTGCTGCTGATAAAATGGCGCAACAAGCTCGCGAGTTAGTTAAAAATACACTTGAATGCAAAGAAGCTAGTAAAGTATTAACTGCAAAAAATGAAGAATTAACTAAAAAGAGCGAAGAATTAGATGCTCAAATCAAAAAACAAGAAGAAAGATTACAAAAATTAGCTGCAAGTGTTGATGACTTTGCTCAATTAATTTCTGGTGATAGTGGTTCATACAGTGGTGATTTTGAACCACCAGCACCATCATACTATGATGCATTTGTCAACAGCTATATTGAAATGACCAATGATAGTAATGTTGATGAAATGGTTGCTTTCATTAAAAATATAAACACAATTAAAGATTTAAGCCAAGAAGAAGCTATTCAATTTATGAAAGCAACTTTACAAAGAGAATTAAGTTCTAATGTTGCTTTAGCAGATAAGATAATGGCATCATTTAGTAATGGCAAATATGCAACAGTTGCAGCAGCACCATCAGCAGAACCACCTTTAAGACCAAAATCAGTACAAATACCATCTGCTTTAGGTAACACTGGTCAAAAATCAACAGGTTCATCTGGTTTAGGTAACACTGATCCAAAACCAACAGATACACCTGATTTAGGTAACACTAATCAAAAACCAACAGATACACCTGATTTAGGTAACACTAATCAAAAACCAACAGGTTCAAATAATGATGGTGATGATTTTTCAGCAGAAGATGATTAAAATAATAGATAAGTTAAATAATAATTAAGTTCTAATTTTATAATATTATATTATATTATAAAATGTTAACGAAAACAGATTCAATTATATTAAATTATATAAATAAATATGGGATAGTTGAAAAAGATACTTATAAAATAAATCAAATATTACAAGAACAACATTTAGTATCATTAATAAATTCATTATTTGATAAACTTGAAGTAAAAAACAAAGTTATTACTTCATATATAAAACAATTAGATGTAGTTTATGAACCTAAAAAGCCAGCATTACCTATACCAGCAAAACCAAAAGATCTAAAACAAATTAAAGATCTTATTATGCAGATGTTAGAAATAATAAATGATACTGAAAAAATACATGCGAGATTATTTAATTTAGAATTAGGATTAGTATTTTTAACTGAATTTGACAAAACTAATCCAAATTATGATACTTATGTTCAATTATATAAAACAGAAGTTGATAAAGATAATTATTTATTAGATTTTTTTAATCAAGTAGTAAAAACTCCTATAGATAATAGTAAATATAAACCATTACAATATGAAGAATTTAAAATAGATTTAGATGGTTTATCTTTAGAACAATTATTAGAAATATCTGATTTATTAGTTGAAAAAGAAAAAACATTAAAGCAAGGGCTTGAAAAATTAATTGGACTAAGTAATACTATTACTAATGTTAATATTAGTGCTAGCGCTATTGCACCTGTACCATCTCGTGCACCATATCGTGCACCATCTCGTGCACCATCTCGTATGCCATCACGTGCAGAACAAGAATTTAACAATATAGTTAGTGATGTAGTAGCACAAGTTAAAGGTACAACATCACAAATTAAACAAATAGCATCAAAAGTAATTACTAATCCAAGAGATAATCAACAAATACCAATTTATGATGAAGATGATGAAGATATTGATGAAGAATATAGATTAATATTAAATAAACCGAGATCAGAAATACCAACTGGTAGAGGAGTACCTAATAACTTTAATCCTCTTGAAGGATTACCATTATTTTCTATGTCTAAAATGAAAAAATCTTTACAATTACCAGATAATTATAATCCACTTGCAGGAAGATCATTATTTAGTCTTCCAGGATCAAAACCAGTACCTGATAATTTTAATCCAATTGCAGGTAGACCATTATTTCGATCAAGTATGAGAGGTGGTGTTAGTGTATATGAAACAATTAATAAATTATCATTATTAAATAGTAAAGTAGATAAATTAACATCATTATCTATAGAACAAGATATACCAAGTGGTATAAATCTAGAAATTGATTCAATTAAACAAATTATAAATAATTTAAAATTAAAATTAGAAACACAAGCACATGAAAATGATAAACCAATAGATAATGATAAAAAGTTTAAGAAATTAGAATTTAATTTATTTGAAGATGTTCCAGAATATACTAAAATGAATTTTGGTCCACAATTTATTACAAATCCATTAAATCCATCTATTCCTCGTGATGATATTAGTATCAAAGACATAGATGATATTTTACAAATAATTAAACTTAAAAATGTATATTTTGATGAAAAAATTAAAAGTATTAATTTAGTATTAGCAGATATAAATACTTTTGAAGAGAAAATTAAATTATATCGTAACAAAGAATTAGATAATGCGAAATCTTTAAAATTTAAATTTTCAAATCTCGGAGAAAAGAAAGATATATCTGACTATAAGAACGAATTAGAAGAAAATATTAAAGAAACAGAAACAAAAATAGGATCTGATAAAGCAAGTTTACCTCTTTTAGAAACAAAAGAATTTACTGATTATTTAGTATTAAAAAATAATTATAAACCAGTTGCTGATTTTGAACAAGATTTATTAGAAGTTAAAACATTAATAGCATCAGGATTAAATCCAGGATCACCAGTTATAGTAGATAATAACATTAGTGAAGATGTTAAAAAGGCTTTAAATGCTGTATTTTTAGTTAGAGGTATAAAATATCAAGATGGTTATTTTCTCGATGACAATAATTATAAAAATTTTGAAGAATTATTAAGAATTTTTGAAGAATTTAAAAATCTTAAAGGAAATTTACAACAATCACAAGTAGCAAAAGAAATAAAAAGCAGTGGCTTAGATACTGCATTTTTTATGAGAGTATTTCGTAAATTTCAAAAAAATACTATAGGAGATGATAGTAAAGATTATAAACCTATTGCAGAGAAATTAAATCAATTAGTACCAAAATATAAAAAAGATAAAGAAGATATTATAGCCATACAAACTGTAGAAACTGCAAATCCTGTATTTTTAGAAAAATATAATTCTATCAAAGATACTTTTGATTTTAATAATATAACTCAAAGTATTCAAACTATGATTGATGCAATTAAAGCATCAATTAAAGAAAAAGAAGAACAATTAGTTAAAAATAAAAAAGATTTTGAATCAACAGCATCTCTTTTAACAGATTATAAAGAAGTAGATTATAAGTCATTGATAACTATTAATGACAGAGAATTTGATGCTAAAGTAGAATTATTACATAATAAAATTAAAGAAATTAATGAAAAATTAAAATTAGTATTTAACTTAAAAGATGGTACTGAACCAACAAGTTTATTAGAAACTACTATACCAACATCAGGAAAAACTATTAATAGTAAATGGTTTCATAAATCAGCAGCTATTAGTGGTGGTGGTTTCTTTGCTGACAATTTAAAAAATTTATTAAAAATTAATGATTTAAATAATGCCATGAAAGGATTAATATCTAAATTAGAAAAATATAAATCATATGCAAGTGATCTATTAGAAAAATATACAATGTTAATAAAACAATTACAAGAAATAGTAGTATATGTATATTATAGATTAATAGCATTAAAAGAAATTAATACTGGTAAATCACCTATAACAAAACAATTTACTCAAGAAAGTTTAAATAAATTATTAAATGATATAAAAAATATTAATAGAAAGAATTTTGGTTTATTAAAAGATATATATATCCAAATAATAGAAAATATATTATTACAACAAAAAAATAAAGAAATTGAAAAATCTGAATATAAATATATTGTATTTGATAACGCAACAACTAGTTTACTTGATTTATTTGTATTAGTACATATTAATAATAATATTACTTTAATATAAGTTAAATTTGTTTCTATTTTTTTTATATAATTAACTAATATATACAATGTCACAGTATAGTTCAATAATATATGATATGATAAATAAATATAAAGAACAACTAAACAATAACGTATTATCTATTGAAAATCAAAAAAATAGTATAAATAAACGAATTGAAAAAATTATTAATGGTGATAATACATTATTAAATAAATACTATTTAAACAATTTACAAAATCAAATTGGTGGTGATCAAATAGGGGGTGAAAGAAAATTTAATAAAGAAACTATAGATAAATTAGATACATTAAATAATTTATTTACAGAATTATCAGCAATAGATACTACTAAATTGGCCCAAAACAATGAAGCATTACAGAAAAAAACTACTGAAATATTAGATTTAATAGAAACTATATCAGGAAAGAAAAGTGTTAATCCAAAAGATTTAGTATACAAATTACCCCAATTCTTAGACTCTGTTCATCTTGATTTAAAATCATATGATAAAGGTTTAGAAGTATTTCCTAAATTAGTTAGTATGTATGCTCCATTAAAAGAACAAATACCAAATTTATTAAACTCTACAGCATTAGAATCAATGTTAAAACAATTTAAAAAACGTTTTGAAGATATTAAAAGCAAAACAACTGATTCATCTGTAGAAAAAGAATTAGAAGGTATTAAAGCAGACTTAGATAAGAGCATTGGTGAATTACAAACAGTAAAAGATAAAATGAAGAGAGTTAATAAACAATTAACTAAAAGAATAAGTACATTTGAAGCATCTTTAATTGTACAAGTTGATCGTAGAAAACTTAACTTTGTTAATTCAGTTGAAGAATTTATTAAAGATTTTGATAATTATTGTAAAACTAAAACAGATGCTGACAGAGAATTAAAAGATCTTCATACAAAATATATTGATATATCACAAAAAAATTTATTAAAAGCTGGTAAAGAAGTTTTTGATTTTATAACTGAATATAATAAAATTATTAAAAAAGTAGTTGATTTAACTATTTCAGGTAATAAAAAATTACCATCGCCAAGATACAATGGTACAGATACAAAACCAATTGCTAATAACATGATAAATACACCAGATGATCTTAATGCACTTAAACCAGCAATTAAAAATTTATTAAAAATTAAATTAGGAGAAGATTTTGATGGTAAAGAAATTAGTAGTGGTGATCTTGATAAAATTTATAAACCAACCTTTTCAGGTGGTGCTGTATCAGAAGTTGAACAAGTATTAAGTAATTTATCATCTGTATCGAACGAGTACAGACAAGAATATGTTATTTATGTGAGAAATACTGAAAAATATAACAAATACTCAATCTACGATGTATCACATTCTATTTATTTATTATCTATATTATCAAATTCATTATTTGTAAAATCAGGTTATCAAGTATATAAATATATTGGTCGTGGTATGATTAACTTTTATAAGAGAATTATAGAAAGTATTTACAAAGACTTAAAATTAAAAGCTGCTGATTTACCAGATGATGCACAAAGAGTTATTATAGCAGAAATTAGAAAGAAATATTTCTTAACAGTTGTAAGATTAAAGAGCTTTTTAGAAAATCTTTCACAATTATTATCACCAAAAGACATTATAGATATTGATTTATGTGCGGATGATGTTCTTGAAAACTTTATGATATTAAATCATTTCAAGATTATATTAGAAAAATACAATGAATCTAGAATGAATAAATTAACTATTTATGGTAGAGTAAATGATATTATGGCTAGTCCAAAAACATCATTAGATTTACCAATAAATCCTGCTCAAAATGTTTATGAAAAATTAGATGCACCAACTTTTGAATCATTAAATAACAATCAAGATTATAAAAAAGCTCTTAAATTCTCAATTGATAACAAATTATTTATTTCTGATTATGATAGAAGAAATATTTATGCTGGTTATTTTATTACTAAATCAACTACTCCTGACAAGTTATTTAATCCAGAAACTAATAGACTATTAAAGAGAGAATTAAGACCATTTCCAGAAATGTTAAATGGTGCTGGTAAACCATATGATCCAAGTGTTTTATATATTTATGATACACAAGTATATGAAGTTTATCTTAAAATCAAAGAAAAATATAATGCTAATAATTCTCTTGTTGATAAATTAGAAGAATTAGAAAAATTTAAAAAAATAGATGTTGCTATAATTATAGAAGAAAAGTTTAATAGAGTTAAAGAAATTAATACAAATATATCAAATCTTAATCAGGAAATTAGTGAATTAGAAGGTGAAATCAGTGATGTATTAGGTCAAATTGACGATATAGTTGCAGATGAAACAACTGATAAAAAAACAAGAAAAGATAACGTTGCAAGTTTAGTCAATGATAACGAAAGTTTAAATACTCAATTAGCTGATAAGAGAGCATTATTAAACACTCCAACATATAATAAAGAATTAGCTGATAAATTAAACAATGATATTAAAAATTTATTATTAACTATTAAATTAGCATTAGAATATTTATATGCAATTAATCCAGAAGTAAGTGAAAAATTATTATGGGTTAGAAACTTTACATGTGATGCTCAAAAATCATGTGCACAGACAACAGAAGACTTATCTGCATACGAAGAAACTTCAGCAGAAGATCCAAAGAAATGTGAAATTAAAAATAAAAAAGAAGTACCATTACTTAACAGTTATAAATTTACTGAAGTATTTGATACTCAAAACTTTCCAAATAACTCAGACATGGCAGCCTATATGTGTCTTAACTCTAGATTAACAGGTGGTAATGGTGTTTGTTTAATTACATACGGTTATTCAGGTACAGGTAAATCGTATACACTTTTTGGTAAACCAGGTTTAGATGGTTTATTACAAGGTACATTAAATAAATTAGATGGTTTAGATAAAATTTATTTTAGATTATTCGAAATCTATGGTAAAGGTTTACCATACAAAGATTATTGGACTGAAGAAGTAGATAATAAACAAAAGACTAAAATAGATAAAATATATAATTATTTATATGCATACAAATTATCATACAATCCATCATCTGTAGATAAAATTAGTGTTAATAAACCAAATGTTAAATATGGTACAACTCCAGAAGAATATGAATGTGCTGTAGAATTATATGGTGATCAAATTAAAGAATATATTAATAAGATCGATGATTTACGTAAAGGTAAAGACTCAACATATAAAGCAACTGATAGAAGAGAACCAACAAATGCATCTAAAGTTGATTTATTAGAATATTTAGAATTAAGTGGTGATATTTATCAAACAGTATTTCAAAAGTTCAAGAATTTTACCGACAAGATTGAACAAATGAGAATTAATACACAAAGAGTTAGAGAAACACCAAATAACAAAGTTAGTTCACGTTCAATTTTAGTATATGACTTTGTATTAATGATTAATATCGATGGAAAGAAAACTCCAGTAAGCTTTTTAATTATTGATTTACCAGGCAGAGAAGAAATTGCTCCAACTTTTATTAATAAATATACTGATCATGCAACAAATCCAATTTTACACGATATAATTAAGAAAGGATTTGAAGTAGATACAAGATATCCAGAACATAGAAAATTATTAGTAAATGAAACTGGTGCTGTTAATAGTGATACTTACATGAAAGAATTAAAAGCAATGTTAGCTGCATTTACATTAAATCCAATATCAGTACCGATATATGCATCTGAAATAATAGAAAAATATTTAAAAGACAATTATACAGCAGGTAAAAATATTAAAGAAATATTAGATAAAAAATTATTAAGAAAATATACTTTAAGAGGTGAACTTAATGGTCAATTTTCTGGTAATAACTTAAGTTTTGAAAAAGAAATTAGTATTTATGATGAATTTTATGATACAAACTTTTCTGAAAAATTTAGATTAGATGATCCAGAATTTTTTAATGCTGTTAGTAATAGTGGTGTTGTTACAATAGATGTTAATAATATACATAATTTCTATTTTATAACAAAACACTACTTTAATTCAAGATTAGGCTGGAATACATTTAATAACTTATTAGCAATGAATGATGATGGTAGTATTTATATACATGACATAGTTCATATTCATCAACAAAAAGCTCCCAAAAAAGGAGCGTTTGGTGCTGCTGCAGCTACTCCTGTATCCGGTGATCCATATGAAACACCAATAGATGCTGTAACTCAATGGAATCAAAATCATTTATCTGATGTTAAAGTTAAAGCTGTTAAGAAAAAAAGGGATATTAAATTTACTTCACCGCCAAAAATGATTGTACCTACAACATATAGATATGTATATGGTTTAGAAAATGATAAACATAATGGTAGACAAATTAAAACATTATTCTTTATGCATTTGCTCAAGAGATTATTTGATTTACAAAGATATGATATTGTTAATGATTTATTTAAAAAGATAGTAGATGAAAAAATTAATTATTACATTCGTGAACATATTAAAAAATCATCTAATGAAGAATGTAAAAAGATAGTATTAGATTTAATAGAAAATAACTTTAAGAGAGAAGCTCTTAGAGATAAATTTATGAATAAAGATGGTACAGTAATAACTATTAAGAATGGTACAGTTGATAATTTAATGGATAGATCATATAATTTAATTCAACCAGATTTATCATATGAAGAAGATGTACAAAAATCAACCAACATAGTAGAATATTTATTTGATGCTATTAAATATGACTTTTATACTACTGGATTCGAAGGTGTATATATTAATGAAAACATTATTGGTTTAATTAAATATTTAGGTAAAGATGGTAAACCTAAAAAAGATAATAATGGTAAAGATATTATTGGTAGCGATGGTAAACCAGAAATGATCTACTTAATTCAAAATCCAGTAGATAGAAGTATGATTGAAATTATTCCTCAAGAAAAGAAATATACATTTGAATATGGTTATAAGATTGGTAAAATGGTACAAATGTCTAGAATGCCTTTTGAAGGTAAACAAAAAGAAATTAACATCGCTAGTGATAATATTAAAGATTATGGTGCATTAGCTCAAGGTCAAATTGATCCGGCAAGTGCACCAGGTGGTAATACTCCAGGTTGGGCTGCTGCACTTGGTGAAAGAAGAAAATTAAAAGCTGGTGGTACTGTAGTTGCATTTATGGAACCAAAATATACAAAATATGATCGAAATAAAAAAATTAAAATATTTGATATTAGTAGTGACAATTATATTAATCAATTATTTACAAAGAAAAGTGAATTAACATCAGATAGTAAAGATAAAGTTGGTCGTTATACTGGTTATTCAGATACTAAAGGTGATTCCGCATCTAAAGACTTTCCACCTGTACCTGATTACGGTGATTATTTCTATAATAGTAATTCATTAGATGAAGTATATACTAAAACTATAGATGCTTACAAATCATCAAAAATATTTTGTGTTGATGAACCAATTATAAAATCAATTCTTGAACCATATTTAGATATTATCAATGACTTCAAGATCTTTTACTTATTTGGCAATTACACTAAAGCAACTAGAGAATTAAAATGTGCTCAACAATTTGAATTATTAGAAACAACAAATAACTTTATTGAAGCAATTACTAGATAAATACTTAAAATATTTTTTTTATTTTTTTATTTTTTTATTGTTTTAATTTATAATGGATTATATACTCTATAATAAAATCAAAGATAATTTAACAAATAAATACAATGATATAATACAAAATATTAATATAGATGGTGGTTTTAAACCATTTCAAATTTCAACAGATAAAATTTTATCATCAGTACGTAACATGAAAAGTATTGAAGGTTTAGAAAATATTCCAGCTAATTTACAAGAATATAAATCAAGATTAGAATATTTAATAAGTAAAGTAGATGATAAATTAAAACAATATAATGATAATAACTTTGAAGATAAAATGAAAATAGGTAATAATATAGGTAATTTACTTCAAAATCCTAAATTTAAATCAGTATTAGATGCATACAATGATAGTATAAAACAAGAATTATGGAATGGTGAAAGAATAAACAAAGAAGTATATGCAAATAATGAATTAGAAATGAATAATATCTATTTAAAATCCGCAAAAGAAGATCTAGTTGATTTTAACAGACAATTATTATTATTATTTAACCCATATATATCTAATTTTGATCAAGTAAATAAATCACCAGAACAATCTAGATTATTAAATGATAATTTATTACAAGAAATTAAAAAATTACAAGAATTAATAGAAATAGCAAATCAATTTAATAATTATATTGATGAAAAACGAAAGGTTATCGATGATGTTATGAAAGTTGAATATGATTCTAAAGATATAGCCTTTGTTGATAATACAAATAAAACTATATTAGAATCTGAATTTGTTCAAGAATTAAGAGAAGCAAGAGTACCAAAAGAATCACAATTAAATTTACAATCAATCAATGATATTGAAATAATTATTAACAATACTATTGATAGAATAAAAGTAGATGATGAAATGAGTAAATTAAAAGAATTTAATATTATTAATAAAACAGATGATTTAAGTAAAATATTAGATTTATCTGATGTAGTTAAAATAAATAAACAAAGTGGTGGTGCCGATAGTGTTGCTGCTATTTCAGATGATGCTGAAAATGCTGATGATAGAGATTTAAATAATAATTATGTTGTTACAGAAGAAACAAATAAAAATTTATTTAAATTATTAAAATTATTTGAACAATTATGTTCATTAATAGAAAATATCATAGATGATAGTAAATATTTAAAAGAGTTAAAATATAGATATAATTTTCATATGGCATTTTTATTTATGATAATTAAACAATCAGCCAGTAAAGATACTATAGTTATTTATAATTATTTATCAAAAGACAAGATTAAATTATATCTTATGATACTTGGAAAAATTATGAATAAATTCTCAAATTTATCAAGTACAGATGTTAACACAAGTTATCTTAATAAATATCATTATTTAAATATAGAAAAAATAATTAATATACTAAATTATTTATCTGATAAATTTCCATCAGATAATCATTTAGTTAATGTTAATGCTTGTAAAAATAAAGTATTGAATGATTTAACTATTTTTAATCATTTTAGATCAATATTAATTAAATATGTAAATACAGCTGAAGGTAAACAAGTGACTGAACTTGAAAATAGTGATTTATTATAATAGTGATCTAGAAAATAGTGATTTATTATAAAGTAATTTTTTTAGCATCAGGATATATTTTTATAGCTTTATAATATAAAATGGGCATTATAAAAGAATCTTTTTCTATTATTTTATTTTCATAGTTTAAAATATAATTATCATAACCTGATTTTTTATTATCATATCCTAAAGATTCTAATAAATTTGAATCAGAACCAATTAAAATAGTTATTTTTCGGTTACCTTTATCTGATAAATACTGTATTATGTGAACTAGCGTTTTTGGATGATAAGGTAAATCTAATAATATTTCTTCATCGTTATCGTCTAATTTATTTTTAAGATAACTTTTATTAATAACATATTTGGTTGGAGAGTTTATAGCATGTAAATATTTAACATCATAATAATCAACTAAAGAATTTCTTAATGTTTGAATAGATACTTGATATCTTTTATTAATTTCAAAATTAGAATCTAAATCTATAGCAACATTGAGATCAATAGGTATAATTGATTTATCTTTTTTTTCTAAAATTAATCTATCTTGATCGTATTTTAATGATTTTAATTTACCATCAAATACAGATGCTCTTAATGTTTTAGGACATAATACTATTGATACATCTATAGTTTTACTATCAGCATATAATTTAGTCCATATTATAGGTGTTTTTAATAATTGATCTAATTCTATAATAATCCAATCTACTGAATTATTAAAACATAATACTGGATCACTTAATGCAATATGTTTTGGTGGATTATTATCTATTACAAATTCAGTTAATATAGGTAAATCAACTCTATCTAAATCAATAGTAGATTTATCCAAAGTATTAGTCGATGAGTTTTCAGACATGTATATAATAAAAATTGATTTTTATATATTAATAAACTAAAACTCAATTACTCACTAAACTAACTAACTAACCAGTAAACTAACTAATTAACTAATAAATCTTAGTATATGAATAACTACTTTAGTATCGATGAACTAAATGATGATTTTAATCATGATTTTAATCATGATGATCTCAACGATGATATACCTCCTGAAATTAAAAATAGTCTAGATGAAAATGATATATCTAGACTATATGATAATATATCAATACCAGAAAATGATATAACATCAAATTTAATTGATATTTATGAATTAAATAATAATAAATATGGTGAATTTATTGATATTAAATTTATGAATGGATTACTCCCAACGAGAATATTAAATTTAACTAGTTTAACAGAATTAGTTATTAAAAAATGTAAATTAACAGAATTAATATATCTACCACCTAATTTACAAAAAATTATATGTAATAGTACAAAATTAAAAATAGTTTCGTGTAAAGAATTTCCTGAAAGTTTAAAATATATTAATTTTTCAAATAATAATATCGAGTTAATTATAGATCTACCTGTAAACTTAACTCATTTATATTTAGATGATAATAATCTAAGTTATTTAAATAATCTACCTGAAAACTTAAAAGTATTATCATTAAAAAATAATATGATAAAAATAGTTGATTTTCTAAATAATAATTTAAAAGAATTATATCTAAATAATAATCATATTGAAGAATTAAATATATTACCAGATAATCTAGAACATTTAGATATATCAAAAAATATATTAACAGATATATCTTATCTTCCTCCAAAACTAAAAACACTAATTGCTTATAATTGTAAAATAAGTAATATTTATTGTGAATTTCCACAAACATTAGAAAAAATAGATCTATACAATAATTATCTTGAGTATATTCAAGATTTTCCTGATTCTATGACTTGGGTAGACCTATCATATAATAATTTAAAAATATTACCAAATAATATATCTAAACTAAAATACTTTGATATTAGTTCTAATAGTGATCTAGTATATGATAACACATGTGAAAATTGGAAAATATTTATGAAATGTAAAGAATCTAATGAAAAGTTTATTATGGATATTCCAGAAAATGATTGTAATTATATGGATAGTTCTAGTGAAGATGATAGTGAAGATGATAGTAATGATGATTCTAGCGATACTGCTAGTATTAATATAGATAAAAATCAATTAGATGCTATTAATGATATTATTAATAATAATACTGAGTTTAATAGTCATGATTTAAATAGTCAGTGCAGCGATAGTATTATATATGATGAAAACTATAAAAATAATAATATAGTCAATGTTGTTGATGAAGTAGATGAAGAATTTATAAATCCAGTACATATAGAACAAGTTAACTTAGATGATCAAGTTAAGTTAGATCAGCAATTAAACTTAGAGCAAGTTATTAAATTAGATAGTGATGATAAATTTAATATTCCAAATCTTGATAGTAAAATACAAGATATATTAAATAGTATTAATAATAATAATTTAATTAATACGGATACAAATAATACAAATAATACTATTAATATTAATCTTTCTAGAGATATTATACGATATGTAAAAACAAGTAAGATTTATTGTATTTAATATCCTTAATTATTTTAATGGTTGTTATTTTTTTATATCATGTTTGCCAATATAAAAAATTGATAAGTTAATTATTAGTTAATTTAATTATTAATTAGTTAGTTAACTTAACTAAATATCACATTAACTAAATATCACTAATAATGGAATACTATAATCAAAAAGAAGACAAACAAGTTGAACCAGTAGATGATGATAATAAAGACGATGATAATAAATCTGATAATTCACATAATTCAGACAATCAAGAATTGATGGATAATTTTGATGATGATTTTAATGCTGATCATACTACAAAACAATCAAATATTTTAGCAAAAATAGATCGAAAGATTATTATTAAATTTATGAAAGAAGGTAAAACATCACGAACATATATTTTTGGTTTAGATCAATATATATATAATAAAGATGATATCTTAAAATTTATTAAACCTCTTCAAAAATCAATTGGTACATCATTAATTGAAAAACTAGATGAAGATAATAAACTAGTTTTTGGTTTTGGTGGCAATCATATTCAAGTGCTTTATGATGCTATTATTAAAAAAAATATTTGTCCTAAGAATGAAATTAAGAAACAATAACAAAATAAATAGTTAATTTAGCTAATAGTTAACTAAGATAATAGTTAACTAAGTTATCTATCGTAGTTTATAATTTAACAAAATATTATTCAAAGTATTTGTTAAATCATTGCTTTTTAGTCTCTTATGTTTCAAATTATTATGAACATTTTTATTATTAAACCACTCCAGACTAATTTTTTCTAAATTTTCTTGCTTAACAATATTATCATAAATAGTATCATATTTGTTTTTATTTAATAATAGTATAATATGATTATTATCAAAATCATATGCTTTAAACAATGGAGATATGTTATTAATTATATTTGTTAATGTCTCATCTAGATTATTATCTTTATTTATAATATCTTCATAATATTCTTTTGTATTCTTTTTTAGATATAGTTGTATTTTTTTATTATTGCAGTCATAGAATATAATACCTGGATTATTTTTAGAAGTAAGATCACAATCAATCATTAATAATAATTTGATTTAATTATTATTAAATATCATATTTATTTAAGTTAATATATATCTTTTTCATTTTTTATTTATATAAATACTTTTAATAATTTTATCGTCTTCTATTATCATTTAATTCTGCAGGCATACTAATAGCTGAAACTACAGATAATATACCAAATAGTATAACTACAATATATGGAATAGCTGTTTGACTTGTTGACATATCTGGTTCAGCTGTAGCTAATGAAGCTATCCACATAATTGCTAAAAGAGGGGATATATACATTAAACGTTTCTTTGTTTTACCTTTTGTTTTTCCTCTAAATAAAACTATTATTAAAGCTAAACCAAGTAATAGAGCAAATGAAAATATTGCCCATGAAACATTTTTATCTTTACCCTTACCAGTTTGTATAGCTGAACCAACTAATATTAGTATAACTAAAAATAATACAATATATAAACCAGCTACTGCTCTACCACATTTACTTTCTGGACCCGCACTAAATATTCTTGAAAATCTAGAACCGGTAGAAGATGTACCTTGATCATCAAAATCTGAATCACTCATTATTATATATTATAGATTATATAAAAATATTAAAATAAATAGTAAATTAAAATAAATAGTTAATTAAAATAAATAGTTAATTAATATAAATAGTTAATTAATATAAATATAATATTTTATATATAAAATTAAAAAAATATCGTTTATTAATATATAGTATAAATGTCTGACCAAAATAATCAAGTACAAATGTCTGAACAAGAAAAACGTCATCAACATAACAAGAAAATGTTATTATGGGCTATTCTCGCTGTTGTAGTTGTAATTGTAATTTACGTATTATGTGTTGATAAGAAAAAGACTACTGAATATAAAATTGTTACTGAACAAAGCAAAAGATTAAATAACTTTGGTGTAAGCACATCAAGCCCAGCTTCATCAAGCTCATCATCATCAAGCTCAAGCCCAGTTTCATCATCATCATCAAGCTCAAGCCCAGCTTCATCATCAAGCTCAAGCCCAGCTTCATCATCAAGCCCAGCTTCATCATCAAGCTCATTAACTCTTAATACAACTAGCTCATCTGCTCTTAGAAAGGAATTAGCTAACTTATTTAGACAATATTAAATATATTAATTAGTTAACTTAGTAGTTAGTTAACTTAGTAGTTAGTTAACTTAGTAGTTAGTTAACTTAGTAGTTAGTTAACTTAGTAGTTAGTTAACTTAGTAGTTAGTTAACTT
>JACCEB011831839.1_pt1 | contig 127959 bp, 112 predicted proteins | sample 7454761 | NCBI WGS metagenome assembly JACCEB01 (sample SAMN15323454, study PRJNA562643) | freshwater metagenome | isolation source: river surface water | place: USA:Blue River Watershed | collected 2017-08-18 | reverse complement strand
CCTAACTTGCAACATCATAATTTATTTTTTGATGAAGATTTAGATGTTCATGCAGATGAAATTTACGAAAATCCTAAATGGCCTTCACAGCCTTTATTTTATACCTGTGTACCATCTAAAACTGACAAAACTGTGGCTCCAATCGGAAAAGAAAATATTTTTATTTTAATACCAATTGCCTCTAATTTAAAAGATGATGAAGTAACACATCAAAAATATTACGATTTTGTAATGAATAAATTACAAAAATTTACTGGTGTGGATGTTAAAAGTAAAGTGATTTATAAAAAAACTTTTAGTGGAAGTGATTTTAAATCGGATTATAATGCATATAAAGGTAATGCTTATGGTTTGGCAAATACACTAATGCAAACGGCTTTTTTAAGACCAAGAGTTAAAAGTAAAAAAATAAATAATTTATATCATGCCGGACAGTTAACATTACCCGGACCAGGCATGCCTCCTTCATTAATTTCGGGTGAAATAGTAGCTAAAGAGATTATTAACAATTGGAATTAAAATTTTGAAGTATGATTAAACTATTTAACCAAGTTAGCACAAAGGCTGCTAAAATGATTACGCAAAAATATTCAACTTCGTTTTCATTAGGTATTTCCTTGTTGGATAAAGAATTACAACAACATATATATAATATTTATGGTTTTGTGCGTTTTGCTGATGAAATTGTAGATACTTTTCATGACTATGATCAGGAAAAATTGTTAAAAGAGTTTAGGGTTGATACTTATAAGGCTTTAGATAGAGGTATTAGTTTAAATCCTGTTTTACACGCTTTTCAAATTACTGTAAATAAATACAATATTTCCCGAGATTTAATTGATTGTTTTTTAAACTCCATGGAAATGGATTTGCATAAATTGGACTATGATTATAAAACATTTAAACAGTATATTTTAGGCTCTGCAGAAGTTGTTGGTTTAATGTGTTTAAAGATTTTTTGTTTAGGTGATGAAAAGTTATACGATCAGTTAACTCCAAATGCGATGTCGTTGGGTAGTGCTTTCCAAAAAATAAACTTTTTACGTGATTTAAAACAGGATTACAAAGAAATGGGTAGAAGCTATTTTCCAGAAGTGGATTTGGACAATTTCGACCAATCTACTAAAAAAATGATTGAAAATGATATTGCTAAGGATTTTGCTCATGCTATGGAAGGAATAAAAAAATTACCAAAATCTAGCAGAATTGGCGTTTACACGGCTTATGTATATTATTATAAATTGTTCCAGAAAATTGTAAATACTCCGCCAGAAAAGGTGTTAAAAGAACGTATTCGTATTCCTGATGCTCAAAAAATGTACTTGTTGCTTGGTACTTATATGCGTCATAATATCAATATGTTATAATGGAAAATGTGGTTTTAGTAAACACCAAAAACGAGGTTTTAGGTGAAATGGAAAAAATGGAAGCACATCGTAAAGGTTTATTGCATCGTGCATTTTCTGTTTTTGTATTTAACTCGTCTAACGAATTGTTAATGCAAAAAAGAGCAAGCTCTAAATATCATAGTGGTGGTTTATGGACGAACACTTGTTGTAGTCATCCAAGACTTAATGAAACAATTTTAGATGCTGGTAAAAGAAGGTTGCAAGAAGAAATGGGGTTTTCTACAGAGCTAACAGAAATGTTTAGTTTTATTTATAAGGCAGATTTAGATAATCAATTGATAGAACATGAGTATGATTTTGTTTTAATTGGTAAATTTGAAGATAATCCTGTAGTAAATTTAGATGAGGTAGAAGATTTTGCTTATTGGAATATGGATTTTATTGAGTTGGATATGGAGCAAAATCCAAAAAAATATACCGAATGGTTTAAAATATGCTTTCCTAAATTAAAAGAAATGCTTAACTTAAAAGCTGCTTAATATGAAAGCTACTGTAATTAGAACAGAAGATTTTAATGCTGCGCATAGATTGTGGGTTAAGGCTTGGAGTAACGAAAAAAATGAGGAGGTTTTTGGAAAATGTAACAATCCTTATTATCACGGACATAATTACAAGATAAAAGTGTGTGTTACTGGCGAAATAGATGAAGTTACAGGTTATGTTGTGGATATGAAAGTTTTGAAACAAATTATCAAAGATGAAGTAATTGAACCTTGGGATCATAAAAATTTAAATGAACAAGTGGAAGATTTTTTTTCTTTAAATCCAACTGCTGAAAATATTGCCAGAGTAGCTTACAATAAAATATTAAAAAGATTACCTGTTAATTTTAAACTTAAAATTGTTTTGTATGAAACCGAACGAAATGTTGTTGAATACCCTTGCTAAATCAATTGAGGAAATCGAATTATTAGGGGATGACCATATTGGAACTTCTTTGGAAACGCCAATGAAACCAGATGCTTTTAAGTTGTCTGACGAGGAAAAAATTGAAAAAATTGCTGGGCATTTTGAGCAAATTATGGATACTTTAGGCTTGGATTTAACTGACGATAGTTTAGCTGGTACTCCCTATCGTGTGGCTAAAATGTATGTAAAAGAGGTGTTTAGTGGTTTAAATCCAAAAAATAAACCTGAAGCTAAATTGTTCGAAAATAAATATGATTATGATGGAATGATTGCTGTTAGAGATATCGAATTGCATTCGTATTGCGAACACCATTTTGTGCCGATTTTAGGAAGGGTACATGTGGCATATTATGCCTCAAACGGACAAGTTGTTGGGTTGTCTAAATTAAATCGTATCGTTCGTTATTTCGGAAAACGTCCTCAAGTGCAAGAGCGTTTAACTAAACAAATTGCTAACGAATTAAAGGAAATGTTAAATACGCCAGATGTAGCAGTTGTGGTGGATGCATATCATTTATGTGTGTCTACTCGTGGAGTTAAGGATACTAAAAGCTCTACAGTTACAGGAGTATATTACGGTAAATTTAAAAAAGATAGTGTGAAGGAGGAGTTTTTAAAACATATTTCTTCAGGTAAAAATGATATGTTAGATTCGATATGATTACTTTGATAACAACTTTAATTGTTTTTGTTTTCATGGAGTTCGTTGCATGGTTTACGCATAAGTTTATCATGCACGGATTTTTATGGTACTTACATAAAGATCATCACACAGGTAGCGAGGGTTTTTTCGAAAAAAACGATGCTTTTTTCTTGATTTTTGCTATTCCAGGTTCATTGTGTAGTTATTTTGGTGCTATAAATGGGTTTAATTTTGTTTTTGGTATTGGATTAGGCATAACTTTATATGGTTTAGCTTATTTTTTAGTACACGACGTTTTAATTCATCGGAGATTTAAATGGATGGATTGGTTTAGAAATTCATATACTGAGAATATTATTCGTGCACACAAGTTACATCATAAAAATATTGGAAAGGAAAATGGCGATTACTTCGGTATGCTTTGGATTCCTTTAAAATATTTTAAACAAGTTAAATCTAAAAATAATTAGTTTTTAGTGAAAAAAATTGCGGTTATCGGTTCTGGGATTGGTGGTTTATCAGCGGCTTTACATTTAAAAGCAAAAGGATATTCTGTAGTTGTTGTTGAAAAAAACGATTGGGTTGGGGGTAAAATAAGAGAGTTTTCTGCTAGTGGCTATCGCTTTGATAAAGGACCTTCGTTATTTACCTCGCCATATTTAGTAGATGAAATTTTTACTTTATTTGGTAAAAATCCCCGAGATTATTATTCTTATTTTAAATTAAATGAAGCTTGTAGATATTTCAATTCAAATGGAGAATCTTTAGTTGCTTATGGTAATTTAAAGGATTTTTGTAAGGAAATCGAAGAAAAAATAAATCCAGATATTGCTTTAAAAGTTAGCAAATATATACAAAATAGTTATAAAAATTACAATTTATCCTTGCCTCTTTTTATTAACCAAAACAAAGGTTTATTGTCTCAAGAGGGTTTAAAAATGATGATAAATTATAATCGAATGGGTATTTTTAAGAGTTTAAACAACTACAATATCCAAAAATTAAAACATCCATTTTTAGTTAAAATATTCAATAGATTTGCTACTTATAATGGTAGTAATCCTTTCAAAGCTCCTGCAGTATTAAATTGTATTCCTGCTTTGGAACATGGCGAAGGTTCATTTTTTCCTGTTGGTGGGATTTATTCTATAGCTAAAGCAATGCATCGGTTGGCATTAGAGGAAGGTGTTGAGTTTATTTTAAATCATCAAGTTAAGGAATTAAAGCAAAAAGGTAAAAAATGGATAGTTAGTGATTTGGGCGATTTTGATGCAGTGGTAATCAATGGTGATTATTTTACTACGCAAAATATTTTTCCTGAAAAATATCAGAAAAAAGTTCCTGATATATCCGAGTTAAGTAGCAGTGGTGTTGTTTTTTATTGGGGAGTTAATCGTGTTTTTTCCAATCTTGGTGTTCATAACATTTTATTTTCTGATAATTATAAATACGAATTTGATTTATTAGAAAAGGGAGAAGTTGGTGAAGATTTAACCGTTTATATTCATATAAGTTCAAAAGTTGAAAAATCTGACGCTCCTGAAGGTGCCGAAAATTGGTTTGTTATGGTAAATGTACCCCCATTTTTTATGGATGACACTCAAATAGATTTGATAAAAAGAAAAGTAATTCAGAAAATTAATTCGATTTTAAAGATTGATATTGAAAGTTTTATAGATTTTGAATCGGTTTTCCATCCCAAAAATATTTTTCAAGATACTAGTGGATTTAATGGAGCTTTATATGGTTATAATTCCAATAGCTTAAATTCGATGTTAAAACGTCCAAAAAATAAGTCGGATATACCAGGTGTTTATTATTCTGGTGGCACAGTTTTTCCAGGAGGAGGTATTCCATTATGTATGAGTAGTGGTAAAATTACAGCGAGTTTAATTTAATTATAGAAGAAATTTAGTTTTCAAAATTCTCTTTTATTTAATATTGCCATTTGTTCGTGTTTTTTTTAATTTTTATTTCCTATATTTGTTACCATAATTCTTTTAAAATGCTGTAAATTAATCTAATAAATTGAAATACAGTTTTTTAATTAAAAATTAATATTAAAAATGAAATTAAAATATATAGTATTTTCGTTGTTAATCATATCTTTTGTTAGTTTAAATGCTCAAACTAGATGGAAAAGGTATCGTTGGGAGGCAGTTGCAGGTATAGGAATGGCTAATGTTTTATCTGATTTAGGAGGGGCTAATCAAGTTGGTACAAATTATTTTAGAGATTTAGAGTTTATAGCTACTCGTCCAGCAATAAATTTAGGTATGAGATATAAAATTACAGAAACTAGTGCTGTTAGGGCATCTTTAACTTGGGGAGCTGTTAAGGGAGATGATGATTGGACTCAAGAAAAATTTAGAAACGCAAGAAAATTGCATTTTTCCTCACATATTGTAGAATTGAGCGCTAACTATGAGTTTTATTTTATTAAAGAAACGGATGGCCACAGATTTAAATTAAGAGGTGTAAAAGGTATTCGAGCATCGGCTTTTCATCCTTACGGTTTTTTTGGAATTGCAGGGTTTTGGTTTAATCCAAGAGCGCAATATTTAGATGGTCAGTGGGTAAATTTAAGAGATTTAGGAACAGAAGGTCAGCTTGTAAGCCCAACTCGACGCCCATATTCACGTGTGCAATTTGCTATCCCAGTTGGCTTTGGTTTAAAATATAGTTTGAATAGAAGGACAATGATTGGTTTAGAGTTTGGAATTAGAAAAACTTGGACTGATTACATCGATGATGTTAGTACCACATACTATCCTGGTAATGAAATTGAAAGAGAAAGTGGCCCAATTGCTAAATATATGGCAGATCCTTCGGGTAATGTTGGTAATTCTTACGCTTTTTGGGAAAGAGGAGATCCTACAGATAAAGACTCTTACATGTTTTTAATGTTTAATATGAATTACCTTTTAAAATCAACAATGGGTGGTTTACCTAAATTTAGATAAACTTATTATCAATGATACTAAAAACCTAAACTTTTCGTTTAGGTTTTGTTTTTTATGAGAAATTCATTTTTTTATATTCTTATATTTTTTGTTGTGAGTAAAAATTTTGCTCAAACCTTAACACCTACTTACCACTGGGAGTTTGGTGTTCAGTTAGGTACAGCATATTATATTGGCGAATTAAATCAAACTCATCTTTTACCAGTTAAACCTTCGGGAGGTTTGGTTTTAAGGTATAATATTGATAGCAGATTGTCCTTTAGAACAATTGCAAATTTTGCACAAATTACAGGCTCTGATGATCGTTTAAATGGTACTTTTTATGAATCTAGAAATTTATCTTTTAGAAATAATATTTATGAATTGGGAGGTGTTGTGGAGTTTAATTTTCATGATTTCACTACTTATGCTTTAAATGTATTTGATAAAAAATCTTCTATTTTTACCCCATATGTTTATATGGGTTTAAATTATTTTTTTCATAAACCTAAAGTTAGTTTTAATGATGGTGAATATCAGAATGCAAGAGATATTCAAATTGAATCAAAAAGATACCGCTATAATCAGTTGGCTTTGCCTATGGGATTAGGATTGAAATTTAGAAATAATAGAGTGGGTTTTGCTTTAGATTGGGGAATTAGAGGTACTTTAACAGATTATTTAGATGATGTTGGTTCATTTTATACTCAAAATTTACCAGTTAATGATTTAGCTAAATTAAATTATCAACGGGGAGAAATATTTAATAATGATTGGTATGTTGTGACAGGTTTTTCTTTTTATGTAAATCTTACCTCGAGAAGATTATGCCCTAATTGATAAATTACTTTTAATTTGTTTTTTTTGTCGGATAAATGATGTTAAATTTACCGTTTAGTTTTTGGGATTTGTTAATGTAAATCCAATTTAAATTATGAATATTGAATTAGTTTAAAATAATGTCTTTAATAACAAGTATAGATAAATTTAAATTACCACAACACGTTGCTGTTATTATGGATGGTAATGGACGTTGGGCAAAGCAAAAAGGTAAGTTGCGTATTTTTGGACATAAAAACGGAGTAAAAGCTGTGAGAGAAACTACTGAGGCAGCTGCTAAATTGGGTATTCCTTTTGTAACTTTATATGCTTTTTCCACCGAAAATTGGAATAGACCACAGGCAGAAGTTAATGCTTTAATGGAGTTGTTGGTTGAAACTATCAGTAGTGAAACACCAACTCTGAATAAAAATAAAATAAAATTGCAAGCAATAGGTAATATTGATTCTTTACCTAAAAATGCTAGAAATAAATTAGCTGAAGCTATCGAGGCAACTGCTCACAACTCTCATTTAACATTAATTTTAGCTTTAAGTTATAGTTCTAAATGGGAAATGATTGAGGCTGTAAAAAGTGTTGCAAATGATTATAAAAATGGACAAATTAGTTTAGATGAAATTACGGATAGTTATTTTTCATCTAAATTAAGTACAAAAAATTATCCCGATCCAGAGTTAATGATTCGAACATCTGGAGAACATCGTATCAGTAATTTTTTATTATGGCAACTGGCATATGCAGAATTGTATTTTACACCTGTTTTATGGCCAGATTTTAGAGAAGAAAATTTTTATGAAGCTATTTTGAGTTTTCAAAATAGAGAAAGAAGATTTGGAAAAACGAGTGAACAATTGGTTAAGTAAGTTTTAAATAGTTTAAATTATTGATAAATGTTTTTATTTATCAAAAAAAGTAAAAAGTAATGAGGTTATATTTTTTGTTAGTATTTGTATTTGTTTTTGGCTCAATTAAAGCACAAAATATCTCAACAAGTACAATTTACGGCATGGATAATAAAATTCCAAAAACATATAAAATTGGTCAAATTAAAGTGGAAGGTGCTATTACCGAACCTTTAGCTGTTGTGGTTAGAAGTGGTTTAGCGCAAGGAGATAATATAAAAATTCCTGGTGAACAATTGGGTAACGCTATCAAAAAATTATGGGATACAGGTTTGTTCACTGATGTTCAGATTTTAATTGATGAAGTAAGAGGTGATCAATTGTTTTTAGTTATCAAAGTTGAACAAACTCCTAAAATCAATGAATTTGTTTTTATTGGAATTAAAAAATCAGAAAAAAAAGAATTAAAAGAATTGCTAGCAAGTGTTGTTGGTGCTAGAGTTTCTAATAATACTGATTTTACAATTAAAAAAATTGTTCAAAATTATTTTGAAGATAAAAGTCGATCAACCACAAAAATTGAATTGTTTACAACGCCAGATACATTAGATAGAAATGCTGTAAAAATGAACGTCCAAATAGATAAAGGACCTAAAATACGAGTAAAAATTATAGAGATTGAAAATAATTACGCATTGCCTGATTCAAGAATTCGGAAATCACTAAAGGAAACTAAACAAAGAGGAATAAAAAATGTTTTTTTTGGTGGCAAGTATAACGCTAAAACTTTTCAGAATGAAAAGTTAAATATAGAAAAAGAATATCGAAATAATGGGTTTAAAGATGCAAGATTGGTAAGTGATTCTGTATATTTTGTAAATGAAAAAAGAGTTGGTATAAGGTTAAAAGTTGAGGAGGGTAATAGATATTATTACAGAAATATTGAGTTTGACGGCAACACTAAATATACCGACGAACAATTAAAAAGAATTTTGGGTATTGCTCCAGGTGATATTTATAAAGAAGAACAATTGATGCGAAAATTAATGATGGATCCGCAAGGTGGCGATGTAAGTTCTTTGTATTTAGATGATGGGTATTTATTTTTTAATGTTCAAACAGAAGAAAAAACAGTTAGAAACGATTCTGTTGATTTGGTGATTAAAATTTTTGAAGGTAAACAAGCACGAATTGGAAAAATAATTGTAAATGGAAATACTAAAACTTCAGACCATGTAATTATAAGAGAGCTATATACTAAACCTGGTGAATTGTTTAAACGCTCAGATATAATTCGTTCACAAAACGAGTTAAACAATTTAAAATATTTTAGTCCGGAAAAAATGCAGGTTATTCCTAAACCAAATCCTACCGATGGAACAGTTGATATTGAATATATTGTACAAGAACAACCATCTGATCAATTTGAACTACAAGGTGGATATGGTGCTGGTTTTGTTGTAGGTACTTTGGGATTAAATTTCACGAATTTTAGTTCCAGAAAGTTATTTAAACCAGGTGGATGGCAACCTATCCCATCTGGGGATGGACAAACATTAAGTTTAAGAGCCCAAAGTAGCGGTAGATTTTTTCAAAGTTATAACTTTACTTTTGTAGAGCCTTGGGCAGGTGGGAAACGTCCTCAAGCATTAAGTTTTTCTGTTTTTCATACTCGTTTAAGAAGTTTTAGAACAGATGGTTACCAAAATATTACAGGTGCTAGCATTGGATTAGGTAACCGATTAAAGTGGCCAGATAATTACTTTAGGTCTAATATTTCATTCGGTTATCAATTGTATGATGTTAATAATTTTACAGGGTTGTCAAAATTAAAACCAGGACAATACAACAATTTAAATATTAAGTTATCTTTATCTCGTTCAAGTATAGATCAGCCAATCTATCCTCGTTCGGGTGTTGAAATGACTATGACAGCACAATTCACAGCACCAGTAGTTTCTTTAAACAATACAAGGGAGCAACTTGAAATTATTGGTAAATCTGGGGATTTTACTTGGATAGAATATCATAAATATAAATTTCATTTAGGTTGGTACAATAATTTAATTGAAAAATTAGTTTTATATACAAAAGTTAATTTTGGTGTTATGTCTAGTTATTCAGCAGCTTTAGGTGTATCTCCTTTCGAACGTTTTTATATGGGAGGAAGTGGTTTAATGGGTTTTAATATTGATGGTAGAGAAATTATTCCTTTAAGAGGTTATCAAGAAGCACAACAAACCAATGTTGTATATGATGGTGATGGAGTAAATGGTGGTATTGCAGCTGTAAAATATACTATGGAGTTGCGTTATCCTATTTCTTTACAACCTTCAGCAACTGTATTTGCTTTAACATTTTTTGAAGCAGGAAATACATTTTCGGCACTTAGAAATTACGATCCTTTTAATGTAAGAAGAACAGTAGGAGCAGGGGTTAGATTGTTTTTACCTATGATTGGTATGTTGGGTTTTGATTATGGTTTTCCGTTTAATCCAGCTAATCAAAATGTTTCTCCTGAGTTATTTAAATCTTTCCCTGGTCAGTTTACCTTTACATTTGGTGGAAATTTATCCGGTTGGTAATATATAATTAGTATGAAAAATATTGCTTTAATTTTTTTAATTGCCTTTACAAGTATTACTCAAGCTCAAAGATTTGCTTTTGTAGATACCGAAAAAATTATGGAACAAATTCCTGCTTACAAAGCTGCACAAGAACAGTTGGATAAATTAGCAGAGGATTACTTAAAAGAAATAGAAACCTTAAAAAAAGATTTAAATAATTTATTATATACTTATCAGGCTGATAAAATTTTATTAACCGATGCAATGAAAATTAAGCGGGAGGAAGAAATTGAGAAGAAAAAAAGTGATTTAGATAAGCTTAAACAGCAACATTTTGGTGAAAATGGTAATTTATTTGCAGAGCGTCAGAAATTGGTTAAACCTATACAAGATAAAGTGTATGATGCAATAAAAGATGTTGCTGAAAAAGGTAACTTTAATTTAATTCTAGACTTGGCATCAAATTTGTCAATTATGTACTACGACGAAAAATATGATAAAACAAAAGATGTTTTAAAAAAGTTAGGATATTAATTATTTTTTCGCATTTTTGTAGTCGATTTGTTTTTTAATTTAATGTTTAATTTATTTTTTTAAGATTTTAATAAAATCTTAATAATTTCTTAATTTTTGTAGTATGAAAAAAATTATTATCGGTGCGTTTTTAGCTTTAACAACAATGGGTTCTATAGCTCAAAAAAACTCTAAAATCGGACATGTTGATTATGATAAATTGGTAAGTTTATCTGCTGTTAGCGAAAAAGTTCCAGATAAATTACAACAAACAGCTGGTGAATTGCAACAAATTTTAGAGCAAGAACAAAAAAGATATGATAGAGATGTTCGTGAGTATTTAGAGGAAAGAGAAAAATTAAGCGATATGATGAAAAAAGCTAGAGAGGAAAGTTTGCAAAAACGTCAAGTTGAAATGCAACAAAGCTCTCAAAAATTTCAACAAGTTTTAAATGAGGAGCAAAATAAATTAGCACAACCAATTATTAATAAAGTTAATGCAGCTGTTGAAAAATATGCAAAGGAAAACGGTTACTTGTATATTTTAGAAAAAAGCGGTGTTATTTATGCTGGTGGAGATGATGTTACAGAAGCTTTAGTTAAAATTTTAGGTTTAGAAAATGTTAAGTTACCAGAAGGAGGTTTACAAGGATTTGGTAACCAATAAAAAAAATGATTAAAAAATAATTAAAAAAGCTGCTCGAATAGAGCAGCTTTTTTTGTTAAAAACTTCAAACAATTGGTATTTATGTTTTTTTAATGAGTATGCAAGTGTTTATTTGTTTAATTTTATAAGGTAAATTTTAAACAAATGGAGAAATCTGAAATTATAACCTTGTATACTGATTATTTACTAGAAGAAGGTAAAGCGCCAATTAATGTTTATAAATTTTGTAAATCTATAGAAATAGAGGAAAGTGAATTTTATAAACACTTTGCCTCTTTTGAAGCAATTGATAAAGAAGTTTTTGTACATTTTTATCATGAAACTATAAGAGTTTTAGAGAACAGTGAAGATTTTAGTTCATTTGAACCAAAAGATAAATTACTATCATTTTACTATACATATTTCGAAAATTTAACCGCTAACAGAAGTTTAATCATCCAATTGTTGAACGATAAAAACCCCATGGTAGGTTTACAAAGATTAAGTGGTTTAAAAAAGCTTTTTGTTAGTTTTGTGGATAGTTTAAATATTTCTGCTACACAATTACCAATTTCAGGTATTGCGGATTTACAAACAAAGGGAATACAAGAAACAATTTGGGGACAGTTTTTAACCATTATAAAATATTGGATGAAAGATGAATCGGCTAGTTTCGAAAAAACAGATGTTTTCATAGAAAAATCAACTTCATTAGGGTTCGAATTATTAAATAACTCCCATCTAGAAAGTATCATTGATTTTGGGAAGTTTATTTTGAAAGATAAACTTAAGATATAATTTTTTGTATTCTATTAAAAAGTTAAATTTCATAATTCTGTAATCCCATGAAAAGTATTGATAAAATACCTGTAACTAAAATCGAAAGAGCTTCTAAAATTATTCAAACAGGAGCTAAAATGGGGGGGAATTATGTTAAATATTACGCTAATAGAATTACTAAAACTAAAGAAGAAGCGAATGAAATTTTAAACCATGATAATGCTGAAGATTTATATGATGGTTTAAAAAGTTTAAAAGGAAGTGCTTTAAAAATGGCACAGATGATGAGTATGGATAAAGGAATTTTACCTAAGGCTTACGTAGAAAAATTTTCTCTAGCCCAGTTCTCAGTTCCCCCATTATCTGGTCCGCTAATTATAAAATCCTTTAAAAAATATTTTGGTAAAACACCAAATGAATTATTTGATAAGTTTGATATCAATGCAATTAATGCAGCAAGCATAGGGCAAGTGCATTTAGCTGAAAAAGATAGAAAAAAACTAGCTGTTAAAGTTCAGTATCCGGGCGTTGCAGATAGTATTTCGAGTGATTTAGCTTTGGTAAAACCATTTGCTTTAAAATTATTAAATATAAGCAGTGCAGATGCAGATGTTTATTTTAAAGAAATTAAAGATAAATTAATTGAAGAAACAGATTATTTAAATGAACTAAAGCAGGCTGAGGAAATATCCAATCTATCCAAACATATTCCCAATATGCTTTTTCCTAAATACTATCCAAAATTATCTTGTGACAAAGTAATTACAATGGATTGGATGACTGGAGAACATTTATCTGAATTTTGCGAAAAACATGCAGGATCGGCAATAGCAGATAAAGTATCTCAAACATTATGGGATTTTTACATGTATCAAATTCATGTGTTAAAAAAGGTTCATGCAGATCCGCATCCTGGGAATTTTCTAGTAAATAATCAAGGGAATTTGATAGTTTTGGATTTTGGTTGTTTAAAGTTTATTCCTGATGATTTTTATGCTCCGTATTTCCAATTAACACAAAAAGAAAATATATTAAATACACAAAAATTCATTCAAACTTTAACCAGCTTAGAAGTTATTATGCCGAATGATTCACAAAAAGAAATTGATTTTTTAGTGAATATTTTTAAGGAATTACTAACTGTTTTTACAAAACCTTTTCAGCAAGAAAAATTCGATTTTTCGAATGAAGATTTTTTTAATGAAATTATTCAGTTGGGTGAAAGATTTGCCAAAGATAAAGATTTACGAAATCAAAATGGAGGAAGAGGTTCCAAGCATTTTATTTATATCAATCGTACTTTTTTTGGTTTATACAATTTAATGTTTGATTTAAAAAGTAAAGATATTGTGATTGATAATTACAAAAAGTATATAATTGATTAAGGAACACAACACTTAATTTCATGATTATGTGGGTTTTGTTTCGGACTTAAATAAGGAATTCCTAAATTACTTCCTCTTAAAATAAGTATCAATCCAATTAACACATATCCAAACGAAATTAACCAAGCACTTTTAAAAATACTAATTTTATTTTTAATCCAACTACTAAAAACAGTACCAAACAATAACGAAGGTAAAGTTCCTAAACCAAAAATTAACATATTTAATGCGCCATCTAAGTAGTTGTTTGTTAGGGTGCTAGAGGATAAACCTACATAAACTAATCCACATGGTAATAAACCATTTAAAGTACCAGCAAACAAGTATTTTTTCCAAGTACTCTTTTGGTTAAATAAATTTGTCCATTTATAACTAAGATTGATAACAGGATAAAGTAAAAACTTCAATTTAAATATAAATGCTAATCCAATCAGCAAAAAAACACTACCCAAAATCCAGCTTGCAATTTGTGTAAAACCATACCAGTTTAAACCATACATTAACCCACCAACTAAAGCGCCCATTAAGCTATAAACCAAAATTCGAGCGCCATGATATATTGAAACATTTTTTAAAGCATTACCACTTTTACCTTTAAAACCCATTAAAAAAACTAAAGGTCCGCACATAGTTACACAATGTAAACTGCCCAATAAGCCCAATAAAAATATTAAATATAAGTTTATCATTTATTGAATGTAAATGTTTGTTTTATGTAAAAAATTAATACTATCGATTGTAAACTTCACTTCAACATTGTACACACCAATAGTAAAATTGTTAAAATCAATTTTTGTTTTTAATTGATTTATAGGGTATTCAATTTCAAAATCTAATTTTTTATCAGACGGACGTTTAAATAAAATAGAAATTTTTTTGTTTTTTATTTTGCCAAAATAATCGGGTAATATTATCTCTAAACTATCCTTTTGTAACAACTTGATTTCTGCATCTAAATCGTTAAAATTTTTAATTGCATCCATTTCCTCTTCAAAATGTATTTCTTTTTCGTAGTAATTTTCTTCTTCTAAATCAAAGGAAATCCCAAAACTTTTTACAACAAAAAATAAAATAAAAACTACAAATGCAGCGTATAAAATACCAATTTTTAATCCAAAATTTAATCGCATAACTTATTGTTTTTTAGGTAAAATAAACGGGCCACTAAAATTAATTTTTTCGGTTCTCATAATCTTACCATTTTTATAAACATCAATTAAAATTGGAGTTTTTAAACCGTCTAATTCACTTTTAGGTAATTCAATCAAAATGGTTCCATCTGCCTTTTTACCTGCGTTTACCAAAACTTTTTTCATTCCAATAATATTGATTTCTCCTTTTTTGTCTTTTAGTTTAAAAGTGATGTTTTGATTTTTATTGGTTTTATTTAATAAGTGATACTGAATAAAATTCACATAATTTCCATTTTCTTTTTGTTCAAATGTAGTTCCATAAGCTCTTAATAAGTTTACCTCAATATCTGTTCTATTTGCTAAAATAAAACCAAAAATTATTAATAAAATAACCAATAAACTGGTGTAAGCTTTTGCTCTTGTGGATAATCTAAATTTTGTTTTTTCGGCAATTGCTTTTTCGGATGTATATTTAATTAAACCTTTTGGTAATTTAATTTTTTCCATGATATCGTCACAAGCATCAATACATGCTGTACAATTGATACATTCTAGCTGTGTTCCATTTCTAATATCAATTCCAGTTGGACAAACTTGTACACATAATTTACAGTCGATACAATCACCACTTTCTGCATTTTTTTGATTTAATTTTGCTCTTTTTTCTCCTCTAACATGATCGTAGGCAACAGCGTAGGTTTCTTTATCAACCATAACACTTTGTAATCTTCCATACGGACAAATTGTTGTACAAACTTGCTCGCGCATAAAGGCAAACACGCCATAAAATAAAAACGAAAATATAATAATAGCTGCAAAACCTCCAAAATTTTCGCTAGGAGAGGAGCTGATGGTTTTTATAAGTTCTTCACCACCAATTATATATCCTAAAAAAGTATTGGAAATTACAAAGGCAATGGTGTAAAATATAATTTGTTTAGTTGTTTTTATTCTTATTTTTCGGGCTGTCCATTTTTCCTTGTTTAAATTTCGTTGTTGTTGTGCATCGCCTTCTAACCAATATTCAATTCGTCGGTAAACCATTTCCATAAAAATTGTTTGAGGACAAATCCAACCGCAAAATAATCTACCAAAAACTACTGTAAATAAAGCGATAGAAATAACCGAAATAATAAAAGTAAAAACTGCAATATAAAAATCTTGTGGCCAAAAAATGTTTCCTAATATTACAAACTTGCGTTCTAAAACATTAAGCAACAAAAATGGTTCGCCATTAATTTTTAAAAACGGTCCGGCAAATAAAATAGCTAGTAAAACTGCACTTACAACAGTTCTGATATTGTAAAATTTGCCTTTTGGTTTTTTGGCAAAAATCCAAATTCGTTTTCCATTTTCGTCAACTGTGCTTATTTTATCTCGAAAAGATTTTTCGGCTTCCATATTCATATTTTTAAGCAAAAGTACATTGCATTAATTTCTTTTACTATGATATTGCACAAAGCAAAACATGATAAAAATCAGGTTTTTAAATAATATTTTAATGTGTTTGTAATTAATTATTTTCCCAATAAGCATTAAAAATACATGAGCGGTTTAGTGATTTTTAGTTTTAAATCATATTTTTACAATTCAATTTTAAACTATGTATTTAACAAGAGTTTTATTTTTTTTAATCACGTTTTTATTGCTAACCATCATTATTGATGTGTATTTTTATTTTGGTTTAAAAAGTTATTTTAAATCGTTTAAAAATCGCAAATGGTTAAAACGAATTTATTGGATCATTTCTTTTTCTGTTATTTCATTTTACGTTTTAGGTATTATTTTATGGTTTTTTAAAACTCCTTTAACGGGTAAATTTCGCATAATTTTTCAAGGTATTTCCTTTTGTTTTATGGTGCCAAAATTTATGGCTATATTATTTTTTATGTTAGATGATATAATTAGATTTTTTAAATGGTTAAAGGATAAAATTTTTGGAAACAATAAAATAACCAATCCAAGTAATACGAATTCGTATTCTAGATTAAAATTTTTGCAAGTTACTGGTTTATCGTTTTTTGCATTATTTACAGGAATATTATCTTACGGAATTTTTAAAGGAGCATATAACATAAATGTTTTGTACAAAAAATTACGAATTCCTAATTTACCCAAAGGTTTTGAAGGTTTAAAAATTATTCAAATTTCGGATTTGCACGTAGGAAGTTTTATGAGTACCGATCCTGTTAAACGTATGGTAGAATTAATAAATAGAGAAAATCCAGATATGGTTTTTTTTACGGGGGATTTAGTAAATGATATAGCAGAAGAAGCTTTACCTTATGTAGCTGAACTTAAGAACTTAAAAGCAAAATTTGGTGTTTTTAGTATTTTAGGTAATCATGATTATGGAGATTATTTTTACGATAAAAACTCCCCTGATTTCGAAAAAAATAAAAAACACAATAAGGATTTAATGCAAAAAATTTACCAAGATTGTGGATGGCGTTTATTGTTGGATGAAAATGTGATTTTTGAAGCTGATGGCGCAAAAATGGCTATTATTGGAATCGAAAATTGGGCAGGAAGAGGAACTTTTGCAAGATACGGCGATTTGCATAAAGCTGTTAAAGGTACCGAGGATGTGAATTTTAAATTATTATTATCACATGATCCATCACATTGGGATGTACAAGTAAAACCCGAATTTAAAGATATTGATGTAATGTTTAGCGGACATACGCACGGTATGCAATTTGGTATTGAAATTCCAGGGTTTAAATGGAGTCCAAGTAAATGGGTATATCCTCAATGGGCAGGTTTATATAAAGACGGAAAGCAACAATTGTATGTAAACCGAGGAATTGGTTTTGTAGGTTATCCAGGAAGGGTAGGAATTTATCCTGAAATTTCTGTTTTCGAATTAAAACCAACCAAAGTATAAAAAAACAAATGTTAAATTAAAAAAGGAAGTTTGGGTAAAAACTTCCTTTTTTGATGGTAAAGAACGTCTGTTTAATTAATAATGGAAAATTACGTGGTTTTGATTTAAGTAACTAAATTAACTAATAGACAATTACAAGACAGGTATTTATTTTTTAACATACATTTACTTGTTTACATTAATCACTTTTGATAGATTACCCAAGTTATTATTTAAATTTTTGTATTTTTGAATGCTTAGCAAAAATATACTTATGATAAATAAATGGTTTTGTATTGTTGGATTAATTTTATGTGTAAATTTAGTTTCTGCACAAAAACAAAATTGGCAACAAAAAATTGAATATGACATTGAAGTAGAGTTGTTTACGGAAGAAAAGTTATTGAAGGGCTTTAACCGTATGATTTACTTTAATAATTCTCCTGATACTTTAACTGAAATTTATTTTCATTGTTGGGCTAATGCATATAGCAATCCAAATACTCCATTAGCTAAAGAGATGGAAAAAAATGGAAATGTTTTATTACAGCTCAATAATCAAGATTATATGGGGTATATTACTGATTTAGATTTTAAAGTAAATCAACAAAAAGTTGTTTGGGAAAAAGTAGATGAATTTGGCGAAATAATTCGTGTAAAATTAAATAAACCTTTGTTACCAAAGCAAACGGCTTTTATTTTTACACCTTTTACTGTTAACCTGCCTGTGGGTGAAATTTCCCGAATGGGTTATTTAGATGGTTCTTTTCAAATTACACAATGGTACCCAAAACCAGCTGTTTACGATAAAAATGGATGGAATACAATGAGTTATTTAAGTCAGGGTGAATTTTTCTCCGAATTTGCGGATTACACAGTAAAAATAACTTTACCTCAAAATTATTTAGTTGCAGCTACAGGTAAATTAACCGAAGAATCATTTTTAGAAGAGCAAAAGTTGTTAAACAGTAAAATATCCGAAACCCAAAAATATTTACAAACTTATCCCTATAAAGACGATAAATTTGAATTTAAGTATCCGAAAATTCCTTTTCCTGAAGATAGTAAGATTAAAAAAACATTGGTGTTTAAAGAAAAAAATGTTCATGATTTTGCTTGGTTTACAGATAATAGATGGTTAGTAACTACAGAAACAGTTACAATACCATTAACTCAAAAAAGTGTAGATGTATATGCTTATTTTTTACCCGAAAACATGCAAAATTGGAGACATGCTTTAAATTTTATGAAAAAAGCACTCTTCTTTTATTCGGATGAAGTTGGTATTTATCCTTACAATATTTTAACAGCGATAGATGGTTCAATTTCGGCAGGAGCAGGTATGGAATACCCAACCATAACAATTATTGGAGAAGCTGAGAATTTAATGCAGTTTGAAGAAGTTTTAGCACATGAAATTGGTCATAATTGGTTTTATGGTATTTTAGCGAGTAATGAGCGCCAATTTCCATGGATGGACGAGGGTTTAAATTCGTATTTAGAATTAAAATATTTCGAAAAACATTATCCTAACAATACTTTAGGTGATTTGGTTGGTAATTGGGCAGATTGGTTAACAGGAGATGATAAACAAAAAATGCGTTCTTACTATTATTGGACCTACATGATACAAGCTTCTCGCCGTTTGGATCAACCTATAAATTTACCGGCTGATGCTTATACGGATGATAATTACGCTGAAATAGTGTACTCCAAATCGGCTGTGATTTTTAGATATATGCAAGAGTACTTAGGCGAGGATATCATGAAAGAAATTATACAAACTTACTTTAATAGATATAAAAATAAACATGTTTATCCAGAAGATTTTTGGAACGTTGCAGAGGAGGTGAGTGGAAAAAAATTAAATTGGATGTACGAGGATTTGTTTAGTACAAAAAAATTGGATTATGCAATATTAAGTGCGGGTTTTAGTGAAACTACAAAGGATTTAGAAGTGCTAGTTAAAAATAAAGGAGGTGTAAATTCGCCAATTTTTATCTCTAGTTTTTTAAACGGAAATTTAGTTTACACACATACTTTTGATGGTTTTGATGGTAATAAAATATTAAATTTAGGTAAGATTAAAGCTGATGAAGTTAGGATTGATTATCATGAATACATGCCAGAAATCAATCGTAACAATAATTCGTATAAAATTTATAGTATTTTTGGAGGTATTAGGCCGATTAAATTTTATCCAATAACTAGTTTAGATAATCCAAAGTATCACGATGTTTTTATATCACCTTTGCTGGGTTATAATTATCATGATGGGTTTAAATTAGGAGTAGTTTTACATAATGCAGGTGTAGTTGAAAAAAAAATCAGATTTATGTCTACGCCTAACTATGGTTTTGGAAATAAAACTTTTACAGGTTACCATAAAGCTGTGTACAGTTTTTATCCAACAGATTTTTTTGATAAAATAAATGTGTTTGGTGTTTACCGAAACGAAACTTTTCCGGCTCCAATTAGCAATGGTAGTAACGTTTATGAAAATGGGGTTATCGAAAAATATGAGTTAGGTACACGTTTAAATATTAAAAATAAAAATGCTAAAAGTACTTTTAAATCTTGGTTAACTTTTAGGTATACTCAAACTAAAATTGTAGTACCTAAAATTGTAACCAATACCAATAATTATATTACATTAACTTATTTTGGAATTCAAAAAAGAAAATATAATCCTTATGGTTTCGAGCTTAATGCACAGTTGATTAATGCAGATTTACTTAAGTTTTTTGGAGATGCACATTATACAGTACATTTGAGTAAAAAAACTAAATCGAGCTTTGATTTTAGGGTATTTGGCGGTTTTTTTGCCACACCAACAGGTCCGTTGGATCAACAACATCGTTTGCGTTTAAGTGCTCATAATGGTTTGGGAGTGCAAAGTGTAGGGAACAATAATTTAGTAATATCGGGTATGACAGATTATTTGTACGATGATGTATTTTTAGGTAGATATGTTAATGATCCGTTTAATTTATGGAGTAAGCAAATTTCCAAAGCAGATGGTGCTTTTAGAACGCCAATTGATAGAGCTGCTTCTTCAACATGGCTTTCTTCATTTAATGTAACATTTAACTCTCCTCTAAAATTTGTATCTGTTTTTGCCGATTTTGGATTGTTGGGATTGGGTAATTCTGTTGTGAATGCCTATGGAACAGGAGTTCAAGTAAATTTAATTAAAGATATTTTCGAAATTTATTTTCCAATATATCATGCTTCAGGTGAATTGTTGCAATTTAGCCAACCTACATACATAAATTACGGACAGCAAATTAGGTTTAAATTAGATATTCAGAGGTTTTACAACATTATAGATTAATGCAAGAAGGGAAAAAAATATATTTTGCATCCGATTTTCATTTAGGTGCGCAGGGTGTTGAAAATTCAAATGAAAGAGAAAAACTTGTTATAGATTGGTTGTGTGCAATACAAAACGATGCTCAAGCAATTTATTTATTGGGTGATATTTTTGATTTTTGGTTTGAATACAAATATGTTGTACCTAAAAATTATGTGCGATTATTTGCTAAACTAGCAGAATTAAAAGATAAAGGTATTGAAATTTTTGCCTTTACAGGAAATCATGATATGTGGACTTTTGGTTATTGGGAGGAAATAACAGGAATGAAAGTTTTTCATCAGCCCATTGAAATAAAATACAATAATGTTACTTTTTATATTGGACATGGTGATGGATTAGGACCAGGAGATTACGCATATAAAGCACTAAAAAAAATGTTCCGTAATAGGTTTTTACAATGGTGTTTGGCAAGAGTTCATCCTAATTTAACATTTGCAGTTGCTCAAAAATGGTCGGCTAAAAGCCGAATAAATAATATCCGAAAAGATGAAGTTTTTAAAGGCAAAGAGAACGAGTTTTTGTATCAATATTGTTTAGATATTGTACAAAATAAAGCTATAGATTATTTTGTTTTTGGACACAGACATTTGGCCTTAAATTTAAAAATTGGCTCATGTAAATCTAGATACATTAATTTAGGGGAGTGGGTTGGTCCGCATAAACACTTTGCAGTATTTGACGGACAAAATTTAGAAATATATAGCTTTAAAAGTATAAAAAATATAATTGAAGATTAGAAATGGGAAGGATTATTGCAATAGATTATGGAACTAAAAGAGTTGGAATTGCTGAATCCGACGATTTAAAAATTATTGCTTTTCCTTTAACAACTGTACACTCGAAAGATTTAATAGAATTTTTACAAAAGTATCATCAAAAAAATACTATAGAAGCATTGGTTGTTGGTGAACCAAAAAGATTAAATAATGAACCCACGGATGTTACAGAGTTAATTAATCAGTTTGTAGTACATTTAAAACGTAAATTCCCCGAAATTCCAGTACATAGAGTTGATGAACGTTTTACTTCAAAAATAGCAACACAAACTATTCAGCAATCTAATTTAAGTAAAAAAAATAAACAAGATAAATCTTTGGTAGATACCATTAGCGCAACTATAATTTTGCAATCGTTTTTACAAAATTATGGATAAAAATATATTTTAAAATTTATACTTATGTTAGCCAATCAACTTAAAGGAATTTACGCAGTAACGGATGATATTTTAACGCCATTGGATACCATCGAAAAAAATGTTGAAGAAGCTTTAAAAGCTGGAGTTAAAATTATTCAGTTCAGAAATAAAATTCAAACAGATAACGAAATTGAACAAACAGCTATTAATTTACAAAAATTGTGTACTAATTACGATGCTTTATTTGTAATGAATGATAGAGTACAATTAACTGGAAAATTAAAATTGGATGCTGTACATATTGGTATCGAGGATATTTCTTTAATAGACGCAAGAAAAATTGTAGGTACAAATTGTATAATTGGTGTTTCTTGTTATGGAAATATTGAGTTAGCTAAAAATGCTGCTTTACAGGGAGCAGATTACGTAGCTTTTGGTGCATGTTTTAGTTCTACAACTAAACCTCAAAATAAAACTATTGATAAAAATGTTATTTCTATCGCAAAATCTATTTTAGATATACCTGTATGTGTAATTGGTGGTATAGCTGCTCATAATATTGAAGAATTAAAAAAACATAAACCAGATATGTATGCTATAGTTAGTGCAATATTTAAAGGAGATATTACTCGAAATATTGTTAAAATTAAACAAGTTTTAAATATTTAAGAGTGAAATGAGATATTTTTATGAAATGGGTATTGCTTTAATTTGTTCAAAAACCAAATACAAAATATATGAAATGGAGTGAAAAAACATGGCAAGAAAGTGCTGAAATTTTTGATAAAATTTTGAATCAATCTTTTAATCAGGATTTAATGCAAGGCACATTAACTGAGGATAGATTTTATTTTTATATACAGCAAGATATTTATTATTTAAAAGAATATGGAAAAACATTAGCTGTAATTGGAAGTAGATTACAAAATGATGAACATATTCAAGCTTTTTATCAGTTTGCAAATAGTGCAATGCAAGTAGAAAATGCATTACATGAAAGTTATGTTAAACAATTTTCTAATTTTTCACCTCCACCAATATCGCCAACTTGCCTATTGTATAAAAGTTATTTAAGTGCACAGTTGGTTACTCAAAGTATTGAAATTTGTTTAGCAGCAGTACTTCCTTGTTTTTGGATTTATAAAAAAGTTGGAGATTATGTTTTGGCAAATGGTAAAATTGAAGGAAATCCATATAAAAATTGGATTTTAACTTATGGAGGAGAAGAGTTTGCTGTTGCTGTAGAAAAAGCTATTGAGATTTGTGATTTTTATGCAGAGAACTCTACAGATGAAGTGAGGAAAAAAATGACCGAAGCTTATCTTTACGGAGCAAAAATGGAATGGATGTTTTGGGATAGTGCGTATAAAAAAGAAACATGGGCAATTTAAATAAAAAAAGGAGCAAAATTTTCTGCTCCTTTTTTTATTTTAAAAGTGGTTGTTCTTGTGTAGCTTCACCAGGTTGTATTTCTAAATCTATCAATTGATCATCTTTCCAATATCCTCTGTAGGTAGAAGAATTTGGCCATTGATATTCCCCATAACCATTTCTTCTATCTTCTTCCCACGCACCGGTATATCTACCTCCTTTACCCCATGTATATTTTCCACTTCCGTGTCGTTTACCGTCTAAAAATGCCCCTTCGTATTTATCACCATTTGCGAATTCATATTTACCACTTGTTCCATGAATTTTACCTTGTCTCCATGAACCGTCGTAAACATCACCATTATCAAATTTAAATGTACCTGTTCCATTGTAACAATTACCTTTAATGCACTGAGCATTTGCTTGAATTGTAATTAAAAAAGTTACAAGCCCTAAAGAAAATAAATATTTTTTCATGTTAAATAATTTATTAATAAAATATGAAATATTTGCTTTTAAAAACCGTGCCAAAATTAATTCATACTTTGATAAAGTGTAAAAATAAAAAAATGCTTCAATAAAATGTAATTAAATCGTAAAAATTACAATGATTTTATACAATATTCTTTAAAAATGGTTACAAAATATCTAAACGCTGACTATCAAATCTTAAAAAAATAAATAATAGTACTGTAAAACTAAGTAGTGAAGAACCACCGTAACTAAAAAAAGGCAATGGAATACCAATAACGGGCATTAGCTGAATAGTTATTCCTATATTCACTAAAAAGTGAAAAAATAAAATTGCAGCAACACAATATCCATACACTCTACCAATTCTACTTCTTTGTTTTTCTGCTTTTTGAATAATTCGGATAATTAAACCAATCATTAAAGTAACTACAATAAAAGCACCTAAAAACCCCCATTCTTCACCTACTGTACAAAATATATAATCTGTAAATTGTTCGGGCACCCATTTTCCTTTAGTTAAATCTCCATTTAAAAATCCTTTTCCAAAAAATCCTCCGCTACCAATAGCGTTTAAACTTTGCTCAGTTTGAAAAGCTACAGAAGGATCTTCAATTTTTCCGAACAAAACATCAATTCTAACTCTTTGGTGAGGTAATAAAATTTTGTATAATAAATCAACACTATAAATAAATAAACTTGTTAATATAAATACCAATAATAAAGTAAGTTTTTCAGTTCTTTTCCAAGCATCTTTAATTACTAATGTTTGTATTCCGGTAATTAAAATCCATGCTAATATGGCATACATATCAAAATAAATATCCCAGTCAAAGATTATTCGAATAATTATATATAAAACTAACGCTGCAACACTTAATAATCCGTAAGTAGAATTACGGATTAAAAATGCATAGGTGAAAATAGCTAAATAACCAATAAATACAAAGGATGTAGCGCCATCGTACAATAAAGTTAAAATAGTAACAAAAATAACAGCTAAGGCTACATACATAATATTTCCTATAATTCCTTCTCTAAAAAGTGTAAAACTTAGGGCTACAAAAACGATTGCAGTACCGGTATCTTTTTGAAGTAGAATAGCAATTATTGGAAGGGTTATAATAGTTAAAGGAATAATATGTGTTTTAAATTTTATATCTGCTAAAGATAATAAACCTTTACCTTTAATAATATTACCTATATTTTTAGACAAATCGGTGATGGTTTCATGTTTTTTATTGTCTTCAAAACCTAATTTGCTTACGTAAACACTTAAGCATAAAGCGGTTGCAAATTTACTAAATTCGGCAGGTTGAATTTTAAAAGCACCAATTTCAAGCCAAGCTTTAGCACCATTAACTTCTTTGGCAAATAAGATAACAAATATTTGCATTCCTAATACTAAAAAGTAGGTAGGGTAGGCTAAAACCTGAAAAATTTTACTATCAATTTTCATAATTCCAAACCCCAAAATGATAGAGAAAAATGCCCATAAAAATTGTTTTCCAGATCTTCTATCTATATTGAAAAACTCTGAAATATCTGTATTATAATCGGCAGAATAAATGCTTAACATACCAAATAGAACCAATAAGAAGTAAATTCCTACGATTACCCAATCGGTATTTGCAATTAAGTTTCCTCTAGTATTGGGCATTAGTACAATTTTAAATTTAATACGTATTCTTCTGTTGCCATACGTTTAATGGTTTTGAATAAATATTTTTCAACTAATAAACTGGCAATAGGAGCAGATATAGCACCTCCCTTACCGCCATTTTCCACAAAAACAGCCATTGCAATTTTAGGATTTTCTCTTGGAGCAAAACAAATAAAAATTGAATGGTCCTCACCATGAGGGTTTTGTGAAGTTCCAGTTTTACCACAGTAATGCAAACTATCTATTTTTGCCCTTCTTGCAGTACCACCGGATTCCTCAATTACCCATTGCATTCCCTCATGAACAATATCAAAATACTCAGGATTTACTAAAGTTTTTTTCTTTGTTTTTTTATAGTTTAATGTACTATCGCCTATAGCTTTTACTAAATGAGGTGTGAAATAATGTCCTTTATTAGCTATTGCTGCTGCAATATTTGCCATTTGTAAGGGTGTTAATGAAAACTCCCCTTGTCCGATGGATAAGGAGTATATCGTTCTATAATTCCATCTTTTCTTGCCATATATTTGGTCGTATTCTTTAACATCAGGTACGTTACAATCTTTTTCGCCGTGTAAATCAATTCCTAATGTACTTCCCAAACCAAAACTTCTAGCCATTTTTTCCCATTCATCAAATCCAAATCTAAAATCATCCATATTTGCATTTCCTTTTCCTAGGTTAAAAATACTACGCACTAAATGATAGTAAAATGGATTACAAGAGTGTTGAACACTTTGTCTTAAATCTAAAGGAGAAGGATGATCGTGGCAACCCACTAAACTTCTATCACACGAATATCTAGTGTTGATATTTGCTACACCCATTTGAAGTGCTATTAATGCTTGCATTGTTTTAATAATAGAGCCAGGAGGCTGACAAGATTTTAGAGGACGTTGAAATAATATTTGATTAGAATCACTTTCTAGAATTTTATAATTTTTACTATATTTTCTACCAACTAATAAATTAGGATCGTAAGTTGGTGCAGATACCATTGTTAAAATTTCGCCTGTAGATGGTTCGATAGCAACAATAGAGCCCCTTTTATTTTGCATTAAAAATTCCGCATATGCCTGTAAATCTCCATCAATACTAATATGTAAATCTTTTCCTGGATTTGGAGTTTCGTTAAGTTTACCTTGAAGATAAGGTTCGATTAAATTACCATTAATATCACGTAAAAAATAACTAAAACCTTTTTTACCCCTTAGGTAATTTTCGTAATAACTTTCTAATCCCGATTGTCCAACATAATCATCCTCATCATAAAATTCATCTTTATCCATTTGCCATTTGTTTACTTTGGAAATGTAACCTAAAACCGCAGCAGCTGCAGTAAATGGATATTTTCTGACAGTACGATCGTTAACAGATACACCTTTAAATTGGTATAGTTTTTCTCTAATTCGTCCAAAATCTTCAGCTTTAATAAGGGATTCGAAAACTGAAGGTTTTACTCTAGAGTAATTTATAGCTTTTTGCGTTCGAATTAAAAATTCTTGTAAACTTACATCTAACAATTCGCAAAATTTAGCTGTGTCAATATCTAATTTTTTAGGCGTGATTAAAATATCGTAAGCTACTTCATTTTGTACTAATGGTAAACCATACCTATCATAAATGTTACCTCTAATTGGATATTGAGTTATTTTAGTTATTGCAATTTTTTTAGCACGTTCTAAAAAAGTATCTGTTAAAACCTGAATATAAAATAGCCTAACAATATATATTACAGCAATGGATAAGAAAAATATTATAATAAAATTAGACCTATTTTCTAAACGTTGCATTACAATTGTTTTTTAATAAAAATAGCTTGTAAAATTAACATTAAAAACAAACTTATACTAGCTGAAATAATTGTTTTAATTAAATTATCAATAATATAAAAAAAGGAAAACACCTCGAAGTTAAAAACTAAAAAATGGTGAATTAGGGTAAGTACCCCAGCATAAATTAAATATTTTTTTATACCTAAATTATAAATATTTGCTTGTAAGTTTTCATCTTCTAAATCGGGAGGTAATAAGCTATTTAATAATAATGGTTTAAAAAACACCATAGTTGTGCTGGCTAAAGCATGTATTCCAAAAGTATTTGTAAAAATATCAACATACAATCCTAAACCAAAGGCAACTACTAAATTCATCCACGAAGGAAAATTTTTAGGCAAAGCAAATAAAAATAAGATATACACATACGGGAAAATATAGGAGCTAATACTAACTTTATTTAGTATAGTAACTTGGATAAAAAACAAGCCAATTAATGCGATAATATTTTTAATAATTTTAATTACCATTTATAAATTCTGAGGTTTTTTCTTGTAATTCTTTTAGTTCTTTAATATCCATGCTTTCAATTATATATACATGATTAAGTTTATTAAAATCTTCAAAAAGTTTCACTTTTAAATTATGCATTTGTTGGTTATCTCCAATTTTTTTATCCAACACTCGTCCAATTAAAATCCCTTCTGGATAATATGCACTAAAACCTGAAGAAACTAGAGTATCTCCAATTTCGATAGCAGTAGTTAAAGGTATATCTTGAATGCTTGTTTGTGTATGGTTTTTTCCATCCCAAATCATAGTTCCAATCGCATTATTTTTTAAAACTCTAACAGATACACTTGCCTTTGAGTTTAAAACAGAAACTGCTGTGCTGTAATTTTTTCCTGTAAATAATATAAACCCAATTACGCCTTTATCAGTAATGATACCCATTTCTGGTTTAATTCCATCATACTCACCTAAATCTAAAGTTAAAAAGTTATCTTTTTTGTAAATGGTATTTTGAATAACTTTTGCTTTTTTGTAAGTAAATTTTTGTTTATAAAGGCTGTCTGATTGGTAAATATATCCACCATCAATTAATTTAAGTGTATTGGGAAGTTGAGCACGTAATTTTGCATTTTCTTCAGCTAGTAAGTCATTTTGTTCTTTCAACGTTAAATATGATTCAAAATCATGAATTTTCTCATAAATTTTACCGCTAAAATTATTGGAACTATTTACCCAATAGCTATTTTGATAGTTTTTATATTGAAAAATCATATACAAAGCGCTTATTTCCAACATAATAAATAGTAGGATGTAATGATTTTTTAATATTATTTTGAATAAATTTTTCACTTCAAAAAAGCTATAATTAAGTTGAAAAAATCGAATATGCAAAGTAAACAAAAAATGTTGTTTAATTTAAGGCTAAAGGATTAATTCTATTCACAATTTTGTTTTAAAATTGTTTATTCTTTATTTTGTTAATAATATAACTATTTAATAATGTTAAAATTTAAATCTTAATTAAGATTTAAATTTTACTAATCTATATAAGATGAAAAAATTTTTTTTTGTATGTATTGTTTCTATAGTTGGTTATTTTTTATTTACTTTTTTTTCCTTCAATCAAAATCAAAAAATACCATTCAATCATCAATTAATTCAGTATTCTGGAGCATTTGTTAAAACTGATGATAATATGTTGTTTGCATATTCTGGATGTAATATCAATTTTAAAACTAATTCTAAAAGTTTGATTTTGATTTTTAATGATTATTCCATTTTGCCTCAAAGTAATTATGTCAGAGTTGAAGTAAATAATAAAGATACTATTTTACAGTTGTTGTCCAATGTAAAAAAATACGATGTAAGTTCGTTAATTTCTCAAAAGGAATCTCTTGTAAGAATTTTTAAACTAACAGAAGCAAGTATTGGTAAAATAGAGTTTGAAGGATTAAAAATTGATGAAGGAGCCGAGTTGTTATCTTGGCAATTACCAAAAAACAAAATTGTTTGGATAGGAAATTCAATAACAACTGGTTATGGTAATGAAGTAAGTGTTATGGCACCACCAAAAGGAAATCCAAACACAGGTTTTAATAGTAAAAATCAAAATAATTATAAGGCTTGGGGGAGTATTGCTTCTAGAATTTGTGATGCTCAAGCCATTCATTTATGTTACTCGGGAAAAGGACTATATCGAAATTTTGATGGTTCAAACAAACTTTTAATTCACCAATTTATGCAAAAAGCTATCCCACAGGAGGATATTGATATTGTTGCTTCCAGTGTTAACGCGCCAATTTATGTTGTTCATGCAGGTACAAATGATTTTGGATACGAAGGAGCAAATCCTCAGTTTAAAGTTGATAGTATTTTGTTTGTAAACGGTATGCATAAAGTTTTTAAAGTTATAGAATCCTGGAATTCTACTGCTGATATAATAGTTGTGAGCAGTAATATGGTTTCGGATTTTTTTCCTAAAAATGGTCAAAAAAGATTCAAAAATTATGTAAATAGTGCAGTACAAAATTTTGATAAAAAATCACTTAAGTTCCATTTTTTAGAGCTTAAAGTTCAAAGCGAACCTTATGGGGAAAATTGGCATCCAAGTGCACATGAGCATGAATTGATGGCTAAACAAATTGTTCCGATGCTAAAAAGCATAATTCAATAGTAGTAACAAAGCGTTAATTTGTAACTCTTTTTCAAAAAAAATCCTTAAACTTGTACAACTTTTAGGATATAATTCTACATGAAAAAATTTGCTAAAGAATCTTTTGCTTTATCTACGCATATTGTTTTACCAAACGACACAAATACTTTAGGTAATTTAATGGGTGGACAATTGTTAAAATGGATGGATATAACTGGCGCAATAAGTGCGCACAGGCATTGTAAAAAAGCTGTTGTAACAGCCTCTGTTGGTAATGTATCTTTTCAAAAACCAATAAAATTAGGTGATGTTGTTACAATTGAAGCTAAAGTTTCACGCTCATTTACTACTTCTATGGAAGTGGTTATAGATGTTTCGGTGGAAGATCATCACACTGGTGAACGTACACAAAGTAATAGTGCTATGTACACTTTTGTTGCATTAGATAATAACGGAAAACCTGTTGCATCTCCGGAGTTGGTTCCTGAAACAGATGAGGAAATTAAAAGATTTCAAGGTGCATTAAGACGCAAACAATTAAATTTAATTTTGGCAGGAAAATTAAAACCTGATGAAGCGTTTGAATTAAAAGCTTTGTTTACTCAATCCTAGTAATATGTCGTTTAAAGAAAGGTTTGCCGTTTGGTGGAAAAAATTAAAGGAAAAGTATCATTTATCTGTTGTAAATAAGGATTCATTTGTTGAAGTTTATAGTTTTCAATTTTCAAAAGCAGGATTTTATGGAGTAATTTTGGGCTTTGTTTTTTTAATTTCCTTTATAACTTTTACTATTATTGCAACCACTCCTTTAAAAAGATTTGTTCCTGGTTATGAAAGTGATGATGTGCACCGAAAATTAATTCATTTATATAATAAAGTAATTTTATTGGAGGATGAGGTAGATGGTAAAACCGAGTACGCAATGATAACAGATAGTATTTTAAGAAATGTAGGAATTAATCCTGATAGCATAAATTGGGATGAATTTGAAGTAGTGGAAAAAAATTCTCCTGAAAAAAAAGTTTTGCCTGAATTTTATCTAGATAAAGTCAAAAAATCTAATAAATCTATTACGCACTTTTTTTACAAACCAGTAAACGGTAAAGTTGTTAAAAATTTTGAACCAGAGAATGATTTTTTTGGTGTTGATATTGTTTGTCAAACAAGTGAATCAGTAAAATCAATTTTGCCTGGTAGGGTTATTTTGACTTCTGGAAATAATGAATCTGGTTTTTTAGTTATTATAAAACATAGTAACGATTTATTAAGTGTTTATAAATACAATAGTTTATTGTTAAAAAAGGAGGGTGAAGCAGTTAATGCTGGTGAAGCTATTGCTGTTGTAGGTAATAAAAAAGATAATTGTAATTTGCATTTTCAAATTTGGTTTAAACAAAACTGTTTAAATCCCGAAGATTTAATTCATTTTAATAGATTTTAATTTGCAACAAAGTTGCGTTTTAAAACTTTACCATTTACTTTTGTCTCCAAATTTTACTAACAGTGAAATTTTGTTTAAAAATTAACTAATCATAATATAAAATGAAAAATAAATTACCTGTTACTGTGCTAAGTGGATTTTTAGGTGCAGGAAAAACTACATTATTAAATCATGTTTTAAACAACAAAGAAGGTTTAAAGGTAGCTGTGATTGTAAATGATATGAGTGAAGTTAATGTAGATGCTCGTTTAGTGGAGGAAGGTAATAGTTTATCCAGAACCGAAGAAAAATTAGTTGAAATGTCTAACGGCTGTATTTGTTGCACCTTACGAGAAGATTTGATAGAAGAGGTAGCAAAATTAGCTAAAGAAAATAAATTTGATTATTTATTGATTGAAAGTACAGGAATTTCTGAGCCATTACCTGTTGCTCAAACTTTTTGGTTTGATAGTGAGGAGTTAAGTGTAAATTTATCTGAGGTAAGTAAATTAGATACTTTAGTAACAGTTGTAGATGCTTATAATTTTGCTTCTGATTTTGATTCTTTAGATACTATTTTGGATAGAAAATTAAATGATGACGAATCTGATACACGAACAATTGTTAATTTACTCATTGATCAGGTAGAGTTTGCAAATGTTATTATTTTAAATAAAGCTGATTTGGTTTCTAAGTTCAGAATGGAAGAATTGGAAGCTGTAATTAAAAAGTTAAATCCAGTTGCTAAAATTATTAAAACTTCTCACTCAAAAGTAGATTTAAAGGATATTTTAAATACTGGTTTATTTGATTATGATACTACCTCTCAATCTGCTGGATGGATTCAGGAATTGGAAAACGAACATAAACCAGAAACGGAAGAATATGGGGTTAGTTCTTTTGTTTTTAAAGAAAGAAAACCTTTTCACCCCGAACGTTTTTGGAAATATGTAAACGAGGACTGGGATGCTTCTGTAATTAGAAGTAAAGGTTTGTTTTGGATTGCTAGTAGGCCAAATGATGCGTTAAATTGGAGTCAGGCGGGAGGATCACTAAAGGCAGAATCTGCTGGAGTTTGGTGGGCAAGTTTATCAAAATTAGAGCGTAATCAACATCCTTCTTTTCAGGCTAATGAAGAAATGATTATGTCCAGATGGGATAAAGAATTTGGGGATAGATTAAATGAGTTGGTAATTATTGGGCAGGATATGGAAAAAGATGAAATTTACAGCGAACTAATTGAGTGTTTGTGTACCGATGAGGAATATGAGTGGTTTAAACAAAATCCAGAATACAAAGATGCATGGCCAGTTTAAGCTAGTTATACCAATTAAAAATTAAAATAAGCCTTATACATTATATTATTTTGTCCACCTTTGAATCTTTAGATTCCCATCTGAGAGAAAGTCTACTGTGTTAAAACAGTTTCGAGTTCAATTAATCAGGGTTGAGAAAGAAAATGGAAGAATAATGAGGGTAAACCACATGTACTAACGTACGCACATGAAGCAAAAGCTTCACGCAGTTTACCTACTAGGTGTAAAAATTTGCAGGTAGTATGTAATTGTGAGCGTTGAAAACTCCTGTTTGAATCCTTTAGGATTAATATGTTTAAAACAGTTTAGAGAATGAGAGCGGAGAATGATGAGAGCTAACCACAGGAAGTAGAGTTCAAAGAGGAACCTATCGGTACAAAGGTGAACGAATTTGATACAATAATGAATATAATTAAGACTTGTTTCCAAATTTAATTGGTATTAAACAAAATAAAAAAAGCTGTTGGAATTCCAACAGCTTTTTTTTGAGTAATATTAACGATTAAAATAAATCGTTTTTAGCTAAATATTCTGCAATCTGAACAGCGTTTGTAGCAGCACCTTTACGTAAATTATCCGCTACAATCCACATGTTTAGTGTGTTTGGTTGCGATTCATCTCTTCTTAATCTACCTACAAAAACCTCATCTCTATTATGCGCATTCATTGGCATAGGATAAATTTGGTTAGCGTTATCATCTTCAACTATTACACCTTCTTGAGCTGCTAATAATTTTTTTACCTCAGCTAAATCAAAATCTTTTGCAAACTCTACATTTACAGATTCTGAGTGTCCGCCCATTACTGGAATACGAACAGTTGTAGCAGTAACTCTAATGCTATCATCACCCATAATTTTATTGGTTTCTTTTACCATTTTCATTTCCTCTTTTGTGTAACCATTATCTAAAAACACATCAATTTGAGGAATAACATTTAAATCAATTTTGTATTTGTAAGCCATTGGACCTTCGATACCAGCTCTTTCATTCATTAACTGATCTACAGCAGCTTTACCAGTTCCTGTTACCGATTGGTATGTAGAAACAACAATACGTTTGATTCCATAAGCTTTATGTAATGGATTTAAAGCTAAAACCATTTGAATAGTAGAGCAGTTTGGATTAGCAATAATTTTATCCGCTTTAGTTAATTCTTTTGCATTAATTTCTGGAACAACTAATTTTTTTGTTGGATCCATTCTCCAAGCAGATGAATTATCAACAACAGTAATACCTGCAGTTGCAAATTTAGGAGCCCACTCTAATGAAGTACTACCTCCAGCCGAGAATATAGCCACAGCAGGTTTCATATCAATGGCAGTTTGCATACTAACTATTTTGTAGTTTTTACCCTTATAAGCCAATTCTTTACCTACGCTTCTTTCGCTAGCTACAGGTATAAATTCTGTTACAGGGAAATTTCTTTCCTCCAAAACTTTAATCATTTGTGTGCCAACTAAACCAGTAGCACCTACTACAGCAACTTTCATATACTTAAATTTTAATTTTTAACTTAAACCAAAATAATTTTAAAAAATTTGCGCAAATATACTAAATAAATTAATAATTAAATGCTTTTAAATTAATTTGTTAGGTACAAAAAAAGGCCGATTAATCGGCCTTTTTAGTTTCTTTTAGTTTAATTAACGAATAACTCCTCGGTTATCTTTGATATTGTATTTTTGTTCTAACAATTCTCTAATATAACTATCTATATTAAATGCTACTGATTTTAATTGTTGTTTTTCAACCATTAAGTTAGTATTGTCATCAGCAGGTGTTATTTTTTTGTTGTTAACTTTAACAATATAAGCTGCAGTTTTACCTTTAATCCACTCAGAGTTTTTTCCATTTTTTAATCCTAAAATTGCTCCAGTTAAAGCTGTTTCGTTGTAATAATTTGGAATACCTTGTCCGTTAATTTCGTTATATTCTTCAACGGACGCCCCATTAAATTTAGAAGCAGCATTTTTAAATAAACTATTGTAGTCTTTACCTAATTTATTTACAATATAATCATATCTTTTTTGGTCTGACAATACTCTTTTTATACTAATTTGTACATTTTGATCTTTTAAAGGCATGTATTCATCAATACTTTCTGTGATGTAACCTACCACATACATATCTTTAACATCAAATATTTTAGCTTTTTGTTCTTTAGTTTCACTATCAAAAGCCCAATTTACAATTTTACGAGCATCCATTATTGAGTTGATAGAGTAGTAGTTACCTTCTACAAAAGCAGAATCCACATAATAGTTTAAACTGTCTCTGTAAACTTCAATAGGCTTGCCATTAGATAAAGCGATTGAAACTGTGTTTGCTTTGGCAAAATAATTGTCTAAGGTTTCTGTGCCAGGAACAACAGTTCTTGAAACTATGCCAACTTGTATTTTAGAAGATTTTGTACCTTCTTGATTAACTTTTACAATGTGATAATAATAATATCCGTTACCTAAATCAACTTTTACTTTTTTAAGTTGCATTACAGGAGTTTTTGGAATAAAAATAGAATCTATAAATTGTTTTGCATATTGGTTGCTAGAATTTTTAACCCACCCAATTTTACCGTTATCTTTTCCAGAAGTTGTATCTGATGAAAATTTAGCAGCTAATTCACCCAGTAACGACTCATTTTTTGAAACCACATTATAAATACTGTCTACAAACGCGTCATATGATTTCCACATTGCTAAAACTTCCTCTCTAGCAGGATTTTGGTTAACAGCTGTTAATTTTTCAATAAATTTATCTGGTGTAAGTTGAATATGGCTAACAGATAATGAATCTGCCATTGTTCTTTTATCTGTAATTTTTGCAATATTATATGTTTTTTTACCACCTACAAATTTTAAATAAGGACCATAAACAAAGCCTTTTTCTTTTCCAAATAAAATAGAATCTAATCTAAGATCTAAACCTTCGCCTTTTTTATAGTATTTTTCATCAAATGGAGTTTCGCTTTCTTGTTTAACAAACATTTTATCCTTGGTTTCTTTTTCAAATAATTCAACAGTTTGTGCTGCCCAATTTAAAACTTCAGCCTCGTCGTATTGTGAAGGTTGAATATTAAATACTGCAAATTGCATCTTTTTACCTTCACGAACTAATTTAAATCTTTCTTTGTGTTTTTTGTAATAGCTTGCAACTTCATCATCACTTACTTTGATTGCAGAATCTGACACTAAATAAAAAGGGACTTTAACCAACTGCACACTAGTGTTTAAAGTATTATTGTTGTATAAGTTTTTAGCTTCACTTTTAGTTGGGTAGTACATTTTTTGAAGTAAGGTAACTAACTTGTCTTGTTTTCTTAATTCTACACCAAAGTTTTTCAAAACCTCAGGTTCTTGGTAATTGTTAAAAACTCTGTTTTCAACTAAAATTTTGGCAAATTCAGTTTCGTTACCAGTAAGTTTTTCCCTAAGTTGTTGGTAAAATTGTGGTCCACCAAATAATCTGTATATAAAAAATGGATAAGGATTATCACCTGTAAACATATCAGCTAACTCATCTTCAGTTACGTCAATACCTACTTTAGAGCCTTCTTTTTTAATGATATTAATCATTAACAATTGATTCCAAGCTTGTTGAGCATAATTTTGCTTTTCTCTATCGCTTATTTCACCACGGTTTTGCTGAGCAGATCTATTAATGTAAGTAATTTCAGAATTCATTTTTTCAAATTCTTCAATGGTAATATCCTCACCATCAAAAGACCCAATTACATCATTGGATGAATTAGTTGTAAATGTTCCTGAGTTTAGCGCGTCTCCAATTACAAATAAAAATAAGCTACCTCCTACTAAAATTAAGGTTAACAATGAATTGTTACGAATTTTTTGAAATACTCCCATGGGTTATTTTTTTTAAGACCACGAATATAGTTAAGTTAGTTCACATACAAAAAAAAATACCTATGATTTTTAAAGTATGTTTACAATTTGTTAGTAAAGAATCTAATTGAATGTATTAAAAATAAAAAATCCCACGTAAGGTGGGATTTTTATTGTAGCGAGAGAGAGACTTGAACTCTCGACCTCATGATTATGAATCATGCGCTCTAACCAGCTGAGCTACCTCGCCAAAACAATTTTGGGGTGCAAATATACTTAAATTTTTAATATTCCTAAACTTATCGTTAAAAGTAATTGATGGAATTTTGTAAGTTATTAAAAAACAATGTTATAATTTTATAAACAATTTAATAATTGCTCTTTTACTTTTTCTAATTCGTCTTTCATTTCAACAACTAACTTTTGAATATCCGAATCGTTAGCTTTTGATCCAATTGTATTAATTTCTCTGCCTATTTCTTGGCATATAAATCCAAGTTTTTTTCCTTTAGAAGCTTCTGATGAATTTAAAATCTCTAAAAAATAGTTACAATGCGTAGATAATCTAACTTTTTCTTCGTTAATATCTAATTTTTCCAAATAATAGATTAATTCTTGTTCAAATCTATTTTTGTCTAATAATTCATCTTTAATTTCTTTAACAGACTGTTGTAAACGATTTTTTACCTTTTGAATACGAATCTCGTCCAATTTTATAACTCTATCCAAATTGAATTTAATTTTTTTAATGTGTATTTCTAGGTCATCTTGTAATTTTTTACCTTCATCAGCTCTAAATTTATTTACATCATTTAAGGCAATAATAAAAGCTTCAGTAATTTGTTTCCATTCATTTTCGTCCAATTCCGCTTTGTTGTATACTGCAACATCTGGTAGGCGTAAAATAGCATTTAAAATATCCGAGTTTAATTCGGTTGTTTTGTATAAGGGTTTAAGTTGTTCAAAATATGAATTTACAACATCAACATTTATAGAGTGTGATGTAATGCCTGGTGTACTTTCTTCAAAAATACTTACATCAATTTTACCTCTATCTAAATGATTTAAAACTAAATTTCTTAATTCAATTTCTTTAGCTTTATAAACATTAGGTAATCTTAAATAGATATCAGATTGTTTAGAATTTAAAGATTTTATTTCGATAGAAATAGATTTATTAGGAAAACGTACTTCGGCTTTCCCAAAACCAGTCATGGATAACAACATATTATGAATTAAATTTTGTGATAGGTGTAATTCCACCTTTAACTACATCCCCAATTTTAACGTTTATTTTTGTACCTAAAGGGAAAAATAAATCTACACGTGAGCCAAATTTTATAAATCCAAATTCTTTACCTTTTTCAGCTTTTTCGCCTTCTTTAGCATAATAAACAATTCTGCGAGCTAAAAATCCAGCAATTTGGCGGAATAAAACTGCGTTACCTTTTGAATCTTCAATAACAATACTGGAACGTTCGTTTTCGGTTGAAGATTTAGGATTAAAAGCCATTAAAAATTTACCTGGGTGGTATTTTGTGTATTTGTAAACCCCATTAAAAGGATTCCAATTAATATGAACGTTAATAGGCGACATAAAAACGGATACTTGAATTCGTTTATCTTTAAAGTATTCTGTTTCTTCAACTTCCTCAATAACAACAACTTTTCCATCACAAGGAGAAACCAAAACATCTTCATCTAAATTAAATTTGCGAGAAGGTTTTCGGAAAAATTGCAACATTAATACAATTAAAAAAACACCAATTGCCCAAGCAAAAAAGTTAGCAACAGGGTGGTTATTAAAAACCAAAGCCGAAATAAATTGCAAAACAATAGCAATAGAAAAAACTAAGATAATGGATGGAATACCTTCTTTGTGAATAGTCATTTTGTATAAATTTAAAAATGTAAAATTAGGATATTAAATGTGAATAGAAAAGAATAGCTATTTATTTTTTAACGTTCCATCGCGCCAAGCGTTAATAAATTTAGCCCAAATTATAGGATTAAGTAAATTATTTGGAGGTAATTGTCCGTTGTAATACAATTTAGCCGTTTGTTGTTGTAGCATGTATTTTTGGTTTCCACCATCGCTTAAACCTAAATTAACCAATTGTTCCTCAATGATTTCAGGGTTTAAATTTTTGTATGCTTTGTCTAAATCGTTATCGATAATTTCTACATTTAAAAATGCAAATTTAAATTGTTCGTAACTTGGCCAGTTTTTAATGACAATTTCATCTAAAAGAATTGCCTCTTTCTCCATAATTTGTATTAAGCTATAGTTTAGTAAGCTTAAAGTGTCTGCAATAATAAAATAAGATTTTTTATAACCAAAATTGCTAAAAACTAAAGTGTCACCCGTAAAAGCTTTGATGGAAAATAAACCCGAAAAATCACTTAAAACACCTTTGTTTTTTCCTTTAATCAATACATATGTAAAAGGAACGTTTTGTAAACTATCTGATGAAACAGTAATTCCAGAAATATTAATTGACTTTGATTTTTTGCTAACTTGAGCGACTAGGATAGAAGAAGAAAAAAGTAAAAATATGATAATTAAAAATTTCATTTGATGTTTTTATTTGTTTAAATTAATTTATAATGTGTTTAAATATTTTAAAGAGTTTTGAATGTAAGCACTTAAATATTCTATATCTTTATTAATATTTGTATAAGTATTTGATTTTAAGTTATTTTCGATTTTTTTACAAATTTGGCAAGCCTCTTTAAAGTTTAAAGTACCAAATGATCCAATTAATTTATGAGTAATTATTATAAGTTCCTCCCAATTTTTCTCTTTCAAATAAATATTGATTTTATTTAAATCTTCAGGAATGCGTTGAAGATACAAATCGGATAAAATTTTAAATAATTCAATTCCATTTTCCATTTTTACCTTATCAACGCCATTTTTGATATCTTGTAATTGGAAATCTTCCGAAATAAAAACATCATTATTTGGCTGTATATGATTGCATAAAATATTAATTAAATCAATTTTTGAGTAAGGTTTTGGTAAATAATCTATAATACCTATTTTTTCACATTCTTCTTTTTCTTTTTTTTGCACATGAGCAGAGCATGCAATAATAGGTGTTTTTATGCCCAAATCGTTAATCATTATTTTGGATGTTGAGTAACCATCTAAATTTGGCATTTGTAAATCCATTAAGATTATATCGTAAGATTTTTTTTGAATAAAATCAAGTGCTACATAACCATCCTCAGCAATATCAACTTGCATATTAAATTGATTCAAGATATTTTTTGCTAAAATTTGATTAAAATCATTGTCTTCAACCAATAAAACCTTTTTATTTAATAAGTTACTTGTATCTTTTTCAATTTCTTTTTCAATATGTGTAAATGATTTTTCTTCACTTATTTGAAATGGAAGTTCAACAATAAATTGTGTTCCATTTTTACCATCACTATATAAAGTAATTTTTCCTTGATACAATTCAACTAATGATTTAACTATACTTAAGCCTAAACCAGTGCCGCCATATTTTCTGTTAGTCGATGCTTCTGCCTGAACAAATCTATCAAAAATTACATTTTGTTTTTCAATAGGAATTCCAATTCCAGTATCACTAATTATAAATTGTACTGTGGTATTTAAATTATCGCGTTGTACTTCTTTAACTTCTAGTTTAACCCAACCAATTTCTGTAAATTTTATAGCATTGTTAATTAGGTTTATTAAAATTTGGTTTAACCTAGTTTCATCACCAATGATAAACTGTGGAACATTTTTATCAATAAAATACTGTATATCAATCTTTTTTTCTTTAGCTTTTACACCTTGCAATAAAATAATTTCCTGTGTAAGTTGGTGTAAATTGATTGTTTTAACATCAAGTTCAACAGCACCATCGTTAAACTTTGAAACATCTAAAACATCATTTAAAATATTCATTAATTTTTTAGATGCTAAAGATATAATATCAACTACCTCTTTTTGTTCGGTACTTAAATTAGTTTTTTCCAAAATTTCACCAAATCCCATAATTGCATTTAGTGGGGTTCGAATTTCGTGACTAATATTAGTTAAAAATTCATCTTTAATTTTTAAAGCATTTTGTAATTTTTGTTGATTTTCAATTAATAATCTTTCTTTAGTTCTTTTTAAAAATAAATCTGCAAGGGTATTTGCTAATAATTTTAATGAATGAATTTCAAATGTACTCCATTCTTTTTTTGACTTTACTGCATCAAATCCAAAAAATCCAATTTTTTTATCTTGAATACTTATTTCTGCACAAACTAAAGATTGAATTTTTTGTCGTTGATATTCTGATTTCTCCTCAGTATCTTCTAAAATTTCTAAGTTAGGTAAATGAGCGAATCCAAATTTTTCTAAATTAGTTTTTAAAAATTTAAATTCTTTCATGGGTACATTTAATAAGTTTTGCATTTCAGCATCAATACCATTTGCGCACCATTCAAATTCATTACTAACTGTTTTTAAATTATCTTCTGATGTAAAAATATAAGCTCTGTCTACATTAAAAAACTCTCCAAATTCCTTTAAAAAGTCATTTACATTTTTATTAAAATTTAATTCGTTAGTTTTAACAAATATTGAACTGTGTTTGGCTATTAATTTTTGAAAATTGAAGTTCCACTGTTGTGTTTTTTCTGTTTTTTTTCTTTCAGATATATCTTCAATAACCGACCAAATTTTATCGCCTTCATTCTCATCTTTTACTAAAACTCCTTTTAGTAAAACTGGAATTAAATTTCCATTTTTATGAATATATTCTTTTTCAAAAGGACCATAAACTCCTGTTCTCTTGAGAGATTCAATCATTTCAATCTCTTCACCATAATATTTTTCGGGAGTTAAATCAAAATAATTCAAGTTTAAAAATTCTTCTTTACTATATCCAACAATATCTAAAAGAGCAGAATTTATTTGTAAAAACTTACCTCCATTAAATTCGTTTACAGCAAGCCCTATAGGAGATAAGTCGAAAAATTGATTAATTAATAGATTTTGATTAGTTAAATTAAGTTCTAATTCTTTTTGAATAGTAATATCTTGATGTGTTCCATACATCATTAAAGGTTTTCCATCATTTGTCCATGAAACAACTTTTCCTCTATCTAAAACCCAAATCCAATTACCATTTTTATGCAACATTCTAGATTCACATGAGTAAAAATCCGATTTGCCATTAAAATGAGCATTAAGTAACTCACCAGATTTTTTTAAATCATCAGGATGAGCGTATTTCATCCAGGTATTTATGTCTACAGGTTTTAATTCATTTAAGGTATAGCCAATTATTTCGGCCCATTTTTCATTAAATACGGTTTGACCATTTTGTATATTCCATTCCCATGTTCCTACATTTGTTCCTTGGATTATAGCATCTAATTTAAACTTTTCTAGATCAGCTTTAATTTTGTTATTTTCTTCTTTAGTTACATCGATAAAAACGCCGAAAATTTTTGTGACACTATTGTTTTCAACTAAAGGAATTCCACTCGATCTAACCCATTTTAATGTACCTTTTGAACCAATAAATTTACAAGTAACATCAAACTGAGTTTGATGGATAATAGAATTCTCTATAGCATCAGATATAACTTTTCGATAATCTGGATGGTAAAATTCTATGCCATTTAATTTATTATGGTCAAAACCTTTTTCTAATTCATGTATTGCATAAACTTCATCAGTCCAAAAAGTTGAACCTGTGGCTACATCCAATTCCCAAGCTCCCATTTTGGTTACTTTTTCAGCTTGTTTTAAAATTGCATTTACCTTAATTAATTCATTTTTTACATTTTCATCATCTGTTAAATCTCTTCCAACTACATACATATATTGTTCATCAGATATTGCATTCCACTGTATGTTTTTATATGTTTTTTTATGTGTTAAAACTTTAGTTGAAAATCCTTTTAAAATTTTATTTTTCTTTAAGTCGGTTAAAGCCTGAATAGTTTTTGAAATATCATCTGGATGTAGATATTTTAATATAGAATGACTAATAATTTCAGCTTTTGGAATACCTAAAAAATATTCAACTTGTGGGTTCAAATCAGCAATTTCACCTCTTAAATTTGCAACAAACATTAAATCTAATGAGATATTGTAGAATTGATTTCTCTTTTGAAAGAATGAAAAATTTATGGAATTAAAAATAGTTTTTTTTAAACATTCGATATTGTTATGTACTGTTTCATAAAATAATTCGTTGTCTTTATCTGCAGTAATCCCTAAAATTACTTTTCCTATAATTATAGAATTAATTTCAATGGGTGTAATTAAAATTTTATCAAAAGAGTAATTATTTTGGATTTTTATTTTTTTTGATAAACTATCAATAGTAAGAGAATTTTGATTTTTAAATTCTTTTGCAAAATGAATTATAAGATTTATATCGTTTAAAAAATTGCTAAAATTTGTAGATACATAATCTGTTATTTTAGTTTTTTCATGAAATGTACCAATTGTTAATCCTTTTGAATTAATGTAATCTAAAACATGAATAAATTTTAAAATATCATCTTTATGGTTTTGAACAATTTCAAAAACAATATCATTTTGAAAATTATCCAATAGTGATAATTCCATATTTTATAATTTACGCATTAAGAATGTATGAATAGTTTTCGATAATTTTATGTTCCCAACCCTCATCTTTTATCAAATAGCCATCTATTCCTAATGCGTTAAGTTCTAAAACTACTTCTGGATTATTTTGCGAGCTGATGAGTATTATTTTAGACTGTAAATGTATTTTTTTTAAAGTTTTAATAATTTCTACAGCATTAGTATTAGGTAATAAATAGTCGAGTAAAATTACTTTAGGTTTTATTTCGATAATATTTTTATAAAATTCATTTTCGCTTTCGAAACATATTACATCTAAATTAAACTTTTGCTGTATGATGTTTTTTAATTTAGCAATAAATATATCATCATCGTCTAATACAACAATTTTATTTTTATTTAAAGGTAATTTGGAATTACTGAACATTTTTTTCAACTTGTTAACCATACTATTAATAGATGTATTTTCTGTATTAACAAGATTTTCAATAACTTCTAGTAATAAATTTTGTGTTATTTCACTTTTTTCAAAAATATAATTTACTTTCTTTTGAATCGCAATTGCAATATCTTCTACACTATAATTTCCCGACATTAATATGATTTTACTATTTGGAGACAATTCTCTATAAAAATCAATCACTTCAACACCGTCTGTTCGTGGTAATTTATTGTCTAAAATAATAAAATCCGGTTTTAAGCTGGTTACAAAATGTGCTCCTCTTGCAACATTATCTACAATTGTAACTTCATTTTTACTTGAAGTTAAAAAATGGTTTATTTTTGCAGCAAATAAGCTATCGTCTTCAATTATTAAAATCTTTAAACTTTTCATTTTTTTTAAAATTTACCTAAATTTTTAAATGCATCTTGTAAATTGTTATGCATAAATGTAAATCCTTTGTTTTTAATTTTATCATTTGAAGCTTGTAATCCCTCTAAAACTACAGTAGACATTTCTCCAAGAAATAATCTTAAAATAAAAGCAGGTACATTAGGTAAAAATAAGGGTTTTTTCAAAAAAAATGCTAATTCTTGAGTAAACTTTTTATTAGTGTTTGTATTTGCTAAAGCGTTGTATGTACCTTCTAATTTATTTTGTGTAACAAATACAAACATTCTTAACAAATCTTCCATTGAAATCCAAGGCATCCATTGTTTTCCAGTGCCTAATGCTGACCCTATGTATAATTTTATTGGCTGAGCTATTTTTGGCAAAGCGCCTCCATTTGGAGTTAAAACTACCGATATTCGTAATTTACTCACTAAACATATATTGTTGAATTGATTTGCAGCATTTTCCCATTTTTCAACAACTTGGGATAAAAAATCGTTACCAAATACATCTTCTTCGGTATATATTTTATCATAATTATCGTAACCATAACAATTTATTCCTGATGCTGAAATATACTGTTGTAATGATGTAGTGTTTTTAAAAGATTCATATAAAAAATTAGTAGGTGTTACTCTAGAGTCAATTAATGCTTTTTTGCGTTCGCCAGTCCATTTTTTATCTGCAATTCCCTCTCCAACTAAGTTTATTAGTATATCTACATTTTTAATAGCTTCAGCGTCTATTATTCCATCATATGGATTCCAATTGTAAATACCTCTGGTATAATCACTTTTTTGCCTGCTTAAAATTCTTACTTGATATCCCTCACTTTTAAGTTTTAAACTTAACTCTTTGCCAATTAATCCAGTTCCACCTGCTAATAATATTGTTTTCATAATAATTTTTTGTTGAGAAAAATAAAAAAGGACATTTTACAATGTCCTTTTTTATTTAATTTAATTCCGCATTTGCCGAATTTATTTTAACAGTAATTTCTGTTTTTTCTTCATCAAAGTCGATTTGTATCGTATCGCCTTCCTTTAATTTTGAACTGATAATTTCTTCAGCTAAAATATCTTCAAGATATTTTTGAATTGCACGTTTTAGTGGACGAGCTCCATATTCGCTATCAAAACCTTTTCTAGCAATAAAATCCTTTGCTTTTTCGGATAGCTGAATAGTATAGCCTAATTCGTTTACTCGTTTAAACAATTTAATTAACTCTAAATCAATTATCTTAAAGATATCTTCTTGTTTTAATGAGTTAAATAAAATTACGTCATCAATTCTATTTAAAAACTCTGGAGAAAATGATTTTTTTAACGCATTTGTAATTACTCCTTTGGCATGGTCGTCTTTACCAGAAACTTTTGCTGAAGTTTGGAAACCAACTCCTGATCCAAAGTCTTTTAACTGACGAGTTCCTATGTTAGATGTCATTATAATTACAGTGTTTTTAAAATCCACTTTTCTACCCAAACTATCTGTTAGCTGTCCGTCGTCTAATGCTTGTAATAACAAGTTAAATACATCTGGATGAGCTTTTTCAATTTCATCTAACAACACAATAGAGTATGGTTTTCTTCTAACTTTTTCGGTTAATTGTCCACCTTCTTCATATCCAACATAACCTGGAGGCGCTCCAATTAATCTTGAAATAGCAAATTTTTCCATGTATTCACTCATGTCGATTCTAATTAAAGAATCTTCACTTTCAAACATGTATTTTGCTAATTCCTTACATAATTGAGTTTTACCAACTCCTGTTGGGCCTAAAAATATGAAAGAACCAATAGGTTTGTTTGGATCTTTTAAACCTGCTCTATTTCTTTGTATGGCTTTTACTACTTTCGCTATAGCTTCATCTTGACCAATTACTTTACCTTGTAATTCTTCGTGCATTCTAGCTAATCTTCCACTTTCTTTTTCGGCAATTCTTCTGGTTGGGATACCTGTCATCATTCCAATTACTTCAGCAACATCATCTTCTGTAACAGTTTCCCTATGCGTTTTAGTTTCCTCTTCCCAGCGTAATTTAGCAGCTTCTAGTTTTTCAATCAATTGTCTTTCTTGATCACGTAATCTAGCAGCTTCTTCATATTTCTGACTCTTAACTACTTTTTTCTTGTCTTCTTTAACCTTTTCGATATCCTTTTCGATATTGATAATTTCTACAGGAACATTGATGTTAGTAATATGAACTCTAGAACCAGATTCATCTAAAGCATCAATAGCTTTATCTGGTAAATGTCTATCCGTAATATATCTTGAAGTCATTTTAACACAAGCCTCAATTGCTTCCGGCGTGTAATTAACATTGTGATGATCTTCGTATTTAGCTTTGATATTATTTAAAATCTGAATAGTTTCTTCTTCAGTAGTAGGTTCTACCAATACTTTTTGGAAACGACGCTCTAGCGCACCATCTTTTTCGATATACTGGCGATATTCATCTAAAGTAGTAGCACCAATACATTGTAACTCGCCACGTGCTAAAGCAGGTTTAAACATATTGGAAGCATCTAAAGATCCAGAAGCTCCACCTGCGCCAATAATAGTATGGATTTCATCTATAAATAAAATTACTTCAGGCGATTTTTCTAGCTCATTCATTACAGCCTTCATTCTTTCTTCAAACTGTCCACGATATTTTGTACCAGCAACTAACGATGCTAAATCTAAGGTAACAATTCGTTTTCCAAATAAAACTCTGGATACTTTGCGTTGAACAATTCTTAAAGCCAAACCTTCGGCAATTGCACTTTTACCCACGCCTGGCTCACCTATTAATATAGGATTATTCTTTTTTCTTCTACTTAAAATTTGCGATACTCGCTCAATTTCTTTCTCTCTACCCACAATAGGGTCTAATCTACCCTCTATTGCAGCAACAGTTAAATCCCTACCAAAGTTATCTAATACAGGAGTTTTACTTTTGTTTTCTGCGCCTTTCTTTTTGGCAGCCGCAAAATCATCCTGATCCTGATCATCATCTTGAGCGCCAGGAAATTCAGCTCTAGGGCCAGTTTCTTCTTCTAACATATTCATCTGATTCTTTATAGTTTCATAATCAATTTTAAAATCTTCAAATACTTCACAAACTATATTATCGTCGTCTTTTAAAATAGATAATAATAAATGCTCTGTACCTATTAAATTACTCTTAAATAACTTAGCTTCCAAATAAGTAATTTTTAAAGCTCTTTCGGCTTGCTTCACCAAAGGTATATTTCCGGTTTTGGAAGTTACAGTTGCTGTTGAAGGTTTAATTTTGTTTTCAACAATTCGTCTAATTTCTTTTAAATCTGTTGCTGATTCTTTTAATAATGCATTTAAAATCTTTACAGCATTACCTGCACCTTCCCTTAAAATGCCTAAAAATAAGTGCTCAACACCAATATAATCATGCCCTAAACGTATAGCTTCCTCTCTACTAAAAGTTATAACATCCTTTACACGGGGCGAAAATTTTGCTTCCATCTGTATAAATTTTACGCAATTTTAAACAATTTATCAAATATACTCCGATATTGCAAATTTACCGAACGTTTAAGCACTTTTAATATTAACAAAATTTTGTTAGAAAATCACTTATTTTACATAGTAAATAAACGATTTCCTTTTACTATCTTAGCGAACTTTTAAAAATTACATTTAATATACATTAACTGATTTATGGCTGAAGGAGAAAAAATTGTAAAAATCGACATTGAAAGTCAGATGAAATCATCCTACATAGATTATTCTATGTCGGTTATCGTATCCAGAGCTCTTCCTGATGTAAGAGATGGTTTAAAACCTGTACATCGTAGAGTGTTGTTTGGAATGTTAGAATTGGGAGTGCAATCTAATAAACCATATAAAAAGTCTGCTAGAATTGTAGGGGAAGTTTTGGGTAAATATCACCCACATGGTGATTCATCTGTTTATGACTCTATGGTGCGTATGGCTCAACCATGGTCATTGCGTTATCCTTTAGTGGATGGACAAGGTAACTTTGGTTCAGTGGATGGGGATAGTCCGGCGGCAATGCGTTATACCGAAGCAAGATTACAAAAAATTGCGGAGGAAATGTTGAGGGACATAGATAAGGAAACGGTAGATTTTTCGTTAAATTTCGACGATTCCTTGGAAGAACCAACTGTTTTACCAACTGTAATTCCTAACTTGTTGTTAAATGGTGCTTCGGGTATTGCTGTAGGTATGGCTACTAATATGCCTCCTCATAATTTGACAGAAATTATTGATGGTATAGTAGCGTATATCGAAAATCATGATATTGAAGTGTCAGAATTAATGAAATATGTTAAAGCGCCTGATTTTCCTACTGGAGGAACAATTTATGGTTACGACGGTGTGAGAGATGCTTTTGAAACAGGAAGGGGTAGGGTTGTTTTGAGAGCTAAATCCGAAATAGAAGTATCTTCTACTGGTAAAGAAAGTATAATAGTAACCGAGATTCCTTATTTGGTTAACAAAGCGGATATGATTAAGCGTACTGCGGATTTAATTAATGAGAAGAAAATTGAGGGTATTTCTGATATTCGAGACGAATCGGATAGAAACGGTATGCGAATTGTTTACGAAATTAAAAACAATGCGATTACCAATGTTGTTTTAAACAAATTATATAAATATACTGCTTTACAAAGTTCATTTTCTGTAAACAATATTTGTTTGGTTAATGGTCGTCCGGAGATGTTGAATCTAAAAGATATGATTCGTCATTTCTTTGAACACCGTTTGGATGTTTTAGTTCGTCGTACAAAATACGATTTACGTAAAGCAGAAGAAAGAGCTCATATTTTAGAGGGTTTAATTATTGCATCGGATAATATTGATGAGGTAATTGAAATCATTAAACAATCTAAAAGTCCGGATGAAGCGCGCGAAAAATTAATGGCTCGTTTTAGCTTAAGCGACATTCAATCTCGTGCGATTGTAGATATGCGATTAAGACAGTTAACTGGTTTAGAGCAGGATAAGTTACGTGCAGAATATGCTGATATTATGGCTTTAATTCAGGAATTAAATGAAATTTTAAACAATCAAGAAAAACGTTATCAAATAATTAAAGACGAATTAATCGAGGTAAAAAATAAATACGGCGACGAAAGAAGAACCGAAATTAATTTTGCTGGCGGTGATTTTAAAATTGAGGATATAATACCTGATAACGAAGTGGTTATTACTATTTCGCATTTAGGATATATCAAACGTACAGATTTATCCGAATATAAAGCACAATCTAGAGGTGGTGTGGGTTCTAAAGGTAGTGCAACCAGAGATGAAGATTTCTTAGAGCATTTATTCTTTGCAACTAATCATAACTGGTTATTGGTTTTTACCGAAAAAGGAAAATGTTACTGGATGCGTATTTTTGATATTCCTGAAGGTACCAAAACATCTAAAGGTAGAGCTATTCAAAACTTAATCAATATCGAAAGAGATGATAAGGTTATGGCGTATATCAATATTGAAGATTTAAAAGATCAAGAATATATTGATAATAACTTTATTATAATGTGTACTAAAAATGGTATCATCAAAAAAACATCTTTAGAAGCATATTCTCGTCCGCGTACTAATGGTATTAATGCAATTAATGTTCGTGAAGGAGATCAATTGTTAGAGGTTAAATTAACAAATGGTACAAACGAAATTTTATTAGCAGTTAAATCTGGTAGATGTAATCGTTTTAACGAATCAAAAGTTCGTCCGATGGGAAGAACTGCAACTGGAGTTAGGGGGATAACTTTAGCAGAAAACGATGAGGTAATAGGTATGGTGTGTATTAAAGATCCAAATGAAGAAACTGTTTTAGTTGTTTCGGAAAATGGATACGGAAAACGTACTTACTTAAACGATCCAGAGGATGGCGAGCCGGTTTACCGTATTACGAACCGCGGTGGTAAAGGTGTTAAAACTTTAAATGTTACCGAAAAAACTGGTAATTTGATTGCTATTAAAGCGGTTACGAACGAAAATGATTTAATGATTATCAATAAATCTGGTATTGCTATCCGTATGAGTGTTGAAGATATGCGTGTGATGGGTAGGGCTACACAGGGTGTTAAGTTGATTAATTTACGAAATAATGATCAAATTGCAGCTGTTGCTCCGGTTCCAAAAGCAAAAGAGGATGATGAGCAAATTGATGGAGAAAATCCAGAAAACTCAACAGAAGATAATGCTGTAGAATAAAATTAAAGGCTGTGTAAACAGCCTTTAATCATTTAAAAAAACATTTTTTTATTTAACTTAGACGAAAATTTTTGAATATGAACTTTAATATTGCAGTTTTAAAAGGGGACGGAATTGGTCCTGAAATTGTGAACGAGGCAATCAAATCGTTAAACGCAATTGGTAAAAAATTTAATCATCAATTTAATTTCACCGAAGCATTAATGGGTGCTTGTGCAATTGATGTAACTGGAAATCCTTTGCCAGATGAAACATTAGAATTGTGTAAAAAATCTGATGCAGTTTTATTTGGTTCTATTGGACATCCTAAATACGATAATGACCCTAATGCTAAAGTTCGTCCGGAGCAGGGTTTGTTGAAATTAAGAAAAGAATTAGGTTTATACGCTAATATTCGTCCCGTGGCTTATTATCCAGCTTTGGCTGAGTTCTCTCCATTAAAAAGTGAAATTATAACTGGGGCTGATTTTGTGGTTGTTCGTGAGTTAACAGGTGGTATTTATTTTGGAGAAAAAGGTCGTAAAAACGACAATAAAACTGCTTATGATATTTGTGAATATACCGATTATGAAATTGTGCGTATTGCAAAAGTTGCTTTTGATTTGGCTCAAAAAAGAAGAAAAAAAGTTACTTTAGTAGATAAAGCTAATGTTTTGGAATCGTCTAGGTTGTGGAGAGATGTGGTTAAAAACTTAGCGGGTAATTACCCTGATGTAGAGTTAGATTTTTTATTTGTAGATAATGCAGCAATGCAAATGATTTTACGTCCAACACAATTTGATGTAATTTTAACCGAAAACATGTTTGGTGATATTATTTCTGATGAAGGTTCGGTTATTGGCGGTTCGATAGGTTTATTACCTTCGGCATCAACAGGAGATAAAGTTGGCTTATTTGAGCCAATTCACGGTTCATATCCTCAGGGAGCAGGAAAAAATATTGCTAATCCAATGGCAACAATTTTATCTGCGGCAATGTTATTGGAGTCTGGATTAAACCTAGTAAACGAAGCAAATGCTGTTAGAGCAGCTGTAGCTTTGGCTATCGAAAACAATGTTGCAACAGAAGATTTAAACAAAGTAAATCCAGTAGGGACGGATGCTGTGGGTGATTATATTGCAAATGCAATTTTAAAAGCTTAGTTTTGGCACAGTAATTGAAACTTAATGTAAATAATCAAAAATCAATTAATAATTTAAAACTTCAAAAATGAAAAAAATTAGTACTTTATTTGTAGCAGCGGCAATAGCTTTGAGTGCTACTACTGTAGTGAGTTGTAAAAGTAAAAAGAAAACCATAGAGCCTCCAAAAGGCGAAACTGAGATTACTATACCTTGTTCTGGTTCTGAATTTTTTAGCGATAAAAAACATTTTAGATCAAATTCATTAGGTGAGAGTTCCGATAGAGCTACTGCAATTAAAAAAGCAGAGTCAAATGCTAAGTCAATGTTAGCAAGTTATATAAATACACATATTAAAACAGTGACTGATAATTATGTAAATTCTCGTGAATTTAACAATAAAGAACAAGTTGAAGAAAGATTCGAGAGTTTAGCTAGAGAAGTTGTGGATCAACAAATTACTGGTGTTAGAAAAATTTGCGAAAAATTAACTCAAAAACAAGATGGACAGTATGTTTATTATGTTGCTTTTGAATTAGGTACTGATGATTTAGTTTCTAAAATTAACGAAAGAATCACAAAAGATGAGGCTTTAAGAGTGGATTACGATTACGAGCAATTCAAGAAAACTTTCGATGAAGAAATGGAAAAGAGATCAAAAAGATAATTTTTTCAAATCTATAAAAAATAAAGGTCGGGGGTAATCCCGACCTTTTTAATTTACTTTTAAAAGTAGAGTTTTATCAAAAACTATTAATAACGTTCTGTCAAAAATTAATTGTTAATAACTTGAGTCTTAAACTATTTTTTAAATAATTTAATTTTTTAAAGAAGATTGTATATCTTTATAGTCCTTAATTTAAAAATTGATATATAATGTTTAAAAATACTACATCAGGAAAAAGCGAAATTCAGTTTGATACAAATTCCATTGATAGAATTGCTGAAGGGACACATTTAGAAGGTAAGTTACAGTCTTCCAAAGGAATGCGTATTGATGGAACTGTGATAGGAAGTATTGTTTGTGAAGGTAAAGTTGTTATTGGACCAAAAGGTTTAGTAGAGGGTGATTTAGATTGTACTCAGGCTGATATTGAAGGAACTATCAAAGGAAATGTAAAAGTTAAAGATTTATTAGAATTAAAAGCTTCTGCAATATTAGAAGGAGAAATTTTTACAGGTAAATTAGCTATAGAGCCAGGCGCAACATTTACAGGAAATTGTAGTATGGGTGGTGTTTTGAAAGGTATGAATAAGCTAGAAAATAAAAATCAAAAAAACTTAGTAGTTGAAAAAACAGCCTAATTCATTTTTTAAATATTCTACCATGGCATCGGAAATAGCTTTGCCTATTATAGGTGGGGTGTTTTTAGGTAGATATTTAGATAATACTTATCAAACGGGAAAAGCTTGGACAGCTGGATTGGCACTTGCGGGAGTTTTTGTAGGTTTGTTTTTAGCTTTAAAAGATTTATTAAAAAACAACAAAGATTAATTATAAATGGTTAAGTTTCATCCATTATTATTTTTATTGGTTTATGGATTTACGGCAGGAACTATCGCAGTAATGCAATCTATAGGTTGGGTTAAAAATCCAATAAACAGTTTGTTAATTGTGGAGTTAGGGATATTTTTAATATTTGTTGGTCCGTTTACTATTTTAAATATTTTTGCCAGTAAATTAGGAAATAACTTAGGTATTTCTTTTATAGCCTTAACGGTTTTGCAATTTATATTAGGTGCTTTATGGTTTATTTTGTTAAAACAAACAGAATTTTTAACCATTTATAAAGGCACTGTTTTAATTTTTACGGGTTCGTATTTTTCCTATTTTTTAGTTGAAGTAATTTTAGTTTTATTGTTAATTAAAAGAAACTCAACTTTATTAGAGAAATAATTGATTCCACTCGATTGTACCAGTAATTATTTAAAAAAAATAAATTGTCTCTCACAGAAATCTCAGACTAACACAGATTTTACAGGTTAACATATTTTTATTGCTCTGATTACTTTATACTTAACAGATTTATATAGATAAATTTTTTTTCAATAAAATTAAAAAATACTTTCAAGGAGTCGTTATGAATTAGTTTTAAAAAAAACGAAGTTTTTGATTCTGTTAAATCTATCAAAAGTAGTGGAATCTGAGTAATAAATTATTAAGTAAAAAACTCTGTGAATATCTGTGCGTTCTTTTAGAAATAACTTTTTAATGTCTTCGGTTTAAAAAAGAGGAATCAAAAAATAAATACGTATCTTTTTTCTATCCTAAGTTTTAAATGCGTATAATTGTAAATAGCATTTCAATTTCCATATAAATATAGTTTTATGAGTTCGAAAAAATTGGCACTTATCGAAGAAGATATTTGGTTACAACCTTACGAAAATGATATTGAACAACGTTTAAATAGATTTAAACAAAAATTAAATGAAATTGAAACTTCGCATGGAAGTTTAGTGAATTTTGCGAATGCTTATACTTATTTTGGTTTAAACTTAGATGAAAAAAATAATCAATGGATATATCGTGAGTGGGCTCCCGGTGCAAAGGCTTTATTTTTAATAGGAGATTTTAATCAGTGGAATCGCGAAAGTCATCCTTTACAATATACTCAAAACGGAATTTGGGAAATTAAGCTAAATTCCGAGGTTTTACAACACCAATCGCTTATAAAAGTGCACGTTGTAAGCGAAAAAGGAGCAATGGATAGAATCCCGGCTTACATTCAAAGAGTAATTCAAAATCCAGAGAACTATGATTTTGCTGGACAAATTTGGATGCCTAAAGAAAAATTTAAGTGGACGGATCAAAATTATGTGGTACACAACGTTGATGCTGCTTTGATTTACGAATGCCATGTGGGAATGAGTTCCGAAAAAGAAGAAATGTCCACTTATACCCAATTTGCAAACGAGGTTTTACCCCGAATTAAAGCTTTAGGATACAACTATATCCAAATAATGGCTATACAGGAACATCCGTATTATGGTTCCTTTGGTTATCATGTTTCGAATTTTTTCGCTCCTTCATCCAAATTTGGAACACCAGAAGATTTAAAGTTTTTAATTAATAAAGCACATGAAATGGGTATAGGAGTGTTGATGGATATCGTTCACTCACATGCAGTTAAAAATTTAGCAGAGGGTTTAAATGAATTTGACGGTACAGATGATCAGTATTTTCATCCAGAGCCCAGAGGATATCATGAACATTGGGACTCCAAATTATTTAATTATGGCAAACCCGAAGTTTTACAATTTTTGTTATCTAACATAAAATATTGGATAGAAGAATTTCATTTTGATGGTTTTAGGTTTGATGGCGTAACTTCTATGTTGTACTTTCATCATGGAATGTTTATCAATTTTGATCATTACGATAAATATTTTAAAGAGGGAGTAGAGTGGGATGCTATAACATATTTACAATTGGCAAATACTTTAGCTAAAACTATCCATCCTAAAAGTGTTACCATTGCCGAAGATATGAGTGGAATGCCAGGAATGTGCAGGAAAGTGGAAGAAGGAGGAATTGGTTTTGATTATAGATTAGGCATGGGAATTCCGGATTATTGGATTAAAATTTTAAAACATTTACCTGATGAACAATGGAATTTAGATGAACTGTGGAGTGTTTTACAAAATAGAAGATTTAAAGAAAAAACGATAGCGTATGCGGAATCCCACGACCAAGCTTTGGTGGGGGATAAAACTTTAGCTTTTTGGCTAATGGATAAAGAAATGTATTTTAATATGCATATCCAAAATCCTAGTATTGTGGTAGATAGAGGAATTGCATTACACAAATTGATTAGATTAATAACTTGTACGGTAGGTGGGGAAGCATATTTAAATTTTATTGGGAATGAGTTTGGACATCCAGAATGGATTGATTTCCCAAGAGAGGGTAACAATTGGAGTTTTGCACACGCTCGCCGTCAGTGGAGTTTGGCGGATAATCCCGAATTAAAGTATCAGTTTTTACAAAATTTAGATCAGGCAATGATTGATTTTGTGGGTAAAAATAAAATTTTATCCGCTTTACCTGCACAGTTGTTAAATATAGATGCTACCAATAAAGTTATAGTGTACGAACGAAATAATTACCATTTTGTATTTAATTTTAATCCTCAAAATTCGATTGAAAATTATCATTTTCCAGTAAATCAATCAGGAGATTACCAAATCGTTTTAAATACTGATGATGCTAATTATGGAGGATTTGATAGAGTAGATAATACATTAATTTATACCGCTTTTAAAAAGGAAAATAAATGGTTTGTAAGTATATATTTAACCAATAGAACGGCTTTGGTATTTAAAAATTTATCCATAAAGTAAAAAATGAACACCCAATACATTCATCAAAAATTAGGGATAACAGAAAAAAGTATTCAAAAAACTATACAGTTGTATTCTGAAGGAGCTACAATTCCTTTTATTGCTAGATATCGCAAAGAATTTACAGGAGGGTTAAATGAAGTTGATTTGGCTAAAATTCATCAAATGTGGCAAGATTTGATGGATTTAGAAAAAAGAAAAGTTGCTGTTAAAAAATCAATTAGCGAACAAGGAAAGCTCACTTCCATTTTGGAAAATAAAATATCTAACTGTAATGATATTAATGAATTGGAAGATATTTATTTGCCTTATAAACAAAAAAGAAAAACCAAGGCAAGTATTGCAATTGAAAAAGGTTTAGAACCTTTAGCGAAAAAAATATTTGAACAAAAGGTTGAAGAAGCAAATTATTGGTTAAAAAGTTTTGTTCCTTCAAAATTTGAGGATAAAGAAGAGGTTTTACAAGGTGCAAGAGATATTATTGCAGAATGGATAAATGAAAATATTGACTGTAGGAATATTATTCGTAAAATTTTTAATCAACATGCATCAATAGTTAGTAAAGTAAAAAAAGCTAAAAAAGTAGAGGCGGAGAAATATTTAGATTATTTTGATTTTTTTGAAAATATAAATAAAATACCATCTCACAGAGTTTTAGCTATTTTACGAGGTGAAAAAGAAGGATTTTTATCTGTTAAAATCGAAGTAAATAAAGAAGATGTTTTATATAAATTAAAGAAATTTTGGCAAATATCGGATAATTGGTTAGGTAAAGAGCTTGTGAAAGCAATTGAAGAAAGTTACGATAGATTATTATTTCCAAGTATTGAAAATGAATATTTGCAGATATCAAAAAATAAAGCGGATAAAGAGGCGATTGAAATTTTTGCTTCCAATTTAAAACAGTTGCTTTTAGCTCCACCTTTAGGTGATAAACGAATAATTGCAATCGACCCAGGTTTTAAAACTGGATGTAAGGTTGTTGTTTTAAATGAGATAGGTAATTTAATTTACGAAACTGTAATTTTTCCCCTTCAAAATACACTACAAGCGCAAAATCAATTAGAAAATATCATAATTCAATACAAAATAGAAGCTTTTGGAGTAGGAAATGGAACTGCGGGAAGAGAAACTGAGGATTTTATCAAAAAAAATATATTAATTCAGGAAAAATTTAAACATATACCATGTTTTATGGTTTCGGAGCAAGGTGCATCTATTTATTCGGCATCCGAAATTGCTCGAGAAGAATTTCCTAATAAAGATATAACAGTAAGAGGAGCTGTTTCTATCGGTAGAAGATTAAAAGATCCATTAGCTGAATTGGTGAAATTGGATCCAAAATCGATTGGTGTTGGACAATACCAGCATGATATACCAACAAAATTATTAAATGATAGTTTACAACAAGTGGTGGAAATTTGCGTGAATAGTGTAGGAGTAGATGTAAATTTAGCAAGTAAATCATTGTTAAGTTATGTTTCTGGATTGGGGCCTGTTCTGGCAAATAATATTGTAGAGTATAGAAATATAAATGGTAAGATTAAATCCAAAATAGAACTAAAAAAAGTATCTAAAATTGGACCCAAAGCTTTTGAACAAGCTGCTGGTTTTTTAAGAATTAGAGATTCAAAAAATCCATTAGATAATTCGGCTATTCATCCAGAATGCTATTATGTTGTTGAAAAAATGGCAAAGGATTTAAATATTTCTGTGTCCGAATTAATTACTAATAAAAGTTTACAATCAAAAATAATTTTACAAAACTATATAACAGAAACTGTTGGAATACCAACATTACAGGATATTAAAGTTGAGTTGGAAAAACCAGGACGAGATCCGAGAGAACAATTAGAGGAATTTACATTTGCTAATGTACATTCACTTCAAGATTTAACAGTAGGAATGATAGTGCCAGGAATTGTTACCAACATTACAGCTTTTGGATGTTTTGTGGATATTGGTGTGCATCAAGATGGTTTGATTCATATTTCTCAATTGGCAAATAAGTTTATTCAAAATCCAAATGAGGTTGTTCGATTGAATCAAAAAATTTGGGTAAAAATAATTGAGTTAGATATTCAAAGAAAAAGAATAGCATTAAGCAGTAAGGACGTTCCTCAAAAGGTATAACTTTACAAAATTGTAGGGATTTTGTCCGGATGAATTGCTTTTGAATATTCAAAAATCGAACTAGATTTGCTTTATAATCTTTAATTGAATTAAAATGAAAAATTTATTTCTATCAATTGTTTGTTTTCTGTTTTTTTTGAAAGCATCCGCACAAAATCAAAAAGTAATTATAGCGTATTATTCGGGTAATCATGAGCAGTTTAAAAATTATCCAATTGAAAAGTTAACGCATATTATTTATAGTTTTTTGCGCTTAAGCGGAAATAGATTAAGTATAAATCCAGAAAATAATGATGATTTACATTTAAAAACTTTAGTAGATTTAAAACAAAAATATCCCCAATTAAAAGTAAGTGTTGCTTTTGGAGGTTGGGCAGGATGTGAAACTTGTTCGGATGTATTCTCGAGTGAAAAAAACAGAGTAGCATTTGCAAAATCAGTAAGAAAGATTTTAGAGCTGTATAATCTAGATGGAATTGATTTAGATTGGGAATATCCTGCTATACAAGGTGAAATTGGGCATGGATTTAAACCAGAAGATAAACAAAATTTCACTTTTCTAGTTCAAGAATTAAGGAATCAATTGGGTGAAAAGTATGAAATAAGTTTTGCCGCTGGAATTAGTGATGAATTTAGAGAACAATCTGTAGAGTGGGATAAAGTTATGCCTATAGTAAATCATTTAAATTTAATGAGTTACGATATTGTAAATGGAGGAAGTAATTTTACAGGACATCATACCAATTTATTTAGCACTCCACAACAACAATTATCTTTAGATTATGGAGTTAAAAAACTATTAGAAATTGGTGTTCCCGCAAATAAAATTGTTATTGGTGCAGCATTTTATGCTAGAGTATTTTCTGTTAAATCGTTTCAAAACAATGGTTTGTTTCAAAATGGAGCACCTCAAGGTGATTTTATATTTAAAAATTATGTTTTGGAAACAGAGGGATACGAAATGTTTTGGGATGATTTAGCTAAGGCACCCTATGGATATAATGCCAAAAAAGGAACATTTATTACTTTGGACAATGAAAAAAGTGTTGCTTTAAAAGCTAATTATGTTGAAAAAAATCAATTAAAAGGGATTATGTTTTGGGAGTTAACCCAAGATAAATCCAATAATGGATTATTGGATTCAATATATCAAATTATGCAAAAATGATTTATATTAAAAAACAGCATTGTTATTTACTAAACAAATGCTGTTTTTATATTTATTTTTGAGTAAAAATTAATAATGGATATTTTGCATGAAAAGTTAAGGTTTCGGTTACGCTAACCGAAAAAATTCGTTGCAAAAAGTTTTTTTGTTGTTTTTTTGCAATTACAAAATCTGCTTTAATTTTTTCCAAATACAATTCTACAGATTCCACTAAACTTTGGTCGTATTGAGTTTCTAATTGAATATTTGATTGAGGAAAAGTGGATTGGAAGTATTTAGTAAGCTGATTTTCGGCCTCATCATCTATATCTAAAACATCTTCGTAGCTGTGAAATAGATTAAAAGTACTGCTTGAATTTACAAATAATTTAATCATATTAATTTGTTGATCGTTTAATTTTTCGTTTAGTTTTATTGGGAAAGCAAAGTTATAAATAGGTGTAAACTGAACATTTTCTGGGATTAATAAAATAGGTAAAGTTATGTTTGCAACTACACTAGCAGCTTCACTACCTAAAAATATTTCGTCCCAACCCGTAACACCTTTAGTCCCCATTATTACTAAATCAATTTTTGATTTTTTTTCTAAAAGCTCAATGTTTTCAACCAAACCACCAATTTCGCACAAAGTAGTAATTTGCATTTTATCCAATTCTGGGAATTTTTCTAAAATTCGGTGCTTTTCAATTCGCAATTGTTTTTTTGCTACTTCCTGTAAGGATAAATCAAAATCGATAAAATAACTATTATCTGTATATCTTAAAATGAAGGTATGTAATAATGTAATATTTGCTTTGTTTTGAATTGCAAATTGTACAGCGTAATCTGTTGCTACACGAGCGCATTTAGAGAAATCTGTTGGAATTAAGATATTCATGATGTGAAATTTTTACTAATTTAACAATAAAATTAAGTAAAGTAACTATTAAAATCTAAAAGATTTAAACTTAACGAAAATATAATATTAAATTAATTGTGTTTATTTACTGTTGTAAACAGTCATTAAATCATTCATTCTAACAAAAGAAAAATCTTTAATAGCATTCATGCATAAATCTATTCTGCTTGGCATAATTTCTAATTCATTAGAGTTCCAGTTGCCTAAAACGTAGTTGATTTGTTTACCTTTATCGAAATCATTTGCAATTCCAAAACGCAAACGTGGAAATTCATTAGTTTGCAAACATTCTATAATGTTTTTTAGTCCATTATGTCCACCATCACTACCTTTAGTTCGAATTCTGAGTTTGCCAAAAGGAAGCGATAAATCATCAGTGATGATTAAAATATTAGATATTGGAATATTTTCTTTTTGCATCCAAAACTGTACAGCTTTTCCTGATAGGTTCATATAAGTATCAGGTTTTAAAAGGATTAAAGTTCGGCCTTTATATTTGAATTGTGTAGTTTGGCCAAATCTATCTTGAGTAAAAAAAATATTGGATGCTTTAGCAAAAGCATCCAATATTTTAAATCCAATATTATGTCTTGTTTCAGTGTATTCTTGTCCAATATTTCCTAAACCAACAATTAAATATTTCATTTAAAAATACTTTAAAAGAATAAAGAAATTTGGCTAATATTAATACAGTAAAATTATTTACCTTGTTGTGCCAAACGAGCTGTACGAGTGATTTTAACACCAGCAACAACAGCTTCAGGGCTATTTAAAACCTCAACACCTTCAGGTAAGTTTAAGCTTTTTACTTTGTAAGATCCACCTAAATCAATTTCAGTCATATCAACTTCAATATAATCTGGTAAAAATTTAGGTAAAGCTTTAACTTTTAATTTACGGATAATAATACTTAAGTTACCTCCTGCTAAAACACCTTTACATTTACCAATGGTTTTAACTGGAATTAAAATTGTTACAGCCTCATCTTGAGAAATTACTTTAAAATCTGCATGAGTTAACTCATCAGAAACGAAATCAAACTGAGTATCTTGTAAGATAGCATCATGTTTTTTTCCAGCAATATCTAAAACTACTAAGTGAGCATCTGGAGTATAAATTAAGTTTTTAAAACTCATAGATGGAGCAGAAAAATGAATTGGATCTCCATTACCATATAAAACACAAGGAACTAAACCTTCTTTTCTTAAACTAGCGCTTGCAGTTTTGCCTAACTTTTCTCTAACTTGGCCTTTAATCTCAACCGATTTCATACGTGATTATTTAAATTATACTTTTTTACTTATGATATAAAATTTTTACTAATTGATTCGTGATTTAAAACACTTTCAATTACAGTTGAAAATAAATCTGCAACTGTTAATACTTTAATTTTAGAATTTTGACGAGCTAAAGGAATAGTATCCGTAACAATTAGCTCTGTTAAAACTGATTTTTCGATACGATCATGAGCTGGTCCTGATAAAACAGCATGGGTACAAACTGCACGCACAGTTTTAGCACCATGTTCAATCATCATTTGAGCTGCTTTAGTTAATGTTCCAGCAGTATCAATCATGTCATCAACAATTACAACATCTTTTCCTTTAACGTTTCCAATAACAGTCATTGCGGCTACTTCATTAGCTTTTTCGCGTTGTTTGTAACATATAGCCAAATCACAATCTAAATATTTAGCGTAAGAGTTAGCACGTTTTGTACCACCAGTATCTGGTGCGGCCATAACTAAATCAGGTAAATTTAAAGATTGAATATAGGGTAAAAATATTGTGCTAGCGTATAAGTGATCCACAGGAACTTCAAAAAAACCTTGAATTTGGTCTGCGTGTAAATCCATCGTCATCACTCTATTAACTCCAGCAGCAGATAATAAATTTGCTACTAATTTTGCGCCTATAGAAACTCTTGGTCTGTCTTTTCTATCCTGACGAGCAAAGCCAAAATAAGGGATTACAGCAGTAATATTGTTAGCACTTGCACGTTTAGCAGCATCTACCATTTGTAAAACCTCAAATAAATTTTCGGTAGGAGGGAAGGTGCTTTGAACAATAAATACATCTTCACCACGAACAGTTTCTTCAAAAGAAGGTTGGAACTCACCGTCGCTAAAACGGAAAATTTCAACATTTCCTAAAGAAGTGCCTAAATTTTTAGCAATTTTTTCGGCTAATTCTCTAGTTGCATTTCCTGCGAATATTTTGAATTTTTTGCTCATAATGAGGTAATTGTGCTTTTATGTTTCCTTTAAAGGGAGGCAAAGATAAGTAAATTATTTTTTATCTATCACAATTTTTAATATTTTTCTTTGTAAGTTTTATATTTTAGTCCTCCTCAGTGTAAACATTAGTATCCACACGTTTTATATCATGAATGCCTTCAATAAGCAATAATTTTTCTTTGAGTTTATCTAATTGATTAGTATTGTTAACATACAACATAATTGTACCTTCAAAAATACCGTATTCTGCATCAAAATAAACTGATTTTATGTTTACTTTTTCTTGTTTAGAAATTACCAATAAAATTTTATTTAACAAACCTAAATCATCAGTTCCTTTAAATTTTATTCCGGTTAAAAATTGAGTTTCTTCAATAGTTTCCCATTTAGCTTTGATGGAACGAAATGCAAAATTCGCTTGTAAATGCATAGCATTAGGGCAGTTGGTAGTGTGTATTTTAATTCCATCTTTTGCTGTTACAAATCCAAAAACTTCATCACCTGGAATAGGATTACAACATTTAGATAAACTGTATTTGGGACCTTTATAATTTTTACCCAACAATAATACTTCTCCTTTTTCAAATTTATAATTACTGGATTCTGCTGCTATTTTTTGTTGTTCTTTAATATCAGCTCGTTTTTCAAAAAAGTCTTTAATTAAATATTTATCAATCTTTTTTAAAGCAACACGATAATAAAAATCCGATGTAGAAGGTAAATTAAAATAATGTAATAAATCTACTAATAATTCGGAATCCTCAGATATTTGGAGACCTTCAATTATATTTTGAAATTTTATTTTGCCTTCATCAGATAATTTTTTCTTTATTCGTTTTAAAGAGTTTTTAATAGCATTTTTAGCCTTTGCAGTTTTTACAATTTCTATCCAATCTTCCTTAGGCATTTGTTTACTGGAAGTTAGGATATCTAATTGTTCGCCCGTATTTAAAACATAATTTAACGGAACCAATTGGTGATTGGCTTTAGCTCCAATACAATGATCACCAATATTACTGTGTATTTCGTAAGCAAAATCTAAAACAGTAGAACCTTTAGGTAAAGTAATCATCTCACCATTTGGTGTAAAGATGAATATTTCATCGATGTATAAATTTAGTTTTAAATCGTCGATAAAATCAATAGTATTATCTTCAGAGTGTTCTAAAGTTGATCGGATTTTAGAAATCCAATCTTCTAATTTAGAATCGGATGAGCCTTTAGATTTATATTTCCAATGGGCCGCCAAGCCTTTTTCAGCTATTTCATCCATTCGTTTGGAGCGAATTTGAATTTCAACCCATCTACCATCTTGTCCCATTACAGTAGTATGTAAAGCCTCGTAACCATTAGCTTTTGGAGTAGAAATCCAATCACGTAATCTATCCGGACGAGGTTTATATAAATCTGTTATTACAGCATAAGCACCCCAACATGCTGCTTTTTCGTTTTCCTCGGTAGCATTTAAAATAATTCGAATGGCAAAAATATCGTACACTTCCTCAAAAGGTACGTTTTTAGTTTTCATTTTTCTGGCAATAGAATAGATGCTTTTAGGCCGACCTTTAATATCAAAATCAAAACCTCTGTCTGTTAATTCATTAATTAAAGGTAAACTAAATTTATTGATGTAACGGTTGAGTTTACTTTGATTATCAATTAATTTCTGATTGATTTCGTTGTATAAATCAGGCTCTGTGTAACTAAAAGCAAGATTTTCTAATTCGGATTTAATTGCATTTAAACCCAAACGATGTGCCAAAGGGGCGTAAATAAATAAAGTTTCGTAAGCAATTTTTAGTTGTTTGTGCCTAGCCATATGCTCCATTGTACGCATATTGTGTAACCTATCAGCTAATTTTACTAAAATAACTCTAGCATCATCCGATAATGTAAGCATTATTTTTCTAAAATTCTCAGCTTGAATGGAGTAGTTGGGGTCAGAATTATCTACAACACCACTTATTTTAGTTAAACCATCAATAATAACGGCAACTTTTTTACCAAACATTTCTTCAATGTCCTCTAAAGTTATATAAGTATCCTCAACGGTATCATGCAATAAAGCACAAACTATAGATGTTGTACCTAGCCCAATTTCATCAGCAACAATTTCTGCTACAGCAATTGGGTGATAAATGTAAGGTTCTCCAGATTTTCTTCGCATATCTTTGTGCGCCTCAAGGGCTACATCAAAGGCTTTACGAATCATTTTTTTATCGATATCCGATTTTGTTTTTCGGGCAGCTTTCAGTAATCTTCTGTAACGCTTTAAAATCTCTTGTTTTTCCTTAACTAAATCTATCTCCATATTACAAAAAAATCATTTAAAAATTGGCTCTACGAAAAAAAATTAAGAAAGTTGTTTAATCATAGCCATCATATAACCCAAATGCAAAGTTTCGTGCATATTGTTATAATGTAAAGTATCCTCGAAGGTAAATAATGAAATTCCAAAACTGGTTGGATATTCTTCTTTTAAACCCTTAAATTTTCCTGCTGTAAAATCTTTGTAAAAAAGCTCGGGTAACTCTAGTAATTTTTCTTTTAAAACATTCAATTCGATTGGATTTTCGTTTGGAACTGTTGTTCCTTTTTTATATACATCAACCCAATCGTTGGGTATAAGTAAATCAACATTATTTAATTTATAACACAATAATTGTTGAGTTACTAAACAATGCGCGGCATTCCAAAATAAATTGTTTTTAAAGCCTGATGGGATTTGATGTAAATTGTGCCCTGCATCTAATAATTTAATCATGTTTTTGCGACACTGTAAAAGCTGAATAAAAGGGGAAGTCATTGAAAATAAATTAAAAACGTGGATAATTTTCTTCTGGAACACTTTGTTCCTCAATGTAATTTTGGTATGGTTTACTTTGGTAAATATTATCGCCAAAATATTTTGCATCCAATAAAAAATCAGCAGCATCTAAGAAACTAGTTTTTTTCATTAAATATCGATACTGTTCATCCATAAAAACCAAAGTTGGAAAGCCAACTTGGTTATTTTGTTTAGCAATTTCGTTGGTTAAATTGTGTAAGCTATACTTTTTAGTTGGGTTGGGATTTATAAACATTTCGCCCTTAAAATAAATGGTATCTAAACTTTCAGCATTAAATCGTAAAGCATAAAAATTTTGATTAATATATTTTACAATTTCTGGATTACTAAAAGTTTTTTTCTCCATTCGTTTACAATGAATACACCAATCTGTGTATATATCAACAAAAACTTTTTTTGGTTCGTGTCTCATTTTTTGATCAAGTTCCTCCCAACTTATCCAATTAATCTCTGGAGTTTCTTGAATTTGTGTTTTACAAGAGAGCAAAAACACAATCATTATAAAAATAAGTTGATGCATAATTTTATTTTTCCACATATTGTAAACAGCCTAAATCTGGTTGAATATTGTTTAAACGCTTGTTGCCGATTAAGTCCTTTTGTAAAATTACAAAGTTATCCGTTAAAATACTAAGCTTTCCTTGCTGAATAGCAGGAGAGTTTAATTTTAATTTAAAATTTATATTATCCTCAAACATTGGGTTGTTGTTTACTACTAAATTTTCTATTGTGATATTGCTAAAAACTGTAATAGTATTAGGGGTTAAAACATGACTAAAATTGATTTGATAATTGATGTTTGAATTATTTAGTATAGAAATTTGCGGAGAAACATTACCTGCAACAATACAATTGTATAAACCACTATTTATAACATCGTTAAATACCTCAATATCGTTTTTAAACCCAATTCCAGATATGGATAATGAGCTAGAATTTAAACCAATGCTATTTTTGTATGAAGCTAAAGTACAGTGGTATAAGTTGAATTTGCCTCCTTGAGATATTCTTAATGCGTTTACTAAACAATTGCTAATTAAGCTGTTGTAAGCAGTAAAATTACTATTGTTGCTCCATATACCATATTGTGAACAATTGTTAATTATAGTATTTTTTAAAATCAATTGATTATCGGTGTAGTTTTCACTCGAATCCAACTTAATTCCTGTTTGTGCATTTTGTAAATTCAAAAAGTTTATTTCGTTGTTAACACTTTTAGGGTTTAAAATTATTCCCCTCCATTGTCCCGCAATATCTTGCATATAACTTTCTAATCTAGTAGATTTAAAATGAACAATGTTATCTAATTCTCCTAAAATTTTTAATGTACTACCGCTGTCAATTAATAATGCACTATTGTTATAAAAATATACCTTAGAATTTTTTTCTATTTTTAATTCCGCTTGATTTTGCACTTTGCAAATACCCAAAACAATATGAGGTAAATCGCTGCTCCAAACGGTATTTTCATTTATTTCGTAAAATTCGTTTCCTGATGTAGCTTTGTGAAAGTGAGCATTTTGTCCCCAGGCTAAAACTTTAATTTTGTTTTGTTTACTACCCGATTGCAGTACAAATTCATCTTCTAAAATAAATGGATTGGTTTCTGAATTACCACTAATATTTACTTTTGCAAAGCACCAAATTGAATCTTTTGCGTTTATTTTTACATTATTAATTTGGGTATTTAGTTGTGTTCCATTTACTGTAAATGAGTAGTAATTGGAGTTGTTTTTTAAAAATATTTTATCGATTAAAATATCGTCATTACTACTATTGTAAACTTTAAAAACCTTGGTAACATTAGGAAGTTCGGCAAATAATGTATCAAAAAATATTGTGTCTTCAGAAAAAGTTAAATTTTCAATTGCTCCAGAAGGTGTGTTATCTTTTTTGCAAGAAAAAAATAAAAAAAATACTATTACAGAAACAGAAAATATCTTAAACATATCTAAAATCCTTTTTACCAAATATATAACGTATAATTTTTAAAAGAATTGTTAATTATAAACAATAATCAAAATTTTTTAAAATATACAAAGCTTAAAATTATTTTGTTAAATATTCACTATTAATCAATAATGGGTCTGTGTCTAAATAGCGCATTAAATAACATTTGTTTTGATGTTGAATAGCATAAAAATTACGGTTGATAACACCATTTTCTATTATAGCAAAACCTTCGTATTTTAAATATCCATTAATAGTAATTGAAAATAACTTTTTCTCTGATTTTTTGTCGCATGGCATTAAACTTAAAAAATGTACAGATGAAAAAGCGTTAATGTAAGCAGATAATTTACCTTCGTTTACATTTAGATTGTTAGAATTAACGGTTATTTTTTTCTCAAAACAATTAATGTAAAAACTATTATTTTTAGAAGGAAAATCTATTGCTATACTTTTAAAATCGATATTTTTAATAGGAAACACTTTTTTGTTTGTCCATTCCAACTCGTTAGAACTAAAATAATTAATTAATTTACTTTGATTTCCAATTACATAAGCTAAAATAGTGTCTGATTTATAAGGATAAATAGTTTGTACATATAATGATAAACCATCTTCCGAGCTTCCAATAATTGCTATGCTATATTGTAATTTTTCGTTTGAGTAAATATTTGTAATTAAACCTGCTTTTTGTTGCAGGTTTTCATAAAAATTTTTTGTTGGAAAAGATTTAAACTGGAGGTTTTGAATAATATTTTGGAAATTCTCTATACTATTTTCGCTTATTTCCAATTCATTTTTACTAAACCAAACCTTTTTGTTTTTGTTAAGAATTAATGTATCTTTTTGATGGATTATTTCAATTTTGGTAGCTTCGGTTACACCTTCAAAGTTAATCACCTCTGTTTTTTTTGAGTTTGTTTTGAACCAAATCACGAATACAGAGAATGTTATTAATACTGATAAACCAATAATAATTTTTTTATTCATAAAAATCAGCAATGATATTATAAAAAAAGAGGCTAACATTTGTGTTAACCTCTTTTAAAACGTATAAAATATTATTATTTACTTTTTTGATTTGTTTTTTTTGCTTTTGGCGCTGCAGCAGGTTTAGAAGAAACCTTTTCGTTGCCTTCATTCTTAACAGTTTTATTTACTGTTTTTTTAACTTCTTTTTTTGCTTTAGTTTCAAGCTCTTCCGCTACATCTGTTTCAGTATTTTCATCAATAACTACCTCGCTATTTTTATTAATTTCACCGGCAGTAATTAAAATGTTATACCAATTAAAAATCTTTTTTACGTCTGATGGATACACTCTATCTGCATCAAAATTTGGAAGATATTGAGCGAATTCGTTAAATAAAGATTCTTTTTCTGGAACTTCAATGTTTTTATAATCATTTTTTGAAGCAATAGTCAATAAAACTTCTCTTAAAGTAATATCTTCTTCTGTTGTAAAAATTGTAATATCCTGTAAACAAGATATTTTATTATTGGCATTTGCATGAAATCTTTTTTTGTTATCTAAAGATTCTACGATTACTCCATTTTTTGCAGATGCAACTAATTTTTGCAAACTTGGTTTGCCACTAATACTAAAAATTTTACTTAAATCCATTTGATTTTTTTAAGCGTTAATTATAAACAATAAAAACTTAGGCGAATTTAACTAATAATAATTGAATTATGCCTATGATAAAGCCAAGAATTCCTCCTAAAATTTCAATTAGTTTAAATTCTTTTTGCATTATGCTAAATAAAATTTCCTCAAATTTATCCGATGAAAAATCAGCAACTTTCTTATATACAATTTGTTGTATGTTAATATTGTCTTTAATGTTATTACCTAATTGTGCCAATAAATCGGGTAAAATTGTTCCTAATTCGGACAACAAAACAGATTTTATTTTATTTTTTAAATCCTCATTTAAAAACATTGCTAACATAGGCATACTTTGAGGAAGTTTTAGAGCAATAAAGTCATCAATTTTATTTTCAACCAATTGCAAAGCAATTTGAGAGTTTTTTTCACTTTTTAATGAATTTAAAATATCATCTACCGAAAAAAGCTCTTGCGCAACTATATGTCCTAATTTTTCTGCCAATACCATTTGTCGTTTAGGAAATACTCCCTGAATTTTAATGCCTAATATTTGAATTGGTTTTTTGGGATGAAATAACATTTTAACAGCTACATAATTGGTTAGCCATCCAGTAAATGCTGCAATTAAGGGTAAAAGATATACTAGCATATTATAATAGTTTTTCGTTATTTTCTGGATAATTAATTAAAACACCTTTTTTGGTGCCTTGGTACACAAATAAACTACCCGCAGCTAATCCATTAGCAAAAGATTGATGAAAAGCTTGTTTTAAGTGTTCCATTTTTCCTGCTCCGCCTAATGCTATAACAGGAATTGTTACTGCTTTGGATATACTCAAAATTAAATCTAAATCATATCCATTCATTGTTCCATCTAAGGCAATGGATTGTACAATTATTTCCCCAGCACCTTTATCTTGCATAAGCTTTGCGTAATCAATAGGTGAATAATCGTAGGCTTTGCTACCTCCTAATCCGTACACTTTACTTTTGCCAAAAATATTTTTATTCACATCCATACACACTGCAATTGTTGATTTACCAAAAGCATTGCTAGCATCGGATATAAAATTTGGGTTTTGTAATGCTGCACTCGTAATTACTACTTTTTCGGCGCCGGCATGAATTATTTTTTGGATATCATTTAAATTTTTTATACCTCCACCAACTGCAAAGGGCATATTGGCTTCTTCGCCTACTTCCTTCACAAAATCTAAAGATATTAATCGGTTTTGTTTACTTGCTTCGATATCTAAAAATACCAATTCATCAGCTTTTAAATCGTTAAAGATTTTTACAGCATTAATAGGATCGCCAATATAATGGTGATTTTTAAACTTAACCGATTTATATAATCCGTTGTTTTTAAGTAACAAAACAGGTATGATACGTGGTTGAAACATGTGGATTATAAATTTATAAAGTTTTTAATCATTTGTAAACCAACATCATGACTTTTTTCGGGATGATATTGTACACCAAAAATATTATTTTTTTCGATTGCCGAAGGAAATGTTATTTCGTAATTTGTAGTTTGTAAAATTTCATCTTTATCTTGTGTTGCATATCGGAATGAATGTACAAAATAAAATAAGGATTCATCAGGAATAGCATCTAATAATTTACTATTTTTTTGTTGTTTAACTTGATTCCATCCTGTGTGTGGAATTTTAAATCTCAAGTTATCTTCTACTTCAAATTCAATAACTTTTCCTTCCATCCAACCCAATCCTTCACAATTACCTTCTTCACTATATTTTGCCATTAATTGCATGCCTAAACATATACCTAAAATTGGTGTTTTGTGTTCTAAAACTGCAATGTTTAGTGCATCCCAAACTTTGTATTGATGTAAATTTTCAACTGCTTTTGCAAAATGTCCAACTCCAGGTAAAATTATTTTTGCAGCAGATAAAATATCATCGGCTTTATTGCTTACCAAAACATGGGGATATGTTTTCGCTACTTTTTTTTGTACCGAAAATAAATTTCCCATTCCATAATCTACAATTACAACGTTTTTATTTTCCATGTAATGTAAGTGTAATTTTATAAAATGTTAGCTGGGTAGCCTATGTAGTTGTAAGGACTTATATTTAATAATTCTTTTTTAACATTGTCGTTAACATCCAATTCTGCAATAAAATTTGCAATAGATTGTTGTGTAATTTTAGAATTGGTTCGCGTTAAACTTTTTAATGCCTCGTAAGGTTGAGGATAATTTTCTCTACGTAAAATAGTTTGAATCGCCTCGGCAACTACAGCCCAATTGTTTTCTAAATCCGCTTTCAATTGGTCTTCGTTTAAAATTAATTTATCTAAGCCTTTTATTAAGGATGCAAAAGCAATGGCAATATGTCCGAAAGGAACACCTACATTACGTAAAACTGTAGAGTCCGTTAAATCTCTTTGCAATCTGCTAATAGGTAATTTCGCCGATAAATGCTCTAAAATAGCATTAGCTATTCCTAAATTACCCTCGGAGTTTTCAAAATCTATTGGGTTAACTTTGTGAGGCATTGCAGATGAACCTACTTCACCTTCTTTAAGTTTTTGCTTAAAATAATCTGTTGAAATATAGGTCCAAACATCACGATCTAAATCAATTAAAATTGTATTGATACGTTTTAAAACATCAAATAAAGCTGCTATATTATCGTAATGTTCTATTTGAGTAGTAGTTTGAGAGCGATTTAATCCCAAAGTATTGTTTACAAAATTATTGGCAAAATTTATCCAATTAATTTCCGGATAAGCAATTTTGTGTGCATTAAAATTACCTGTTGCGCCACCAAATTTTGCACTGTATGCTATGTTTTTTAATTGAGCCAATTGTACTTCTAAACGTTCAACAAACACGTAAAATTCTTTTCCTAATGTGGTTGGCGATGCTGGTTGTCCGTGTGTACGAGCCAATAAAGGAATTAAATTCCAATCCTTTGCTTTGTTTGTTAGGTTAGATATGATTTGGTGAATTTGTGGTAAATAAACATCTGCTATAGCTTCTTTTAAAGAGAGTGGGATAGAGGTGTTGTTGATATCCTGACTGGTTAAACCAAAGTGTATAAATTCTTTATAATCTTGTAAGTTTAAATTGTCGAATTTTTTCTTAATAAAATATTCAACGGCCTTAACATCATGATTGGTTGTTTTTTCTATTTCTTTAATAGCTAAAGCATCCTCAGCAGTAAAGTTTTTATAAATGTTTTGTAAATCCGGAAATATTTTATGCGGAACATTTTTTAATTGAGGTAAAGGTAATTTACATAAATCGATAAAATACTCTATTTCAACTCTTACACGATATTTTATTAAAGCTTCTTCCGAAAAATAATTGCCTAAATTTTCTGTAACTCTTCTGTATCTTCCGTCTATCGGACTTACAGCATTTAATGGATTTAATGTCATTTGCTATAAAGATTAAAAACGCAAATATAGTCATTAATCACTAAATTTTAGTTTACTTTATTGTATTCAATTTCGAGTTGTTTAAAATTTTATCTAAAATTAATTTTAAATTTTCTATATCTTTCATGTTAAAATCTTTAGGGTTAAAGTTTTCAATAATTTTTAAAGGAATATTCTTACATTTTTCTTTTAATTCTTTACCAAGAGTAGTTAAACTAATTTCAACTTGTCGTTCATCATCTAATATCCTTTTTCGTTCAATAAATTTTTTTTCTTCTAATCTTTTTAATAACGGACTTAAAGTATTGGATTCTAATAATAAACATTTTCCTATATCACTAACATTGCGTTTATCTTCTTCCCATAACAATAAAAAAACCAAATATTGCGGATAGGTAATTCCTAAGGGCTGCAAATAAGGATGATACATTTGTGTAATTATCCTTGAGCTTGCATATATTGGAAAACAAATTTGGTTTTTTAATAACAACTGAGGTATATCCATTTATTCAATTATTTTTTTTTGCTTTAAAAATTTTTCAATTTCCTCTGGTTTGGTGATTGGAGAAAATCTTTTTATCGGATTTCCATTTTTATCCACAACAAATTTAGTAAAGTTCCATTTAATTTCTTTTGTAAACCAGCCACCTAATTTATTTTTTAGATATTTAAAAACAGGATTTGTGTTGGCTCCGTTTACATCCGATTTTCCAAATAAAGTAAAACTTACTCCATAATTTATACTACAAGTTTCGGCTATTTCATTATTATTTCCTGGCTCCTGATTTGCAAATTGATTACAAGGAAATCCTAAAACTTCTAAACCTTGGTTTTTGTATTTTTTGTTTAATTCCTCTAAACCATTGAGTTGAGGTGTTAATCCGCATTTGGTTGCGGTATTTACAATTAATAAAGTTTTACCTTTATAATTTTCCATTTTTACTTTTTCGCCCTTTACATTAATGGCCTCTAGTTGATAAAAATCGCTCATAATATTTATATTGTTTAAGATTAAATCGTGTGCGATACAAATTTATGAATTTATATAATCAATACGTTTTTAAAAAATACTAAACCTTATTGTGAAAAGTTAAAATTGATAATTAATTTTCTGGATGAACAGCAATTTCGGATATCCCATTTAAAATTGATGTGTTATTTAAAAACTCAATTTTAAAAGTGTATGTGCCAGATTGTTTTATAAAATTGCTAAAACTTAAGGTATGTTTCTTTTTTTCAAAAGTTAAAAAGCTTCCAGTATTCACCTCTAAGCTTTTTTTCTCTGTTCCAAAAGCTCCATTAGGCATTGTATAACTAATTTGTATATGTAATTTATCTTCATTAAAATTTTCGTTAGTTATAAAATCAAACATCATTTTATTCGATTTTATTTCATCTACAACCACTTTAAAAGTATAGCCTTCTTCAAGAGTATTTACATATCCACCTGCAAAAATAATTGAGTTTTGTTCTTTAATATCGTTAACATTTGCCGATTTAATTTCTATATCTCCAGAGATTTTATCCAAAACACTATTTCCAACTACTTGTAAACCAATATGCAATTTTTTTCCTTTTTCTATATTAATGTATTTTAAAGTTTTAGCAGATAAAGCGCTTATTGGAAAAAATTCTGTAATAGTATCTTTTTCCCATAAATAAAACACCTTTAAAACAATATTTTTAAAATCGGCTTTTTGTAAATTGATACTTAAATTAACAGCTAAATATTCTGTTTGTTTTGCTGTATGCTCAACTGTAAAATAACTTTGGTAATCCAATTTGTTAAAACTTTTTGCAAAAATAAAATTTGCTAAAAGTAAAAATATACAAGTTAAGAAAGCATTTTTAAACATAAATTTCTTATCGTTAATTAGATTTTGCGTGATATTCAATTAGTTTACTAACAGGTGCTTTTACAACTGTTCCGATTGTACAATCGTGATCGCTAGCAACCTCTTTTAATATATCTTGAAAATAAAAAGCTATCGAACCAATAAAATTAATAGGTAAACGATTATAGTTATCATATTTGTATATGTGGCGACGGAAAAACTCATCCATACAATCTCTAACAATTTGATTTAAAGTTGGGTTGGTGATATTTTCGCGAACAAAAATTGCAAAACTTGCTAATAAAGCATTGGGTTTATTGGTAGCATAAATGTCATCCAATAATTGATCTTTATTTACTTTACAAGTTTCTTCAAATTTTTTACTGATATCAGATGGTAATTCGCCATAATAATAGCATCTTACCAATTCCTTTCCTATATGCGCGCCACTTCCTTCATCGCCTAATAAAAATCCTAAACTTGTATTGTTTGCGATAACATTCATTCCATCATATAAACAAGTGTTAGAACCTGTTCCTAAAATACATGCGATACCAGGGTTTCTTCCGCACAAAGCTCGTGCAGACCCTAATAAATCGTGCTCTATTTCAATTTTAGCTTTTGTAAAATAATGTGCTACAGCATCTTCTACAATTTGTCGTTTATGATCGTTAGAACATCCTGCTCCATATAAATAAACGGCTTTTACAGCATTTAAATTTTTATTGCTAAAGCTCTCTTTTAGTAAGTCGATTATTTCATTGGTGGAATAATAGTATGGATTAAACCCCGATGTGCTTAAAGTTTCAATAACAGAAGTGCCTTCAGCAAAACTCCAATCGGTTTTTGTGGCACCCATATCAGCAATTACTATCATAAAATATTTTTTTAAAATTTCTAAATTAACAAAAAACTATCATTTCTCTTGAATTTTTACAAACATAGTTTTTTGTATAACGTTTTTTCTGGTTTTTGGATTTAAAAAATCTAAGGTAAGTAAGGTTACTCTATAAAAATTATACTCATCAACGGTTTCAATTTTGTATTTTTGTAAATCTTTCAACCAATCTGGATTAGTATATAAATATACAAATGGTTGATATTTCAAAACACTATCAATTTGTTGTGTATTAATTAATTGAGGGATATAAGATTTACTGTAAAAATCTGTTGTAAATCCAAATTCGTGGTACCCAAAACTTTTATCTTGAATTTTTAATTCGCAAATCTTTTGTCCAACTTTACTTTGCGATTGATATTGTAGTAAATTTGGGTAAAACCAAACCAAAAGTAATGTATTTACAAAAACACTACTTACTACTCCTCCCCAAACAAAACTATATCTGTAAACTTTTTTAAATAGATAAATAAAAAATACAAACAATACAAAAATTATAATGTACGATATAGGTTTAATCTCCCAAACATAAAACACTACAAATAATACAAAGCTTACCAATAAAATATTAAAAACGAATTGAATTTTCCCCCAAGTGATAAGATTTTTTTTGGATAAATTATCTACAAATCCCGCCATCATTAGGCATGCCATCGGACTAGCAATGTAAATGTAGTGAGGTAGCTGATATTTAGATTGTGATAAAGCAAGTGTTGCTAATAGATACCCAAAAATGCCCATTACTTCAGGATTAGCAGGGTTGTATTTAAATTTATCCCTAATTAATACAACTATTTTTTTCCAAAACGCTGCAATAAATAAAATTGTCCATGGTAGTATAGCATACAAAAAAGTATGTACTAAAAAAAATGGATCTACATCGTTTTTCCAAACATTTTGCCCTGTTATTCTACCAAAACTTTGTTCCCAAAAATAAAAGTACAAGCCTTTTGTACCAAATTGTTGATGTAGTCCCCAGCACATTGGTGTTAGCATTAAAGCTATTATAATTGGAATAATCCAAATTTTGTAAGCTTTAAATATGCTCCATTGTTTTACGTAAATAATTTGAGGAACTATTGATAACATTGGAAAAACTAAACCTAATGGCCCTTTTGCCAACATTGCCATTGCAATTCCAAATCCTACCCAAAATCCAACAGGGTAACTGGGGCGATTTATAAATTTTGTGATTTGCCAAATAGAAAATGTAGCAAAACCAATTAATAAATTATCCGTCCGGATATCGTTATTTATAATAAAAAATGTTTGGGAACTCGCTAACATCAAACCTGCAAATAATGCTGCTTTTTCGGAGTAATACATTTTGGCAATTTTGTAAACCGATAAAATTGCCAAAAATGAGGCTAATATCGATGGGAATTTAAATCCAAAATTATTTATTCCAAAAACACCCATGCTCATCGAACTTAGCCAAAAAAGCAAAGGAGGTTTGTCTAAGTAATCTACCTGACGGTTGTAAACTTGTAAAAACGATTTGTTTTGCAACATTTCCATCGACATTTGTGCATATTGCGCAGCATCCACCTCCATAACATCTACCGCAACACCAATAAAGTATACTATCGAAACTAAAAAAAGTAAAATCCAATAAATTTTATGATGTATAAATCTATTTATCATAGTTTTTTAAAACGTTAAAGAGAACCGTTCAAAGTTAATTTAAAAAAGTATTTAAAACAAAAAAGCACCTCATTTGAGGTGCTTTAAGTGCTTTTGTGATCTGGCTGGGATTCGAACCCAGGACCCTTTCATTAAAAGTGAAATGCTCTACCGGCTGAGCTACCAGATCTTGCTTGTTTTTCAAAAGCGAGTGCAAATATATATAGTTTATTTGGTTTAAAAAAACATATTTCCATTTTTTTTTTCGGAAAGCTTATTGTAAGTTAGCAAAATATTAATCAATAATAAACAATATGAATATCTATCTTATTGGTTTTATGGGTTGTGGCAAAACAACTCTAGGAAAAAAAATTGCGAAAAAAATGAATAAAATTTTTTTCGATATGGATGCTGAAATTGAAAAATCTGCCCATTTAAGTGTTGCAGAAATATTTTCGCAATATGGAGAAAGCTATTTTCGAGAGCTTGAAAATAAACTTTTAACTTCAATTCAAACTAAAAATTATATTGTTAGTACCGGAGGAGGTGCTCCTTGTTTTTTTAACAATTTGGAAATAATGAATGCTTCTGGGTTAACTATTTTTATCAATTTACCTGCAAAAACATTATTAAATAGATTGGAAAACGAAAAGGATAAAAGACCATTAATTCAAAATACTCCTCACGATAAATTATTATCGGAAATTGAGGATCGGTTAAACAAACGTTTGCCTTTTTACCAAAAAGCTCAAATTATTTTTAATCCTTTACAACAAACTGAGGAAGATTTATTAGAGGAAATACAGAAAAGAATACAATAATTAATTATATAAAATAAATTAATATTAATTTAGCAAAAAAAATGAGAATGAATTTTTATAAAGCTATACTGGTTGCAATTTTGCTCCAATGGATTGTGAAACCAATCAATGCTCAAAATAAAGTGGATACATTAAGTTCAAATTATTGGGCTTTTAGCGTAAATGCTGATTATAAAATTCCATTATTTGATTTTAGTAAAAGATTTGGACCACCAAAATCTATTGGAATTGCTTTAAATAAAATTGATGACAATAAGATATATACTATAGGAGGTAATTATTGGCTGGGTACTCGTCCTAAAAATGACAGTATCTTAAAGGATATTACTATCGAAAATCAATATTTTATGGGAAATAATGGTAATTTAATACCTTTTAAACTAGCATTACAAGGTTTTGATATTAATGCTGGTTATCAATATAGGTTTAGCGGACAAATGGAAGGTGGATGGTATCATGGAATTTTTGCAGGAACTTATTGGTATAAAAATTTAATTATTTTAAATGATGAGTCACCAGTAATGACCAATCAAATAAAAAAAGGTTACGATGATTTAACTATTGGAGGGTTGTTGGCTACAGGTGTTTATTATAAAAATATTTCAAATACCTTAAATGCAAATTATTCTTTTGGTTTAACTTATCAATTAGGTATTGCTCAAAATGTTCGTGGCTATTCATATCTATCTAATACAGATGTTAAAAAAGGAGTTTTAGATAGTTTTATCTCTTTTAATTTTAGTTACTATTTCCCAATTAAACCTGGAGTAAAACCTGATGAAATTGAGGATGAAGGTTGGGGCAAATAAATTACATATTTTGAAAATAGTTCATCAAATAAGTTTTTATTTATTTACATTAGGTATTATACTTTTACCTTTTTATTATAAAATTGCACATGTCCCTTTTATTATAGCTTTTCCTTTAGTTTTGTTTTGTTTTTTTTATGATAAAAACAAATCTATTCGGTTTGATTATTTTGCGAAAATTATTTTATTTTCAATAATAGCTTATATTTTGCTAAAAATTTTCGGGATATTTTACTCCCAAAATTTAAATGAAGGCTTACACCATTTGGAGCAGTTATCAGCATTAATTTACATTTCTGGCGCAATTACTTTTTACGATTTTAAAGCTAATCAAATTCAATTCTTAAAAAACACTTTTATCTATTCCGTTGTTTTGGGGTGTGTTTTTTTATTTATTTATTCCTTTAGGGAAACTGATGAATACGTTACAATATCAAAATATACTTATACAAATTTAGGTGCTTTTAATCATCCTTCATATTATACATTGTTACTTAATTCTGCTTTGTTTTTAAGTATTTATAAAAATTGGAATTTGTTAAATTGTAAGCAAATAGTTTTCAATATTTTAATAATTTTATTTTTAATTGTTTTTGTACTTCTTTTTGTATCTAAAGCAGGAAATTTGGTAATGGTATTTACTATTATTATGGGCTTAATTTGGGCAACTAAAAAACAATATGTTAAGCTTTTTTATAATTTTGTTTTAGTTTCTTTGATGGGTTTAATTTTAATAGGTGTTTATCTCTTTTCACCTCTTAATCAAAGAGTTAAAGAAGGTGTGGAAAAGTCTTTAAAAGAACCTGATAAGGTGTATACTAAAGAAATGAGTAGTACAGAAACAAGAAAGTTTATTTGGAAGGCTAGTTTTAATAAAATTAAACAAAATCCATTATTAGGACATGGAACAGGAAGTTTTAAGCAAGCTTTGTTTGATAAGCCAAATGGCGAAAAATTTGAGTTTAATGCACATAATCAATTTTTAGAAGATTGGTTAGAAAATGGTGTTTTTACTTTGTTTTTTTTAATAGTTTGGTTGTTTTTACTTGGTTGGATACACATAAAAAATCATTGTTTTTTAGCTCTTTTTTTACTTGTTCAAATATTTTTGAATTTAGGAGTAGAAACTATGTTAAGTAGATTAGCTGGGATGCAATACATTACAATAATTACTGGATTTACAATTCATTATTTAAATAATAAAGGGTTATATAATGACTAAAAAAATAATTACAGTTGTTGGTGCTCGTCCGCAATTTGTTAAAGCTGCTGTTTTAAGCAGAATTTTTAAAAATTTGCCTAATATTGAAGAAAAAATAATTCATACTGGTCAGCATTTCGATGCGGGTATGTCTGATATTTTCTTTCAAGAAATGGAAATCCCTCAACCACATTTTCGTTTGGATATTAATGGGGTAGGGCATGGTGCAATGACAGGTAGAATGTTGGAAAAAATTGAAGAGGTTTTAATTGCTGAAAAACCTGATTTGGTTTTGGTTTATGGTGATACAAATTCTACTTTAGCAGGTGCATTGGCTGCAAGTAAATTACATATAAGAGTTGCACATGTTGAGGCTGGTTTAAGAAGCTTTAATAACAAAATGCCCGAAGAAATTAATAGGATTTTAACAGATAGAATAAGCAGTGTTTTATATGCGCCTACTCAAACTGCAGTTGACAATTTAAAAAATGAGGCTTTTGATCAATTGGATTGCGAAATTGTTTTATCAGGTGATGTAATGCAAGATGCAGCTCTTTTTTATGCACAAAATTGTGAAGTAAAATGTAGTGAATTGGTAAAAAAAATAAATCAAAAGTTTGTTTTATGTACGATTCATCGTGCAGAAAATACTGATGATTTACATAATCTAACTCAAATTGTGGAAGCTGTAAATTATATAAATCAAACAACCACTGTAGTTTTACCTTTGCATCCTCGCACACAAAAGTTAATTTATCAAGCTGGTTTAAAATTAAATGCTACTGTACTTCCTCCAGTGGGTTATTTTGATATGTTGTATTTGTTGAAAAATTGTAGTTTAGTTATGACAGATTCTGGGGGTTTGCAAAAAGAGGCGTTCTTTTTTGCTAAAAATTGTGTAACCATGCGTGAGCAAACAGAGTGGGTAGAGTTGATAAATGGTGGATTTAATGTGTTATCTGGTGCTAATACAAATAAAATTATTCTGCTTTGTAACGAAATGCTAAACAAGGTAAATAATTTTAATGTCGATTTATATGGAAACGGCAAAGCAGGACAAAACATTACACAACATATCTTAAAAAATATTTAATATGTCGGTTATTTTAACAGGAATACAGGCAACAGGAACGCCACATTTAGGAAATATCCTAGGTGCAATTTTACCAGTTGTTGAATCTAGTAAAACTTCAAAAAATACAACTTACGGATTTATAGCAAATTTACATAGTTTAACCACTATTAAAGATGCCCAAACTATTAAACAAAATACTTTGTCGGTTGCAGCTACATGGTTGGCTATGGGATTTGATATTGAAAAAAATGTTTTTTACCGCCAGTCGGATATACCACAAGTAACCGAATTAATGTGGTATTTAGATTGTTTTATGAGTTTTCAAAGATTATCTCTAGCTCATTCATTTAAAGATAAATCCGAAAATATTTCAGAAGTAAATGCTGGGTTATTTAATTATCCAGTCTTGATGGCAGCAGATATTTTATTGTATGATACTAATGTTGTTCCTGTTGGAAAAGATCAAAAACAACATTTGGAATTTACTAGAGATTTAGCGCAAAAAATTAACCATCAATATGGAGAAGTGTTTACTGTTCCTGAAATTCAATTGAATGAAAAATCGATGTATGTTCCCGGAATTGATGGTCGTAAAATGAGTAAATCTTATGGGAATGGTATAAATATTTTTGCACCTGAAAAAGAATTGCGCAAAACTATTTTAAAAATTGTTACAGATGTTACACCTTTGGAAGAACCTAAAAATCCTGATGTTTGTATTGTTTTTCAATTGTATTCATTATTAGCTTCAGAAAATCAAATTAATGAAATGCGTAAAAAATATTTAGCTGGAAATTATGGTTTTGGACACGCTAAAATTGAGTTGTATGAGCTAATTTTAGAAAAATTTAAATCGGAGCGAATTGCTTATAACAATTATATGGAAGATGTCGTAACGATTGAAAATGCTTTGAAAATTGGTAAAGAAAAAGCTGAGAGCATTGCAAACAATACTTTAAAACGCGTTAGAAAAACTCTAGGATATGTATAAAAAATCAACTTTTTTTTGGATTGTATTTTTGTTTATTTTACAATCATCTGCTCAAACGCATTGGAATCCTATTAATATTTCCAATACAAATAGCTTAAATAAAATAGTTTCGTTTAATTCATCTAAAATAATTGCTGTTGGAAATAATGGTTATATTGTAGAGAGTAATAATGGTGGCGATAATTGGAGTGTTGTAAATTCCCCAACTTCAGATAATTTATTGGATGTTTTTATCGAATCTTCTTCCGTATATTGGGTTGCTGCTGCAAATGGTAAATTATATAAAACCAATAACAGCGGTTCAAACTGGTCGTCTATTAATCTAAGTTCAAATGCAATTAATGCAATTGATTTTAAAGGAGATAAAGGTATTGCGGTGGGTAATAATGGAGGTGTTTTTAAATCGATAGATAAAGGTGTAAATTGGACAGATTTAGGCGCGCAGAGTGTTTATAATTTAAACAATGTATTACATATTAACGATAGTGTAATTATCGCTGTTGGTGCAAATGGCACGATTTTAAAAAATATTAGTGATGCACAAGATTGGTTGGTTGTAGAAAGTAATACAACTGAAAGTTTAAATGCATTGGAATATAATTTTTTAAAAAATCAAATTGTTGTTGCGGGTAACAAAGGTGTGAATATTCGAATAAATCCAACAAATTACAATGTAAGTAATTCTACAAATGGCAATGAATGGTTTAGAGATATTCATTGTTCAAGCAATCAAATTTGTTATTGGGTAGGTTTTAATCAAATAATTTCTTTAGAAGAGCCAAACCGACAAAGAAATATAAATATTACCCAAGAGGAAAATGTTACTTCCATAACTTTTGTAAATTTATCTCGAGGATTTTTAACTACTACTAGTGGTAAAATTTATGAAACCAATACCAGTGGATTTTTATTAAGCAGTATTGGTGTTGATGTCCCAGAAATTTCAATTTATCCTAATCCTGTAATAAATTTCTTACATATTCAAACATATTTAACTGATTTTAGAGTAAAAGTATTTGATTTATCGGGTAAGTTGGTATTAATTGATCAAAATCAAAAAATAATAGATTTTTCTGGTTTACAACCTAATACTTATATTATTGAAGTTATTTCGGAGCAATCTGTTTACAGAACTAAACTTATTAAATTGTAATGGATATTAGTAAGGAACTTAGTTTATCTATAATAGCGATTTATTTTGCAATTTTACTTTTAGTATCCTATTTTACCAATCGAAATTCTACAAAACAATCCTTTTTTACAGGTGATAAAAATTCACCTTGGTTTTTAGTTGCTTTTGGTATGATTGGAGCTAGTTTATCTGGTATTACATTCATATCTGTTCCAGGTACAGTTCATCAAGATGGGTTAACTTATTTAGCATTAGTTTTTGGTTTTTTATTGGGTTATATTTTTATTGCATTTGTGCTTTTACCGATATACTATAAGCTTAATTTAACCTCTATATATACCTATTTAAACAATAGGTTTGGTAAAAAAAGTTATTTAACTGGTGCTACTTTCTTTTTGCTTTCAAAAGTTGTAGGAGCATCTTTACGATTATATTTAGTTGCAGAGGTTTTGGATATATTTTTATTTCAACCTTATGGTATTCCTTATATTTTAGGAATTTTATTTACAATATTTTTAATTTGGGTATATACTTTTAAAGGAGGAATTAAAACTATTGTTTGGACAGATACATTACAAACAGCTAGCATGTTGTTGGCAGTTGGCATTTCTATCTATTTTATAAAAAATCAGTTAAATTTATCTTTTGGTGAATTGTTAACAACTATCCAAGAAAGTCCATATACTCACATAATCGATTGGAAAAATAAATCTTGGGGAAGTTTTTTCCTTAGTTTATTAAATGGAGCTTTAATTGCAATTGTAATGACTGGTTTGGATCAGGACATGATGCAAAAAAACCTAACATGTAAAAATCTTAAGGATGCACAAAAAAATATTATTAGCTATAGTGTTATTTTAATTCCAGTTAACCTTTTATTTTTAGTTCTGGGAATATTAATTTACACTTTTGCTATTCAACAAAATTTCTTAAGTATCGAGGAAGTTAATGATAAAGTTTATTATTGTATGCAAGCTTCTAATCATTTATCAGAAAGCGATATCACACCTGATAAGTTATTTCCAACATTAGCAGGAAAAGGATATTTTCCACCAATTTTGGGGGTTGTTTTTTTAATTGGTTTAATTGCTGCTGCTTATTCAAGTGCCGATTCGGCTTTAACAAGTTTAACTACTAGTTTTTGTGTGGATATTATTGATAATACCAATCCAAAAACCAGAATTTGGGTGCACATTGGTATGTCGCTAGTTTTAGTTTTAATGATTATTTTATTTAAACAAATCAATAGTAGCAGTGTGATCAAAGAAGTTTTTAATTTTGCGGGTTTAACTTATGGCCCACTTTTAGGATTGTTTAGTTTTGGAATTTTCACACGATTAAATATCAAAGATAATTTAACGCCATTTATTGCAATTTTCTCTGTTATATCAAGTTTTTTATTGCATAAATACAGCAAATTTTTATTCAATGATTATCAAATAGGATTTGAAATTTTGTTAATCAATGCATTGATAACATTTTTGTTGCTATTAATTTCAAGAAAAAAATTAAGTAACTAGATAAAGTTAATTTCACTAAATTTCTATTGGTGTAATCTTGATGTTGCTCCAAAAGATTCCTAATGATTTCTATTCTTAATTCATATTTCTAGTTAGTATAAAAACTTAATACATATATTTCTTCATATTTTTTTCTTTGTTAAAAAAATCAACAAAATTGCTTATAAAAACCCTTTGTTAATAAAAAAATAGTAGTGTGCAGAATTACAAAATATTATCTTATTAATTTTAAGCGACTTTGAAAAAATATGGCAGAATATACCGAAGATAATATCCGATCCCTCGATTGGAAAGAACACATTAGATTACGTCCGGGGATGTACATTGGTAAATTGGGCGATGGAACCAATGCCGATGATGGAATTTACATTTTATTAAAAGAGGTTATCGATAATAGTATCGACGAGTTTGTAATGGGGAACGGAAAAACCATCGAGGTTAAAATTAAAGATAACAAAGTAACCGTTAGGGATTTTGGTAGAGGTGTGCCCTTGGGGAAAGTTATTGATTGTGTAAGTAAAATTAATACAGGGGGAAAATACGATTCGCGTGCTTTTAAAAAATCGGTAGGTTTAAATGGTGTAGGTACAAAAGCAGTAAATGCATTGTCTAGTTTTTTCGAAATCTCATCTTGCAGAGAAGATAAAGAAAAAACTGCTATTTTTTCGGCTGGAAATCTAACTGAAGACTTGCCAATAATTGATTCTACAAAGCGCAAGGGAACTAAAATATCTTTTATACCCGACGATACCATTTTTAAAAATTTTAAGTTCCGTAACCAACACGTGGAGGCGATGTTGTGGAACTATGTGTATTTAAATCCAGGTTTAACTATTTATTTTAACGGCGAAAAATTTTATTCGGATAATGGTTTAAAAGATTTATTACAATCTAACTTATCTGCCGAAGAAATTTATCCAATCATACATTTAAAAGGCGAGGATATAGAGGTTGCTTTAACACATGCAAAAAAATACGGTGAGGAATACTATTCCTTTGTAAACGGACAACATACTACCCAAGGAGGAACACATCAAGGTGCTTTTAGAGAGGCAATTGTAAAAACTATTCGCGAGTTTTTTGGGAAAAGTTATGAAGCTGTGGATGTGCGCCAAAGTATTGTAGCTGCGATTAGTGTTAAGGTAATCGAACCAGTTTTTGAATCGCAAACTAAAACCAAATTGGGTTCCAACGAGATTGAGCCTGATGGTAAAAGTATGAAAGCTTTTGTTACCGATTTTTTAAAGGAACATTTAGATAATTACTTACATAAAAATCCGGAAACTGCCGAAAAAATGCAACGCCGTATCCAAATGGCGGAAAAGGAAAGGAAAGAATTATCAGGGATTAGAAAATTGGTGAAGGACCGACAAAAAAAATCGAGTGTCCATAATAAAAAATTACGTGATTGTAGGTCGCATAGAGACTCTAAAAACGAATATGCTCATAAAACTATGTTGTTTATCACCGAGGGAGATTCGGCAAGTGGATCTATAACCAAAGCTCGAGATGTAAACACGCAAGCGGTATTTTCTTTAAAAGGTAAACCCTTAAACTGTTATGGTTTAACAAAAAAAATAGTTTATGAAAATGAGGAGTTTAATCTTTTACAAGCTGCTTTAAATATTGAAGAAAGTATTGATGATTTAAGATACGAACAAATTGTGATTGCTACTGATGCCGATGTGGATGGTATGCATATCCGATTGTTATTGATTACGTTTTTCTTGCAATTTTTCCCCGAACTTATTCAACAACGCCATCTTTTTATTTTACAAACACCTTTATTTAGGGTGCGAAACAAAAAGGAAACAAGATATTGTTACACCGATGAGGAACGTAAAAATGCAATTTTAGAGCTGGGTAAAAAGCCAGAAATTACACGATTTAAAGGTTTGGGAGAAATTTCACCAGATGAATTTAAAGGTTTTATTGCCGAAGATAAAATTAGATTGGAACCTGTAATTTTAGGTAAAAACACCAAAATTGATGAAATGTTGGAGTTTTATATGGGTAAAAATACCACTGATCGTCAAAATTTTATTATAGATAATTTAAGAATTGAAGAAGATTTAAGTAAGATTGTTGCAGAAGTGGATAAAATTGATTTGAATTAGAAAAATGTTATGATAGACGAAAATTTAAACGAGGAAAATCCCGAAAATGAGCAAGAAGGTGAGGCGATGGATGCAGAATTGGAGGATGATGGAAATGATGGTGGTGGTGCAGATGTAATACAGATTTCTGGATTTTACCAAGATTGGTTTTTAGATTATGCCTCTTATGTAATTTTGGAGCGCGCTGTACCGCATGTAAACGATGGTTTAAAACCTGTACAACGCCGTATTTTACACTCTATGCGCGAAATGGAGGATGGTAGATACAATAAGGTGGCAAATATTGTAGGTAACACCATGAAATATCACCCTCATGGAGATGCTTCAATAACGGATGCTTTGGTGAATATTGGTCAGAAGGATTTGCTGATTGATATGCAAGGTAACTGGGGAAATACTTTAACAGGCGACCGTGCTGCAGCAGCAAGGTATATTGAGGCGCGATTAACTAAGTTTGCTTTAGAGGTAGTTTTTAATCCTAAAACTACGGTTTGGAGAGATTCATACGACGGAAGAAATAAAGAACCTGAAACCTTACCAGTAAAATTTCCTCTACTCTTGGCTCAAGGTGTAGAAGGTATAGCTGTTGGTTTGGCTTGTAAAATTTTACCACACAATTTTATAGAGTTAATCGATGCTTCGATTGCGCATTTACGTGGTAAAAAGTTTATTTTGTATCCAGATTTTCCTACAGGAGGATTAATTGATGTTTCGGGTTACAACGATGGTTTACGTGGTGGAAGGGTGCGTGTGCGTGCAAAAATTAGTAAACTAGATAAAAAAACTTTGTTGATTAGTGAAATTCCTTATGGTACTAACACGCCTAACTTAATCGAAAGTATTGTAAAGGCTAACGAAAAAGGAAAAATTAAAATTAAAAAAGTTGAAGATAATACCAGTGACTCTGTAGAGATTCATGTGCATTTAGCTCCTAATATTTCGCCTGATAAAACCATTGATGCTTTGTATGCTTTTACAGATTGCGAAATGAGTTTGTCGCCCAACTCGGGAATTATACAGGACGATAAACCTAAGTTTATTGGCGTAAGCGAAATTTTACGTATTTGTACCGATAATACTTTGGAATTGTTAAAGATGGAGTTAGAAATTCGCAAAGGAGAATTAGAGGAACAATTGTTTTATTCTTCACTCGAAAAAATATTTATCGAGGAGCGTATTTATCATTCTATTGAAGATTTGCAAAGTGATGATTGGGAGGATGTGATTCGTACTATCGACCGCGAATTAGAACCTTTTAAACCTCAATTATTGCGCGATGTAACTCGTGATGATATATTGAAGTTGTTGGAAATTAAAATGAAACGTATTACTAAATTTGATTCCTTAAAAGCCGATGAAGCGATGTTGCGTATCGAGGAGGAATTACAAAAGGTTTTGTTTCATTTAGCTAATTTAGTGGATTATGCTGTAGATTATTACAAAAATTTAAAACGAAAATACGGGGAAGGCAAAGAAAGAAAATCTGAAATTAGAACTTTTGAAACTATTGAAGCGGCTAAAGTGGTTGCAATCAATAGTAAATTATATGTGAATAGAGAGGAAGGATTTATAGGTTTTGGTTTGAAAAAGGACGAATTTGTTTGTGATTGTTCGGATATCGATGATATTATCGTAGTTACTGAAGACGGAAAAATGATTGTAACCAAAATTTCCAATAAAGCTTTTGTGGGTAAAAATATCATCCACGTGGCAGTTTGGAAAAAAGGTGATAAACGAACAATATACAACTGTATTTATCAGGATGGAAAAAAAGGTGCAGTGATGGTAAAACGTTTTAATGTTACAGGTATCATTCGTGATAACGAATACTTTGTTACAAAAGGAACACCTGGAAGTCAGGTTTTATACTTCACAGCCAATCCAAATGGCGAAGCAGAAGTGGTGCATATTCAATTAAAACCCATACCAGGAATTAAAAAATTTGCTTGGGATTTTGATTTTAAAAAATTAGCGATTAAGGGTAGAGCTGCTGCTGGTAATATTTTATCTAAGTATCCTGTTAAAAAAGTTACCTTAAAATCCGAAGGTGTTAGCACATTAGAAGCTCGTAAAATTTGGTACGATGATACTGTTAGGCGATTAAATACCGACGGTAGAGGAACGTTTTTAGGTTCGTTTGCGGGAGAAGATAAAATTTTATGTATTATGCAATCGGGTACTTATAAACTCGAAAATTTCCAGTTAACCAATCATTTTGAGGAAGATATGATTGTAATTGAAAAATGGAATCCTAAAAAACCAATTAGCGCGGTGTATTGGGACCACGAAAAAAAGCAGTTTAATATCAAACGTTTTTTAGTGGAAGAAACCGATAGAATGGTACATTTTATTCCTGAAGAAGAAGGTTTTTACTTAGAGTTGGCTACAACTGATTGGAAACCTATGTTAGAAATTCAATATGCTAAAAATAAAGAAGGTGTTTTACCAGAACCAGAAACTGTAAATGTTGAGGAATTTATTGCTGTAAAAGGGTTAAAAGCAATTGGGAATAGGTTAACTAAAGACAAAGTAAAACATATAAATTTACTTGAATCTTTGCCTTATGAAGAACCAGAAGAAGAATATGAGGATGAGGAAGAGGAAACGGAATTTAAGCCTAAAACTTTATTTGATTTAGAGGATGAACAAAATAATGATGAGGATAAAGTTAGGGGTGAAATGGACAATGAAGAAGAGTAAATTTAAATAATTTATTTGATTTTTAGAATCTAATTTTCTTTCAACTTTATCCACAAAAAAAAAGGTGTTTCAAATTTTGAAACACCTTTTTTTATGAAGATTGTTTAGTTTTATTTTTTAAATCCTATAAGTATTGCAGCACAACCAGATTTAGCTTCTAGTGGATCTAAATTTGCAATAACTTTTAAATTAACAGTATGTTTAAATTTAAAGTCCCAGTGAGGAGCAGTTGAGAAATCTTGGCTATCATATAAAATATTACCCAATTCATCTTTTAATTTAAAAATTAAACCACCTTGGTTAAAACCAGTACATGCTGCAATTCTGTAATTTGTACCTTCAAAAAAAGTTGCTTCAAATTCAGCTTCTTGTTCGCCGGATAAAAACGCACGGTAGTTTTGCCCGTCGGAAATATATTTAACAGTGAAGTTATTTTTGTGACAAAAATTGGCAATAGTATCACATTGAGCCAAAGATGAAAAAGATACAACCGATAAAAACGATAATATAACTAATATTTTTTTCATGATTTTGTTAGTTTAATAGTGGATTAAAGAATGATTTTTTTTCTAATTGCTTCAACTTTTTTAGCAATTACTGTAAACGTTTCATCAGATATTTTAACTTCAGATGCAGCGTTTATTGTTGTTGTTTTATCTTTTTTATTGTGCTCGGATTCCTTGTGAATATAAGCAATTTCTACTTCATCGTAAATTCCTAAAAGTTCCTCTAACTCATTAAATAATTCTTCAACACCATCTTCGTTTAAATAATTTACTAGCATTTTTTCTAATAAAGTATTGATAGTATGTTTTTGTTGTCCTACCATTTTTGTAATTAAAGGATTTTTTTGTTTAATACCCAATTGAGTAGCAAAATATAAACTTTCAATCCATCCACCAACAATAATTAAAGCACCAATATGTTTTCTGTTAGCAGTTTGTAAATAATCATCTGCTTTACGATAAGTGTTAGAAACTATGTATAATAAAGAATCTTTGTTATTTAAGTTTCTTTCGATTAAATCTAAAGTTTCATTGTCAAATGCATCACTTACACCCAAAACATCCGATAATTTTTTAGCAGCACGCATGTAATTTAAAGCTTCTTGCTGATTATCGTACAAAGTAGAATAGCCTAAATCTGCACCGTAAATACCTAAGTTTAAAGCTTGTTGCGTTACAGAGGTATATTTATTAACGTTTTTAGGTGAGTTTAACATTTTAGCATCGTATGATGCACCCGAAGATTTTAATATATTGCTTAATTGAATTGGAGAAGGAATACTAAATAAAGCACCATCATAAACGCCAACTTGTGGACCTGTAGGTAGCTCAATTTCTGGTTCAACTTCAACTTTAGGAGTGTCGTTACAACTTGATAATAAAAGTAGGGTAGAGGCTACAGAAAATAATCCCCATTTAATTTGATTAAGTTTCATTTTGTATACTTTTAGTGACAATTTAACAGTTTTTTAAAGTGATTTTAACTGCAAGCGTAAATATAAAATAAAATTTATTAAACCTTGCAAAATCAAATTAAAACTTTTTGTTCATTTAAATATTTTGTGTTGCAAAGTTAACAATAGAATTGAAATCACAAGGAGAAAACCATGATATTTGTGGAGTTTTTTTAAACCATGTAATTTGTCTTTTTGCATACCTTCGGCTAGCTTGTTTGATTTGTTCTATGGCAATTTTTACATTTTCATCATCAAAACCGAAGGTGTAGAATTCTTGATAACCAACTGTTTTTAAGGCTGTTAAATTTTTATATTCTTCTAATTTTTTAACTTCATCTAATAATCCTTTGGACATCATTATATCCACTCTGCGATTTATTTTTTCATATAATTCTGCTCTAGGTAGATTTAAACCAATAAAAACTGAATCAAAATTTCGTTTTTTGGAGCTTTTTGTTTGAAAATCTTGAATTCGTTTATTAAACTGTATAAGAACTTCCAAGGCTCTTAAAACTCTATGAGGATTGTTAATGTCTAAGTTTTCACAAGCTAAAGGATGTAAGGATTGTAAATAATCTACACAATATTTCAATCCATTTAGCTGGTAATCATTTCTAATTTTTGAACGGATATTTTCATCAATATCAGGAATTTCATCCAAACCAAAACAAAGTGCATTTACAAATAATCCTGAGCCTCCAACTAAAACTATCACATCCTTTTTTAAAAACTGTTGGTCTAAAATTTCAATAGCATCTGTTTCGAATTGCGAAACAGTGTAATTTTGGTGAATACTTAAAAAATCCAGCATTAAATGAGGTACTCCTTCTAATTCATCTAGAGTTGGCTTTGCAGTGCCAATACTCATTTCTTTGTAAAACTGCCTAGAATCGGCGTTAAGAACAACTGTATTTAATTTTTTGGCTAATTGAACACCTACAGCCGTTTTGCCAACAGCTGTAGGGCCAACTATACAAATTAATTTTTTGGTCATTCAATTTTACAAATCTAAATCATCAATGTTTTCGAACTTATATTCGTCGTCATCGTCCTCATCATCTTTCATGTTCAAAAACTCTAATTCATCATCAATAGATAATGGGTTTGATTTTTTGTAGGTAACCTTATCTTTTTTAGCTTTTCCAGCACCTTTAATAATGCTACTGTCTAAATCTTCATCATCTAATAAAAAATCCGACATTTGATCTAAATCTTCGATGTATTTTCCCTCAGATTCTAACAATAACACATCTTCAGAATCTTCTTCTTCAACTTTAACTTTTTCAATGTATTCCACATGAAAAGCTTTTAAAAAAAGATAGTCGTAATGATATAAAAAATGTTTTGTTTTGTTTTTAATAGCTTCTTCAATTGTTAAATCTTCCATTAAAACAACATCATCACTATCATTGTCCATGTCTTCTAATAAAATTTCTTCGCCTTTGTAATAACTTTCATCCGATTTAAAAAAGCTAGCCATTTCGCCTGAAGTTAAGTCAAACGAATCTAAAATAGCAAAATGTAAATCCTCAAAAGTTAAATTTCCAGGGATTTGAATTTTTCGAAAAATGTCTTTTTGGTTTGCAGGTGTGATTTTAAAAATAAAAGCATTCATAAATTAATTAAATTTAGTAATAGTTAAACCTAATTCAAATCCTTTTTGTTCCATGAATTTAATGGCTGATTTTGTATCGTTAGGAATAATGCCATCAAAAATAGCATCTTTTACCGATTCTTTAATTTCACCAATCAATTTGCATGGTCCGATATTAAAAGTTGACATAATTAGCTCTCCAGTAACAGGGTTTTTCCAATTTCTAATACTATCTCTCGCCTCAACATCTTTAATTTTTTCTCTAACAACTCTAAAATTACGTAAATATTTTTGAACTTTAAACTCATTTTTTGAAGTAATATCTGCCTCGCAAAGGGTCATTAAATCATCTAAATCATCTCCAGCATCAAAAAGTAATCTTCTAACCGCCGAATCTGTTACAATTTCTTTTGATAACACAATTGGACGTAAATGCAAAGCTACTAATTTTTGAACGTATTTTAGCTTTTCATTTAAAGGTAATTTTAATCTTTTAAAAATTTTGGGTGTCATGCTGGCTCCTAATGCCTCGTGGCCATGAAATGTCCAACCATTTTCCTCATCATACCTTTGTGTTTTTGGTTTAGCAATATCATGTAATAAGGCAGCCCATCTTAGCCATAAATCATTGGTATTTAAACAAATATTATCTAAAACTTGTAAAGTATGATGGTAATTGTCTTTATGTGATTTTCCATTTACCGTTTTTATGCCTTGTAAAGCTATTAGCTCTGGAAAAAATTGATGTAAAAGTTTAGTGTCGTTTAATAAATTAATCCCAATGGATGGTTTTGGCGATAACATTATTTTATTAAACTCATCCATTACTCTTTCTATAGTAATAATTTCTAATCTATAAGCATTATGAACTATGCTTTGATAAGTTATGGGATCTATTGAAAACCCTAGTTGACTAGCAAAACGAATTGCTCTAAGCATTCTTAATGGATCATCACTAAAAGTTTGAATTGGATCTTGAGGGGTAACGATTCGTTTTTTTTCTATATCAGAAATTCCATTAAAAGGATCAATTAATTCTCCAAATGTATTTTTATTTAAGGATATTCCCATTGCGTTAATGGTAAAATCTCTTCTTAGTTGATCATCTTTTATTGTACCTGTTTCAACTATAGGATTTCTACTGTTTCTTTGGTAGGATTCTTTACGCGCACCTACAAATTCAATATCCCAATCTTCGAAATTAAACTGTGCAGTTCCGAAATTTTTAAAAACATTTACATTTTTGATTTGTAAAGCTTTAGCAACTTTTTCTGCTAATTCTATTCCTTTACCTTCAACAACAATATCGATATCTTTTGATGGTCGATTTAAAATTAAATCCCTAACATATCCACCAACCACCATAGCCTTACAATTTAATTCATCGGCTGCTTTTCCAACTATTTCAAAAATTTTAAATTTTTGTAAATGCTCTTGCACTATGTATAGGGTTTAAAATAGATTTTTAATTTTTCGGCGAATATAAGCTTTTTCGTAAAATAATTGTAAAAAAATAGTATTAACCTTTTCTATTTTGTAAGTAATTTTTAATTGTAAATAATACATGAATACTTTGGATGTATAAAATTGCTAAAAAAGGATAGGTATATCTTTCTTCTAAAGCTCTTTGTACGATTGTAAAATATAAAAAAGTAAGTAAAATGGGTATTAAAATTGGATGTAATGATGATTTGTTATTCCAAAATATTAATCCAATAATAGGAAATAAAAATAGTGAACAATGTATTATGTAAGATAATAATCGTAAAAATTCCATCCATATTTGATTGCGGTAATAGTGCTGAAAAATATATAAGTTTAAATTAGAATGAAATATCATTTCTTTAGCCACTTGAATAGGTGTGATTACAAATGAAGTAAAAGGATATGCTGAGATGAATTTTTGCTTATAATTTTTAAAGTTGTTTACTACTATTAATTCTTTTGCAGAATATTTTCCTTTTTGTGCATAAAACTCAATTTCTTTTAGGCTTTCGTAGTAATTATAAAGTGAATTTTTAAGATTTTTTTCGCCAACTAATTCCTGAACATTTTTAGGAAAAATGGATAATGTTAAGTCCCAATTTATACTTTGATTTTGTTTTGCATTTTTTTCCATATTTTTAACCCAATCATGATATTTTTCGCCATTAGGTTGATACATTTTTACCAATTCAAAAATTTCCTGATGAGGTAATCTATATACAGTTTGATTTTGTGGGTGATAAATAGGGTGCAAATAAATGGATTGATGATCTATATTGTAGCATCTAATTTTCCATATAGTAAATGGTAAAATACTTATTAAAATACATAAGCTCAGTATTTTAAATTTAAAATTTTTAACTAAAAATATATAGCTAAAAATAAACGGTAAAAATATAGGCTTAACCAAAATTAAATAGGATAATACAATAGCAGATAAATAAATTTTCCATTTTTGTTTTCCTGTTGCAAAAAACATAAATAGGGTTACAAAAAAAGGGGTAATACTTTCTGTTAATACATAATTTGTGAATCCATTAAATGTTGGTAAAATTCCCCAAATTATTGAAACTATCATTGCTGTTAAAAAGGTAATATTTATTTGTAAAAAAATAAAAAAAAGCAATACTGGAATTATAGCTTGTAAAATAATTTGTGCACCAACAAGTTTTTGTATATTGTGTGGCGTTATTTTTTTATCCGAACAAATAAAAATTCCTATAAACCAAGGGTAGCCCGGACTTCTTTTAAAATAACCTGAATTACCAAAACTATTTTCTCTCCATTCCTTTTTTTGAAGAAAATTTTGGATAGGTGAAATGTAGCTCCAATCGTCTTGAGTTATGATACTTTTAGAAAATCTTGTTTTTTCTGGATGGTTTTTATGTAAAATTTCAAGATTATGATTTTGAATAAAATAGTTTGAAAACCCAGAAATTAAAAAGATTATTACAGCTACTAAAACTTTTTTATCGCGTATCACGAGCTAAAAATTTAATAAGTTCATCTTTAGTTATTCCTGATTTTAATTTTCCGTTTTTAGCATATCCAATATCGCCACTCTCTTCGGAAACTAAAATGGCAATACAATCTGTTGTTTCTGTAATTCCTGCTGCTGCCCTGTGTCGCATACCAAATTTTGCTGGGAAATTTTCATTATCTGATACTGGTAATACACATCTAGCTGCAATAATTTTATCTTCACTGATAATTACTGCACCATCATGCAGCGGACTTTCTTTGCAAAAAATACTTTCGATTAAACGGGAAGATAATTTTGCTAACAATTTATCACCTGTATTTATGTAAAATGACAAATCGTGCTGGTTGGTTATTACCATTAATGCTCCAGTTTTGGTTTTAGTTAAGTTATTTATTGCATTTAAAATAGGAGTGAAATCCATTTCTTGTTTAGTAGTGTTTTTTTGAGAGGGAAATAAACGTTTGAAAAACTTTAACTGATCACTATTCCATGATTTTAAGCCAATTACTACTAAGAACTTCCGAATTTCTTGTTGAAATAAAATAATTAAAGCTATACCTCCTACTCCTATAAATTGCCGTATAATTGTACTTAACAATTTCATTTCGAGTGTATCAACTAGTAAGCCAATTAAATAAATAGATATAACACCAATAAAAATGTTTACGGCAACAGTTCCCTTTAAAATTTTATACAATTGGTACAATAAAATACTCACCAATAAAATATCTATTAAATCCTTTATACTAAAGGGGATTATAAATAAGTTAAAAGTGTTTATCATTGTTTAGATGTAATTTTTGGATTATGGTATTTCCTTTAAAATTTTTAAAGACTCTTTTATATAACGATCTTTTTCTATACTTTCTTGGAATTTTTTCATTCTATCAGCATAAATTGTATCGTTTTTCATTTTTTGTGCATCGAAATTGGTGAAATCGATGTTCCAACCTTTAACTTTATCTGTACTTTCTTTAAACTTTTTTCTTTCACTTTCAATTCCATCTTTCACTTTAATAAATTCTTTATAGTTTAATGGATAAGCACTTTTATTTTGCACTCTTTTAACAAATTTAGCTTGCTCATCAATTGTATTAAAAAATGTGTCTTTTTCAATTCTAATTTTTGAATTTTTCATTAAAGTATTCATGTCATAATTTCTATCCAACTTTTTATAGTTACTAGCTTTTATAGATGACCATGGTAGAGCAAAATCATATTCCTTTTCTCCAGTTTCTACATACATGTATGGTTCTGGTAAAATAATATCAGGTTGTACACCTTTTAATTGTGTAGCGCCACCATCAATTCTATAAAATTTGGAAATGGTTTGTTTAATAGAACCTAATGGTAATATCTCTTGAGGAGCGTTAAAATGCTTAGCCAATTGGTCTAATTCAAAAAATCTTTGAACTGTTCCTTTGCCAAAAGTGTTCACGCCAACAATAACTCCTCTTTGGTAATCCTGAATAGCTGCTGCGAAAATTTCTGATGCAGACGCACTAAAATTATTAACCATCACAACTAATGGGAATTCAAATTGAATTCTTGGGTCTATGTCGGATAAAACTTCAGGTTGACTTTGCTCTACTCCGTTTATTTGAACAACTGCACCTTTATCAATAAAATAACCTACCATTTTAACTGCATCACTTAGCGATCCTCCTCCGTTATTTCTTAAATCTAAAATTAAACCTTTAGCACCACTATCTTTTAAATTTTTTAACTCTTTTAAAATGTCATCCGCACAATGTCTTCCATTTCGGTCGCTAAAATCCGCATAAAAACTTTCTAAACTTATATAACCGTACCAATTTTTATCATTGTTTTCTTTGATTTTTAATGATTTAGCATAGGTTTCTTCTAAAATTACAACATCTCTAATTATAGGTATAATTTTAATTTTTCCATCAGCTTTTTTTACAGTTAATCTTACTTCTGTTCCTTTTGGCCCTCTTATTAACCTTACAGCATTATCTAAACGCATATTGTAAACATCAACAGGAGTTTGTTTTCCTTGTGCTACTTCCAAAATAATATCACCAGCTGCTAATTCACCTTGTTTCCAGCTGGCACTTCCAGATACTATTGCACTTACTTTTATATAACCATCTTTTTCTGTCAATGTAGCGCCAATACCTTCTAGCTTACCTGTAAAATTTATATCAAAATCTTCTTTTTCTCTAGGAGGAAAATATTGAGTATGAGGATCAAAAACAGCTAAATAAGCATTAACATATAAGCTAAATCTATCTGTTCTGTCCATTTGTTTTAATCGTTTAAACCAATCTTTAAATTTATCAGATACATCCTCTCGTGCCTTTTCTTCCAATTGAGTTAATGTTAAGTTTTGCATAACAGTATCTTTTCTTTGTTGTAATTGATACATTTTTTCCATAACGGAAAAGGTTAAGTAGTCTTCCCAACGGTCTTCTAATTCTTTAAGATTTTTTGCATATTGCAAACTATCGCCTTCTAAGTGTATTGTTTTATTTTGATTTAAGTTAACTGGATTTTTTAATTTTTTCTCTACAATTTCCATTACCCACTTCTCTCTTTTTTCAATTATTTTTAAATAAATTTCAAAAGTTTCTAATGAACTCTGTATGAACTCATTATCTAATTGTAATTCTCTGGATTGTAAAGTATTAATGTCTTCTTGAATAAAAAATCTTTTTCCTTTATCTACCGTTTTTAATAAGCTAAATAGTACTTTTTTGGAGTATTCATCATTTATGCTCATTTTATTAAAATGGTAATTAGTGGCAATTTCTTTAATTATATTAAAAACAACTTTTTCTTTGTCGTTTGATTTTGTTTTTTCTTTTTCTTTAGAAATAAAAGCACCACAAGCCGAGCCAACTATAGTAATTAATATTATATAAATTAACCACTTTTTATTAAGAAGAATAGTTTTTTTAAACAATGATAGCATAAAATGGAAAAAGTTAAATGTAAAGTGCTAATGTAACTATTAAAAATTAAAGCGAAAATTTTGTTCGAATAAATAAAAGTTAATTTACTCTATAATATATACATCTTCGTTAGTTTTTTTCATTAAAAATTTTTCACGGGCATATTTTTCTAAAAATTCTAGATCATCTAATGAATTTAAAAACTTAGTATTTTCGTACGTTTGATATTTTAAAAGATACAATTCCTTTAGTAAAGCTTTTTTTTCGGATCTAATTCTGTACTGAAAAAACAAATTGTATTCATCGAAAAATGTAAGCCAAACCAATAAAAATAAGGCTGATAATACAAATCTGTTTTTGATATGTTTTTTTATAAATGCAATTTTTTCCATCAGTAGCTAAATTACAAAATTACCTTTTTTTAAAACAAATTTTATTTAACGAATTATAAACAAAAAAAAGCTCAAAACCTTAAAAATACACTTTAAGGTTTTGAGCTCGCTTTGTGTTTTTTTTAATTTTTTATTTATTATTCTTAATGATATCCTCAAAGTACTTTGTATATTGCTCATTTTTGCTGTTTTTAGCTTCCTCAAGTCCGATGGTTGCTGTTTTTACAGCATCTTTCTTTTTGCCTAATTTTTCTTCAATTTGAGCTTGTTTTCTTAGTATCCAAAAAAAGTTTTTCCCATGTAATTCGGTAGATTTTTTTACCCAAACTAAAGCTTGATTTAAATCTATGTTGTTTTCAAAATAATAATCAGCAGCAGCATAATATTCGTTTGCAGTAACATTACTAGATTGCATTGTTTTTTTTATGTTTTCCATTACAATTTCATGTGTTGGAAGTTGAATAGGTAAAGAAATCAGTTGATTTTCCCAGCTTAAGTTTAAATTAAACGATTTTGAAGTAATATTTTCGATTGAAATTAAAAAAGTTTCTTGTTTTTGACTTATTTTGGTTACAGGAACTTTAAATTCTCCAGCTACTTTTGATTCGTCGAAATCTTTAGGAACTCCACTAAAATCAGTGTCTTTATAAAAATAAACTATCCATTGATTATTTGATGGACGAGATAAAATGCTATATTTTCCTGAAGGAATTTTAGTGTTAAATATTGTGAAATCTGTGTTGATTTCTACTGTTGAACAGCTATTTGCACCGGTTCTCCATAATTGATTGTATGGCACAACATCGCCAAAAATATCTCTTTGATTTACACTTGGGCGAGAATAGGAAATTTTTATTTCACTAACACCTACATTTTGCGTTAATGTACTTAACGGACTAGCTTTTGGAGTTTTTAACTGGGCAAATGAACATAAATTTGCCATAATCATTGTTGTGGTTAAAATTTTTTTAAACATTTTTTTTATAGTTTTAGATTATATTTTTTTTGAAATCCTATTTCCTGAAATTTGTTTTTGTAATGAACATTTAAAAGTGCCAGATTTGAAATTACGTAACTTTTGATGTTTGGTAGTTCTCCCTTGCACTCGGGATCGCCATTTTTTCCAATTTTTTAAAGTCATTTGTTGTTTCATTAGTAAAATAACTTCTTTTTCGGAAATATTAAATTGAAATTCGATGGCTTCAAAGGGAGTTCTGTCTTCCCAAGCCATTTCAATTATTCGGTCAATTTCTTCATTATTTAAATCTCGCATGAATTTAAAATTTGGCTAAATTTAAACAACATAATTGGGTATTTTTTTTAATTAAGATATTTTATCACAAAATTAATCAATCACATCATCTTTTTGTAATCTCCAGTGAATTACACCATTAGATAAGCTGTTTAAAGAAAGTGTAACGTGTCTTACTACTGCTGTAATATTAGCGGTGTTTACATCGCACGCTTCTGTTTTTAATTGTTCGTAAAAGTAAGCTATGATTTCTTTAAATTTTTTGTTGTTTTGCTCGGTCCATTTTGGAATAGTTAGATTTTTTGGATTTGATTCAAAATTTGAGGCGTACAAATGTATTCTACCAAAGTTTTCTGCAACTAAAACTTGAGTTTGTTTTAAGATTTCTTTTGGTAATTCTTGTTCGCAATCAATTATTTCTTGTATATTATGTAAAACATCTTTAATGTATTTTGCACTGTATATCATGGTTCTTAATGCAAGCATTAATGAAGTTATTCGTTTTGTGTCGTTGGCCGACATTTTTTTCTGCATTACTTGTATGTGAAAACGTGTAAGTTCTTCTTCTAGATTTTTTAAATCGTTATACATTTTTAAGCGATTAGTTGGCTCGGCAATAATTTTTTTCCAAAATACTTGGTGTTTATTTTTATCCGTTTTGTTTAATCTTACGCTTGAGATTATAAAGTTTTGTAGTTTGTCAAAAACGTGTTCAATTTCTTTTTCCAATGCTTCAACGGCTACTTCCGGAACTTCATTCGTTAGTTTTTTAATAAATAAAGTATGTGATAAGTTATCTGAATTATTAAATTTTGTTGCTATAAAATTACTTATTGGAGTTAGGAATGGATAAAAAAGTATTATACTTACTAAATTTATACAAGTATTTAATATTACCAATTCTATTAATTCATTATTTGATGGAAACCATTTACTAAACCAAAAAATGATAGGGTGTATAAATATAAAAAGTAATAAACCTGAGCTGAGTTTAAAAAATAAATTTACTACGGCTAGGCGTTTTTTATCAGCTTGGTCACCAATCGCTCCCAAAAGTACAGTAATACTCGTCCCTATGTTAGCTCCAATAACTATTGATGTTGCTTCATGGATGTTTATTATTTTGGAGCTAAGTGCACTTAAAACAATTACAGTTGTAGCTGTACTAGATTGAATTAATGCGGTGACAATAATACCTATAAGCAGAAATATACTTAAGCCATAGGTTTTAAATGTTGATAAATCTATTGATTGGGCAATGCTTTCTATTGAAATTTTCATAAAGTCCAATCCAATAAAAAGCAAAGCAAATCCCAGTCCGAATAATCCTATATTGTGAAGGATTGGTCTGGATTTAAAAAACAAAAATAAAAACGAGCCAAATCCTAAAAAGGGTAGTGCAAGCTCGGTAATACTAAATTTAAAACCAAATATTGCTACAAACCAAGCTGTAAAAGTTGTACCTAAATTTGCACCTAAAATAACACCTATTGCACTACGTAAAGCTATAATTTTTGCACCAACAAATGCCAATAGCATCAATGAAACTAATGAACTACTTTGGAGTATTGCAGTTATAGTTGTACCAATAGCAATACCTTTCCAATCTTTGTTAGTGTATTTTTGAAGTAAATTTTTAAATGATTTTCCAGCTAAATTTTTTAAAGAAAGTTCCAATTGAAACATTCCCCACAAAAAAACTCCGATACCAGCGAAAAACTGCCAAAAATCAAAGTCTGGATGCATAGGTATCTTAAAAATTGCGATTTTTTAAAAGGAATCTTATAAAGAAAGATTTTTAAATGTACAGAAAAACTAGCCCCGAGGTGGAGCTGCGTTTTTATGTGAGTTAAAATAACTTATCTACCTCCGTAAGCAGGGCAAGTTTCGTGCGTTGGTTTACATGATGATAAAGCTGATGAACTTGCAGCTAAAACCAAAACAATAACAATAATTTTTGCTAATTTCTTAATCATGATATAAGTATAAAAGTAAGAATTTCAAATATAGTTAATGAAGTTTGTTTATCAAAAAAATGTTTTTTGTAGTTATCAACAATTTACTTTTAATTGTTATTAAAGCAAATCCTTTTGTTAATTTAAATGTTTATAAATGAAATAAATGATTGCGTATTTTTTAAGGATTTAGTTTAACGAATAACTGTTTAGTTTTTGCGTAAAAATTACACCTTTTTTAATTTTATCTATTAATGAAGTGTTAGAGTTTATGTTCTCTTTATACTCAACATTAATAAAGTGGTAAAAGATTAATCCAATATTTTTTGCGAATTTTTGTTCATAATATTCATTAGAAACTAAATTAATTGGTATTTCTCTTTGTATAACGGTTAATGTAGAATCATAATTTTCAAAAGGTAGATTTGTGTTAATGTATCTAAATTTCCATTCAGGTAATATGTTAAACACATTTCCGTTCCAAACAAAATTATTTTCTATAGGAGAAACTATGTTTACATACCTTAAATTATTTTCTACTCTTTGTATGCTTTGGTTTTTCGCTAAATTCACCCACCAAATTTGAGGAATTCCCCATTCTTGAAAACTGTTATTGTTAAGTATATTTCTTTTTCTCCTCTCGATTTTGTATGCTAAATTACCAGTGTTGTCTCTAAAAGTATCAGAGTACATTTCTTGAATTTGAAATTTAAAAGTATCAATAGAGTTATTGAAATCATCAAAAACTACTGAGTCTACATCGTAAATATAAGTATTTCCTATTTGAAGAGGGTAGTAACTTATAGGTTGTATTCTGGTAATTTCTTTAGTGTTTTTTGAACATGAAACCAATAAAAAAACTAAAAATAGTAATATGAATTTTAAAAAATGATTCATTTTATTTTTTATCAAAATTTTCTTCTTTAATTATTCTACCATTAATATCATAACTTTTCCAAATTCCAACTTTATGGTCGTTGTTAAATTGACCTTCTTCTTTTGGTTTTCCATTATCGTAATACATCTTATATTTCCCAGTTTTTTGATTATTTCTCCAAGACAATTCTTCCATTACTTTACCATTTGGATAATAGTTTGTCCAATGCCCATTTCTGTAACCTCTATAAAAAGTTTTAATCGAAGTTAACTGTCCTTTATCGTTATAATATCTCCAAGTGCTATCTTTCTGACCTTTAAAATAATAACCTTCACGTATGATTTGTCCATCGGGATTGTATTCATATAAAAAACTTTCGCCAGTTTGTTTAAAAGCTTCTTTAGTGCGAACATTTTGAATAGAATCGTTCCAATAGGTAATTAATGTATCAGAAGTATAAATCATTTCGCCATTTTCGTAAATTTCTTCTTTAATTAATTTTAATTTTTCGTTGTATTGTTTCCATTTACCAATTTTGTGCCCCTTGTTATATGCGCCTAATAAATGATAAACCCCATTGTTGTGATACATTTTAAAACCTCCTTCGGGTAAACCTTTAACATAAGTAAATTCTGCTTTTAATTTACCGTCTATATAAAATTCTTTCGATTCTCCATCTAATGATCCATCAACATAGTTTTTATCTTCTTTAATTTGTCCGTTTTTAAAGTAACTTTTAAAGCTTCCATGGTAAATGTCTTGCTTATAATCAATAGATTCATGTAATTCACCGCTCTCACTGTAATAAGTCCAGTTACCTTCTTTTTTTTGGTTTAAATAGTTGCCTTTAGATAAAATTTTTCCGTTGGCGTGATAATGGTGGGCAGCAACTAAATCTGTATTTTTTTCATAATTTAAGGTGGAAGATAGTTTTCCTTTGTTATCGTATCTTTTAATCAAACCAACTGGTTTGCCATTGGTAAATTGTCCTTCGTATTTTGTTTTTCCATTAGGGTATTTTTCAATTATATATCCATTTTTTTGTCCTAAACAGATAGTTGTTGAGTGTAAAATAAGTATAAATAAAAAGAATAAATTGCGCATAAAAAATAATTTAAAACATGAAATTAGTGTAAATATAGTTAATAATGAATTTGAATTGTAATAAATTATTAACGGTTTAAATCTAACAAGTAACATGCCTAAGATAATTTTAATTAAAATTTATATGATAATTAATTGGCTATATGTATATTTGGGCGCCAATTAATAAATTCAAAGTATGAATGAGATTTCTATAAAAATTGATGATTTTTTTACTAAAGGTGTAAGTTTTGCCGATATTCAAATAATAAAAAGTGCATATAAAAATTATACTAATCTATTAGAAAAGTTATCTGAAGAAGAATTAGATGAGCAAAGAGAATTAATTGTAGAGTTAAAAGATAAGTTTCAATCTTTGTTTTTGTCAATTGAGGAATTAGAAAAAATACAGAATGATGCTAAGTTAGATCGTGAACGAGTTCAACAAGAATTAAAAAACGCTAAAAAAAATGTTGTGGATAAGGTGGTGGATTTAATTCAAAATGAAAAAGATATTTCTAAGGCTTTTATAACATTTAATACTTTAAAAGAGGAGTGGAGTAAGATTGAAGGTGAAGATAGAGATTTAGATAAAAAATATGCAAAGTTGGTGGAGGATTTCTATTATCACATTAATATGTATAGAGCTATTCAAGATCATGACTTTAAAAAAAATCAACAGCTTAAACAGGAGTTGATTATTCGATTGAAGGCGTTGTTGAATGTAAAATCTGTATCGAATATTTTGCCTCAATTGAAACAAATCCAAAAAGAATGGCAAGCAATTGGTCCGGTTGGAAAAGAAATGAAAGAGTTAATATGGAATGAATATATACAATTAACCGAGGCAGTTTTTGCTTTACATATAAAAATAAAAGAAGAAGAAAATACAAGGTTGGAAAGCTTAATTGCTGCAAAAAAACAGTTGATTGACAAAGCACAAGAGGTTTTAGCTATAAAAGAAAGGAATGTAAATGATTGGAAAAATCATACAAATGATATGATAGCTTTACAAAACCAATGGAAAACATTAAGTGAGTTGCCAGCTAAAATTAATCATTCCTTATTTTACAATTTCAGAAAAATAATGGATGAATTTTTTAAGCAAAAAGATGAGTATTTTGCTACTTTAAAAAATCAAACTGATTCAGTTGTTAAACTTAAGCAAGATTTGATAAGTCAAGTAAAAGAAATTTTAGCCCAAGAGGAGGAAGTTGATAAAGCAAAAAAAATTATTGAAGTTCAAAAACAATGGAAGGTTTCTGGAAGTTTGCCTCCGAAGTTAGATAAAAAAATGTGGGATGAGTTTAAACAATTGTGTGATAGTTTTTTTAAAGCCAAAGAAGAGGAGAAAAAGGTTTTGAAAGAGCAGCAGTTTAAAGAATCTAACGTTAAATATGCTATAATTCAAAAAATAAACAAGGATTTATCTGTTGATGATTTGAGAAATCTATTTGTTAAATACATTGAAACTTTAAATCAGAGCTCAAATTTTACACTAAAAAATGATATGGTTTTGGATGAGTTTATTTTTGAGTGGGTTATAGAACAAAAGAATAGAGCAGAGGCAGAGGAAATTGTTTTGTCGTGGTATAAACAATTCCTTACAAAAGAATTATTACAAAGTCCAGAGGTAAAGACGGTTATTAAACATTGGTTAAGTAAAACTTATGAGAGTTTAGCTTTGATTGAAAACAATTTATCTTTTTTTGGAAAATCTAATAGTCCGATGTTAAATGCATTGAAGTTAAATATCGAGTTTTTAACCCAAAAAACAAACACATTAAAATATGTGTTAAAAGGATAAATTGTTGCAAATTAATAATTAAGTGAAATATTATTTAAAAAATTATTCAATAATATTTGCTTAGATAAATTTTAAGTTCTATTTTTGCACCCCATTTTTTGCCTAAATGGCGTCACGTAAAAAAAATAATTAAAGTGGATACATTAAGTTACAAAACGATTTCAGCTAATGCAGCAACTGCTCAAAAAGAGTGGTTGTTAATTGACGCAGAGGGTCAAACATTAGGAAGATTAGCTTCAGAAGTAGCAAAGTTAATCAGAGGAAAAAACAAAACAAACTTTACGCCTCATGTAGATTGTGGTGATAATGTTGTGGTAATCAATGCTTCTAAAATCCAGTTGACTGGTAATAAATTAGAAGATAAATTGTACATTCGTCACACAACTTATCCTGGTGGTCAAAGAGAAACTAAAGCAAAGGATTTGTTAAGAAAAGATGCACGTAAAGTGATCGAGAAAGCTGTAAAAGGCATGTTACCTAAAAACAAATTAGGTAATGCATTGTTTAACAATTTGTACGTTTATGAAGGTGCAAATCATTTACAAGAGGCTCAGCAACCTAAAAAAATAAACTTAAACGAAATTAAATAGTAAGCATGGAAGTTGTTAACGCAATTGGAAGAAGAAAAACATCTGTAGCTCGTATTTATCTTAAAGAAGGTAGCGGAGTTATCAAAGTGAATAACAAAGATGTAAAAGAGTATTTCACATTACCTCAATTACAATTAAAATTGGCTCAGCCTTTTAAATTGTCTGAAACAGAAGGGAAATTCGACGTAACTGTTAATGTTGACGGTGGAGGATTTAACGGACAAGTGGATGCAATTACTTTGGCTATATCCAGAGCATTGTTAAAGGTAAATCCGGAATACAGATCTGCTCTTAAAGAGTACGGTTTATTAACCCGTGATCCAAGAATGGTGGAACGTAAAAAACCGGGTCAGAAGAAGGCTCGTAAAAGATTCCAGTTCAGTAAACGTTAATTTTTTAATCTACAAGATATATTTTCATGGCTCAAGCAAATTACAAAGAATTATTAGCTGCTGGTTGTCATTTTGGTCATTTAACCAGAAAGTGGAACCCAGCTATCGCTCCGTATGTGTTTATGGAGAAGAATGGTATTCATATCATCGACTTAAATAAAACAGCTGCAAAATTAGATGATGCAAGTGCTGCATTAAAACAAATTGCAAAATCTGGTAAAAAGATTTTATTTGTTGCTACTAAAAAACAAGCTAAAGCTGTTGTAGAAGAATTAGTTGGTCCATTAGATATGCCTTACGTGACTGAAAGATGGTCTGGTGGTATGTTAACTAACTTCTCTACAATTCGTAAAGCTGTTCGTAAATTAGGTAGCTTACAAAAAATGGAGAAAGATGGAACTTTTGAGAATATTTCTAAAAGAGAAAGATTATTTAAAACTCGTCAAAAAGAAAAATTACAAAAAAATATTGGTTCAATTTCTGATTTAAATAGATTGCCAGCTGCGTTATTTATCATCGATATTCATAAAGAACACATCGCTGTTAAAGAAGCTCACAAATTAAATATTCCTACTTTTGGTATTGTAGATACTAACTCTGATCCAAACTTAGTGGATTTCGCAATTCCTGCAAATGATGATAGTTCAAAATCTGTTAGAGCTATTTTATCTGTAGTTTGTGCTAATATCCAAGAAGGTTTAGACGAAAGAAAAGTAAGTAAAGAAGCTGCTAAAGCTGCTAAAAAAGATAGCCCAGAAACAGAAGAGGCTTCTGCTAACTAGTAATTTAAAATATTAAAAAATATGTCAACAGTTGAAATCAGCGCAGCAGATGTTTTTAAATTAAGAAAACAAACTGGTGCAGGTATGATGGATTGCAAAAAAGCTTTAGCTGAGGCTAATGGTGATTTTGAACAAGCTATCGATATCTTAAGAAAACAAGGACAAAAATTAGCTAATAAAAGAGCTGATAGAGAAGCTTCTGAAGGTTATGCTTTTGGTCATACCTCTAACGGTAAAGCTTATATTACTGTTTTAAATTGTGAAACAGACTTTGTTGCTAAAAACGAATCATTTGGTCAGTTGGCTCAACAATTTGCTAAAATTGCAGAATCTAATCAAGTTACAACTTTAGAGGCTTTATTGTCTTCTAAGTTCGACGATAAAATTACGGTAAGTGATAAAATTATCGAGCAAACTGGTGTAATTGGTGAAAAATTAGAAATTTCTCATTTTTCTGTAATCGAAGGTGCTTCTGTTTATGCATATAATCACCCAGGTAACCAAGTTGTAGCAACTATTGCTTTCAATAAAGTTGTAAGTGAGGAAATCGCTAAGAATGTATCTATGCAAATTGCAGCAATGGCTCCAGTTTCTATAAGCAAAGATGATTGTTCTGCTGAAATTATCGAGAAAGAATTAGAAATTGCTAGAGATATTACTCGCCAAGAAGGTAAACCTGAAGAAATGGTGGAGAAAATTGCTCAAGGTAAATTAAACAAATTCTTTAAAGAAAGTACATTGTTAAGTCAGGATTTCATTAAAGATTCTAAGAAAACTGTTCAACAGTATTTACAAGAACAAGATAAGGAATTAACTGTGGTAGCGTTCAAACGCTTCTCGATGTCATAATCCAAATCAATATTTTAAAAAGAGAGAATTTTAATTCTCTCTTTTTTTTGTGTTAAATTTTAGGAAGTTATAAAAAATTGATGCCAAATTACAATATAATTAGTTTTGGTGAATCATTTTAAGAATAAAAATTACAAAAACTATGAAGTATAAAAGAATTTTACTGAAACTAAGTGGGGAATCTTTAATGGGTGATGGCGATTATGGTATTGATGCAAAAATGTTGACTTTATATGCTACTGAAATAAAAAAATTGGTAGATAAAAATGTTGAAGTTGCTTTGGTAATTGGTGGAGGTAATATTTACAGAGGAATGAAAGCCGAAGACATGGGGATAGATAGGGTACAAGGGGATTATATGGGTATGTTGGCAACTGTAATTAATGGTATGGCTTTACAAGCTGCAATTGAATCTGTAGGCTTGAAAACGCGTTTAATGACAGGGATTAAAATGGAAGAAGTTGCAGAGCCATATATTAAAAGAAGAGCAACTCGCCATTTGGAAAAAGGCAGAGTAGTAATTTTTGGTGCAGGTACAGGAAATCCATATTTTACTACAGATACAGCAGCAGCATTAAGAGCTATAGAAATTGAGGCTGATGTTATTTTAAAAGGTACACGTGTAGATGGTATTTATACTAGCGATCCAGAAAAAGATAAAAATGCTGTGAAATACGATAAAATTACTTTTGAAGAAGTATATGAAAAGGGGTTAAATATTATGGACTTAACAGCTTTTACATTGTGTAAAGAAAATAAATTACCTATAATTGTATTCGATATGAATACAGCTGGTAATTTAGAAAAAGTTGTTTTTGGAGAAGGAGTAGGTACAACTGTAGAATTTTAATGGATTAACTATAAATAATTTTATTTTTTATGGAAGAAGAAATTAGTTTTGAAATGGAATCTGCTAAAGAAGCAATGGAAAAAGCTTTAGTAAGATTAGATAACGAATTAACAAAAGTAAGAGCTGGTAGAGCAAATGCCAGTATGTTGAGCCAGGTTTACGTTGATTATTATGGTGCGAAAACTCCATTGTCGCAAATCGGGAATATTTCAGCTCCAGATGCAAAAACATTAGTGGTACAACCATGGGAAAAAGGAATGCTAGACCCTATTTGTAAAGCGATTATAGATTCTAATTTAGGTTTAAATCCGCAAAATAATGGAGATACTGTTTTTATGAATATCCCAGCTTTAACAGAGGAAAGAAGAAGAAATTTAGTGAAACAAACTAAAAGTTCTGGTGAGGATGCGAAGGTTTCTATTCGTAATGCTCGAAAAGACGCTAATTTAGCTATTAAAAAATTACAAAAGGATGGCTTAGATGAGGATACTGCTGAAAAGTTAGAGGAAGAAATTCAAAATTTAACCAATACTTATGTGGCTAAAGTTGATAAAGTTTTAGAAGAAAAAGAAAAAGATATCATGACGGTATAATTTATATAATTTAAAACTATTGTAAAGGGTGATTTTCACCCTTTTTTTATTTCATATTTTTAGAGTATTTTAGCGAAAACTTAATCATGTTATCTATCCGTTTATATATTGTTTTTTTCTTTATTTCGATTCATCTTTTTGCTCAAGTTAAAATCAATCGGATTTTTGAATACGAAGAAAATCCTTATTATTGGAAAAATAAGTTGCCAAAATCTGATTATTGGCAACAAGATATTCATTACTTTCTAAAAGCAAATCTAGATCATCAAAAATTAATTATTAAGGGAGAAATGGAATTAGTTTACATTAATAATTCTCCAGATACCTTAACTTATTTAGTTTTTCATTTGTATCAAAATGCTTTTCAGCAAGGTAGTTATTATGATAAATTGCAAAAACAAGCAGGAATAAAACCTGTTTATGGTTATCATGAAAAAGATGGTTTAGGAACTGTTGTAGATAGTGTAACATGCAGTAAAGGAATTAGTTATACAAAATTGGATAACACCATATTGTATGTTTACCTAAATAAACCTATTGTGCCTAACGAAAAAGTTATTGTTAGGGCAGATTTTACAACCTATTTTGGTTTGGGTAACACCCGAAGAAGAATGAAAGCCTTTAGAGGCGAAAATGGTTTATGGCATTTTAATGGTGCACATTGGTATCCAAGAATTGCAGTTTATGATGAAAAATTTGGGTGGAACACCAACCAACATTTGGATAAAGAGTTCTATGGTAATTTTGGAACTTTTGATGTAGAATTAAATTTACCCAATCATCATATTGCAGAAGCTACAGGTGTTTTAATTAATGAGGATGAAGTTTTACCAAAGGATTTAAAAGAAAAACTCAGCTTAGAAAATTTTAAAGATAGGGGACATAAAACTGTTGCAGATACTTTAACAAAAACGATAGTTTATAATCCTAAAGAACGAAAAATTTGGAAATTTTCGGCTACAAATGTGCATGATTTTGCTTTTATAAGCGGACCAACATATCGTTTTGCAGAAGTAAATTGTGATGGAGTTTTAATTAAATCGATGGTACAGGAAAAAAATGCTAAAGGTTGGTTAACAGCAAACGATTTTATGTGTAAAGTTTTACAAGTGTATAATAAAGATTTTGGCTTGTACATATATCCAAAATTGGTTATTGCAGATGCAGAAGATGGAATGGAATATCCAATGTTAACATTAAATTCGGGTGTAAATCCTGGTTATAGAGGTTTGTTGGCACATGAAGCCGGGCATAATTGGTTTCAAGGAATGTTAGGAACTAACGAAACCTATCGAGCTTTTATGGATGAAGGGTTTACTCAATTTTTAACAGCATGGTCATTAAATAAAATTGATGGAAAATATATTCTAGAAAATCCATCACCTAATAATTATGTGGAAAAATATAAAACACCTACTTTGGTGAATGATTTGCGCATGTTTTATGGATATATCTCTAGTGTTTTAAATTACAACGATGCACAATTAAATACACACTCATCTGCATTTGGTAATGGAATTAGGCATGGAGGAGGTTATGGTCATGTATATTACAAAGCAGCTTGTATGTTAACTAATTTACAACTGGTTTTAGGAGATGATCTGTTTTTAGCTGCAATGCAAAATTATGTTCAACAATGGCGTGTTGCGCACCCTTACCCAGAAGATTTTAGAAAATCTATTATTTCCTTTACAAAAGTGGATTTAAATTGGTTTTTTGATCAATGGTTAGAAACAACAAATACAATTGATTATGCAGTTCAATCTGTAAATCCAATCCCAAACAAAAAAAATCATTATTCGATTAATTTGATTCGAAAAGGTAAAATGCAAATGCCTTTAGATGTTTACGTTGTTCACAACAACGATTCTGTAAGTTTATTACATATTCCAAATACCAATTTCATTAAAAATACCGAAGCTCAAATTTTACCAAAATGGTACACTGTAGGAGAGTTAAGTCCGAAATATACTTTTGAGTATCAAACTCCTTTAGGAATTAAAAATGTGATTATAGATACAACGTTGCAGTTAGCGGATGTAAATTATTTAAATAATTCATGGAGATTACCTGTAGAATATAAGTTAAATTCAATGTTAAATCATTTTCCTGTTAGGGATAAATATATTGTATGGATGCGTCCAGATATTTTTTATAATTCCTTTGATGGAATGCAATTTGGTGTAAATTTTAAAGCAGATTATTTGAGATTATTGCATAAAATAGAGGGGAACGTTTGGATGAATTCAGGTTTGTTTCAACAAAAAAATTATAGTTCAAGTTGGCTAAATGGATATCAAGCCTTTGCTTTTAAATTTTCATATGCAACACAAACACCATGGTTAGGTAAAGGGTACTCAATATCCGCTAATCAAAATTTTTTAAATGGAGTGTATCATAATTTTTCGGCAATTCATAAAAAGCTTAACAAATGGGAATTTTCTTTGGGTTTAAAAATGATTTACATACCTAGGGAATCGTATTTAAACTATCAATTAATACCTGATTTTTGGAATACTAAAAAGTGGAACAATACATTGTTGTTACAAGCAAGCTATCCATATAATTTTGCAGGCATTAAGGGTGGTTTAACTTACACACTTCGTTCATCTATTTTATCCGATTATGATTTTAGTTATATAGAACTAAATAGTGTAAATTCTTTTAAATGGGAAAAATCTGTATGGAAATTAAGGTTGTTTTCCAGAATTGGAAAAGGTAGTAATTGGGCGCCAGAAAGTATGTTACTAACTTGGGGAGCAAATGCGGAGGAAATGTTGGATAATAAATGGACAAGAGCGCAGGGAGCTGTGCAAAAGCAGTGGATTAATCCTAGTTTATATCCAGGTTTTATTCATTTAGGTGGGGGATTAAACGCTAGGGCATTTGTTGCTTATGTAAATCCAGTTGAAAAATCTGATGGAAATATCCATAACTTATATGCATTACATTCTGGTTCAGCCATTAATATAGAGGCAGATTTCACGCAGTATTTAGGCATTAATCCTACGGTAACACAAAAATATATCTATTGGAATACCTATGCATTTGGTGATTTTGCTTTTTACAACAAGGATAATTTATATGTTCCAAATTCTATGTTAGCAGATGCGGGTTTGGGTTTAAGTTGTACCGTAAAAAAATGGGGACCACTACAAACTGTTCGTCCAACTACCATTCGTGCCGATTTTCCAATTTGGGTGAATAAAGTACCAATATTTCAAGAGAATCATATTGGATTTAGATTTTTATTGGGTATAGAAAAAGCCTTTTAAACCTCAGATACGATTAAAATTGTGTGCGCTCAGAACGACTGAAAATAGTAATTATTTAAAATAAATATTTCCAGGGATAATGTCTGCTAAAAAAGTATGAATTAAAATTCCTTCTCGGTTATATCTAAAAATTTTTCCTCTTTGGGTATAATCTAAAGCATCCGAAACATAAATTTCATTGTTAAATGGGTTAATTCCTAAGCTATAAAAATTACTAGAATTTTGAGAGATAATAGGAGCTGTAGGAAGTGTTGATGCATTAATGTTCATTTTGCAAACGCCATTTGCTAAAAAATACAATTCATCATGATTACCATTGATTTTTAATCTTTTAGGACGAATGTTTTCTGCAAATTCAAAAGTTTTTTCAATACCAAAATCAATTAAATCAATTTTATGCAATTTAGCTTTTGTAATAGGATTGGTAGAACTTCCAGAGCATAAAGTCCATAACTTTCCATCTTTATCTTCTTGTATAGATGCACAACCTTTACCAACTAATAAACTATCTTCTATTTTATCGGTTAAAGTATTTACAATATATAAATATTCGGATTCGATATTGGTGATATACGCTTTGCCATTTGCTAAATGCATTTCTTCAGTCCATCCAATACACGGAATATGATTAATAATTTGTTTAGATGTTAAATTTACAACAGCAATTTTGTTTGCATACAAATCGGATATATAAGCTTTGGATCGGTTTACCCCTAAAAAGTATCTAGGAGAAGTTAATCCTGTGATTTCTCCTTCTGATTTAAAACTGTGTGGATTTAATATTTCAACTTTTCCAGAATTGTTTACTACAACATATAATAAATGATTAAAAAAGCTAAGAGATTGACAAACATCTCCTAATTGGCTTTGGTTACTAATTTGGTAAATATCTTTTGTTACATTTGAATCTTTTGGGTTGTAGTAAGTAATCGAAGCATTTCCAAACATAAAATTTCCTTCGTTGGTAATAATAACTCCCTCGCCACTAGTATTTACAAATGATTGATTTGTGTTTTTTGGATCATCTGAAACACACGACGTTAAAACGATTAAAAAAACTACTAAAATTACTTTTTGAATGATATGCATTATATTACTTTTTTTTACTGTATTTAAACAACATATCTTTTTCTTCTTTACTTAAACTTTCGTATCCGCTAGAGCTTATTTTATCTAAAATAGCATCAATTTTTTCCTGAGTAACTGTTCTATAATAATTGTAATCTTCGTCGCTTAAGTTTCGGGCATGATTTCGATATTCAACAGTAAGGTTACTTTTTTTATCAAATATACCCACAAAAAAATCTAAAAATTTATTGATATATTTAGTAATGTCTTTTCCTTGTTTGTAAGCACTTGCGAACCAATATCCAGTAAAAGCACCACCTAAATGTGCAATATGTCCGCCTGTGTTGCCATTAAAAAATGTTAGTAAATCAATTAAAATTAAGGCTAATCCTAACCATTTTAAGGCAACTTTAAACATACCAAATAAAAACACTTCTTGGTTTGGGCGATAAGTACAAACAGCAATAGAAATTGCCATTACTGCAGCAGATGCACCAACAGCACTCATATTATCTTTGAAAATTGGTGATATATTTACAATCAATAATAAAAAACCAGCGCCAATTAATCCACCTAAAAAATATAATGCTAGCAATTGTTTGGCATTAAAGTACATTAAAAAAAGCTTGCCTAAAAAATATAGCATTAGTAAATTCCCTAATATGTGAAAAATTCCTTCGTGAACGAACATGTGGGTAATTATAGTCCAAGGAGTTATGATTAAAGTAGGTATTGATGTATTTAACGCTAGCCAACTATTAAAATTAAAATTTGCGCCTAATAAGGTTAAAATAATATTACTTAAAACCAAAAACAAAAAAACACCAATATTAACATAAATTAATCGTGTTAATATATCGCCAACCCTAAATCTTTGTTTAATTTCCTGAATTATACTTTGCATAAATTATTAATATTAAAACGGTAAAGTACTAAATTATAAAAAGTACTTTGAAATACTTACTTAAATAAACCAAAAATACAACTAATTTACTTCAATTAATTTATTGTATTGCGTGTAATACAAATAACATCGTATAGGATTGTTACGAATATCTTTTAGAATGTTTTTATAAGTTAAAATTTGTTTTTTATCCTTGTCGTTTTCTTCTCCAGTTTTAAAGTCAAGTATAAAAGTTTGTTTGTTGCTAAAAATAATTCTGTCTGGTCTAAACTTTTTTTGTTTATAATCCGGCGCAATTATTTCTCTTTCAATCCAATGTGTAGGATTTTTCCAAATATCAATTAAATCATTGTTATTACTTGCTTTTTCAAAAATGGAAAACAATTCTAGTTCTGTTTTATTATCTAGTAATCCATTGTTTTTAAAATCGTTGATAATTTCTTTAAAATTAAATTCGGAGTTTAATTGGGCAAATATTTCGTGAATTAAATTTCCATATTTCCTTGGGTCTTGTAAATCAAAACTTTCGTTGCTGTTAATTGGTACATTCCAAATGGTTGGGGCAGTGTAACTTATTTTTACTTTTGTACGCCAATCTGTGTTTAATAAATCGTTAGTTGTTGGATTATATTTTTGTTCGATAATTTTTTTTGACAATAAAGTCTTTTTGGTTCCAAACTGAATGGTATTGGATTCAATTTGAACAATATCCATTTGTTCTAATCCGGTTGAATTTTGAATAAAACTGAATAAGATACGATTTTCGGAATCTTTTCCGGGTTCTTCCCCAAAAATGTATAATTCTTTAGCAGCTCTGGTTATTGCTACATACAATAGATTTAAATTGTCGAGTTCGATTTTTAAAATTTCTTCTCTAATTTCAGGAATATAATCATCCTCAATTAAGCTTTTATTTATATTAATTAAAGCGCAAGGAATGCCACAATCGTAATTTTGTGTATTCACCCAAACAGTATTTTTTTTGTAATCTAATTTTGTAATTTCATCTACAAATGGAATAATTACAATATCAAACTCTAAACCTTTAGATTTGTGTGTTGTTAAAATATTAATCGCATTAAACGAATCAGGAATAGCAATAAATATTTTTTCCTTTTTTTCTTCCCACCAATCTATTATATCCACTGCAGTTTCTTTATTTTTTTTAATCATTACGTTTAAAAAAAACTGTATAAACGGATCGTTGGTATTGATTTTAAATACAGAAATAATTTCTTCTAACAATTCATAACTACTGTAAGCATTAAAAATAGGCAATTGAATGCTAAAAGTTTCGGTGATAAAATTTTTAAAATAATCGAACGAATTTTTGTTTCTAAGTATTTCTTTATGCGAGGTAAAATTAAATTGGTTGTGTTTTTCTAATAAGTAATCCGTTGCTGCAACAATTGCATTTTTGTTGTTTTTATCAAATAATAATTGATAAATATTCATTACAAAAACAACTTCGTTCGATTGATTTAAACTTAAACTTTCATCAGATTTTATTGGAATTCCAATTTCTGTTAGATAGGAAGCAACCAATTTATTTTCTTTATTTTTTCGGGTTATTATGGCAATGTCACTGTATTGATAATTGCGTAATAAAGCATCTTCAATTGTTTCTTTAATCCAATTTAAGGTTAAATCGCCATCATTTTTTTTATTCCAAAATTTCATTTCAACAAAACCTCCCTTTTTTTCGGGGTTGGATTGTTGCGTAAAATCTTCATAATACTGCTGTAATTCTTTTGGTTTATGGTTAATATAATATTGCAATAAGGTGTTGTTAAAAGATATTATATTAGGTAAAGATCGCCAATTAGTTGTTAAAGCAGCTGTATTTTTATCAAAATGTTGTTGTAAACTCTGATAGCGTAAATGAATAATTGGATTATCAGTAGGGTAGTGGTTTTGGGGTAAACTTTTAAATTGATCCACGTCTCCGCCACGCCATCTGTAAATAGCTTGTTTAATATCACCTACAATTATATTTTTTTTATTGTTAGATAAAGAATTTTCAACTAGAGGCAATAAATTTTGCCACTGCGTAGTACTTGTGTCTTGAAATTCATCTATCAAATAGTGCTCAAATCGTTCACCAATTTTTTCGTAAATAAATGGCACGGGTTGGTGGAGTACAAATTCATTGATTTTATCGTTAAATTCTGATAAAAACACAATGTTTTTTTCCGCTTTAAGTGCTAAAATTTCTTGATGTAGTTTTGTAAGTAGGGTTAATGAAAAAAACGAATTATTTATTTGTTTGTACAAATTTACAAGTGGTAAATTTTGTTGTTTATAACAGATGAAATCTCTAAAATCATTTCGGATGGGTAATAAAATTTCATCTAAATCACCAGATTTTGAAGGGTTTTTAGTCCATTTAATATTTAAGTCAATAATCTTTTCACTTGTAGAACTTATTTTACTCTCTTTGTAAAATTTCTCATCTAAAATACTTTTTGAGAAAGCTAAAAATATCCCGCCAGTACCTCTACCTTGAACCAAATTAGTAGGATCTATATTTAAATCTAAGAAGTTTTTATTTATTTTTTTCAACCATTCGTTGGATTTTTTATGGTAAGCGTTAATTTTCTCTCTTAAATATTGTCTTTTTTGAGTAAATTCTTCAAAACTATACTGGTTTAATTGATTTAAATACGTTTTCCCTTCATTTTCCTCCGATTTACCATATAAATTTAGTACAACATCTTCAAATTTCCAATTATTATCTTCCTCAATGGTATCTTTTATATAATTAAACAAATAATTTGTAAGTTCTTTATCTTCACCAGTTTTGCTAATTAATTTTTCCAATGCTTCTTTTTTTATGGCATCGATATCCATTTCGATTTCAAAATTAAAAGGGAGTTTTAGCTCTAAATTAAATGATTTTACTACCCTAACCATAAATTTATCAATGGTACTAATGTTAAAATCAGAGTAGTTGTGTAAAATATGATTTAAGGTTTTGTTTGCCCTTTTTTGAATGGTTTCTTTTGGAGATTTTGTTTTTTGTTCAATAACATTTAAGATTATTAAGTATTTCTGTTCAGTAATAGTTTCTTTACCTATATTTTGTAAATATTCCATTACACGGTGCTTCATTTCGTAAGCCGCTTTATTGGTAAAAGTAATAGCTAAAATGTTTTTGTATTTAGCATCCATATCCGTGGATAATGCTAAACTTAAATAATCGTTAGCTAGGGTGTAAGTTTTACCAGAACCTGCCGAAGCTTTATAAATTACAAAATTCATTATTTACTCCACATTCAATTTATCTATAATTAAAAATATTCGATAATCGTTGATTTTAGGATCGAAAAATTGCGCATTGGAATTATAATTAATACTAACATTTTTACCCACTAAGCTTTCCCATTTACTAGGTAAATCTATATTACTTTGTACAAAATTTAACCATAATAATTTTGTTGTTTTTCCATTAGTTTCTTCTATAGTTATTACAACAAATAAATCTTTTTCGATATTTGTTATTTTCCCCTTTAATTGTTTACTATCCTTTTTAAATTCATCTTCTTCCAATTCCTCAACAATAATTTCATCTACAGTATTGTTCATTAATTGTGAAATTTTTATCAAGCTCTCCGGACAAACACCTGCTAATTTAAAACCAATTATGGTTCCTAATTTACGTCCTTCCTCATCGCCCATTTTTTCTAAATCGATATCATGGTCTTTTTTTAATTGTTTTTTGTATGGCATGGATGCTTGTATCATACAAACTCCTAATTGAGCGCTGATTTGATCTTTCTTTCCCTTTAAACTCATATTTTCTATACATTCACAAGATTTTTGAGTGATATCATCCATGTATTTTTGGGCTAATGAAATATTTAAGTTTAACAATACAATTCCTAATGTGATTAAAATTTTGTTCATTTTTTAGATTTTAAATTATTGATTTTTGTTTGCGTTTCCATCTTTTGTGCGACCACAACCAGGTTTCAGGCTGGTAATTTATACTTTGCTCTAAATATTCTATAAATTTTTTCGTGATAAATTCATCCTCTGTTTCAGATGGTTTATCACAAATTTCATAAAAATTTACAATATAGTGATTTTTTGAGGTTTTTAATGTTTGTGCAAAAAATACTGGATAATTAAATTTTTTAGCTAATTTTTCTGGTCCCATAAAAAATGGGGTATTTTGATGTAAAAAAGTTGTCCATAAACATTGGTCGTAAGAAGGTGTTTGATCCGCAATAAAAGCATTTAAAGTACAATTGCTTTTGTTGCTAATCATTTTTCGTAAAACATCTTTACTACTGTACATTTCGTTACCAAATTTGCTTCGTAGTTTTAATAACCAATGGTTTATTTTTTCATTATTTTGCGGATAATAAACCGATTTAATAATTTGCGGGATTTTTGCAGAAAAAGCAGCACCTATCAGTTCCCAATTGCCTTGATGGCCCATTACAATTATAACACTTTGCTTTTTATTTAGGTATTCCTCTACAGCTAAATAACTATCCGTGATATTAATTTTTTCCGAAAGTTCTTCTTTTGTAATATATTGTATTTTAAGTGTTTCGAAAATAATTTCGCACAAGTTTTTATAAAATTTATTTTCGATAATTTTTCTTTCACTATCGGATTTTTCAGGAAATGCGTTTTTTAAATTTTCATGAACAACTTTTTTACGATAAGATATTATGTAGTATAAAAATATATAGCTTATATATGCCCAAACATTTATTAGCCACCAAGGTAATTTCCCAAATATTTTAAGTATTACAAACAAAATCAAAATTTTAAAAAACTAAATTAGTAATATTTGTTTGATAAAGTTGACCAATTTTAATTATATAGGTTAAAAAAATCAATAAATTATGATTCATCAGCTTTTTTTTAATCAAATTAAGGATTGTAGCTTATTTTTATTAATTTTGTGCGATATTTAAAAATACTATGGACAAATTTGCTTCAACATTAAATATCCCAGAAGGTTTAACATACGACGATGTGCTTTTGGTTCCTGCTTATTCCGAAATTTTACCAACACCTCAGGACATTACATTAAATTCTAAATTTAGTAAAAATATTACTTTAAGAACCCCTGTGATTTCTGCTGCTATGGATACAGTAACCGAGAGTGCTATGGCAATTGCAATGGCTCAAGAAGGTGGAATTGGTGTGATACATAAAAATATGAGTATTCAGCAACAAGCAGATGAGGTAAGAAAGGTAAAAAGAGCGGAAAATGGGATGATTTTAGATCCTGTAACACTAAAATTGGATTCTACGATTGGTGATGCAATGAAAATTATGAGCGAAAACAAAATTGGTGGTATTCCTGTTGTGGATGATGAGAAAAATTTAGTGGGTATTTTAACCAATCGTGATTTGCGTTTTGAGAAAAAATATTCTCGTCCAGTTTCGGAAGTTATGACATCACAAAATCTAATTGTTGCTAACGAACAAACTGATTTTGAACAAGCTGAAGAAATTTTACAAAAACATAAAATCGAAAAATTACCAGTTGTTGACGAGCACAATAAATTAGTTGGTTTAATTACTTATAAGGATATTTTAAAAATTAAATTACGTCCAAATGCTTGTAAAGATGAATTTGGACGATTAAGAGTTGCAGCAGCAGTTGGAGTTACAGATGATTGTATCGAAAGAGTAACTGCTTTGGTAAATGTTGGTGTGGATGCAGTTGTTTTGGATTCTGCACATGGTCATTCTTTAAAAATTATTCAAAAATTAAAAGAAATAAAATCTGTGTTTCCAAAATTGGATGTTGTTGCAGGTAATATTGTTACTTATGAAGCTGCTAAAGCTTTAATAGATGCAGGAGCAGATGGTGTTAAAGTAGGTATTGGTCCGGGTAGTATTTGTACAACCAGAGTAGTTGCTGGAGTTGGGGTTCCTCAATTAACTGCCATTATGGATGTGTATGAGGCTACTAAAGGTACTGGAGTAACTTTAATTGCAGATGGAGGAGTTAAACATACAGGAGATTTTGTGAAAGCTATAGCTGCTGGTGCAGATTGTATAATGATTGGTTCAATGTTCGCTGGTGTGGATGAAAGTCCGGGTGAAACCATAATTTACGAAAGTAGAAAATTTAAAACTTACCGTGGAATGGGTTCTATTGAGGCCATGCAAGCAGGTTCTAAAGACAGATATTTTCAAGGCGATACGGCAGATAGTAAAAAATTAGTTCCAGAAGGTATAGTTGGTCGTGTTCCTTACAAAGGAAGCTTATCCGAAGTAATGTATCAAATTGTTGGTGGTTTACGTTCTGGTATGGGTTATACAGGTTCTGCTAATGTAGAAGAATTGAAAAAAGCTAAATTTATCCGAATAACTTCGGCAGGTGTAAGAGAAAGTCATCCACATGATGTACAAATTACTCGTGAAGCTCCAAATTATAGTAGATAATTGTATTTTTAGTTTAATTAATAGTTAAAAAAGAAAAGTGTTATGAGATTTTGGTTAGTTAATTTATTAGTTCTGAGTTCATTTTTTGTTAAAGCACAAAATCACAATTTACCTAAAGATTTATCTCAAAAAACTTTATTAACCATTCAAAATAAAGCTATTTCAGTTGATGATTTTTGGTATGTATTTACTAAAAATTTAAATGATGAAAAAGCAGTAAATACTGATGAATTAAAGGAGTATTTTACTTTATTTCAAAATTTTAAGCTTAAAGTTGAAGCGGCAAAGGATGCGGGTTTAGATAAAACTCCAGAATTTGAAAAAGAATTTGAAGGATACAAAAATCAATTATCCGAAAATTATTTAACGGATAAAAAAGTAACACAACAGTTGTTAAAAGAAGCTTATGATCGTTCTCAGGAAGAAATTAAAGCTAGCCATATTTTAGTTAGAGTAGCAAATTTTGATATGCCTTCTGATACTTTAAAAGCTTATAAAAAAATGCAAGATATTAGGAAAAGAGCAGTTGCAGGGGAGGATTTTGATAAATTAGCTTTTGAATTATCTGAGGATCCTAGTGCAAAACAAAACAAAGGTAGTTTAGGCTATTTTACGGCTTTACAAATGGTTTATCCATTCGAAAATGCTGCATTTAATACTCCAGTTGGATCTGTTTCAAGTATTATTCGTACACGTTTTGGTTATCATATTTTAAAAGTTTATGATCGTAAACCAATTTTAGGTAGTATCCGTGTGGCGCACATTATGGTTGTTAAGCCTAATCCAGAAGATGATAAAGATTTATCAGTTTACAAACAAAAACAATCTAAAATAAACGAAATTTATACAAAGTTCATAAATAAAGAAGCGAGTTTTGAAGAGTTGGCAAGAAGTTATTCCGAACATGGAAAAAGTGCAAGGGTTGGTGGTGAGTTGCCTTGGTTTTCTGGTAATCAATACGACGAAAAATTTGTGAATATTGCATATAGCTTACAAAAAAATGATTCTGTATCAAAACCTTTTGAAACAGATTATGGTTGGCACATAGTAAAAAGATTAGATTACAAAGTACCTGCAGATTTTGAAAGTTCTTCCAGAATGTTGTTGCAAAAAATTGAAAAAAACGATCGTGCAGAATTGTCTAAAGATGCTGTTTTACAAAGAATAAAAACTGAAAATAAATTTAAGGATTTCCCAAAAAATTTCGAAGTTTTTTATTCTATCGTAGATAGTACAATATTACAAGGAAAATGGAAAGTTCCAACGAAAAATAAACTGAATAAAAATCTATTTACAGTTAATAAATCAAAGTATATACAAATTGATTTTGCAAAATATCTCGAAAAAAATCAAAATGAAAAAAAGGGTGGAAATCATTTAGAAGTATTGCAATATCATTATCAAAAATGGATGGAAGATATTTTATGGGATATCGAAAAATCTAAGTTAGATGTTAAATACCCCCAATATGCTAAGTTGTTACAAGAATACAAAGAAGGTATTATTTTATTTGATTTAACCGAACAAAAAGTTTGGAAAAAAGCAATGAATGATACTTTAGGTTTGAAAGAATTTTACGAAAAAAATAAAGAAAAATACACGTGGGAAACTAGAGTTGAGGGAGAAATTTATACTTGTACAGATGGTGCAGTTGCTTTAAAAGTTAAAAAATTATTAGAAAAAGGTAAGGATATTACTGAAATTCAAAATACTATTAACCAAAATTCTCAATTAAATGTTTTAGTTGAAAAAGGTAGATTTTCGAAAGAAGACCGTTTAGAATTAGCGAATTATGATTTTAAAGAAGGTGTATCTAATGTTTTTGTTGAGGATAGTAAATTTTATGTAGTAAAAGCTTATAAAATTTTGCCAAATATGCCTAAAGAGTTTAACGAAATTAAAGGTGTTATTACTGCTGCTTACCAGGATAAATTAATGGAAAATTGGTTGGCAGAATTAAGAAATACCTATTCGGTTAAAATTAATGATTCTGTTTATAATGAGTTGTTAAATTTTGTATCTAAACAAAAATAAATTGAATTACAAAGTTGACATATTAGCTTTTGCTGCACATCCGGATGATATTGAGTTAAGTTGCTCGGGCACTTTAATGAAGCATATTGCAGAGGGGTTAAAAGTGGCAATAGTAGATTTAACAGAGGGTGAGTTAGGAAGTAGGGGAACGGTTAAAACAAGATACGAGGAAGCCCATCGGGCAACTCAAATTATGGGGGTAAGTTTTCGCGAAAATTTACAAATGCCTGATGGTTTTTTTGATTTGAGCAAGGAGAATCTTTTAAAGGTTATTACAGCAATTAGAAAATATCAGCCAGCTATAATTTTGGCAAATGCTCCAAAGGATCGTCATCCTGATCATGGAATGGCAGCACAATTGGTGGCTAAAGCTCATTTTTTATCTGGTTTGTTAAAAATCGAAACCTTTAATGACGGTAGTCAACAATTACATCATAGAGCAAATCAGTTGTTTCATTATATACAAGATGATTATTTAGATCCAGATTTTGTAATAGATATAACACCATATTTTGATAAAAAAAAGGAAAGTATTTTAGCATACTCTACTCAGTTTTATCAAGGTGAAAATAGTTTAGAAGGTCCACAAACACCTATAAGTTCGGCAGATTTTTTTAATTTTTTAGAAGCCAGAGCCAGAGATTTTGGAAGAATTATTCAGAAAACCTACGCTGAAGGTTTTATAAGTTCGCGTAAAATTGGTGTTCAATTGTTAACAGATTTACAGTGAGATTTTCATCAGTTTTTAGTGTAGTTCAAAACGAAATTCGAACAGAGTTAAAAGGGAAAGGAGCATGGACTTCTGTAATTTTATTTGTGCTGGCTGCTAATTTAAGTGCTTATTTATCTTTTAAATCTATTCCAGAGTCTTATTTGTGGAATGGAGTTTTTTGGATAATTATTTTGTTTGGTTGTTTAAATTCTGCTTCTCAAATTTTTAAAGAAACTTCAGCTCAATTTACTTTTTTGTATCAGTTAATTAGTCCGCAGGAACTACTTTTTGGGAAAATTATTTTTAGTTCATTACTTAATCTTTTTATTATAACAGTTAGTTCATTTACATATTTATTGTTTTTTAATTCTTTTATTGCAAACGATTTCTTGTTTGGGATAATTTTAGTTTTAGGTGCATTAAGTATATCGGTTTTATTAAGTGTAAGTGCAAGTATAGCATTTAAATCGGATGGCGGAAATACTTTGTTAAATGTGATTAGTATTCCCATTTTAATTCCTTTGTTGGTTATTTTAATATCAGCTAGTAATGATACTTTAAAAAATGTTGAGTTTCATACTTTTTTAGATTGTGAGATTCATGTAAATGAAAGTAAAAATATAAAGGCTAAATTGATTAATCAATATGGAGACGATTGGGATTTAAAAGATGAAGATGGTAAAATTAGGCGTATAGATATGGCAAATTGTGGCGTTGATTTACAAGAAGGAAAACAAATTATTTTACGCGCACAATACGAATTACAATCGAATAAATATAGAACGGAAAGTTGTACAGAATATAAAATTTCACAATCCAATTCTTGGATTAAAATTACAATTTTAATAAGTATTATTGCTATACTTTTAGTTATTGGTTTTTGGGTTTTCCCTAAATATTGGAATTTAAATTAATCGTTATGGAGGATAAAAAAGATAAAAACGAAAAAATAATCGAACAATTACTAGATAAAAATTCGGCAGTTGTTCTAAAAGGTATCGAAGCGGCAAGAAATCATGGAAACATTAAGGTTTTTCCTTTTTTGTTGGATGTTGTATTAAATCACCAAGATGAAACTGTAGTTCATGAAGCTAAAAATTTGGTTTTTGATACCAAGGATATTAAAGCATTACCTATGATTATGGAGCGTTTAACTTCAACATCTGCAAATAACCGAAAAAATATTTTATTATCTGCTATATGGGAGGCAGGTTTTAATGCCGAGGAATATTTAGAGGATATTGTGCAAATGGGCATCGAGGGTGATTATTTAGCTTTGGTGGAGGTTTTGAGCATTGTAGATAATGTTGATTATGAATTATCCTATGAGTTAGTAAGCGATTTAAATTTATCCATAAATGAATGGATAGAGGATAATTTCGAGGATGAAAAGGTTCCTTTGTTACAAACTTTAGCAATGTTATTGAACGAAAAATCTGGAAATTAATTTTTGTTTTGATATTTATCAGGTTTTAGCTCAAAAACTAATTGTAATTTTGCATAAATTCAATTTATAATCATGGAAAAGTCCGAAAAACGTTACCGATTTTTTACGAAATTCACAGCAATATGTGTTTTAGTTGTTGTTTTAGCTGGTAGTTTAGTAAAAGTTACGGGATCGGGGATGGGCTGTCCGGATTGGCCTAAATGTTTGGGTCATTATATTCCTCCTTTTTCCGAGGATGAAGTGATTTGGAATGAAAACAATGCATATTTTAAAGGACAAATGGTTTTACATCAGGGTCGTTGGTTTACAGCTTTAGATAAAATTCCAGCGCATACCCAGTTTAATTCTCAACAATGGGAGTTGTTTACTAAACATAATTATACAACCTATAATCCCACACACACATTTATCGAATATATTAATCGATTAGCAACAGTTGTTTTGGGTGTTGTGGTACTTTTAATGTTGTGGTATGCTTTTAAAATTAGAGCTAAATCCTATTTTCCATTAATATTTTCGATAGTAATTTTTATTCTAATTTTATTCGAAGCTTGGTTGGGTCGTTTGGTTGTAGATTCCGATTTATCGCCAATTAAAATTTCTATTCATTTGTATGCTGCACTTTTAATTGTAGCTATTGTAGGTGCTATGTTAGCAATTACGGGTAAAGCCAGAGATTTTGGGAAATATATCGAAAATAAACAATTGTTTTTGTTGTGGATGATGTTGTTGATTTTAAGTGGACAAATGTTTTTGGGTACCAAATTGCGTGAAATGATTGATGTTTTTGCACGTCAAAATTTATTTTTACGCGAAAATTGGATTGAGCAATCTGGTTTACGTTTTATAGTTCATCGTTCATTTTCATTGATTTATCTTGCTTTAGTAGTTGTAACTTATGTAAAAACAAGATATTTACGAAATGAGTATCCATTTATACAAAACTTATTTACTATTTTGTTAAGTGTTTTAGGTTTAGAAATTTTAAGCGGAGTAATTATGGCATATTTTTCTGTTCCAGCAACCATGCAACCCACACACGTAGTTATTAGCGGCGCATTAATTTTATCTCAAACTTACCTCACTGTTAAATTCTTCTGGGAGAAAAAAATAGGGTAACTAAAGTGTCGTTAAGTTTGGAGTATATACATAATAGTGTATGTGTGATAAGTCTTTAAACTTTTGATTTAAATTATACAGATATGAAATCTAAAGTTTATATAATTAGTGGTTTAGGGGCAGATTATCGAGTTTTTAATAATTTACAATTAGATTTTGAGCATGAATTTATTAATTGGATTAAACCATTAAAAAATGAAACTATTGAGTGTTATGCAGCAAGATTATTGCCGCAAATTACAACTCAAAATCCAATTTTAATCGGATTATCATTTGGGAGGATTATAGCAGCAGAAATTGCAAAGCAAATAAAAGTTCAAAAAGTAGTGTTCCTTTCATCTGTAAAAACTAAGTACGAACTGCCTTTTTATTTTAAAATTCTAGGATTTTTAAATTTACATAAAACTGTTCCTGTAAAATGGTTAAGAGGAGTTACTTTTTTTAATAATTGGTTTTTTGGGGCTAAAAATAAGGAAACTAAAGCATTGTTAAAACTAATTATTAATGATATGGATTTAGTATTTTTAAAATGGGCAATCCACAATATATTAAAATGGAAAAATACTTTTGTACATCCTAATACAATTCGTATTCATGGTGTAAGCGACAAAATTTTACCTTACGTATTTATAATATCTGCAACTCCTATTAAAAATGGCGGACATTTAATGTTGCTAGAGCAAAGCGATGAGTTAAGTTCTATTTTAAATTACAAGCTATAAAAGTTAAAGTATCCGTAACTTCATTTATTAATTTCCCACTTTAAAATATCTGTTTAATGGAATGGTAATTATTGTTTTTTTGCTTTATTAAATAGCATAAATGTATTTAAAATGCTTTTTTACATATCATTTTTTAGTTATTTTTGCTATTTAAAAAAGCAAAATGGATAAATTATTAGAGAAATCTGTTCGAAAAGTAAGTGGCGTATCCTTGGATTTTAAGCGTTATTTATATTATTCAATTAATAAATCCAATAGATTAATAGCCATTAAAGGCGCTAGAGGAACTGGGAAAACTACTCTTTTGTTGCAGCTTGGTAAAGATTATAATTTGGATGAGGTGCTTTATGTTGCTTTAGATGATTTATTTTTTTCGGACAATACAGTTTATGGATTAGCAGAAAAATTCACCAAAAAAGGTGGTAAAATTCTTTTATTAGATGAGGTGCATAAGTACCCAAATTGGTCGCGTGAATTAAAACTAATTTATGATGATTTTACCCATTTAAAAGTAATTTTCACTTCTTCATCTATTTTGGATATTTATAAAGGAGAATCTGATTTAAGTAGAAGAGCTGTTGCTTATTATTTAGCAGAACTATCTTTTAGAGAGTATTTATTGTTGTTTGAAAAAATTGAATTGCCTGTATTGAGCTTGGAAGAAATTTTAAAAAATCATTCTTCAATTAGTTTAGGATTAGTAAATCAATTTAAACCTTTTAAATATTTTTCGGATTATTTAAAAATCGGAAATTATCCTTATTTCGAAAATAATGTGGAAGAGTATTATCAAAAACTAAAAAACACTGTTCAGCTTATTTTAGAAATAGATTTACAGGTATCGGAAAATTTAGAATATCAAACTTTAGCTAAATTAAAACGATTGTTATTTGTAATAGCATCAAATGTGCCTTTTACGCCAAATATTCAAAAAATTAGTGATTCGATAGAGTTAAATAGGAATGCATTAATACGTGCTTTGCAGTTGTTAGATAAAGCGGAATTGATACGAATGATTTATAAACAAACACGAAGCATTAGTGTTTTAAATAAGCCGGATAAAATTTGGATGCACAATACTAATTTAATGTTTGCTATTGGCGGCGAAAATGTAGAAATTGGTACAATTAGAGAATCGTTTTTTATTCAGAATTTATCCATTAACCATTTGCTTACCTTGCCTGAAAAAGGGGATTTTTTGGTGGATAACACTTATTTATTTGAAATCGGAGGAAAAAATAAAACAAAAAAACAAATTGCAAACTTGGAAAATGCTTATGTTGTAAATGATGAAATCGAATATGGGTTTAACAACAATATCCCCTTATGGCTATTTGGTTTTTT
>JACCEB010087467.1_pt1 | contig 130834 bp, 121 predicted proteins | sample 7454761 | NCBI WGS metagenome assembly JACCEB01 (sample SAMN15323454, study PRJNA562643) | freshwater metagenome | isolation source: river surface water | place: USA:Blue River Watershed | collected 2017-08-18 | reverse complement strand
TTGAGATCTTGCCCTGGCCAGAGTTCTCGAATTGCAACCAGGAGAACCGTCGAATCCAATCCTGCACTCAGGGCAAGAAGCCAGGGCGCAGGATGCGCTGCTAAGTTTTGTATGAGAGCCTGCTTAAGCCTCGTTTGCACGCTCGATCGCCTTTGGCCAAACAATCAACGCAGCTGCGGTCAAACGATGTTTAGCGCCCAATTTCCTTGAACTTAGCCCAAGCCATAATGCGCGCATGCCGCTGCTTGAGTAAGTCCTCGGTACCAATGAGGCTGTGTTGTCTTAAGGCCTCAGCGAGCGCACGCTTGAGTAGTTGACTCATAGCGGCAGGATCGCGATGCGCCCCCCCTAAGGGTTCGTTGATGACCCGATCGACCAAACCGAGGGCCTTAAGCCTTTGTGCCGTAATGCCTAATGCCTCAGCAGCATCGGCAGCCCGCTCGGCGGTTTTCCAAAGAATCGCCGCGCATCCCTCAGGTGAGATCACCGAATAAACCGCGTACTGCAACATCATGACCGTATCGGCAACAGCAATCGCTAAAGCGCCACCCGATCCGCCCTCGCCGATGACGGTTGTGATGATTGGAACTTTCAATTCAGCCATTGCGAAGAGGTTTCGGCCAATCGCTTCGGATTGACCCCGCTCTTCGGCGCCAATACCCGGAAACGCGCCAGGCGTATCAACAAAACTTAGAACGGGAAGTCCGAACTTTTCCGCGGTTCGCATTAAACGCAATGCCTTGCGATAGCCCTCGGGTCTTGGCATGCCAAAGTTGCGATAGCCGCGCTCGCGGGTGTCTCTTCCTTTTTGGTGTCCAATCACCATCACGGGTTGTCCGTTAAAGCGTGCAAGTCCACCAACAATGGCGGGGTCGTCTGCATAGCTTCGGTCACCGTGCATTTCGTGAAAATCAGTAAAAATTTCGCGAATGTAATCGAGCGTGTAGGGGCGTTGCGGGTGTCGTGCAACCATCGCCACCTGCCAAGGTGAAAGCTTGGCATAGGTATCTTTAATAAGTGTTTGCGTTTTTTTTGATAAACGATCGATCTCTTCAGCGATATCAACTGCTGAGTCATCTTGCGCATATCGCAAGGCCTCAATTTTTTGTTCTAACGCTGCGATTGGTTGCTCAAATTCTAAAAAGCTTTGCTTCATCGCCCAATACTCTTCGATCTAATTTTAATAAGAAACCGGTAAAGGATCAAGACTACGCCACAAATACCAAGTAGCCACGCTTCGCCAGGGCCGCAAAACTTCTCCAAGTTCGGCGGCTTGCGCTCGGCTTGCCTTCACACTGCGATCTTTAAAGGCCTGCTCAGGATCATCGCTCCAATGAATCCCCACAGCACGTAGCAGCCCCAAATCATCGAGAGGCCACACATCAGGCCGCAATAAATTGAAGATCAAAAACATTTCAGCTGTCCATCGCCCGATACCTCGCACCTGAATCAGCTTGGCAATAACCGCTTCATCATCGAGCGCGGTCCAACCACTAGGCTCAAGCGAACCATCGACAAAACGTAAGGACAGATCCTTAATATATTCCGACTTACGCTCAGAGAAACCGCACTTGCGAAGACTGCTCTTCCGCATCCTCGATACTTTGAGTGGTTCAACCTTGCCCCGACAAGCCTGCTCAAATCGAGCCCAAACGCTGGCTGCCGCCTTGACCGAAATTTGCTGTCCGACGATCGAGCGAGCGAGGGTTTGGTAGGGGTCTCCACGGGCTTGCAGCACAACCGGGCCGGCTTGCTCGATGAGACGGCGCATCACCGGACAGCAAGCGCTCAAGGCCTCTTGAGCTTCCTGCCAGTGCGTTGGAGCATTCATTACTGTCTGCGCCAGCGGGTACCCTGAGGGCTGTCTTCCAACACAATGCCTGCTCGCGCGAGTTCTTCCCGAATCCTATCGGCCAATTGGAAGTCTCGTGCTTTCTTCGCCGCGCTCCGTTCGAGCAGCTTCGCTTCAATGGCCTCGTCGCCGAGGCTATGGTCACGACGTAGCTTACCGAGCAAGCCACACCCGCGGACTTCCTCGGGGTCTTGGTCCAAAAGCCCAAGCGTCGCAGCAAACCCTCGCAAACACGCTTCAAGTTTTAGAGCCTGAACCTGGTCAGACTTCTCCCGTGCACGATAGATCTCTCCGGCAAGTTCAAAGAGCACGGCAATCGCAACCGGGGTATTAAAATCGTCATTCATCGCCTCAGCAAATCGAGACGCCAAATCCCTCAATATTGGGTCGGCATTGTCCCTATCGCACGCGGTCTGCGCCTGCCGTCTGAAGTCATCGGATGTTGAAAGTGCTCCATACAATCTCAATAATGCGATTCTTGCATCGTCAAGATGTACATCGGAATAATTTAATGGACTTCGGTAGTGCGCGCGCAAGATATATAACCTGAGCACTTCTGCGTCAAATTGATCAAGCACTTCGCGTATCGTGAAGAAGTTCCCCAAAGACTTCGACATTTTTTCGTTATCGACACGCACAAATCCGTTATGCATCCAATACCGTACAAAGGGATGTTTGGCGTCGAGCATCGCGGCTTCGCTCTGAGCAATCTCATTTTCGTGGTGTGGAAACTGCAAATCAGCACCGCCGCCATGAATATCGATAGGCGTTCCCAGGATCGACTCACTCATTGCTGAGCATTCGATGTGCCAGCCTGGTCGCCCGTCTCCAAAGTCAGACGGCCAAATCGCCTCTTTAGGCTCATGAGCTTTAGCCGACTTCCAAAGTACAAAATCGAGAGGATCGTGCTTGCCCTCGCCGGGCGCGACACGTTCGCCTGCCCTTAAATCGTCGAGCGAACGCCCCGAAAGACGTCCATAGGGACCAAAGCGACGCACTGAAAAATGAACATCACCTGCAAGCGCGTGCTGCGCCTCGACCTGGTAAGCAAAACCCTGATCGACAAGTCGACGGATAATTCCGAGCATTTGCGGAACATAATGCGTCGCCCGGGGCTCATGATCGGGTCGTTGTACACGCAAAGCATCTAAATCTTGATACATCGCGTCGATAAAGCGGCCAGTTAGTTCATTGATTCCGATACCCTGCTCTACCGCCCTGCGAATAATCTTGTCATCGATATCGGTAATATTACGAACGTAGGTCACCTGGTAGCCAACATGCCGCAACCAACGCTGGACCACATCGAAAACAACCATCATGCGTGCATGTCCGATATGGCAGTAGTCATAAACGGTTATGCCACATACATACATACCGACCTTGCCAGGCTGGTGTGGGGTGAAAAGCTCTTTAGTTCGACTAAGCGTGTTGTAGATGCGGAGCATGACTCGGGCTAAAATCCGGCAATGACACGCAGTATAAAGGCTTTCGCCACCGTCCTGTTCCTAGCTTACGCCAGCCACCAATCGGCTCAGTCGCAAGCGCTCGATGCCATTCCGCGGCCCCTCGTGAGCCAACCCAAGTTGGCGATGCAAGCCGTGGATGTGGCGCGAGGCCATTGGAAAGCGGGTCGGATCGCCCAAGCCTTAAAAGCCATCGAAGCCGCCTTGCTTGACGAGCCCCAAGATCTAAGCCTGCGTTTTATGCGCGGCAGCTTACTTTACGAGAGCAGTCGCTTCGAAGAGTCGATCAAGCAATTCTCCGAACTGGCAGAGCAGTTTCCTGAATTAGCAGAAATCCACAATAATCTAGCAGGCTTGTATGCACGTGAGGGTAAGCTCGATTTAGCCAGACTCAGTTTGGAGCGAGCCCTGCAGGCTCAACCAGCTTATGCACTTGCCTGGGAAAACCTTGCGAGCGTGCTGGCAAGGCAGTCGGTACAAGCGCTTCAACGAGCTGGCGATCATTCGAAGGATGCGGAACGCCGACGCATTGATTCAAAAATCAAGATCGCACGCGAATTAACCGAGCGCATTCTTAAACCCTGAGCCGTTTTGACCTAAACCTTCAATTTCTCTAACGCTATTTTTTGCGGAGCATTCCATGTCATCGTTCATCCCAAAGATTGTTAAGCGCCTTCCTTATTTATCCCTATTTTGTCTGTCACTAGGCTATGGTCTCATCGAAGACTCCGAAGCCGCAGCTGCACCCAAGGCTGAGTTCAAAACGAATCTTGGAAGCTTTGTTATTGAGCTTTATCCCGACAAGGCACCTAAGACTGTTGCCAATTTCATCCAATATGTTGATGAGGGCTTTTATGCAGGCACCACGTTTCACCGGGTGATTTCGAACTTTATGATCCAAGGTGGTGGCCATCTTGCTAACCTCGAACGCAAGCCCACGCGCGGACCTATTGAAATCGAATCGCGCAACGGTCTCAAGAATGATGCCGGATGGGTTGCAATGGCTAGAACCTCAGCACCAAATTCAGCAAGCTCCCAGTTCTTTATCAATGTCGTGAACAACGATGGCCTCAACTACCCCAACCCAGATGGACATGGCTACACTGTATTTGGCAAGATTGTCTCAGGCATGGAAGTGGTGGAGAAGATTAGAAAAACACCAACCGGCAGCGCTGGTGGCATGCGCGATGTGCCAACTACGGCAGTTGTTATTGAATCGGCAAAAATGCTTAAACCCTAGGCAGTGCTTCAAGTCGCTTAGTGCTCGAAGGCGATGACCGAAGCAGTTAAAGGATTAGAACACTTGCATTTGACCGATATGCAAGAAGTTCTTATTTTTGTATCCGACATCCATCTCTCGCCAGATGCAAGCACAAACGAGGACGCAAGTGGCTTTCTCAAAACCCTCGAGCAATCGATGCCAGTCGATTGCTCGAGGCTTTTCATCCTTGGCGATCTTTTTGAAACCTGGGTTGGCGATGATGTCTTGACCCGATCAAGGGATGCCCTGCGACTTGCCCTGACAAGTATGCGGGCACGGGGGAACAAGGGCTTAAAGTTCTACCTTATGCACGGCAATCGTGATTTCCTGATCGGGGAAAGGCTTTGTAGAGAACTCGATGCTCAGTGGATCAGCGACAGTTTTATTCTCGAATGCTTTGGGCAGCGAGCCGGCCTATGTCATGGTGATGCCATGTGTATCGATGATTTGGATTACCAACACTTTCGCCAACAAGTTCGAGCGGCCGATTGGCAAAAGGCCTTTCTCAATAAGCCGCTTGGCGAACGCGAAGCGATTGCGCAAGGACTTCGCCATCAAAGCGAGCGATCCAAGCAAGAAAAATCGATGGCGATTATGGATGTGAATACTCAGGCAGTTCATGAATTTGTAGCAAACCAAGGCATTGAGACGCTCATCCATGGCCACACACACAGGCCAGGAAGACACAACGCGTCGTTTACACGCTGGGTCTTACCAGACTGGGATCTTGCTCGAAAGAGAGGTGGCTGGCTTCGTTGGGACCGAACAGGTCTGACAAGTCAAGGACCCTTCGGGGCTTGGGCCTAAGCAGTTTCATCATCAAGGCCCAGACCTAAGCATATGCATAATTGACCCCGTGGCCCGCGCACCATCACGGTCTGGAACTGGGGTCGAGCGCTAGACGTCTGTCGGGCCAAAAGCCTTAATCGACGAGACGATTCAAGCGCGATGCATCGAGTTTTGCAATTTCTGTCTTATCGATGGTAGCTGCGTCGTCTGTATTGCGGTGCCCTTCAGCAAGTTGATCTCCAGCAGCTGCCCTTGCGTGAGCCCATGCGTCCTGGAGTGCGTCGATACGACGATCTTGTGCAGCGGCATGATCGATTAACTGATGAATGACAACCGATAAGGGATCGTCCCCTCGTGAAAGCGCATAGGCGGAAAAAACAGAGCGTTCTTGTTCACTAGCTGTCTTTGGCGGTGCATCATCAACAAGGATTCGGGCTGGAATACCGACTGCCGTGGCTCCGGGCGGCACGGCTTTGACGACGACTGAGTTGGATCCAATTCGCGCACCAGCCCCAACAACAAAAGGGCCCAGGATTTTCGCACCGGCTCCTACGACCACGCCTGCTTCAAGGGTTGGATGGCGTTTACCCTGATTTAAGGCAACCCCACCCAAGGTTACACCATGATAAATTGTACAATCATCACCGACTTCTGCTGTCTCGCCAATGACAACGCCCATACCATGGTCAATAAAAACACGACGGCCAAGTTTGGCGCCTGGATGAATCTCAATGCCAGTGAAGATCCGCCCCAGGTGTGAGATAAATCTTGCAGCAGTTGTCCATCGCCAAAGCCATAATCGCGAAGCGAGACCGTGAAAGAGCAAGGCATGGATACCGGGGTAACAGAGCAAAACCTCAAGCTTGGATCTCGCCGCTGGATCTTTTTCAAGAACGGTCTGAATCGATTCCCGCGTACGCTCAAACATTGCCAAGTTTTAACCTTTTAATGAATAGATCAATAAGGCCCGCTAACGCACGAGCACGAGCACGACTTAGCCCTTAGCTTGCGCGCCTTCTATGGTTAATCATGGCACTACATAGGCCACGCAACAAATCGACCTCCTCGGCTCTAAGCTCGCTGCGCATCAATAAACGCCTGAGCCTTGGCATTAACATTTTTGGGTGTTGAGGATCTAAAAAGCCAACAGATTTGGCGGCCACTTCGAGATGTTCGATTAAGCCTTCAAATGCTTGCGCCGAGGCAGGCTCACCGTGCGGCGGGGCTGCAAATCGCATGCTGCGATGGTCTCCAGCAGGAAAATCCGTCGGCTGTTGTGCGCTCCCAAGTAACTGCTTTCTCAGCTCCCACGCAGCAATCATAACGGCCTGCGAAAGATTGAGCGAGTGGTAGGCTGGTTGCCCCGGGATGCTCGCCAGCAAATGGCCGCGCGCAGCTTCGTCGCGCGAAAGGCCGTGACGCTCGCATCCAAAAACAAAGGCAACTTTAGCTTCGGGCTCACGCTTCAATCGCTCACTGGCCCAGGCGCAGGCACTTGTGATGTCGACGAGATCTGGACCAAAGTCTCGGACATCAGCACTAACAGCGATCACCCAGTGGCAATCCGAAATCGCAGCCTCCAGACTTTGGAACTCGGTACTCAAGTCAAGCAAAGCTAAAGCCCCACTGGCGCGTGCCTGTGCATCGGGGTGCTGCCGCCAATTGGGATCGCGTGGGTCAGCACATCGAAGCGTCGGGAAATCCAGAACGGCAAGCGAGCGAGCGCTGGCACCGATGTTGCCGGGGTGAGATGTCTGGTTCAAGACGAAGACCGATCGCTCGGCGAGCGAACGATTAAGTGCTTGATGAAGTTGAGGTTGGGCCAATAGCTTAAAATAAAGTGCTTTGTTGCAACTGGATCTCCGACATGCACCCGATGCTCAATATTGCCGTGCGCGCAGCGCGCTCAGCTGCTCGCATAATTAACCGAGGATCGGTAGACATCGATTCAATTCGAGTGGCTCGGAAGCAGCTCAACGATTTTGTAACTGAGATCGATCGCGCCTCCGAACAAGCCCTTATCGAGTCGTTATTCGAGGCTTTTCCAGATCATTGCATCTTAGCAGAGGAGTCGGGCTTTATTGCTGGTCCGAAATCGCGTGCAGGCTACGCAAGCGACAGCCTGATCAACCTCAAGTCACCTTGGCTGCGCGAACTTGATCATTTGTGGATTCTTGATCCGCTAGACGGAACGACCAACTTTATTCACGGTGTGCCCCAGTATGCCGTGTCAATCGGTTTACTTGAGCGTGGCGTACTCACACAAGCGGTTGTCTACAACCCCGCTAATGATGAGATGTTCACAGCAAGCCGCGGTGCTGGCGCATTTTTTAATAATCGACGCATCCGTGTCGCAAAACGCGTCGCAATTAAGGAATCTTTGATTGGCACTGGATTCCCCTCACGAAGCATGGCCCAACTCGATGAGTTTCTTGCCTATTTCCGACAGCTTACCCTTGACGGGGCCGGTCTTCGTCGACCAGGCGCCGCAGCGCTTGACCTAGCCTATGTCGCGGCGGGACGTTTTGATGCCTTCTTTGAAATGGGCTTATCGCCTTGGGATGTTGCTGCCGGTGCACTGCTTATTACCGAGGCAGGTGGCCTAATTGGTGACTTCGAAGGTGAAGCCGAACACCTCTTTGGCGGTCGTGTGCTCGCAGCAAACCCTGCACTTTTTGCCTTGATGATTCAGCGATTTAGCAGTATTTATAACAAGCATCAGGTCCAATAAGCGGCGTTATACAACCATGCTCGCAGCTGGCTCCTTAGAAGGCAAACGCGTTTTAGTCACTGGTGGCGGCAGCGGACTTGGTGCTGCCATGGCAACGCGATTTATCGAACTTGGCGCAAATCTTGTGATTTGTGGCCGACGTTTGGAAGTCTTGCAAGCGGCGGCTTCTCGATGGCAGCAAGACTTAGGCGCACAGGTTCATATTCATCGTTGCGATATTCGCGATGCGGTTCAAGTTGAATCCATGATGGACAGCATTTGGCAGGACCGCCCGCTCGATGTATTGGTCAACAACGCGGCAGCGACTTTTATTGCAAGGTCCGAACACTTATCGCATCGAGCGGCCGATGCAGTACTCGCGCCAACCCTTCATGGCAGTATGTATTGCAGTCTGGCAGCGGGTCGGCGCTGGATTGAGGGCAAGCAACAGGGTTTGATTCTAAGTATCCTATCGACCTCGACGATCACTGGCCGCGCCTTCACTGTCCCTTCGGCCATGGCGAAGTCAGCCGTTCTTGCGATGACCAAGAGCTTGGCCGTTGAATGGGGTCGTTATGGCGTGCGATTGCTCGCGATCGCCCCGGGCTCGTTTCCAACTCCCGGTGCATCGGCCCAATTAATGGCAGGCAAGCGTAGTCAACTTCGCGCTGAGTCGCGCATACCGCTTGGGCGCGTCGGTGAGCATGCGGAGTTAGCGGAACTAGCGAGTTTTCTGCTGTCAGATGCTGCAAAATTTATGACAGGCGAAATGGTCACAATCGATGGTGGTGCCCATTTACAGAGCTCGGGTGCCGAAGATCTTCTAACTTGGACGAAGCAAGACTGGGATGAACTTCGCAAGGCTTAGCTTAGCCCAAGAGCATCGCTAGTCTTTGTTGAGCCTTGCTGTATCGCTAGGCTTTATCTGGCGACTGAACAGCCACACGGCGGGCCATCATGCTTTGTACCTCTTGCTCGGAGAAGCCAAGCTCAAGTAAGAGTTCAAGGCTATGCTCGCCGAGTCGGGGCGCGGGTCGCTGTACACTGGCTGGCGACTGTGAAAATTTCAAGGTTGGCCGTACTTGCACGATGTCCCCTTCACTGGGATGCGAGACCTTTTGAAAAAGATTCACCGCTTTCAAATGAGGATGCTCTGGCAACTGCTCTAATGCGTAAATCGGTGTAGCTGGTATATCAAGCCGCTGACAAAAGCCTATCCAGTAATCGGTCGTATTAGTGCTAATGATTTCGCGCAACAAAGCGTATAGCGCCTGTAAGTGACGATTCCTTGAATGACGGTCCCGCACTTGAAGCCTTTCAATAGCCTCTTGGTGTCCCGTCTCTGTCAGTAATGCAACCCAGTGAGCTTCGGTATAGGGCAATAAACTGATATGCCCATCGATGGTTTTGACAGGCCGCCGCCCGCCAGACAATACACGCGCATAACCCGCTGACCCTTGCATACCGGGAAAGGTCATGGCGCCCAAGTGCTCGGCAAGCAAAAATGAAGTCATCGTTTCGTACATCGGCACTTCAACCTGCTGCCCCTTGCCGGTACGCAGCTGATGAACCAGGGCGGCAAGCACTGCGTTCGCAAGATAAACACCGATGGTTTTATCTGCTATCAGCGATGGAACGTATTCGGCGCTATCGAGATGATCACGGTTAAGGGCAACCAACCCGCAAGCCGATTGGATAATGTCGTCAAAAGCAGGATGATCGCGGTAGGGACCATCCTGACCAAAGCCTGTTGCAAGGCAATAGATAAGCTGCGGGTTGATAGCACGCGCCTGCTCGTAGCCAAATCCAAGCCGTTCAATCGCCTTAACCCTCATGTTGTGGACAAGCACTTGACTTTGAGCGATCAGACGACGCATGACTTCCCTGCCTTCGTCGCTTTTCATATCGATCGAAAGCGAGCGCTTATTGCGATTGATCGATATGAAAATCGAACTCATACCCTTGTTGCGCGATACGCCATTCGCACGCATCAAATCACCCTCAGGCGCTTCGACCTTAATGACATCAGCCCCCAGATCCCCCAACACATGGGTTGCGACAGGCCCGAGAACCACCGAGGTTAAATCGATCACACGGATGCCATGCAATGGTCCGAAATCACTCATCTTTTGCTTATCCTCCTTAAAGCTTCAGGCTAGACTCGGATCACTATAACCACAGCCATTTGGAGAGGAGACAGTGTGATGAGAAAACCGACTCAAGATCGTTCCACATTCAAGCTTTGGGGTAGCATCGCCTTGGCAACCGTTATGAAGGCTGGCGTACTTTTGTATGCAAGCACCGCCAGCGCGCAAGCCGATTTTCCAAACAAGCCCATTCGTATGCTCGTGCCGTTCACAGCCGGTAGCGGGGCCGACGGCTCTGCCCGCATCCTGGCTGAACAAATGCAACGCAGCCTCGGCCAGTCGGTCCTGGTTGAGAACCGGCCAGGTGCGAGTGGTGCCGTTGCAGCAATGGCAGTCAAGCAAGCACCTGCCGATGGACACACGATCATGGTTGCGTCTAACTCGCCCATGGCGGTTAATCCGATTGTTATGAAAAATCCTGGCTACGACGCCGTTAAGGATTTCAAGGCCGTTCATGGCATCTCTCGCTCGATGAATGTGTGGTACGCCGCCAATGACTCGGCCTTTAAAAACATCGCCGATTTGGTCGCCGCCGGAAAAGCAAAGTCACTGAATATTGGCTCTTACTCGGCAGGCTACCACTTAGGCATTGCTTGGTTATCAAATTTATCGCAAGCAAAACTCACTTACGTTCCTTACAAGGGCCAAAGTCAAGTCATCAACGACGTGATCGGACGGCAACTTGACGCTGGCATGGGCGATTTAGGGGGTGCCTTGCCGCTTATCAAGGCAGGAAAAATTAAAGCCCTGGCAGTCTCGGGCGAGACTAGACATCCCTCGCTACCCGAGGTGATGACGATCCGAGAGCTCTACCCTGAGTATGCCAACTACGCATGGACCTCGTTCTACGTCCGTAGCGATACGCCGGCGGCTGCCCACGCAAAATTAGTCGAAGCGATGAAAAAAGGCCTAGTTTCGAAAGAAGCAGCCAATTACTTTACGGCCAATGGATCTGAACCGATGATTGATTTCGGCCCCGAGCGCATGACCAAGTACCAGCTTGACGAAATTGAACGCTTTCGGAAAATTGCCGATGCCGCCGGGATTAAGGCTGAATAATGATGAACTTGGAAGCGTTATCAATACCTGAGGACTTATTGCTTAGTGCTCAAGGTCATGTTGCACTTATCACTCTCAATAGGCCACCGCATAATTTCTTTGACCTTACCTGGATTCGCGAGCTTGCGTCAATATTTGAAGGACTTGATCGTGAGTCAGACTGCCGGGCGATTGTCTTGGGTGCAGCGGGTAGCTCCTTTTGTGCTGGTGCTGATTTCTCTAAGCCGCGCACACAAACGCCTGCTGGCGCCCCGGCAAGCAATCCCCTTTATGACGAAGCGGTGCGCTTATTCCGCTGCAAAAAGCCGGTGATTGCAGCAGTTCAAGGACCTGCGGTTGGCGGAGGTCTCGGTCTTGCGATGATGGCGGATTTTAGGGTCGCCTGCCCGGAAGCACGGTTCAGCGCGAATTTCAATCGACTCGGCTTTCACCCTGGTTTTGGTCTCAGCGTTACGCTACCTAGAACTATCGGAATTCAAAAAGCCTCTCAAATGTTTTATAGCGGTCGCCGTGTCCAAGGCGAGGAGGCATTTGCTATGGGTTTAGCGGACAGGTTAGTTGCCAAAGAAAAGCTCTTAGACGCAGCCCTTGAGATGGCTCACGAGATCGCAGCGTCTGCGCCCATCGCTGTCCAATCGACGCGCGCGACGCTTAGGGCAGGCCTCGCGGACGCAGTGCGCGAAGCAACCAACCATGAAGGTATGGAGCAATCGCGACACTATTTAACTGAAGACTTTAAAGAAGGCGTAAAGGCAATGGCTGAGCGTCGCAGTCCGGTCTTTCAAGGGCGCTAACTCATGATGAAGCTTGTATCGGGCGCCTATCGACCACCCAAAGCGGAGGGCATTTTTTTCGGACAAGCCTTCGACCGGGTAATCGATCAAGTGCTTGCCGAGCATCCGGGCCAGCGCTCTTTTGTACTCGTTAGCAAATCAATTCGTACACAGACAAACGACCTTCAGCGGCTCGAAGAAAAGCTTGGCTCCCGGCTTGTGGGCGTTTTTGATGGTGTCACCGCACACACACCGAGAGAGTCTGTTTTCGCAGCAGCACAAGCGGCGAAGAGCGCTCAGGCAGAAGTTCTCATAACGCTTGGTGGAGGCTCGCAAACCGATGCAGGCAAGATCGTTCAGTTGTGCCTCTCTAACGATATCGACAGCATCAAAGGGATGGATCGGCTGCGCTCGGTCGCTGGAAAGCCGGCGCCCGGCCTTAAAGCGCCTAAAGCAAGAATGATTGCGCTGCCCACTACCCTCTCTGCGGGAGAGTTTACCGCTTACGCAGGCATGACCAATAGCGAAACTGGCATTAAAGAGAGCGTTCAACATCCTTATGCAGTACCCTCACATGTCATTCTTGATCCCGCGTTGACCTTAGCAACGCCGATGCCGCTTTGGCTTTCCTCTGGGGTAAGAGCGATCGATCATGCTGTTGAAGGGTATTTATCGATCCATGCACAGCCCTTTTCACAGGCAGCCGATCTGCAAGCAATGCGTTTATTGCCGCAGGCACTTTTACGCTCGTTTCGCGACCCCTCGGATCTGCAAGCACGTTTTGATTGTCAGATCGGCATGTGGCTATCGATGGTCGGCTCGCAGTCGGGTGTGAGCAAAGGCGCAAGCCATGCTATCGGGCATCTACTTGGGTCTTGGGCTAAGATTCCGCACGGCATTACATCATGCATTACGCTTGCAAGTGTTCTACGATTTAATTCGGTCGTCAATGCAGCAGCCCAAGTAGAGGTAGCCAAGGCCTTGGGCGCAGATGATGGCGACGCAGCAGGCTACATCGAAAGACTCGTCTTAGACTTGAACCTGCCAAGTCGCCTCGGGCACTATGGCATTCGTGCTGATCAGCTCCCCGAACTCGCAAGGCTATGCATGCATGACCGATGGATTCCTACGAATCCTCGAAGCATACCCACGGCTGAGAGCTTGCTACCTTTATTAGAACGCATGCTTTAGCAGATCGGAAGCCAACCATTACTGACGAACCAGGTGATCCCATAAGGCCTCAGCGCCAAGTTCAAGCGTCCAAGCGCCAACGCGGGACTGCCAATAGGCCTCGTTCCCAAATTCATCACGCCATGCGTAAAGCCTGCGAGTAAAGCGATGCAAGCTATGTTCGCGAGTAAAGCCCATCGCACCGTGGACTTGGTGGGCAAGATCAGCACAAAGACCTGCAGCCTCACTCGCACGAGCCTTGGCGATCGCCACCGACCATGCGGCGTGTTCGCCCCAGCCATGACCAGCGATTGCATCAAGTGCAGCCTGATAAGCTGCTTGCGACGCCGCAGCATGCGAAGCAAGCACCGCAAGCATATGCTGCACCGCCTGAAACTTACCAATCGCTCGTCCAAACTGCTTGCGCTCATTAGCGTATTGGATCGATAACTGTAGCGTTCGTTCTATTGCGCCGTTGATCTGGGCAGCCCTCACCAACGCACCCATTTGTTCAAAGCGATGATGAAGACCCATACCGTGGCTTCTCGTGCTGATATGCTCAGCGTGAATGCGAACATCCTCCCTTGGCTCACCAGCAAGATTGCGCCTTGCAGCCACGACCTGCCATGCTTGCCGAGGTCGGTCACACCATGAAACAGTTCCTTGTTCATCCACAAGGACCAAAGCCTGAGCCTGGCCGGCCCAGCCAACTCTTAAAGCCATTAGCTCTTCTTTTTGTAGCGACGCACTGAGGACCAAGCGATGTTGTTCCTTGCTGTATGTGTCAATGAGCGCATCGGCCAGGGGCCCTGTCCACTGCGGATTGCTCGCAGACACCAAGGCAATAGCCAATGCGGTTTCGGCGATGGGTATAGGCATGGCGTGGTAGGCGCAACGTGACAGCATGTCGCAGACCTCATGCAACCCAAGCGCTAAACCACCTGCAGATTCTGGCAACATCGCCGTTGTAAGTCCAACATCGCCCAAAGCTTCCCAGAGCGACAGCTGAAAAACACCTTCTTCAGCGGCATGAATAGCGGCCGGCTTTAAGTAATCAGCAGCGATACGGTCGATGGTGTCCAGCATGAAGAGCCTCCTTAACGCAAGCCAAGGCCACGAGCAATCATCCCGCGCAATATTTCCCGTGTACCGCCGCGCAAGGTGAATGATGGCGAGCGCAGAATCGTCATACCTAAGTTCTCATCATAGGCAGCACTTGGCCCCATCGATGGCTCGATACCAAAAAGCCGCCTGAACACCTCGGGTACTTCGCGTTCGAAGGCTGTGCCCAAGTCTTTGACCAAGGCTGCTTCAATAGCTGGATTCTCCCCGCGCTCAAGCTTTCCTGCTATTGAACTTGACATGCGCCTCAGGCTCGCAAGGTGTACGATCAATCGGCCCAATTCCTGAAGACTATGGCGATCTGAATGATCTACTTTCGATAGCTGACGAATCGAGTCGAGCAGGAGCTGAAAAGTACTCATAAAGCGATCGGGACCAGAGCGCTCAAAGGCAAGCTCGCCGGTCACTAAACGCCAGCCCTGACCTACCTCGCCAAGAACCATAGCGTCTGAGACGAAATAGTCTTGCAAGATCACTTCATTGAAATCATGACCTCCGTATAAATTATGGATCGGTCTTGTGCTAAAGCCTGGCTTTGATGTATCGATAATGAACTGGGTAAGTCCCGCATGTCGATCTTGGTCAAGTGCTTCGGTTCTTGCCAATAAGATGAGGTAGTGAGCCATGTGGGCTGCGCTTGTCCAGACCTTTGATCCTGTGATCTCCCAGCCCCCATCAACACGTTGTGCTCGGCTTCGTACAGCAGCCAAGTCCGAACCTGAGTCGGGCTCACTCATACCGATACTGAAATAACACTCGCCCTTGACAATCTTCGGAATGATCAAGGATTTGGCTTCCTCAGTACCATGTCGCAGAATTTGCGTACCACTTTGCCGATCGGCAACCCAATGACAGCCCACAGGTGCACCGGCGGCCAGTAATTCTTCAATCACCACAAAGCGTTCAAGCGCCGACCTTTCATGTCCCCCATATCGTTTGGGCCAACACATGCCGATGTAGCCCTTCTCGCCGCAGGCCTTTGAAAAAGCTGGGTGCCTGGTACCCCAGGCATTTAACCGTGGGTCGAAAGCACCAGCCTGAACATGGTCTGCAACAAATCGCCGCACTTCTTCGCGCAAGGCAACAGCCTGCGCCGGCAATTGCACGGGCTCAAACGAAAACGAGGTTCCAGACATCGGCGAGGCCTTATAAGCAGCAAGATAAGTCAAGTGTCCTGGCTCGACGATCAATTGTCCAGCCGAGGCGTTTCAAACGCCGCACCAGCAAAGCTCGCAGCGATGCAAGTCCCCAGGATGACTCGATCGCTTGGGCGTTAAACTCTGTGCTAAATCGCATGAGGTCATCCGAATGAAGTCGCGCTTGCTGCAAATCGAGTGGAACTTCGAACTCGATAACAAACCAATCGTATGAAGACCACTAAGGAAGAACAAGCCACAAGCTTTGCTGGCCATACGCCGATGATGCAGCAGTATTTACGCATAAAGGCTAATTATCCGAACGTTCTTCTTTTTTATCGAATGGGCGACTTCTACGAGCTCTTTGGAGACGATGCCGAGCGCGGCGCCAAGCTTTTAGGCATAACCCTAACAACTCGGGGTCAGTCAAACCAAAAGCCGATCCGTATGGCGGGCGTACCAGTACATGCCCTTGAGCCCTATTTGGCGCGACTAGTCAAAGCCGGTGAATCGGTCGCCATTTGCGAGCAAATCGGCGACCCGGCTACGAGTAAAGGTCCCGTCGAGCGTCAAGTACTTCGTGTCGTCACACCGGGAACACTCACCGATGCAAGCCTTCTGCCCGATCGCGAGGAGCGATGCCTGGCTGCGATTACCCGATCTGATCGCCGACAGCAAGCGGCACTTGCCTGGATGTCACTGGCGTCGGGTGAATGTCTTGTTGCAGAAGTCGACTGGAACGGGTTGAGCGACTTTTTGCAAAACATGCAATGTGTTGAGGTCTTGGTCCCCGAAGCTTTGGTCGGCATACTGCCTGCGTCAATGGGCGATACGATGGTCGTAAAACCCTTAGCCGATTGGCATTTTGAGCGTGAACGCGCTTTGCGAAAGCTTAGCGAACGGCTGGGCGTGGCATCAATGAAGGGCTTTGAGATCGGCGATGAGCCTGCACTACAAAGCGCTGCGTATGCGCTTATCGAATATGCTGCAAAAAATAGCGGATTGCTTGAAGACGCTGCGATGCCACATTTACAGTCGATTCGTCGGTGGCGCAGCGACGCCTATCTGACGCTCGATCAGGTCGCATGTAGAAATCTTGAGCTGGTCGAAGGTTTACACGGCGGCACAAGCCACACCCTTTTGGCAAGACTTGATCAGTGTCGCAGCGCCGCAGGGTCGCGCCTGTTGCGTCACCGTTTACTGCATCCGGTTCGCGATTGGCAGGAGATCTCGCAGCGACAGCAGCAAATTCTTGCGCTTTTGCCTGCTTTAGACGACTCGCTGCTAGGCCAACTCGACGCCATGGTGGATTTTGAGCGTCTAGCAACAAGAATTGCACTTGGATCGATCAGGCCGCGTGAGCTTGCCGCGCTACGGGCTGCGATCAAGATTTTGCCGACACTGATGAGTAGGCTTCCGCAGGCTTTTCAATCCGAACTCGCCGCACTCGATCTCGAGCCAACACTTTTGACTTGCCTTGAGCAACAACTGCTCGATGAACCCGCGAGCCAGCTGCGCGATGGTGGGGTGATCCGTGACGGCTTCGATATCGAACTCGATGAACTGAGAAGTCTTGATCGTGGATGTGATGAATTCCTCGCACGCTTTGAAGTCCGCGAACGTGAGCGCACTGGTATCGCCAATCTAAAGGTTGCCTATAACAGTGTTCACGGTTTTTATATCGAAGTGAGCCAGGGGCAACTCACGCGCGTACCCGATGATTATCGTCGTCGCCAGACGCTAAAAAATGCAGAACGATTCATTACCCCAGAGCTCAAGGCCTTTGAAGACAAGGCACTTTCTGCAAAGGAGCGCGCGCTTCTTCGCGAACGTAAACTTTACGAAGCCCTGGTGAGCGGGTTGTTGAGCCATGTACCGGCACTTCAGGCTGCCGGCCAAGCCATTGCTCGCATTGACCTTGCTCAGTCGATCGCGTCGATTTCAGTTGACTCACAGTGGTGTCAGCCATCATTGAGCGAAGGACAGTTACTTCGCATTGAGCAAGGTCGCCATCCTGTGCTCGAAACCCTGGTCGAGGGCTTTATCGCTAATGACTGCGATATGCATGAACAACAGCGCATGGCGATCATTACAGGCCCAAACATGGGTGGAAAGTCGACATACATGCGGCAAATCGCCTTGATTGTACTCATGGCGCACTGCGGATTTTTTGTGCCTGCTCGCTCATGCGCCTTAGGTGTCTTTGATCGTATCTTCACTAGAATTGGTGCATCTGACGATCTCGCGGGTGGCCGCTCAACCTTTATGGTTGAAATGACAGAAGCCGCAGCCATCTTGCATCATGCAAGTGAGAAGTCTCTGGTGCTCATGGACGAAATAGGTCGAGGCACTTCCACCTACGACGGACTGGCGCTTGCCCAGGCGATTGCCGAACAACTCGCACAAGGCAACCGAAGCCTATGCCTTTTCGCAACCCATTACTTCGAGCTCACAGCGCTGTCCCAACATTTAGCGGCTGTTATCAATTTGCACCTTAGTGCTGCCGAAGGGCGAACTGGGATACGATTTTTGCATCAAGTCCGAGAGGGCCCGGCGAGCCGAAGCTACGGCATTCAAGTCGCACGCTTGGCAGGACTGCCCTCAGCAGTGACTCGTAAGGCTGCCCAATTACTTGATAGCCTTGAGCAAAGCTCGCGCGACCGCTTGATGCAACCCGATCTTTTTAGTACCCCTCAAATCGTCGAAGCCTCACCGCCCGAGGCATCGCTCCGGGATGTGTTAGCGGGCATTAATCCCGACGAGATTACCCCGAAACAAGCGCAAGCATGGCTCTATGAGTTAAAGCGTATGTGCGAAGACTAGGTTTAGGACTGATCTGAATCACACGCTTCGATTTCGTCTGTGGTCGCCGGCCAAATATCGAGAACCTCGATGTCAAACCGCAAACCCATTCCAGCAAGCGGATGATTGCCATCAAGCACGGCAACATCGTCTGTAAAATCTGTAACTGTGTAGAGGATGCCGTCATTGGGCTGACCCGGGATACCCTCAAAGCTCATACCGGCCTCGATCGCTGAAGGCAATAATTCACGGGCCACCAAATGAATCAACTGCTCGTCGTAGTCCCCAAAACTGTCGTTTGGCTCGAGATAAAGGGATAGTTTCGCTAATGGACCGAGTCCCTCGATCGCCTGCTCGATCTTTGGAAATAGATCTCTTTGCACCCCATGCAAATAAACCAAACTTCGGGCCTCGGGCTCGATGGGCTCAGCAAGACTGTCATATATTCGATATCTTAAACTCACCCATTGTCCGTAAGCAACGCTCTTCTCTTCGCTCAATTGACCTCCTTGTCTGAAGACAAATAGACTTGTTATGCTTGGGTAGTCTCTGCTTGCACACCATGACTCAAAAGAGCTGATTGCTTTCTCATGCTAAGTCAATGACATCAACAAAAAAAGTAACCAATCGGCGACCAAAAAATAACGTCGGCGGGCTCAATTTTGGCCCGACCAGTGTAGCCGAGTTCCTCGCGCAGTTCTGGCAACAAAAGCCATTGCTCTTGCGACGCTTTGTCGATCCTGGATCGGTTAATACCGGGCTCGAATCCTTGCTGTCGTTTGCACAGCAAGACGACATCTCGAGTCGTCTGATCCGGGTTCGAAAACAGGACTGGTCGATGCAAGAGGGGCCTTTCGACGCACTTCCTAGCCTGCGTACAAAACAATGGACGATATTGCTCCAAGGAATGGATCGAAGTCTTGATCAGGCCTATGCTTTGCGCCTGGCATTTGGTTTTTTGCCCCATGCAAGAATCGATGATGTCATGATCAGTGTTGCCTCCGCCGGTGGCGGCGTTGGCGCGCACCTCGATGAGTACGATGTCTTTCTGGTGCAAGGACATGGCCAACGTCGATGGCGCTGGGGTTATCAAAGTGATCATCGTTTCCAGACAAACAAACCACTTAAATTACTAGAGCGTTTTGAACCGCAATTTGAGGCTGTTTTAGAACCAGGCGATTGCTTGTATTTGCCACCTCGCTGGGCTCATGAGGGCGTTGCACTTAGCCCATGCAGCACCTGGTCGGTTGGCTTTCGTGCACCGTCTCGCCAAGAGTTCTTGCAGTACTTTCTACTCGAGGCCGCCGAGTCGGTCTCAGGTGCCAATCCGCGCTACCAGGACATGCGCCTAGCGAAAACAAAACAAGCTGGTCGTATTCCTATCGCACTCGCCGAACAACTCAAACAATGGGCGATGTCTTTTCGAAGTGAGCAGCCACTTGTTGAACAAGCTTTGGGGCGCTTTCTCAGCGAACCTGCAGCCAACGCCTGGTTTGAAAGTCCTGCTAAGTCGCTAAGCAAACGTCAATGGCTCAGCAAGGCTTTGGCCTTCGGGCTTGCACTTCACCCTGCAAGTCGCATGGTTTACGATAACAAGTCTGTTTGGCTCAACGGCGAAATCCTCGCTCGGCCCTGCCCCTTACTCAGGCAGCTTGCCGACCAGCGTTATATCCATGCAAATCAATTGAAAAAATCGTTACCAGAAAACATGACGAACGCCTTGTCAAATGCCCCTACAAAGCACTTTGATCCTGTCACCAAACGGCAAGATGCAAGGGAATGCAAGAAAACTGTTGAATTTCAGCCACTATTTGACAGCTTATTTGGCTGCTACCAGCAAGGTTCGATACGCTTTTGGAGTGAGAAGCATTCCTAAAGGCTATAATAAGGGCTTGCCTGCGCTCGATTGATAGAGCTTTGCACTATCAGCTTTAGTTCGAGGCAAACTGTCAACAATCCTCGGACAGTTTTCATATCGATTTATTTGCCGTAACGAAAGGAAAACACATGAAGAAGTCGCTTTTAATCGCATCGCTTTTCGCTCTTGCATTGGCTGGCTGCCAGAAGAAAGAAGAAGCCAAGCCTGCTGAAGCTCCTAAGGCTGAGGCACCTGCTGCTGCACCTGCAGCACCTGCCCCTGAGAACAAGGACGCAGCTGCACCTGCTCCTGAAAACAAGGATGCTGCCGCACCTGCTGCTGCACCTGCCGAACCCGCTAAGAAGTAATCGCGAGGTTTTGTTCTCGCTTACTCGCTTGGGTTAACCCGGCGAATAAGAAAATGCCGGCGTCCTGCCGGCTTTTTTTTGTCATCGTTCGAACTCGTTGTAGCCAAGTTATGACCGTTTTATGACGGTCTGCCAGCCAAATCCTGAGGACTGGTCCGCGATGACGAGGCGCTGGGCAAAACTGCTGCCAAGTTCTTGATGCATCAACGATCTCACGCGGTCTGGATGATTATTTTGCTGGCTCAGATGCGCGGCTATCACACATGGGATTGCATCTGCCTCGATTGCCGTTAGAAAGGCTGCGCACTGGTCATTGGATAAATGACCCCAATCTCCCCCAACGCGACGCTTCAACGAAGTTGGATACGAAGAAGCCTCTAGCATGTGTACATCGTGGTTGCTCTCGACCACTAAGGCGTCCAAATTCCGATAACGCTGAAGGACATGAGCGCTTACATGACCAAGATCGGTGAGCACACCAAGGCGAGTCGACGGACAATCACCTTCTGGTTGATGACTAAAAATGAACTGTACCGGCTCATTTGCGTCGTGAGGAACTGCAACAGCTTCAATCTGAAGACCAAACAATTCATAACACGCCCCAGGCTGCAAACGAAGATGGTTTAATCGTTGTTTACGCTCGGCGCGCTCGATCAAGACCGAACGAATGGTTCCGAGTGTCGTCCAAAGCGCAAGATCATAGCGGGCTGCGATTTGGGGAGCTTTCCCCAAATGGTCGCCGTGCTCATGGGTAATCAATATCGCATCGAGCGATTCGATGGATAGACCTCGCTCAGCGAGTCGATATGCAAGCTCGCGCTCAGAAAAGCCGCAGTCCAACAAAAGATGGTGGTTTAAACCTTCGTGCTCCCACTGCAGCAGCGTTGCATTACCAGCGCTGCCGCTTCCCAGACTCGAAAATCGCATGAATGGGCATCAACGCAATTGTTCTTGTAACAATTTGAGCATACTTTCTGCTACCAGACGCTCCTCATCGCCTTTCAGTCGCTGCCCCTTTGTATCAAAAATATCGACCTTTGCAAGTTCGTCCTTGGCGGTGACCTGCATACGATACTGCTTGGGGGTTTGGCCTGAAGCCGATTGAAATAGCGACTTCAGACTGGAGAAAATGCCACGCTGAGGCGCTTCGCGATCAAGACCTGGATCGATATAGCGAACATAAAAAAAGCCCTGGCTGCGATCACGATCCTCGACCGTAAATCCGCCACGATCAAGCGCAAGTCCGACCTGGCGCCATGCACGATCAAAATTCATGGTCAGTTCGAGCGAAGAACCCTCGGGCTCCCGCTTTAAGCGGGCCTGTGAAGTATCAGCACCCGAACGGCTGCGTCCAGCTTGAGCGGCACCCGAACCGAGCCGAGCACCGCCTGCCTCGGTGATCTTTGCATCGGCCTGGCTCGCCGTGTCGCCAAACTGAAGCAGCATACGACGCAAAAACTCAATTTCGAGTTCGGGCTCGCTTGGCCTTGGTTGCCACTGGGTTCGAATGCTATCTCTGTCGACCAGAACCTCTTGCATGCCTCGATGACTAATGACAATTTCAGTGCTTCCACCGCGCGCATCGAGACGGATACGATATTTATCACGCTCACCCGACGAGTAAAGTCCGTCAAATACCCGACCGATGGTCCGTCGAATGAAATCCTGGGGAATCCGCGCTCGATTCTCAGCCCACTCTGTCTCTAAGATACCGATATCGCTTCGATCGACCGTGAATGAAAACCCATTGTTTTGCCAGAAACGCTTGACCACCGGCCAAGCCTTTTCAATCGGCATGTCAACCACCAGGTAGAGTCGTCCTGAGCCTTCTTTCTCAATGCGCGCACCAGCGACCGTCGGCAATACGCCACGGTCTGCACCAGGGCCAACACGCGCCGCTTGAAACCCACTGAGGGTTCGGTCGCCGGGTCGATCAAAGGCAGCGTAGCGGTCGCTGCCGCCGGGGCGCACCAGATCGGGTGGAACCTCAAGCGACGGAGCCTTTGAAGCTCCCTTATAGTCGACCTTGTTGATGTCATTCAGAACCTCAAGGCTCGAACACGATGCCAAGCAACAAGTGATGAGTAAAGCCCCGCCGCCTTGCCATCTGCGCTTCAAGAAAGTACTCCTGACTGTTTCATAGCATCGCGTACTGTCGCGTGAAAGCCCTCAGACAGGGGTAGCAAGGGCAGGCGAATACCCGATTTGATACGACCCATTTGCTGTAGAGCCCATTTGGCTGGACTCGGATTCGCCTCAACGAAAAGCTTGAAGTGCAAGGGCAGTAATCGGCGATTAATCGCAAGCGCATCCGACCACCGCCCCTCAAAGGCTGCCCGACACAGCTGTGCCATGGCAGCCGGCGCAATGTTTGCTGTTACGGAGATGACGCCGTGCCCACCCATCGCGATCAAGGCAAGCGCCGAATCATCGTTACCGCTATAAACTGCGAAATCGCCCGGCAATCGAGCCAACAAATCGCTCACACGAGGTATGTCGCCAGTTGCGTCTTTCAGCCCAATAACCCCAGGAACCTGAGCAAGACGCAAGACTGTGTCGTTTGACAAATCGGCAACGGTTCGACCTGGAACGTTATACAAAATAACAGGCAAGCCACCCTTTTCTGCAATCGTTTTAAAGTGCTGGTACATGCCCTCTTGGGTCGGCTTGTTGTAGTAGGGAACAACTTGGAGCGAGGCTACAGCCCCGACCTTGCTTGCGAACTGGGTAAGTTCTAAGGCCTCTTGCGTGGCATTGCTTCCTGTCCCCGCAATCACCGGGATACGGCCAGCCGCATGGCGCACAGCCTCTTCAATAAGCTTGCAGTTTTCCTCATGATCGACCGTGGGCGACTCACCCGTGGTGCCCACAGCAACAATCGCATCGGTGCCCGATTCAATATGCCAGTCAATCAATTGGCGATAGCTGTCCCAATCGATGCTGCCGTCTTCAAACATCGGCGTAATGATCGCAACAATACTTCCCTTAATCATGGCTCACCCCAGAAAGTGAAAATTCTAACCGAGCCAAGGATCGGCTCCAGACACAGGATCAACTTTTCTTGCCCAAAGCCGCTGTACTCTTGCGATCGGCTGGGACTGCTCATCGCGCTCCACGACATCTTCAAAGGCGAAGATTGCCAGATTGCTTTGTTGCGCCTTGGCAAGAAGTTCCCCTGCCTGCAGCAAAAAGGAGCCACGCCTTGGGCGCCCCAGCTGCTGCTGTCCCTCGGCAAATGTTTCATAAAGCAAAAGGCCACCTGGACGAAGCAAGCTCATCATCGCTCTCCAATGCAGGCGATACAAATAATTGGTAACCACCAACGCATCGATGGCATGAATCCCAAGATCCAGTGCCTTGCAGCGAAGCATCTCAAGGCTATCTGGACGCTCTAAATCAATTGCAAAGCAGTGCAATGCGCTTGAATAAGCCGCCTCCTGCGCCTGCTCACAAAGACGTTCAAGCGCACTCGGGTCCTTATCGATCGCTAGTACTTGCCAACCACGATCAAGCGCAAGCAAGCTGTGCCTGCCTTGGCCGCATGCCCAGTCGAGCAAGACCGGGGCGCTGACCGAACCATCGGCGAGTGTTGGCAGGTAACGCTGTACCCAGCGCGAAGCGCGGGAATGAGAGTGCTCCGCGGTGCATAGATGTTTAGTCATCGCGTTTGAAACCGCGCAGCGAGGCTTAAGTCCATCGTGGCGATAAGCCCATCGCCGCGCGAACCTGCACCATGGTCTGTTCGGCGGCCTCCGAGGCCAACTTTGATCCTATTTTGAGGATTTCATCGACCCGCTCAGGATGCTTTAAAAAAGGCTCAGCACGTTGATAAAACAGTGCCTGTTCGCGTTGAACCGCCTCGGCGACGGGCTTTTTGCACTCGATGCAACCAATACCGGCGCTCGTGCAACCAGCTTGCACCCAGTCCCGTGTGCTTTGTTCGCTGTAAACCTTGTGCAAATCCCAAACGGGACAATGCTCCGGATTGCCAGGATCGCTTCGTCTGACACGCGCAGGATCGGTAGGCATCTTGCGGATTTTGGCTTCAAGCTCGACCGCATCATCTCGCATCGCAATGGCGTTACCATAACTTTTGGACATTTTTCGCCCATCAAGACCTGGAAGTCTTGATGCTTCGGTAAGCAAGGGTTGGGGTTCAGAAAGCAACTGCCTGCCAGCACCTTCGATCCAACCGCCTAAGCGCTGGCGGTCTGGGCGACTCAGTCCAAGCCGGTCTAATAAGATTCTTGCCCTCTCACGTGCTGCGCTGTCTCCCGACTCAAGCCAGGCGGAACGCGATTGCTTCAATGCAGCGACTGCTTCTGGTGCAAGCCCTTTGAGACATTGTCCAAGCCTGTGCTCAAAGTCGGGTTCGCGTCCGAATAAGTGGTTAAAACGCCTTGCGACCTCTCGCGTCAGTTCGACATGCGGCACCTGATCTTCGCCAACCGGCACCCATGATGCGCCATAAATCAATATATCTGCCGCTTGCAACAAGGGGTAGCCCAGAAAGCCATAGGTTGCAAGGTCTTTGTCGCTCAAGTTGGCCTGCTGGTCTTTATAGGTTGGCACACGCTCAAGCCAACTCAAGGGCGTGCACATCGAAAGCAATAAGTGCAACTCAGCGTGTTGAGGGACTTGCGATTGAATAAACAAGACTGAACGCTCGGGATCGATCCCAGCGGCTAGCCAGTCAATCACCATATCGCGTATGTTTTTCTGGATGAGTTCAGGCGACTCGTAGTGGGTGGTTAGCGCATGCCAGTCGGCCACAAAGAAATAACATTGATATCGATCTTGCAATGTCACCCAATTGGCAAGCGCACCGTGGTAGTGCCCAAGGTGCAAAGCGCCAGTCGGTCGCATACCCGACAATACCGACTGAACAGGGGCGGTGTTTGGTCCATCACCTGAATGATCACTGTTATGCATAAATTAACGAAGCCCGAAAATAGTGACAATGATCTGCAGCGTCCAGGCGGTGATGGGTCGAACGATTGCCCCAAGCGCACCGGTAAAAAGCAAGATCAACAAAATCCAAAGTCCATATCGTTCTAATTGAGCATAGCGCCAGCCAACCGCAGGCGGCAATAGCGCAGTAACCACTCTCGATCCGTCTAAGGGCGGCAGCGGCAGAAGGTTTAAAACCATTAAGGCAACATTAACAACAATACCTGCCACAGCCACTCGCAGCGCATACTCCGCTGCGACTGGAGGACCTAGCGTTGGGACTGCTTCAGCACTGCCTGCCATCGCCACATAGAGCAGCACGAGCTTAGCCAGCAGCGCCCAGCAAAGCGCCATGAGAAGATTTACGCCGGGACCAGCTGCCGCCACCCAGGCCATATCGCGAACAGGGCGCTTGAAGTAACGCGCGTCTACTGGAACTGGCTTAGCCCAACCAAAAAGAGCAAAGGCACCCATGGCTCCGCCAAGTGCAAGGGTCAAACCAGGTACAAGCAAGGTGCCAACCGGATCCACATGTCGACCGGGGTTCAGCGAAATACGGCCAAGTTGTTCCGCGGTGGGATCCCCAAGCCTTTGGGCCATCCACCCGTGTGCCGCTTCGTGCAATGTGATCGCGAAAATTACCGGGAGGGCATAGACCGCGATGACTTGAATCCAGTTTTCGTCCATGCGTCGATTGTAAGTGGCTTCAAAGAACCTGCCCCCTCACGAATCACCTCGGCCTCACCGCTCGTCAGGTCAATGACTGTGGTTGGCACCATGCCATAGTGGCCGCTATCAAGAAATACCTCAAGGCTGCCCCCAAATCGCTCGGCGATATCATCGGCGTCATGCATCGGCTCGGTTTCTCCAGGCCAGATGAGGCTACTTGAAAGCAAGGGTTCGCCGAAGGCTTTCAGCACTGCCATGGTGACGGGATGTTTAGGCACCCTCAGTCCGATTGTTCGTCTTGATGGATGCCAGACACGACGTGGTACCTGCTTACTCGCATTAAGAATAAACGTGTAGGGGCCTGGGGTCCAAGCCTTTAAGAATCGATAGGCAACGTCGTCTACCTTGGCGTAGCTTGCCAGCGCAGAAAGGTCTGCACAAAGAAGCGTCAATAAATGGCGATCGCTCAATTGTCTGACTGCACGCAGACGGTCCACGGCAGACTTATGATCCAAGGCGGCAGCAATGACCGCACAAGCGTCAGTCGGCATGATTAATAAATCACCCGAGCGAAGCGCTTGAACCGCTTGTTGAATCAGACGAGCCTGCGGATCTTCGGGATGGACAATGAGACGACGCATCGATTATTATTTTCTATATATCAATGACTTACATACCATTTTGACCAAAGAGGTTCGACAACATCCGCAATCATCGGAACCTCACCCAAGCCGCGTCGGCTCTCTTGTTCCGCATGAAAGTCGGATCCTGCTGAAGCTCTTAGCTGATACTGACTCGCCAAACGACTGAAATGGAGAACTTCGCGTAGGGCATGCGAACCGGAGGCGGTTTCCAGAGCAAGCCCCCCTGCCTCACGAAATTCTTCAATCAGGCAGTGTTGGAGCAAGGGGCTCAAGCGATAGCGTGCAGGGTGTGCGAGCACAGCAACACCCCCGGCCGCTTGTATCCAGCCTGTTGAATCACGAAGACTTGCCCATCGCTGCGGTACATCGCCTGGCTTGCCGTCGCAAAGATAGCGCGCGAAAACCTCTCTGAGATCTGAAAAACCGCATCTTGCTGCAATCCATCGCGCGATGTGGGTACGAGAAATCTGCTCAATGTCGCGCACTTGGCTTAAAGCGGCATCCAAAGCACCTTCAAGCCCGACCTTGGCAAGCGATTGATCGATAGCCTGAGCACGTGCCAAACGCTGCGACCGAATGCGTGCAAGCCCTGCCACGAGTACTGGATGCTCGGGGTCAAAGCCCAAGCCAACAATGTGAATGGTTTGCCCTGCCCAAGTAACAGAAATCTCGACACCGCTCAGCCAGGGCAGCTGGACAGATTCAGCAGCCTCTCTTGCTTCTTGCTGACCCTTAAGGCTGTCGTGATCAGTCAGTGCGAAGAGCTCGACAGCTTGCGCCTTTGCCTTGGCCGTTAACTGCTGGGGTGAACACAGGCCATCGGAGTGATACGAATGACAATGCAAGTCAGCCCGCACACGCCAAGGATCGCTGTGAAACAAAGGCTCAAGGTCTTTTAAGCCCTGATAGCCTCGCGGGTGGAGCCTCATAAAGTGAGGCCTTGAGCACTCATCCAAGAAACTCGGTAATGGCAAGCGCCAGAGCTTGGGGTTGATCGTGATGCAACATATGACCGGCATCTCGAATCAACACATCGCGTCGGCGGGCAATGCTATCAAGGCGAGCCTTATAGGCTTCGGTCTTAACAAAGGCGTGCCAGGCGTTCATGTGCTCGGAACAAACCCAAAGCACGGGCACCTTGATTTCGCGCCAACAGGCTAGCACTTCGTCGACTCGGTATAAGACCGGATGGATACCCTTATGGCTGGGATCGGCAAGTAAATGCCACCGACCGTCCTGAGCAGGCGCCGCCCAATGGGTTGCGAGAAAGGCAGCGTAGTCAGCGCGCAGTCTTGGGTTGTTTTGCTGCAGCCGTTGGGCCACTGCTTCGCGATCAGCGTAGGACTTCATCGGAGAACTGCCTTTGGCAAGTTCATCAAGCCACTGCCTGTAGCGCGCTGGCGCCTGGTTAGCTTCGGTCGCCGGCATACCAACACCTTCGAGATTGATGAGCGAAGCGATCGCATCGGGTCGAATGCCGGCATACAGGCAAGCGACATTACCACCCATACTATGTCCCAAAAGCTGAATCGGACCCGTGATCAGCCGCTGAGATCGGAGCTCAGCGATCAAGCGATCTAAATCAGCCAGGTAGTCCGCAAACCAGTAGGTATCACTTGGGCTATGCGAGCTATGGCCATAACCGCGCCAGTCGGGCGAGAATACCTCGACATCATCGGGCAGGTAGTCAATTAAAAATTGAAACGATGCTGAAACATCCATCCACCCATGCAGCATTAGGATCTGAAATCTGGCTCTGCCCTTGACCGGCCAATGCCGAATGCAGTAGCTCAGGCCTCGAATGGATACTTGTACTTCCTCGGCCTTGCGCAAGGGCTCATAGGGCTTGAAGGGATTCGGGTTAGCATTCATCGATTAGATTGTAGTGGGAGGCCGCGTCGAGCATGGCAGATACCTATAAAAGCGCCTATGAGTCCTTTCAGTGGAAAGTTCCAGCGCAACTTAATATTGAACAATTAATCTGTTCGCGTTGGGCTAAAGACCAGGGGCGGATTGCAATTCGCTATGAGAACGAGTTCGGTCAGACAAGTGTCTGGACCTATCGCGATCTGCACCTGGCAGCAAATCGGCTTGCTTGCTCGCTACGCGAGTTAGGTGTCCAACGCGGTGACCGCGTGGCGATCGTCTTACCCCAACGCCCTATCACTGCTGTTGCTCATATTGCGCTTTATCGTCTTGGCGCGATCGCTATGCCTTTGTCGATCCTATTTGGTCCAGAAGCTTTGGCCTACCGACTGGCTGATAGCGAAGCCTGCGGGCTTATTGCGGACGCTTCAGCACTGCCCGCGCTTCGAAGCGCAAGGCCAGACTGTGTGCGATTCATGGCCATTGCTGCCGAGGAGCACACGGGTGATGTGCTTGATCCCAGCGATCAGGAATTTGACGTTCAGGATTTGCTCGATCAGGGGCACCCTCGATTCACTGCGGTCAAAACGCTTGCCTCAGAGCCTGCTCAATTGCTCTACACCAGCGGCACGACAGGCCCGCCCAAGGGCGCATTGATTCCTCACCGTGCTTTGATTGGCAACTTGCCAGGTTTTGTCGCCTCGCAAAACTGGTTTCCCGACCAGGCAACCTGCTTTTGGTCGCCTGCAGACTGGGCCTGGACCGGTGGGCTCATGGACGCTTTGCTGCCAAGCCTTTACTTTGGTCAGTCGATTCTCGCCTACAAGGGACGATTTTCAGGTGAAATCGCCTACGAGCTCTTAGAACGATATGCTATTTCACATGCTTTTTTATTTCCCACCGCATTAAAAGCGATGCTCAAATCCGATGCCGATCCGCGCGCAACGAAAACACTCAATCTTCGAGCGGTTATGTCAGCTGGCGAATCGGTCGGTCCCACGCTTTATGACTGGTGCGAGCAAGCCTTGGGCCTTACCGTCAATGAAATGTTCGGTCAGACCGAGATGAACTATGTCGTGGGTAATTGCTCGCGCTATTGGGAGAGTCGATCAGGATCGATTGGACGACCCTACCCTGGGCATCGGGTTGCCGTCATTGATGACGAGGGCCTTGAAGTGCCAGCGGGCAGCATGGGAGAAGTCGCGGTCCATCGTAACGACCGACATGGACATCCAGACCCGGTGTTTTTCATTGAGTATTGGCGCAATCTCAAATCAACCGATGATAAATATAACGGTGATTGGTGTCGCACCGGGGACTTAGCCACGCGCGATGACGATGGCTTTTTATGGTACGCCGGACGAGCTGACGATATGTTTAAGGCTGCCGGCTATCGAATTGGCCCGGGCGAAATCGAACATTGCCTGCTTCAGCACCCCGATGTGGCCAATGTGGCAGTCGTTCCCAAGCCTGATCGTGAACGTGGCAATTTGGTAAAAGCCTTTGTGGTACTTTCGCGGCCAGAAAATTACCGGGATTCAAACCAACAAGCCCAACTCATCAAGGCCCTACAGGCACAGGTCAAGCAAAAACTTGCGCCTTACGAATACCCAAAAGAAATCGAATTTATTGAAAACCTGCCCATGACAACCAGTGGCAAAGTGCAGCGCGCGATCCTACGCAAACTCGAAGCGGATCGGGTTGAGCAAGTACAACAACCAGGAGAAACCCATGCCAGCCTATGAACTTGAAGCTCACAGACCGCAATGCCACCCCAGCGTCTGGATAGCACCGGGCGCCCACGTGCTTGGGCAGGCGGAACTGGGTGCACGCTGCAGCGTCTGGTTCAACGCGGTCATCCGTGCCGACAATGATCGCATCAAGCTTGGCGAAATGGTCAACGTCCAGGATGGTGCTATTTTGCACACCGATCCAGGTTTTGAATTGATCCTCGGCAATCGAGTTTCGATTGGCCACCAAGCAATGGTTCATGGATGTCAGGTTGGCGATGGAAGCCTTATTGGCATCCAGGCCATCGTTTTAAATGGTGCTCGCATCGGCAAGCATTGCCTCATTGGCGCGGGCGCACTCATTACCGAGGGCAAAGAGATTCCAGACTTCAGCCTGGTCGTGGGATCGCCGGGCAAAGTGGTTCGCAGCCTAAGCCTTGAGGAGCGTGAAGGTATCGAACGTATTGCCAGCGTCTACGCTGAGCGCGCTGAGCGCTACCGGACCGGCCTTCTCCGCCTCGCAGACTGATATGGCTGACCAACTGCTTCGTTTCATGCTGCAAGGAGGCGGCGTGCGCGGCGAAATCGTACGCCTCGAACATGCCTGGCAAGAGGTTGTCCAGCGCCACAACTTACCCGCGTCGGTGCGCGATCGACTTGGAGAACTCTCTGCTGCGGCGCTTCTTTTGTCAGCCTCACTTAAATTTGAAGGCAAACTCGTCTTGCAAATTCACGGCGACGGGCCTGTGTTGCTCTTTGTGGTCGAAAGCGATGCGATTGGCGGCTTTAGAGCGACGGTTAAGTGCCGCGACGATGCAGCCATTGCCCCAGATGCCAGCCTAGCTGATCTTGTAAACAGGCAAGGTCAGGGTCGCTTTGTCGTCACACTTGACCCCGGGCGCGAGCATCCCGATAAACCGCCCTATCAAGGCATCGTTCCCTTTGAAGGTGACACCGTTGCCGAAGTTCTTGAACACTACATGCAACAGTCCGAGCAAATTCCCACTCGAATGTGGTTGGCTAGCGATGGGCACAGAGCAAGCGGGCTGATGTTACAAAAACTACCCACCCAAAATCAGCAACAAAACGATAACAGTTGGGAACATTGCCAAATACTGGCCGACACCTTGAATCGACCAGAGATGTTACAAACCGATAATGAAACCCTGCTTCACCGCTTGTTCTGGGAGTCCCCACCACGTTTATTCGATCAACATGCCTGCCATTTTCGCTGTAGTTGCTCGCGCGAGAAAGTTGCAGCGATGCTGCAAATGCTAGGCAAAGACGAAGTCGACAGCGTGCTTGTTGAACAGGGCAGCGTGCAGATCAACTGCGACTACTGCAATGCACTTTATCGTTTTGGCGCCGATGACTGTGAGGCACTCTGGTAAGCAAGACCCACCGTCCGGATCTCGTGCGCTGTCGCATCAGAGGCTTCGGTCACCTGAACAAAGACCTCGGTAGCCTTGACCATACCGAGTTCATAGCGAGCACGTTCTTCGATCGACACGGTCCCAACTTGTAAATCGCGGACATCGGCCTCAAGTGCGGCATTTCGATGGATCAACCGTTGGTTTTCTGCCCGTTGAATCTGCACCTGACGATCAAGCTCCCAAACGCGCAGCCACCCACCTTTTCCAATCCACAAAGGGTATTGGATCAGCAAAAGCAGGCCGATGAGCAAATAGCTAAGGTGTCTTGAAGTCATGAACGATGAGAGGATAATCTCTCATCGCAGATTATAGAACGCACTTTTGCCTGGATACAACGCTTGAGGCCCTAATTCTTCCTCAATTCTCAATAATTGATTGTACTTTGACATGCGATCGCTTCGACTAAGCGATCCAGTCTTGATTTGCATGGCTTGGCTCGCGACGGCCAAGTCGGCAATCGTTGAGTCTTCGGTTTCGCCTGATCGGTGCGAAACGACGGCGGTATAGCCGTGTCGCTTGGCCATTTCGATGGCGGCCATTGTTTCAGTAAGTGTACCGATTTGATTGATTTTGATCAGAATCGAATTAGCAATCCCCTGATCAATGCCTTGTTTTAACATGTTGGTGTTGGTCACAAATAAATCATCACCAACGAGCTGTACACGTCTTGCAAGCTTTTCGCTCAGCAACTTCCAACCTGCCCAATCGTTTTCGGCCATGCCATCTTCAATGCTCACAATGGGATAACGGTCTGCCCAAGTAGCTAACAAATTAGAAAAACCTTCTGCATCAAGTTTTAAACCTTCGGCCTGAAGATGATAAAATCCATCACGATAAAACTCGCTTGCCGCGCAATCCAATCCCAACAAGACCTGCTGACCCGCGTCAAATCCCGCCTTATCGATCGCTTGAAGAATCAACTCGATCGCAGCCTCGTGAGACCCAAGACCTGAAGGAGCAAACCCGCCTTCGTCGCCAACCGCTGTGGATAAGCCACGATCATGAATCAGCTTTTTTAAGGCATGGAAGATCTCAGCGCCGTAGCGAAGTGCCTCACAGAAACTCTCAGCGCCCACCGGGATAATCATGAACTCTTGGATGTCGAGACGATTATTGGCGTGAGCCCCGCCGTTTATCACATTCATCATGGGAACCGGCAGGACGTGGGCATGCATACCGCCCATATAACGGTAAAGCGGCAGCCCTGATTGCTGCGATGCCGCCTTTGCGCAGGCCATCGACACAGCAAGCGTTGCATTAGCACCAAGCCTAGCCTTGTTTTCAGTCCCGTCAAGCGATATCAGAATTTGATCGATACCGCACTGATCTCGAGCGTCAATACCGAGCAAGGCCTCTGCGATTTCGGTTTTAATATGTTCCACGGCTTTGAGCACGCCCTTGCCCAAATAGCGCTTCGCATCGCCATCTCGCAATTCAATCGCTTCACGCGACCCTGTCGATGCGCCCGAAGGAACTGCCGCACGGCCCAGCGCACCTGAGGCCAGCCGAATATCGCATTCGACCGTGGGGTTACCGCGTGAATCAAGCACTTCGCGAGCATTGACAGCAACAATGGCAGCCATGAGCTTTAGTTTCCTATGCAATCGAGTTCTGCAAAACCGTCTTGCTTGACCAAATCATCAATTCGCTTGAGTTGGCTGAGCAAGGCAGGCATTCGGTCGAGTGGCCAAGCATTGGGTCCGTCGGACTTCGCTTGAGCCGGATTGGGATGGGTTTCCATAAAAAGGCCGGCGATACCGCTCGCAACGGCCGCGCGGGCAAGAACAGGCACAAACTCACGCTGCCCGCCTGAGGCATTGCCAAGTCCACCGGGCAATTGAACCGAGTGAGTCGCATCAAAGACAACCGGACAATCGCACTGACGCATGATCGCTAAGGCACGCATGTCGGAAACTAAATTGTTATAACCAAAGCTCGCCCCACGTTCACAAACCAATAATTGCGCGGTCTGTCCTTTGGACGCTGCAGCATCCCTAGCCTTGGCAACCACCTGTAACATATCGGCAGGGGCCATGAATTGCGCCTTCTTGATATTGACCGGTTTGCCAGCGCTGGCAACCGCTTCGATGAAATCGGTTTGTCTTGCCAGAAAAGCTGGCGTTTGGAGCACATCGACCACGGAAGCTACTGCTTCAATTTGTGAAGCATCGTGTACATCGGTTAAGACGGCTAATCCAAGTTCGGTACGGACTCGCTCAAGGATTCGTAGTCCTTCCTCTAGCCCAGGACCACGAAATGACTTGCCGGAACTTCGGTTTGCTTTATCAAACGAGCTCTTAAATATGAAATGCATACCTAAGGCATCGGTTATCGACTTGAGGCGCTCCGCAATGTGCATCACCATCGATTCAGATTCAATAACGCATGGACCTGCAATGACAAACATCGGATAGGCGAGCCCCACTGGTCGACCACATAAGGGCCAGACGGACGATGCATTAGGAGCTTGTCTCATGATGGCGCTCATTTAAGCGCTTGAGCCTGTAAAGCCGCCTTTAGAAAGGCAATAAATAAAGGGTGACCATCTCGGGGCGTTGATGTGAACTCAGGATGAAATTGCACGCCAACAAACCATGGATGAACCGATTGGGGCAGTTCAATCATTTCGGTCAGACCTTCATTCGGGGTGGTAGCCGAAACCATCAAGCCTCGCTGCTCAAGCTGTCCGACATAATGGTTATTTACCTCATATCGATGGCGATGGCGTTCATTCACGCTCTCACCATAGATGTCAAAAGCTAAGGTCCCCGGGCGAATGGGACAGCGCTGTGCGCCTAGCCGCATCGTTCCACCAAGGTCTGATTCGCTGCTTCGACGTTCGAGTTGTCCGTCGCGATCAAGCCATTCGGTAATCAGTCCGACCACTGGATGGGTTGCGTGCTCTGCAAACTCCGTGCTGTTAGCCCCTTCAAGCCCACAACAATGGCGGGCAAATTCAATCACTGCCAGTTGCATACCCAAACAGATCCCAAGGTAGGGAATCTTGTGCTCACGAGCATACTGAATCGCGGCAATCTTTCCTTCGACCCCGCGTTTGCCAAAGCCACCAGGGACAAGCACCGCATCAAAGTGTTCTAAACTTGCGACTGTTCCTTCATCAACCTGCTCCGAGTCGAGATACTCGATGTCAATCTTTGATTCGGTGTGCATCCCCGCATGGACTAGCGCCTCCGTTAGCGACTTATAAGACTCGGTAAGGTCAACATACTTACCCACCATCGCGATGCGAAGGCGGTGCTTGGGCTGACTTAATGCGGCCACGAGCTTGTCCCAAACCGATAGATCGGCTTTAGGTGCATTGAGCCTCAGCAAATCCGCCAAACGTTCGTCGACCGCTTGCTCAAACAACATGCGCGGTATCTTGTAAATGGAATCAGCGTCCCAGACCGAGATGACTGAATCAAGCGGCACATTAGAAAATAAGGAAATTTTTGCCCGCTCATCTTCGGGAATCGGTCGATCAGCCCGACACAACAAGATGTCGGCTTGAATCCCAATCTCGCGGAGCTTTTGGACTGAGTGTTGCGTTGGTTTAGTCTTGAGCTCGCCTGCTGAGGCAATAAAAGGAACAAGCGTCAGGTGAACAAAGCAGCAGCTGCCGCGTCCGAGTCGCAAACTCATTTGCCTTGCCGCTTCCAAAAAAGGCAAGGACTCAATGTCGCCGACGGTACCGCCAATCTCTACAATGGCGACTTGTGCCGCCTGGCCATCATCGAGCACTGCGCCGCGCTCAATGAATGACTGGATTTCGTTGGTGATGTGCGGGATGACTTGAACCGTGCGGCCGAGATACTCGCCTCGGCGCTCCTTACGGATCACCGAATCGTAGATCTGTCCGGTTGTGAAGTTATTGCTTCGGCGCATGCGCGCCTTGATGAAGCGCTCGTAATGCCCCAAGTCAAGATCGGTTTCCGCCCCATCTTCGGTGACAAAAACCTCACCGTGCTGGAAGGGACTCATGGTGCCGGGATCGACGTTGATGTAGGGATCAAGCTTGAGCAAAGTGACGCGGAGGCCACGTGATTCGAGCAAGGCCGCCATCGAGGCAGCTGCGATTCCTTTGCCCAGCGATGACACCACCCCGCCGGTCACGAAAACAAATTGGGTCATGGGCAAGTTCCGTGAAAGCGGAATTATAGCCACACTACGTAGCGGCCCATGCTACGCCGTGCATGCCATGATCGAGCCATCTTTTTCAATTGACCTGGAGAGCGAGAAATGGACCAGAAAATGTATGACGATGGATTAAAAGTTCGCAAAGAAGTACTCGGCGAAGAATATGTCAATAAGGCCATTCAAAATGCTGATGACTTTAACCGCCCCTTTCAAGAACTTGTCACCGAATTTTGTTGGGGTGCTTGCTGGACCCGTCCCGGCCTCGATCGGCGCACCCGTAGCATGCTCAACCTTGCAATGCTCTCAGCGCTCGGTCGCGCTCATGAACTGAAACTCCATATCCGTGGAGCCTTGACCAATGGCGTAAGCAAGGAAGAAATTCGCGAAGTACTCATCCAATCGGCGGTTTATGCAGGCATTCCTGCCGGGGTGGAAGCCTTCCGTTGCGCCAAGGAAGTCTTTGCCGAACTCGATAAGCAGTGAGGCCAACATGACTGAGACTCCGATGCTTGGTTTTATTGGCCTGGGCAATATGGGTTTACCGATGGCCTCGCGTCTGCTTGCCGCTGGGCACAAACTCGTTGCCTTCGATCTTCGAAGGGAAGCTTGCGATGCGCTGGCAGCACAGGGCGCTGAGATTGCGACAAGCCCGCGAGCTGTCGCCGATCGAGCCAAGACGGTGTTTTTGAGCTTACCCACGCCGCAAGTTGTTCGGGCCGTCATCGAAGGCCAGCATCAAGCCGAGGGGCTCATCGGTGCAGCATCCATAAAAGTCTTGGTTGATTTATCGACCACGGGGGCGAGCATAACCAAGGCGCTGGCGCAGCAAGTTCAAGCAGTTGGCATTCGCTATGTTGATTCGCCGGTAAGTGGTGGCGTCAATGGCGCGGTTAAAGGTACGCTTGCAGTCATGTGCGCTTGTGCTCGCACCGATTATGAATCGCTCGAAGCACTCCTTTCTGTCTTTGGCAAAGCCTTTCATGTGGGTGAAACCCCTGGCCTTGGTCAGAGCATGAAGCTTGCGAACAATATGCTTTCTGCAACGGCCATGGCAGCCAGCGCTGAGGCTATCGCCTTTGGCGTCAAACAGGGGCTCGACCCCATGGTGATGGCAGAGGTCATCAATGTGTCAACCGGCGCAAACACAGCGATTCGCGATAAGTTCCCCAAAGCCATCATCCCAAGGCTTTTTAACTTTGGCTTTGCAAGTGGCTTGATGAATAAAGATGTTCAGCTCTGTCTCCAGGAGGCGCAGGCTTGCGGCGTTCCGATGGCCGTTGGCTCAGCGGTTGGTGCAATTTGGAACGAAACCGTCGAGCAACTCGGAGCTGAAAGTGACTTTACGGAGGTCGCAAAAATTATCGAGACGAAGGCTGGTGTTGTGATTGAAGTTAAAACACCATCATCCAAGGAGTAGCGCTTTGGACACGTACGAAGTTTACGCCCTCAAATACGCCGACCACCCGAACAGGCCTGCAGCCAATAACTTTATCGGTCATGATGAACACGATGGCACCATGCCCATCGATTATTTTGTCTGGCTGATCAAGCAAGGCAGTAAACACTGGATTGTCGATACCGGCTTCAGTCAACAAGCCGGCGAATCACGTGGAAGACGATTCCTCGCCTGCCCAGGCGATACGCTTCAAGCCATGGGGGTAGATCCAGCAAGCATTACCGATGTGATCATCACCCATATGCATTATGACCATTGCGGCAATCATCACTTATTTGGTGGTGCACGCTTTCACCTGCAAGACCGCGAAATCGCCTATGCGACGGGACGATGCATGTGTTTTAAACCAATGCGCGAAGCCTACGATGAAGAGGATGTGGTCGCGATGGTTCGCCGCGTGCATCGCGGTAAAGCAGTGTTTCACGATGGCGATGAGGAGATTGCGCCAGGTCTGAGTGTTCATCGCATCGGTGGGCACACCATGGGATTGCAAAGCCTGCGCATTCACACTCGAAAAGGCTGGCTGGTGCTCGCCTCCGATGCGGCGCATCTCTACGCCAACATGGAACAATCAAGGCCATTTCCTATTGTTTATAACGTCGCCGATATGCTTGAAGGCCATCAAAGGCTTTATCGATTAGCTTCTAGCCCAGATCTGGTCATACCGGGTCACGACCCTCTGGTGATGCAACGCTACCCCTCGCCTTCTGCTGAACTTGAGGGGCGTGTTGTAAGACTTGACTAGCGCTTGCGGCTTAGCGGTCCGCATCAATCAGATTAGGGATGCGGACCCCAGGGTGAGGCAAGCATCAGCTTATTTTGTTGTGATTGCAAGAGCGGTCTTAGTTTTTTCGCAAAAGCCATGAATTGCTCATCGCCAAAAACACCCGCCCAAAAGGCGCGGCGATCGGCATCGTCATCAAACTTCCATAAATGGATAATCTGGTTGATCGCGCCAACATCGCCTGTGAAATAACCAACAAGCTTGGCTGGATGCTTTTGAAGCGCTGGCCAGCCCTCTTGCTGATACAGCTGCACCACCTCGGACATCTTTCCGACCACAACATCATAAGTCCTGAGTTCATAAACGGCCATCGATCACACTCCTTTCCTAAAGCTTTTAATTTTAAGTAGGCCCGTCATCAGCAGAAATCACTGCTCCGTTGACAAAACCAGAACGACCGCTTGCAAGCATGAGCAAAACCGCATCGAGATCTTCGGGCTTTCCAACACGGCGGCGCGGTAAACGCGCAATCAGCTTTTGCCCAGCATCACTTTCAAAGTGGGCTTGATTAATTTCGGTCAGAATATATCCTGGGCAGATCGCATTGACATTAATATTGTATCGGCCCCATTCGAGCGCCATCGACCGCGTCATATGCACGACTGCTGCTTTGCTCATGCAATAAATCCCAATCATCGACAGCACTTCGAGTCCTGCCATCGATGCGATGTTAATAATTCTTGAAGCCGGCATCGATTCAAGATTTGGCAAAAGCTTCGCGCGTTCGATCATCGACTTAGCCACCGCTTGCGCAACAAAAAAGGCGCCACGGGTGTTTGTATTGAAAACAAAATCGAAGTCCTTCTCGGTCACATCACTCAGTCGCTGTGTCGTGCTCACACCTGAATTGTTGACCAAGATGTCAATAGGCCCCGCTAGCGCCTGCGCCTGGGCAACGCCTGCTTCGATCGAATCCACTGAACTGACATCCATACACACACAGTAAACCCTCGCACCTTTTGCCTCGAGCCTATCGCGAAGGGCCTCAAGTCGGTCCATGCGTCGAGCTGCAATCACCAGCTTGCAGCCTTGCTCTGCGAGCACCGTCGCAAAGCGAGCGCCGAGCCCGCTCGAAGCGCCAGTCACCAGCGCCAACTTTCCATCAAGGCCAAACCAATTCGAGCCTGTTTGCGAATCCATAAAAAAGCCCTTAAGTATCAAAGCTATGATGGTCTCACAGACCGCAATGAACCGGCGCCGTTTGCCCTAAAGGCATAGATTGGCTGACAATCGCAAAGTTTCACTATTGTGGGGATCGACATGAGCAGCGAACGCGAGTCCATGGAGTTTGATGTGTTGATTGTGGGCGGAGGTCCAGCCGGCCTGGCAGCCGCTATTCGTTTGAAACAACTTGCAAAAGACAAAGGCAGCGATTTGCAAGTCTGTTTGATCGAAAAAGGCTCCGAAGTTGGCGCCCACACGCTTTCGGGTGCAGTCATGGATCCACTCGCCATGAACGAGCTATTTCCAGACTGGAAAGCGCTTGGCGCGCCCCTGGACACCGAGGTCGCCGAAGACCGTTTTCTGTTTCTTTCAAAAAACGACAGCACCTCTATTCCGCCTTGGGCACTTCCCGATTGTTTCGTGAACCACGGCAACTACATCGTTAGCTTGTCCAATGTTGTGAAGTGGATGGGAAAACAAGCCGAAGCCTTAGGGGTCGATGTTTACCCAGGATTTCCAGCAGCAGAAATTTTGTATAACGACGATGGCTCAGTAAAAGGCGTCATCACAGGTGATATGGGTATTGCACGCGATGGCTCACAGCGTGGCGACTATCAACCAGGTATGGCCTTACTTGCGAAGTACACTTTCTTTGCTGAAGGATCCAGAGGCCATCTTGGGCGCCAACTCATCGAACGTTTCCGACTTGACGAGGGTAAAGATCCCCAAAGCTATGGGATTGGACTAAAAGAGCTCTGGGAAATCGATCCAAAGCAGCATCAAGAAGGCCTAGTCATTCATACCGCGGGATGGCCACTTGAAAGTGACACCTATGGGGGATCTTTCCTGTATCACATGAAAGACAATCTGGTCACAACCGGATTTGTTGTAGGACTAGGCTATAGCAATCCCTGGCTTTCACCGTTCGATGAATTTCAACGTTACAAAACACACCCATCGATTCGTCGATTTTTTGAAGGCGGCAAACGCATCGGTTACGGTGCAAGAGCCATTACAGCGGGCGGACTCAATAGCCTGCCACGCTTTGTCTTTCCTGGCGGCGCACTCCTTGGCTGCGATGCTGGATTCTTAAACGCTTCAAGAATTAAAGGTAGTCACGCTGCCATCAAGACTGGCATGCTTGCCGCCGAAGCCGCCTTTGAAGCCATTGCGGCGGGTCGCGCCAGCGATCAGCTTGATCGTTATCCGCAGGCCTTCGAAGCCTCGTGGCTTTATCAAGAGTTATATAAAGCGCGGAATTTCAAACCGGCGATGAGCAAGGGTTTATGGATGGGAACGCTGATTGTGGGTATTGATCAGGTGCTCTTTAAGGGTAAGGCGCCATTTACCTTGCACCAAAACCATCGTGATCACGAGATGCTTAAGCCAGCCTCAGCTTGTCAGGCGATTGAATATCCTAAACCAGACGGGAAAATTACTTTTGATCGACTCTCTTCAGTATTTATAGCGAACACTAATCACGAGGAAGATCAACCCATTCATTTGACCCTAAAAGACGAAAGCGTTCCGGTTGCACTCAATCTTGAGCGATTTGCCGGCCCTGAACAGCGCTATTGCCCGGCAGGTGTTTATGAGTATGTTGATGCAGAGCAAGGCAAAAGACTACAAATCAACGCGCAAAACTGCGTTCACTGTAAGACCTGCGACATCAAGGACCCAAGTCAAAATATCGTGTGGGTCACACCTGAAGGCGGCGGCGGACCAAATTACGTCGGGATGTGAACTTAGAGGCGGTCGGATCGCGAAGACGATCAGTTTCCTTTTTGGAACAGTTCCCTATACCAATGAAATACCGAACTATCGTCAGCATCCCGCCAACCATGATCGCAGCTTGCTTGCATTTGCCTGGCGGCGACCTCCCCCATGGGCAGGCTTAAGCCCCGCTCCTGAGCCATCAGGTTTGCAAGCTTGACATCTTTAGTCAATACATGGGTCTGCGCCGTAATCCCCGATTCCATGCCTAAGGCTCGCGGCATACGATGGCCAAGCATCCAACTCGCTCCCGAACTCTCATTGATTAAGGCCAGCAAGCTTTGCGGATCAAGCCCAAGTTGCTCGCCAAGTGCTAAAGCCTCAGCACCCCCAACGAGATTGATTGCAGCGAGCAAATTATTCACTAACTTAGCCCTTGCACCATCACCATAGCGCTCTGAAATCGAGAATAGTTTGTTGCTAAGCTGTGCCAAGACTTCTGCAAGTAGGGTCTGGGTTGTTTGTGGGCCGGCAATCATCATGCTGATCTGACCGAGCGCAGCGCGTGCGGGACCACCCGAGATCGGTGCATCAAGCGCTAAGGCGCTTTTCTCGACAATGCATTGACAAGCAAAGCTTGCCTCCTGGGGCGAGACCGTACTGCAAAAAATAACGCGATGGTCAGAACCTATTGCCGCAAGCAAACTGCCTGATGAGCCAGCATAAAGTACCTCGCGGACTTGGCTAGCGTTGAGCACGACGACGAGGATCACATCACAACTTGCAGCAAGCGAAGCAGGGGTTGGATGAACCTTAAAGCCTAAGGAGCGCCCAAGCGCTTCACGCTTGAGATCGATATCGCAAATGTGGATGATATGGCCGCAATCATGCAGCCGTTCGGCCATGGACATGCCCATAAGGCCGGCACCGATAAAGCCAATCGATGACAAGAAGAGAGCCTAGAAAACCTTGAGCCAATCCGACTCAAGGTTTAGAAAGAAGAACGGTATTAACCGCCAAACTGTCTGGGACGTCTCGGAGGAGCTCCATCGCCACCACCGCCACCACCCCAGGGCCCGTCACGCCTAGGACCACCTGAGCCACGCGGACCACCAAAACCGCCTCCGCCACCACCCGGGCCACGAGGCGGACGACTTTGCTCACGCGCCTCATTCACAACCAGCGCACGACCTTCCATCGATGCGCCGTTGATGGCTTGGATAGCCGATTGAGCCTGCGAAGCATCGGTCATCGTGACAAAAGCAAAACCACGCGAGCGTCCGGTTTCACGATCAGTCACAATACGTGCCTCGGTGACATCACCGTGAGCGGAAAACATGCTTGTCAGTTGTTCGTCGGTGGCTCGCCAGGGCAAGTTGCCGACATAAATCTTGGTAGGCATCAGAAAAATCCGGAAATATTCAAAAATCAGCTGAATTTCCGAGCTTCTCCACAAAAGAAGACAGGCCGGGAAAGACAACAACAGTAAAAACGTGGTACGACATTTGCACTCTGCCACAAGCTTTGCGATTGCGCACTAGGAAATTGATATTTCAGGGTTATTACCGACTAGCGGCGTTGAGGATCAGCCGAAAGTTACTTGCAAAAACCACAAAGACTGTATAAAAATACAGTTTCTGAATCACTAGCCCCCTTGGTAAAGCCCTAAGAAGATGCGTCAACTCACCAATCGACAGCTCGAAATCCTTGAATTGATTCGCCGGCATATAGCCCAGACCGGTTTTCCGCCCACCCGCGCAGAGATAGCAAAGGCACTGGGGTTCCGCTCACCCAATGCAGCGGAAGAACACCTAAAAGCTATGGCTCGAAAGGGTGTTTTAGAAATTGTATCTGGAGCATCTCGGGGCATCCGGATTAATGATTCTGCTCTTCCCCAACATGCAACATCGACTTATGAAGCAAGAGAATCCGCTCCCAGTCATTGGCTCAGCCTGCCTTTGATTGGCCGTGTTGCTGCTGGCAACCCTATCCTGGCCCAAGAACATGTCGAAACGCATTTCCGTTTCGACAAGCACTTATTCACACAAATGCCAGACTATTTGCTGCGAGTACGCGGCATGAGCATGCGCGATGCAGGCATTCTTGATGGTGACTTAATCGCTGTCAAACGAACTCAGCAAGCTCGGCAAGGCCAAATTGTGGTTGCCCGTCTCCACGACGAAGTCACAGTCAAGCGCTTTGAGCAAGACCGGGGTCAAATCAAGCTTTGGCCTGCACACCCCGAATATCAGGTCATTGTTATTGAAGCCAATCATGAAGGCTTTGCGCTGGAAGGTATTGCGGTCGGTTTAATCCGGGACAAACAATTCCTTGGTTAAGCATGAACAAGAGGCAGGACTTACTTGGCTTATCCTCCGAGCTCTGGTGGGCTGACGGCTGGCCTCAAAGTGCTACCCAAAAGACAATAGGTTCAGGTTTTGAAGCACTCGATCAAGAACTGCCAGCAGGTGGATGGCCTTGCGGCGCACTCTCCGAATTATTAAGTAAACAGATCGGTATCGGCGAGCTGCGCTTATTAATACCAGTCATGCGTCAACTAACTTTACAACAAAAGACCGTCATGCTGATGAACCCACCGATGCTTCCCTACGGCCCTGCACTAGCCAGCCACGGTGTTGATATGAACCATCTCATTTTGCTCAAAGCAAGCGATGTTTTCGATCGGTTATGGGCTATAGAACAGTGCCTACGCAGTAATAGTTTGGGCTGTATCCTAGCTTGGCTACCCCATACCGACCTGCGCCCTACTGTATTCAGGCGGCTACAGCTCGCAGCACAACAATTCGAAGGACCAAGTTTTGTCTTTCGTCCGATGCAGGTGCACACACAAGCCTGCGCAGCAGCTCTTCGTGTATTGCTACTACCAAGACCCCAACAACGCCTTGGTTTGCGTATTCTTAAGCGACGAGGCCCAATGCATAGCGAGGTCTTAGAAATTGAATTACCAACTTCATGTCCAAGCTTTTAACAGACAACTTGTGGGTTTGTTTTTATATCGACAAGCTCGCATTGTTGATCGCTCAACAAAACCCAAGCCTTGTTATTAAGGAAAACCTAAGCCTTTGCCCTCGGGAAAGCAAAGCTGAGCGCCCACAGGCTGCACTGGCCATTCATGAGCACGGTCTGGTCTATCAAGCCAATCAACAGGCCCTTGATGCGGGGGTAAGCCCAGGGCTTGGCAAAGCGAGTGCGCTAAGTCGTTGCCCACAACTGTTATGGTTTCCTCGTGACCTGAACGCTGAGACACAGTACCTGCAAGAGCAGTGCTGGTGGCTCTCACGCTTTACCCCTAATCTGTGCATAGAAGATGGTTTTTTACTAGCTGAAGTCAGCCGAAGCTTAAAACTATTTGGAGGGCTTGAAGCTTTGGTCGAGCAAATGTTAGAAGGATTTTCTCAGGTTCAACGGTCATTGAAGCTTGCCATCGCCCCGACAGCCCGTGCTGCAATATGGTTAAGCAAATGGCAAGCAAATCGAAATTCCAATCAAGTAAAAAAATCGACTGTATTTCAAGATATAACAATTATTTTAGACTCATCACAGTTGCGTCAGGCCCTTGAGGGCATTGATATCAACTGCCTATCAAAACATACCGAAACCGCACAGCAATCTCAGCAGCTTCACATGATGCGCGAGGACTTAGGGCTATTCAAGCTAAAGTCACTCTGGGATTTGCCACGCAAGAGCCTAAGACAGCGGCTTGGCGCCAGGGCTTTACTTGCGATGGACCAGGCGCTAGGGCTCGAAGCCGACCCTCGAATATGGCTCCAAATCCCCGAGAACCTCCGCCTTTATCGAGAACTATCATTTTGGGCAGAAGAAAGCAGCCATTTATTCAAATTAGGACAAGTCATGATCGAACAGGCTTGCGCTCAACTCAAAGCGCGCAGGCTTGGCTTAATGACTATAAGTTTTGAACTTCACCACCGTGATCGCGGACCTGTAAGTGTAATCAAGCTAGGTACTCAAACCCTATGCGATCAATCAAAACGCTGGTCAGGCTTATGGGAAGAGCATATAGCAAAAACTGTCTTACGTGACCCTGTTGTCGGCATCAGCCTTTGCGGTGGAGCGACTCAAAACATGCCGCTTGCTTCAGAGCGTTTGTTTCCAGGGCCCAATGTGATCCGTCAAACTCAGACAGCCTTATTTGAGCGTTTGCAAGCGCGCTTGGGTCGAAGCAGCATGTTCAGGATGCTAACGATCGCTGAACATCGCCCTGAAATGGCACAAAGGCTTTGCGAACTGAATTGTCAAGCAGACTATAACGATCATAAGCTTAACAGCGCTAAGTTGGTTTCCGTAACGATCGATCAACCATCGATGGGCCTACCGAGACCCTTATGGTTTTTTGAAGAACCTATACCGCTTATCGAACGCTCCAAGCGCCCTTACTGGCATGGACCTCTAGCACTTATTGCCGGTCCTGAGCGTATAGAAACAGCCTGGTGGGAAGGACAGTGGTTTGCGCGTGATTACTTTATTGCATCGGACCAACACCATGTCTTGTATTGGATTTATCGTAACCGTCAGCACGATCCAGCATCGACTTCACTTCAATGGTTTATCCAAGGCTGCTTCGGCTAAGATCACAAGCGCTTAGGGGAATATCGCTATGAACCACCGAAACGCTTATCTGCTTGCCATTGACCAAGGTACTACAAGCTCACGAAGCCTCATTTTCAATGAGCTTGGGCAGATTGTTTCGATGGCGCAAAAGCCCTTTCGCCAGTTCTATCCCGAGCCCGGCTGGGTCGAGCACGACCCAATGGAGATCTGGGAAACCCAACTGTCCTGTGTCCATAGTGCTATCGCACAAGCTGGCCTTCAACATCATCAAATCCAAGCCATGGGTATCACCAACCAGCGCGAAACCTTCTTGCTTTGGGAACGTGCAAGTGGTCGACCTGTTCATCGAGCCATTGTCTGGCAGGATCGGCGCAGCAGCGCGCTTTGTCAGCAATGGCGCGAACAAGGGCAGGAATCAATGGTTCAGGAGCTTACCGGCTTATTACTCGACCCCTACTTTTCAGGTACCAAACTAGCCTGGGTGCTTAAAGACAAGCCCGAACTGCGTCGGCGAGCAGTCAAGGGTGAGTTGTGTTTTGGAACGATGGATTCCTGGCTAATTTGGCAACTCACCGACAAAGCTGAGCACGTGATTGATCGAAGCAATGCAAGCCGCACCTTGATGATGAATCTTTCAACAGGCCAATGGGATCAAGCAATGCTCGAGCTGCTCGATATACCGGAAGCCGTGTTGCCGCGCATTATTGATAGCGTTCTAGCTCCTGATGAGCTAAGTCCAAGCATACTAGGCATTCCAATCACGGGCATTGCAGGCGACCAACAAGCCGCCCTTTTTGGTCAGGCAGCCATAAGCCCAGGGATGGCAAAAAATACTTATGGGACAGGATGCTTCATGTTGATGCAAGTCGGTTCAAGGATTCGACGATCTCATCACCGATTGCTCAGTACTTGCGCTTGGTCTCACAACACATCGGATGGTCGCATGACCATGGACTATGCCCTTGAGGGAAGTGTGTTTGTTGCTGGAGCTGCCCTGCAATGGCTGCGCGACGAACTCGGACTGATCAAGCACGCTCAAGAGAGTGAGGCACTTGCTGCATCAGTAAACGATACCGGTGGGTGCTATCTGGTACCTGCCTTTACAGGACTTGGCGCACCGCATTGGGATGCAGAGGCAAGAGGCGTGATATCGGGGATTACACGGGGGACAAACCGCGCGCATCTCGTCCGCGCCGCACTCGAGTCGATCGCTTTTCAAAGCGCTGAAGTGCTACTTGCGATGAATGCCGATGCTGCTGAACCGCTTCGCGAACTACGGGTCGATGGTGGAGCTAGCGCAAATAACTGGTTAATGCAATTCCAAGCAGATATCTTAGGAGTGGGTGTTGATCGACCGAAAATTTTAGAAAGTACAGCGCTTGGTGTCGCACAACTGGCGGGACTTGGTTGTGGTGTTTTTGATAGCGTTCAATCTTGCACAACCATGCGACAAAGCGAGCGGCTCTTTATGCCTAAGATGTCGCGCGACGAAGCCGAAAGCAAAATGAGTGCCTGGCTCAGCGCGGTGGACCGCTCAAAGTCAACGCGATAAGAAGCATAGGATGGTCTCTCTTTAGTACATGCCCAACTGGCGGCCGGCATAGTCATTGCACGGGCTGCCGTTTTCAGGGCTTGAGCCTGTCCACTGCATCGGTGATGACCGAGTCGACCCCCCAAGCTAGCAATTGCTGCGCCCTATCGACATCGTTGACCGTATAAACTAAGACCCTGAGTCCCGCTGCATGAGCATCGCGGATAAGGGCTGCATTCACTACGCGCTCATTCCAATCCACAGCGACACAGTCCAGACGCTTACATCGCGCCAACCAATCCGGAAATAAGCGATCCATCAGCAATGCCCTTGGCAATTGAGGCGCAGCAATCCGAGCTGCGTGCAAAGCGGGCTCTGAAAACGATGAAAGCAGTAAATCGACTTTCTGATTGGCCCACAAACTTGCGCAAGCCCGTGCAATCAATCCACCACTATGGGTTTCAAGCCCGGGTGACGGCTTAATCTCAACATTGGCCAACATAGCCCGCGCTTGCAAGTAGGACAGTACCTGATCAAGGCTAGGGATCGCTTCGCCTACAAAAGCCTGCGAATGCCAAGCACCAGCATCGAGTTTCACCAACTGTGCCCAAGCTAGCTGACGAAGCGGACCCGAACCATTCGTCGTCCGGTCAAGGCTCGCATCGTGCATTAACACCGGCAGATCATCTGCAGATAATTTCACATCAAACTCAACCATCCGCTGCCCGAACTCAAAGCCCAGCTTCATCGCGGCGAGTGTATTTTCTGGCGCAAGCTTGCCAGCGCCACGATGGGCAATGATCTTAGGGTAAGGCCAATCGATCAACATGTTTTATTTATCCGAATCCACTAAACCCTTTACAAACCAGCGCTGCATGCCTACGACCACAAGCACGGGGGGCAACATCGCCAAGAGTGCTGTGACCATGACCAAATGCCACTCGGTCACCGCATCGTTGCCAGCAAGCATCCGCTTAATACCCACAACCACGGTGTACATCGACTCGTCAGTGGTCGTTAACAAGGGCCACAAATACTGATTCCACCCATAAGTGAAGGTGATAACAAATAGTGCTGCGATATTGGTGCGTGACAAAGGAAGTAAAACATCAAAGAAAAAGCGCATCGGCGATGCACCATCGATCCTCGCCGCATCAACCAACGAGGGCGGAATCGTCATAAAAAATTGTCTAAATAAGAAGGTGGCTGTTGCCGATGCGATCAACGGCAGTGTTAAGCCTGTATAGGTATTGATTAAATTGAGACTAGCCATCACCTCATAGGTAGGCATGATTCTCACCTCGACCGGTAGCATTAAGGTGATAAAAATCAACCAAAAAGCCAAAGTCCTTCCTGGAAAGCGAAAAAACACAAAGGCATAAGCCGATAACAGCGAGATCACAATCTTGCCAACTGCGATGACCAGGGCAACAACAAAGGTGTTGAAAACCATACGGCCGACGGGTGCTGCGCTATTGCCCGCACCCGAATCAAGAACTGTATGGAGGTTGTTGAAAAACTCAGCACCAATGCCCATCGACATCGGTACATCGCGTACTTGCTCAATCGACTGGGTGGCGGCAGCAATCGCAACCCATACCGGAAAGCCAATGATGACGACACCAAGGATTAGGACCCCGTAGGTGAGCCACGGCATCCAGCGAGGTTCACCGATCATGAGGAGCTGTCAGCCATAGTGAACCCGCCTCTCAATGAATCGAAACTGAACAACGGTGAGGAGCACCACCAAAATCATAAGAATCACAGACTGGGCCGAAGAGCTACCGAGATCGAGCGACTTGAATCCATCGTGATATACCTTATAAACAAGAATGCTTGTCGATGTTCCAGGACCGCCACCTGTTGACGCATCGATAATGCCAAAGGTATCGAAAAAAGCGTAAACCACATTCACGACCAGCAAAAAGAAGGCCGTTGGCGAAAGCAGGGGTAAGGTAACGTAAAAAAAGGTTTTAAAAGGGCCTGCCCCATCGATCGCTGAAGCTTCAAACATACTCCTTGGAATGGCCTGCAAGCCAGCGAGGAAAAAAATAAAGTTATAGGAAATTTGCTTCCAAACTGCCGTCATTACAATCAGTGCCATCGCATGGTTGGCATTAACAAGATAATTCCATGCCAAACCTTGTTTGATCAACCAGTGCGCGACAACGCCAACGCTCGGCGCAAACAGAAAGCTCCATAAGACCGCAGCAACTGCGGCCGATACAGCATAGGGAATGATTAGCATCGTACGAAAGACGTAGCGAGCCTTGATCGCACGGTCAGCAAACCACGCAAGAACCAGGCTAACCGACAAGCCAATACTTGTTACGAGCACTGAAAAAACAATGGTGATACCGAAGGAATCAGCGTAATCCGAATCAGCGAATAATCGCTCAAAGTTTTCGAGACCAACAAACTCGGCGCTCTGGCCAAAGGCGTCTTCAAGAAAAAATGAGCTGAATACCGCCCGAACCGATGGCCAGTAGAAAAAAATTAAAACAATCAAAAGCTGGGGTGCCAGCAATAATGCTGGCAATCCCCAACCCTTAAACCAAGTGCTGCGCGCGTCTGGCGATGCTGCCATCTATTCTTTGGCGGTACGCGCAAAGCGAGCGAGTTGCTCGTTGCCGCGCTGCTCAATCCTCCCTAAGGCAGTCTTGGCATCCTGTTTACCGGCCCAAACACCCTCGAGCTCCTCGTCGATAATGGTCCGAATCTGTACAAAATTACCGAGCCTCAAGCCACGCGACTTATCGGTTGTTTTGACAATCATTTGCTGAACCGAGACATCAGTTCCAGGATTTTTCTCATAAAACCCCGACTTCTTGGTGAGCTCATACGCTGCCGAGGTGATGGGCAAATAGCCTGTCATCTGATGCGACTGTGCCTGCAATTCCGGGCTGGCAATGTAGTTGAAGAATTTAGCAACGCCCTTATAGTCCTCTTTCTTTTTACCAGCCATGACCCAAAGACTTGCCCCGCCGATGATGGTGTTTTGCGGAGCACCTGGAACATCGGAGTAATGGGGAAGCTTTGCAATACCGAAATTAAATTTCGCGTTAGCCTTGATATTGGCATAGGCTGCTGAGGATCCCGTGAACATGGCACACTCACCCGAATGAAACTTAGAATCTGCAGCACCAGCGCGACCGCCGTAGGTAAACAGGCCCTGCTTGGACCATTGTTCCAAGTTACCGATATGCTTTTGATGCAAGGGCGTGTTGACTAGCAACTTTGCATCAGGCGAATCAAAGCCGTTATTAGCTGTAGCGATTGGAACATTGTGCCAAGCCGAGAAATTTTCCAGATGCACCCAGCTCACCCAGGACGAGGTATAAGCACACTTAGCGGCACCCGATGATTTGATCAGTGCGCCAGCAAGTGCAACGTCCGACCAAGTCTCGGGGACTTTACGTACGCCTGCTTTTTGGAAAACATCTTTATTGTAATAAAAAACAGTAGTCGAACTATTGAAAGGAAACGAAAGCATCTCTCCTTTTCGACTGGTGTAATAGCCCGCTACGGCTGGCACATAGGCTTTAGGATCAAAGGGTTCGCCTGCCTCTTTCATCATTTGAGCCACAGGAACGATAGCGCCCTTCGATGCCATCATCGTGGCTGTGCCGACTTCAAAAACCTGGAGAATATGAGGGGCGTTGCCAGCACGGAAAGCGGCAATACCTGCTGTCATTGACTCGCCGTAGGTGCCTTTGTAGACCGGCACCACCTTGTAATCGGACTGGGTTTTGTTAAACCCTGCTGCCATATCATTGACCCAGTCGCCGAGTTTGCCGCCCATCGAATGCCAAAACTGAATTTCGGTGGCAGCCTGTGCAGATATGGGAAGCGCGGCAAAACCGCAAAATGCAAGACTAAAGCGTGCCCACTGCCGGCGGGATAAGAGCTTGGTCGTAGACTTTTCAATAACAGATCTAGTTTTCATTTGGATCTCCTTGGGAAGACAGACTTGACATGTTGTCTCTCGTATTGTCAAAGCGAAGTATGACAAAGTCCGGACAAAAGTTGTGAGCTAGGCAAACCCTTTTAGCTGTATATTTATACAGCTTTAAACCAAAATTTGCATATCTTGCGCTTTAGCCCCGACCATGCCTTCATTAACATGTCCATGCCCACCAAGCCATCGACTTGCAAACGCCGAATCGACTGATTTACCTGCTTACGCAGAGTTATTGGCAATCAGCAACTATAGTTTTTTACAAGGTGGGTCACACCCTGAAGAGTTGGTTGAGCGCGCCCAGGCCCTGGGCTATTCAGCCATCACGATTAGCGATGAATGCTCACTGGCAGGTGTTGTGAGAGCTCATGTACGCGCCAAGCAACGAGCGATGCCCTTGATCATCGGTAGCCAATGTCGTATGGATCAGGATCACACACAGCGCTTGGATCATTCAGCAAGCCTGGGCCATACCGATCGTCTGCTTTTATTAGCGATGGATCGCCAAGGCTATGCGCATTTAAGTCAGGCAATTTCCCAGGCGCGACAACAAGCACCCAAAGGCTCTTATCGATGGACTAGGGCGCAATGGAAAGATGGCCTTCCAGGTTGCTTAGCCGTTTGGATACCCGCCGTTGGCTTGAATCATCATGAAGCGAATGATCAGCGATCGACTTGCCCAGCGGCGCTGAAAGATTTGGTGGATTGCTTTGGCGAGCGTCTTTTCATCGGCGCGGTATGCCATGCAAGAGGATGGGATCAAGCTTGGATCCAACAACTACAACGATGGAGCCGCTATACCGGTGTAAACATCACAGCCTGTGGCGATGTACGTTTTCATCGGCGATCGCGTCGGGCTCTAACTGATGTGCTTCATGCGATCGCTCGAGGCATTTCGGTTGCCGAACTGGGTACAAGCGCATTGTCCAATGCCGAGGCACACCTTAGAAGCAGGCTATTGCTGGCACAACGCTATCCCGCAGCATGGTTACAAACAAGCGTTGAGATTGCAACCCGTTGTGAGTTCTCACTGGATAGTTTGCGTTATGAATATCCGAAAGAGATTGTGCCCGAAGGCTATTGTCCCCAAAGCTATCTCAGCATGCTTTGTGAACAGGGCATGGCGCAGCGCTATCCGATGGGTGTGCCCCCATCGGTTCGCAAACAAATTGAACATGAGCTGGCATTAATCGAAGCATTGCAATACGAAGCCTACTTTCTAACCGTTGCCGATATTGTGCAATTTGCGCGAGCACAAGGTATTTTGTGCCAAGGGCGCGGCTCTGCAGCTAATTCAGCGGTTTGCTATGTACTAGGTGTTACAGAAGTTGATCCGGCGCGGATGTCAGTGCTTTTTGAACGCTTTATTTCCCGAGAGCGGCGAGAGCCACCTGATATCGATATTGATTTCGAACATCAACGCCGCGAGGAAGTTATCCAATACTTATACCGTAAATATGGGCGCGATCGCGCTGCATTAACAGCAGCTGTTTTCAGCTGGCGACTTCGATCAGCGCTTCGCGAAGTAGGCAAAGCTTTGGGTTTTGAAAGCCGCGATATCGAACAATGCCTCAGGGCGCACCGCGGATTAAGCCGTGAAAGCCCTCAGGCTGTCGCCTTTGAAGAGGCTGGACTCAAAATCGAACATTATAAAGTGCAGCAATGGATCAGCTTAAGCAAGCAATTAATCGGTTTTCCTCGCCACTTATCGCAGCATAGCGGCGGCTTTGTGATTACCCGCGACCGGCTCGATACCATGGTTCCCATCGAGCACGCGGCCATGCCAGGGCGATCGGTGATTCAGTGGGACAAGGACGATTTAGATGCTCTCGGACTATTAAAAGTCGACATTCTGGCCCTTGGTATGTTGAGTGCGGTTCGTCGAGCGCTCGATCTGATCAGTGCGCGTGATGGGCGCCCATTTCGCATGCAGGATGTTCCGGCTGAGGATCCCAAAACCTACGCCATGATTAGCGCAGGCGACACTTTGGGGGTTTTCCAGATTGAGTCTCGGGCACAAATGGCCATGCTCCCAAGACTCAAACCTCGGTGTTTTTATGATTTAGTGATCGAGGTAGCGATTGTGAGGCCTGGCCCGATTCAAGGCGGTATGGTTCATCCTTACTTGCGAAGGCGTCAAGGTCTGGAAAAAGTGATCTTTCCCAAGGAAGAAATCAAACCTGCACTCGAACGCACCCTGGGCGTGCCGATTTTCCAAGAGCAAGTGATGCAAATCGCTATATTGGCTGCTGGCTTTACCCCTGGCGAGGCTGATCAACTTAGACGTGCCATGGCGGCATGGCGTCGACGCGGCAAGCTTGAATTGTTTGAGCAACGCTTAATTCAAGGCATGCAAGAGCGAGGTTATGAAACCGAGTTTGCACAACAAATTTTTCGACAAATTGAAGGCTTCGGAGAATATGGATTCCCTGAGAGCCATGCAGCAAGTTTCGCCTTGCTGGTTTATGTAAGTTGCTGGATTAAATGCCATGAACCTGCAGCTTTTCTGGCTGCGATGCTCAACAGTCAACCTTTGGGTTTTTACGCTCCTGCACAATTGATTCAGGATGCCCGTCATCATGGAGTCAAGGTGCTTGCTGTTGATGTATTACGCAGTCAATGGGAATCAAAACTTGAAAGGCAAGCAGACGGCAGCGATGCGGTGAGACTTGGTTTGCATATGGTGCGAGGGCTGAGCGTTTCTGCTGCGCAAGCTATTGAACGTTGGCAACGTTGTGAAAACCTAAGAGAGCTTGCATCATTCGTAAGCCAGACAGGACTTGATCAAACCGATCTCCAGGCGCTTGCCAAGGCTAATGCATTGAATCAACTAAGCGGACATCGCCGACACAGCTTATGGCAAGTCAGCGGATGGGAACCTCAGCATCATTTGCTCAAGATCATCGAACATTCTGCCTTTGAAACACCCCCAAGTGCTATCGAGGCTCCGGACGAATGCATAAACCTGGCAGCTGATCTAAGGCATCTGGGTGTTTCCATGGGTAAACACCCGATGGCTCTTATTAGACCGTTATTACAAAAATACCGCATAAGAAGCGCTATCGATTTGCGGCGCTTAGCAGATGGCGCTCTTGCTCGAGCAAGCGGTATCGTCACCCATCGGCAGCGACCAGAAACAGCTAAAGGCGTGATGTTTGTAACACTAGAGGACGAGACCGGTGTGATACAAGTTGTGATCTTTCCCGATCTTGTGAATCGTTATCGACCCGCGATTTTCAATGCACAACTGATGACTGTTTACGGCCGTTGGCAGCGAGATCCTCATACCGAGGGGCTCGTTACCCATTTGCTGGCTATGCGCGTTGAAGACCACAGTGCGCACCTCGGCATGTTTCAACCTCGGGCAAGCCGGGATTTTCGTTGATAGGGCTTAGCACAAGCCCCAGCTTTACACCCTGTAGTAATTTCGATACCAATCGACAAAGCGTTGGACACCCACTTGCACTGGAGTTGAGGGTTTATAGCCGACCTGTTCAACCAACGTACTAACGTCAGCAAAGGTATCGGGCACATCACCCGCTTGCAAAGGCATATGCTCTTGAATAGCCTTGCGATTAAGCGCTTGTTCGATGGCTTCAATATAGGTGATCAAACTCACTGGGGCATTGTTGCCAATATTGAAGATTCGAAATGGTGCGCGGCTGGTTGCAGGGTCGGGAGCATCGGATTGCCAAAGCGGATTTGCCTGGGCAATTTGATCGCTGGCACGCACTACGCCCTCGACAATGTCAGCTACATAAGTGAAGTCTCGGGTATGGCGGCCATGATTGAAAACCTGAATCGGCTTTCCTTCCAAGATATTGCGGGTAAATAAGAAAAGCGCCATATCCGGACGCCCCCAAGGCCCGTACACGGTAAAAAAACGCAAACCTGTGGTTGGCAGCGCAAATAAATGGCTATAACTATGTGCCATTAATTCATTAGCGCGCTTGCTTGCCGCATAGAACTGAAGCGGATGATCGACACCTTGATGCTCACTGAAAGGCATCTTGGTATTGGCACCGTACACACTACTGGTTGAGGCATACGTGAGATGGGCAATTTCACGATGACGACAGGCTTCGAGAACTCTGGTGAAGGCGATGATATTGCTCTCCACATAGGCCATCGGATTAACAAGCGAGTAACGAACACCTGCTTGGGCTGCTAAATGAATCACCCTATCCTGGGGTTCGTCAAAAACATGTTGAGTGAATGCCTCATCGGCAAGATTTCCTTGCCTGAAACTAAACCGCTCAAAGGCACCCAGGATCGCAAGCCTTGCACGTTTAATCACTGGATCGTAGTAATCATTGACTGAATCAATGCCTAGCACTTGATCACCACGTTCAAGCAGGTATTGACACACATGAAAACCGATGAAGCCTGCCGCTCCAGTAACTAGTACACGCATCGATAACCCTTCATGGTAATAAACAAAGGGGATTTACACATAACCATCGGGATTACCAGACTGCCATCGCCAGGCATCCGTACACATCGCCTCAAGCCCTCGCTGAGCCCGCCAGCCAAGCACTGAGACTGCTTTGGACGAATCCGCATAACAAACCGCAATATCGCCCGGGCGTCTTGGTGTAAATCGATAGGGGATGTCTTGCCCGCTCGCTTGCGAAAAGGCACGAATCAACTCAAGTACCGAACGACCGGTTCCTGTTCCAAGATTAATAATCTCTGAGCGCTCTCCGGCAAGAAGATAATCAACAGCCTTGACATGACCTTCAGCAAGGTCCATCACATGCAAGTAGTCTCTCACCCCGGTACCATCAGGCGTGGGCCAGTCCTGACCAAACACCGAGAGGTATTCACGTTTCCGAACAGCCACCTGCTGAACGTAGGGCATAAGGTTGTTGGGAACGCCTTGGGGTTGCTCCCCAATCATGCCAGACTCATGGGCACCCACCGGATTGAAATAACGCAAAATGACCGCGCGGCACGATGGATTCGCTTGCTGCTGGGCAAGAATGATTTGCTCGCCAATAACTTTTGTCCATGCATAAGGATTGGTCGGTCGCAAAGCAGCCGACTCGGTAATGGGTACTTGATCAGGATCACCATAAACTGTTGCGGACGAGCTGTAAACCAAATGAATGTATCGATCCTTAGCAATTGATGAGATCGCCTTGAGTACCGAAAGCAAAGCCTGATTGTTATTTTCAAAATAACGCAAAGGCTGTACCACCGACTCGCCTACAGCCTTTAAAGCAGCGAAATGAATCACGGCAGTGACATCAAAGCTTGTTAGGAGTTGAACGATCTGCGACTGATCGCAAGCATCGGCTTCCTGAACAGCAAAGGCCTGATCTCCGAGTAATTGCTTCAAACGCCCAAGCACGCGTCGATCTGAATTACAAAAATTATCAAGCAACACGGGGAAATAGCCTGCCTGAACGAGGCTTATGGCGGTATGTGAACCGATATAACCTGCCCCACCGGTAAGCAGCACAGCATTGGGTTTTGTCATCACCCTAACCCTTAATTAACTCACCTTGAGTAATGCAGCAGGAAAATCAAGCGAGCGCTCGCGTCCTAACAGCGTCATCAACACACTTACCCTTTCTTCTGCCACCTTACTGACAATACCTTCGAGCCCTTTAAATGGTCCATCAACAATTAGCACTTGATCACCTTGCTTAAACGGCGAGAAGCTTGCAAACTCAGCCGCTCGTAACTTTTCTTCAAGCGCTCGGAGAGATTGCAAGGTAGGGTCTCGAATCGTCGCCGGCTCAGTCCCAAATCGAACCAAACCAAAGACGCCTAGTGTTGAACGTACTGGGGCAATGCTGTGTTGTTCGTGCGCAGGGCGCAAAAACATATATCGAGGAAACATCGGAATCAGCACGGACTTTTTCCGCTGCCAGGCACGCATTTGCGGCAACCAAATTTGATAGCCTTGTCGATCAAGATTCTCAGCTGCTCGAAACTCCTGCTTGGGCTTGGTATGACAAACATACCAGGGCCGCTTATCGTCATTTATATGATCCATAGGACTTGCAGCTTAAGCTAAGCGCCCTTGTTGATAATCCTCAACCGCTTGAATCAGTTCCGCGCGTGTATTCATAACAAAGGGTCCCATTTGCGCAATCGGCTCGTTAATAGGCCTGCCGCTCACAAGCAGAAAAGCACCTTGCCCATATAACCGCAGCCTGTCGGATTGTCTTGAAAGAACAGCCATACAAGCACCAGGCACCGCTTGCTGATTGATGATGAGACCATCATCGATCATATAAATAAAAGCATTATGATCTTGAGAAATACTTATCTCGAGCGCCTCGTCAGCTTGTAAAGCGCTCACAAACTCGCCGTGCAAAATCATTGGTTCACTCAAACTTTGCTCAAGCGGGCCGATTGAATGATCGTCAACACAGCGAAATTGATCGAGTTGTTTGGGCAGTTCACCAGCGATGAGACGCAAAAAATGTCCCTTGGGATGTTCCCAGCGGGGAATCAAAGATGCATCAATATCTCGCCACTGGGCCTCGCTCATTTTGTGTGAAGCAGGCAAATTAAGCCAAAGCTGAAAGCCTGCAAGCCTGCCACTCACTTGTTGTGGCATTTCCGAATGCACAATGCCACGGGCAGCACGCATCCATTGCACATCACCCGGCTCTAACAGGCCTTGATTGCCTCGGCTATCGCGATGCAACATACGCCCCTCAAGCATGATCGTGATCGTTTCAAACCCACGATGCGGATGGTCTGGAAAGCCTGCCAAATAATCATCGGGCTTGTCTGAGGAAAAATAATCCAGCATAAGCCAGGGATCAAGTCTGCGCTGCATGCTCGGGCCATGCAACGCGCGCAAAAGCTTAACGCCTGCCCCATCGGTACTAGGCATAGCTTTTATAAGCTGCTCAACAACAGCCTTGTTCACTTGGCAATCCTATCGAGTCCTCGCGCAAGGTCTGCGCAAAGATCGCGCGGCGACTCCAACCCTACGGCCAAGCGGATAAGACCTTCGCCGATGCCTGCATCGAGCCGAGCTTGAGGACTGAGCCGTCCATGAGTGGTGCTTGCCGGATGGGTAATCGTCGTCTTCGTATCGCCAAGGTTTCCCGTAATCGATATGACTTCGGTCGCATCGATCACTGACCAAGCATGCCGGCGCAAGGACTCATCGTCGCCGCCTCTTAACTCAAAAGAGACTACAGCACCGAATCGACGTTGTTGAGCCTTGGCTAGCTCGTGTTGAGGGTGACTTGATAAGCCCGGATAGTAAACACGAGAAACTGAAGGATGGGCCGCTAACCATTGGGCAGTCTCCATGGCATTGGCGCTTTGCTGTTCCATACGTATTTGCAAGGTCTCTAAACCCTTTAACAAGACCCAAGCATTAAAAGCCGACAGGCTGGGCCCCGTGGTCCGCATAAGCGGCAGTACCTGGTCATGGATAAATGATCGTGACCCAACGATTGCACCACCCAATACGCGGCCTTGCCCATCAATATATTTTGTAGCGGAATGAATAACAATATCGGCGCCGTGCAGAAGTGGTTTTTGTAACGCTGGTGTGCAAAAACAATTGTCCACCACTAAGCTGATTGCTCTTGACTTGGTTAAGCTGGCTAGACCAACTAGATCGGCCAGCTCGGTAAGTGGATTGGATGGCGTTTCCACATAAAAGAGCTTGGTTTCGGGCTTTATCGCCGCCTCCCAGGCCTTTAGGTCGCTGAGTGGTACAAAGCTGCACTGCAAGCCAAAGCGCGAAAGCATACTAAATAGTTGATAGGTCGAACCAAAAACTGCGCTTGCACAAACCATATGATCGCCCGCCTTCATAAGGGCAAGCACCGTTGTCATGATCGCAGACATACCAGACGCGGTTGCCATACAGGCCTCGCCTTGCTCAAGGCTTGCAAGCCTGCGTTCGAACTGACGGACCGTCGGATTGGTAAAACGCGAGTAAACATAGCCCGGATCCTGATTGCCGAAGCGGGCTGCAGCCTCGGCAGCGCTCTTAAAAACAAAACTGGAGGTGAGGAACATTGCCTCACCATGCTCACCAATATTGGTGCGATCGGTGCCTGATCGCACTGCGCGTGTACTAAAGTCTAGATCTTGAATCGGATCTAATGCAAAATAATCGTCCATATGCACTTCCGAAGTCTTAGGCTTCGCGTTGTAAAAACTGTAAATTCATTGCAGCGTTTAGGTCGGCTTGCATCGCCTCGGCTGCAGCATCGGCACCAAGACGTTGCGACTCAAGGTGATCGAGTAACTCCCGATTGACATCACCAGTGATGTAATGGCCGTCAAAGCACGATGCTTCAAAGCCATCAAACTGACTTCCTAATGCGGCGACTGCTTGCTTCATGCTTTCGATCGACTGATAGACAAGCCCATCAGCACCAAGTAGCTTGGCAATTTCCTGATCGCTGCGTCCATGGGCAACAAGTTCTGTTCTTGTAGGCATATCGATGCCATAAACATTCGGATAACGCACCGGCGGTGATGCTGAAGCAAAATAAACCTTCCGAGCACCCGCATCACGCGCCATTTGGATTATCTCCCGCGATGTCGTGCCTCGGACGATCGAATCATCAACTAACAAAACACTTTTCCCCTTGAACTCGACGCTCATTGCATTGAGCTTTTGCCGTACTGATTTTCGGCGCACCGCCTGGCCGGGCATGATAAAAGTGCGACCCACATATCGATTCTTGATAAAGCCTTCTCGGTAAGGGAGGTTCAAGCGATCTGCCATTTCCATCGCTGAAGGTCTTGAGGTATCCGGTATAGGCATGACCACATCAATATCGCCAAGCCTAAGTGCTGTTTTTACATCATTAGCCAACAAAGCACCCATACTTAGGCGCGCATCGTAGACCGATACCTGATCAATCACCGAATCGGGTCTTGCAAAATAAACGTATTCAAAAATACATGGGTGTAAACCTTGTGACGGCATGCATTGGCGTTGGTGTAACTGACCATCACGATCGATCAGAATGGCCTCACCCGGCTTCAAATCACGTAACAACTCAAAACCGAGACCTTCGATGGCTACCGACTCAGACGCAATCATCCATTCGGTTCCTTGATCAGTCTCCTGGAATCCAAGGCACATTGGCCTGATCCCAAAAGGATCCCGAAAGGCTAGCAAGCCAACATTAGCTATTTGCATCGCGACTGCGTAGGCACCCCTAGCGCGCTCACCGAGAATGCTTACTGCAGCAAAAATCTCATCAACACTGAGCTGTACACGAGCATGATGCGCTCGCATGCTCTCGAGCTTTGAGGCCGCGCCAAGATCTTGCAAAGCGTGTGCAAACACATTAAGCAAGACTTCCGAATCCGAATCGGTATTGATATGACGCCTATCAAGAGCGTACATTTCACGCTGCAAGGAGCGGGAATTCGTGAGATTGCCATTATGAGCAAGCGTGATCCCATAAGGCGCATTGACATAAAAAGGCTGCGCTTCTTCAGGGTTCATCGCAGAGCCCGCTGTGGGATACCGTACATGGCCAAGCCCATGCAAGCCAGGCAACGATCGCATATTGCGTGTGCGAAACACATCGCGTACCAGGCCATTGGCCTTATACATATAAAAGCGACCGCGATCCTCGGTTGCAATACCGGCTGCGTCCTGACCACGGTGCTGCAAGAGCAACAAACCGTCATAAATTGCCTGATTGACGGGCCCGTGGCCCGCAACGCCAATCACACCGCACATAGCCTAACTCTCCCCTCGCAAGCCGCCGTGAACCACATCGGCCCAATAAGGCTCTGCAGTTTGCACGAGCCAAATCCACAGCCCTCGGCTATGGGCACGATCGAAAGACTCGTGCTGCATCAAATCAAGGCGCTGGGCGAGTAGTGCAAACAAAGCGAGTATGAGCATGGCTCGGGCAAGCCCCAGCGCAAGTCCGCCAAAACGATCGACCATACCCAATCCAGCCCAGCGTAAGGCCGAAGCGGTCATCATGCCTAGGAGGCGAGTGCTGAGCAAGAGTAAAAAAAATGCGATTGCCATCATCACAAAACGGTCTTGTGGCCAACTAATCCAAGTCGAGAGCTTGGTGGCCAAATCGCTGGCAAACAAAAAAGCAGCAAGCCAAGAAGCTAGGGCAAAAGCCGATTTAACCAGACCGCTTAGAATCCCTGCGACAGCCGATGCACTAAGGACAATCAAACTAATCAAGTCCCACAGACTTAACTGAAACCAAGTTGACGAGTCCACGTTCCTAAAACCTTTTTCGTCGATGGCAATTCGAGCCTAAGGCTCGACTAGGCATCGGGACCTGCCAACGAAGCTTCAAAGTGCGCTTGTCGCAGTTTACTTTGAGCTTTTAGCGCATCAGCCTTGCTATCAAACGGACCTACTCTCACCCGGACACGCTCTCCCTTGGGTGTTTTGATGCGATCGGTATAGACTTTTAACCCAAGTTTCTTAAGACGGGCTACCTGAGCCTCCGCATTGTCTGATTGTGAAAACGCACCTGCCTGCAAAACATAGCGATCAGGATATCGCTCTGGATATGGCTGCTTGGCTCCCTTGTCGGGCTTTTCTGAGGTCACAGATTGCTGGGGTTTTTCGGACTTAGCTTGCACTTCTGACTTAGCTTCGACATCTGCCTTAGCTTGCGCGTCTAACTTTGCTTGGGCTGCTGATTTGGGCTCCGATGCCGTCGGACTTTGAGCTGATGCTGGATCGGCTTCGTTCGGTGGCCGTGCTTCAAGCTTTGCTATGTTTGTAGCAGCTTCAACCTCGCGAGAGGACTTGTGCTCCCCCTCGATGTCTTCCTTGTCGATAACTGAAGTGCCCAAAGCTTGAGCCTTGTGGTCGTTGCGTGCTTCGTCGCTGGACTTCTCAAGCCTCGGCTCAACCGAGGGTATGCGAGGCTCAGCATGAAAAAAGATGGGCATCACAGTAGCCGACAGCACAACAAGTGCAAACGCGCCAATAAGCCGTTGTCTTGCCTTAGTGCGATACGGCGAGGCGGTTTGAAGCGAAAACTGATCGTCTTCGTCCGCAGACTTATTCATGATGATCTAGACCTCGCCTTGTTCAGCGAGAACGTCGGCAACCGTTAGAAATGATCCGAAAACGACGATCCTATCATTGTCTTGAGCGCAGACTCGGGCTGCTGCCAATGCTTTTCGGGGTGATTCATAGCAATGAACGCTCGCCTTCTGGCCGAGCGCGTCAACTGCAAGCGACTGGCTATTCAGCAATGTCTTCTCAAGCTGCTCAGCACTCAGCCCTCGAGGACCTGGTAAGGTGCACAACATCCAATGTTGAATCCGCGACGAGATCGCACGCATCGATGCTTCGACGTCTTTATCAGCGAGCATGCCGATGATGCCGTAGGTTTCTGGGAAAAAACCCATTTGATCCAGGTTTGCCGCCAAATGAGCCACGGCATGTGGGTTGTGAGCCACATCAAGAATCACACTAGGCTGTCCCGGCAAGACTTGGAAACGTCCAGCAAGATCAACCAGGGCAAAACCCTGACGGATCGCATGAGCAGGCACGGGTAAACGCATCCGCAAGGCATCGAGTGCAGCCAACACACCAGAGGCATTAAGCAGTTGATTAGCACCACGCAAGGCCGGATAGGCCAGACTGGGCCTGCGACGACCCCTTACTGCGCAAGACCATTGTTGGCGATCACCAGCATAGTTAAAGTCGCGACCGATTAAATAAAGATCAGCAGCTATATGCTCTGCATGGTCAATAAGACTTTGCGGCGGCGCGGGATCTGAGCAAATCGCTGGCCGTCCTGGCCTGTAGATATGAGCCTTTTCCCAGGCAATTTGCTCACGCGTCGAGCCGAGCCATTCCGCGTGATCGATATCAATTGCCGTCACAATCGAACAATCGGGATCAAGGATATTGACTGCATCGAGTCTTCCACCAAGACCGATCTCGGCAATGAAAACATCGGGCTTTGCCTTCATCACCGTATGAAAAATCGCCAAGCTTGTGAATTCAAAGAAGGTGAGCGCTTCATCGCCGCGAGCTGACTCAACTGCTTCAAACGATGTCAAAAGCCTTGCATCGTCAATCGCTTGCTGGCCAATTCTTAAGCGCTCATTAAAGCGAAGCAGATGTGGCGAGGTGTAAAGCGCTGTCCGGTACCCTGCTTGCGTGAGAATCGATTCAAGCATGGCGCAAGTCGAACCTTTACCATTGGTTCCACCCACCAGAATAACCGGACACTCAAAACCAATGCCCAACCGCGAGGCAAGTACGCGCACACGGTCAAGACCGAGCGCAATACCGCCACGAGGGCCTTGCTCTAAATGCGATAACCAATCGGCAAGTGACATGGGATGCAAGGCTGTCAAGCAGTCGATCCCGTCACCACTGCGTCGCTACTCTGACGCATCAATAATGCAACAAGGTGTGCAATGGTTTCGCGAAGCTGTCTACGGTCAAGAATCATATCGACCGCACCCTTTTCCAGTAAAAACTCAGCACGCTGAAATCCCTCGGGAAGTTTTTCACGTACCGTTTGCTCGATCACCCGCGGACCTGCAAAACCAATCAACGCCTTGGGTTCAGCAATCACCACATCGCCTAAAAAGCAAAAACTCGCTGACACGCCTCCCATGGTTGGGTCGGTAAGTATTGAAATATAAGGCAGTCGACGCGAGGCAAGTTCACTGAGCATGGCCGTGGTTCTTGCCATTTGCATCAGCGAGATCAAACCCTCTTGCATCCTGGCGCCGCCCGAGGCGGCAACCGATACAAAAGCCATACGTTGATCGATGGCTGCCTGCACACCGCGGGAAAATCGCTCGCCAACTACGGCTCCCATCGAGCCGCCCATAAAGTCAAACTCGAAGGCTGCCACCACGGCAGGAATACTACAAATCGCGCCCCCCATGACGACGATGGCATCGGTCTCGCCAGTCTGATCGATGGCCTCTTGCAAACGCTCGCTGTATTTGCGTGAGTCCTTGAATTTCAAGGCATCAACCGCAAGCACTTCCTGACCAATTTCAAAGCGACCCTCTGGATCGAGTAAGCTATTGATACGCTCTCTCGCCGACATTCTCAAGTGATGGGTACACTTCGGGCAGACATTCACATTCGTTTGCAAATCGGCTGAGTACAAAACAACATCACAGCTCGGGCATTTGACCCACAGACCCTCGGGAATTTTCTTTGCCGAGCCGGGCGCCCGCTGTATCCTTGGTGGAAGTAACTTATCTAGCCAACTCATGCCTGACTCCTTGCATCGCCTTGTTGTGTTCGGCAGTTTTGCTAAGCATCCATACCCTGACGAATTTCGCCAAGCAGCTTACCCACTGCGGCCTGAGCCTGATCAGCTCCAACATGCTCCATTTCCTGGATCAATCTTGTTCCAATAACCACAGCGTCGGCAACTTCAGCAACTGCGCGCGCACTTGCTGCGTCTCGAATCCCAAAACCAACGCCAATCGGCAGATCGGTATACTTTCTTATCATCGGCATCTTGTCTGCGACCGCATCAACATCAAGATGCGCCGCACCCGTAATACCTTTTAGACTGACATAATAAACATAGCCTCGGGCATGTTTCACAATATCGCGAATACGCGCCTCCGTACTTGTTGGTGAAAGCAGGAAAATCGGATCTAAGCCAGCGCTTTTAAGCGACTGTGCAAACTCGGTGGACTCCTCTGGGGGGTAATCGACCACTAATACCCCATCAACGCCAACCGACTTTGCTTCGTCGACAAAGGCCTGTCGACCAAAACGCTCAATCGGATTGGCATAGCCCATGAGGACCACTGGTGTTTGTTGATCGCTTTGACGAAAGCTCGCCACCATGGTTAAACATTGACGCAATCCAACGCCCTGACGAATCGCGCGTTCGGTAGCGCGCTGAATCGCTGGCCCATCGGCCATGGGGTCAGAGAAAGGTACGCCGAGCTCAATCACATCGGCACCTGCAGCTGCAAGCGTGTGCATCAATGCCACGGTGTGTGAGGGGCTCGGATCGCCTGCCGCAATGTAGGGAATCAAGCCCTTTCTTCCAATGGCTTTGAGGTGTTTGAAGCGGTCATCGATGCGCGAGCTTGTCATGACCTACTCACTTCCGACAACTTGGGCGGCAGAAAAAATCAAGCCCACTGGCTTCGGCAACAATGTGCAAGTCCTTATCGCCGCGTCCGCTTAGATTGACAAGAATGATCTGATCTTTGGCAAGCGTCGGTGCTAATTGAGCAGCGTAGGCCAACGCGTGGCTGGACTCAAGGGCAGGAATAATGCCCTCGATCCGGCAGCAGTCATGAAAGGCAGCAAGCGCTTGCGCATCGGTTGCCCCAACATAGTCCGCCCGGCCGCTGTCCTTGAGCCATGCGTGCTCTGGGCCAACGCCAGGATAGTCAAGCCCGGCTGACAGGGAGTGGGTTTCCTGTATTTGTCCGTTATCGTCCTGAAGCAAATAAGTTCGATTGCCATGCAACACACCAGGCACACCACATTGCAAACTCGCCGCATGTCTTGCGGTGTGGAGCCCATCACCCGCCGCTTCGACACCGACCAAGCGCACCCGTTCGTGGGGAATGTAATCGTAGAAAATGCCCATTGCATTTGAGCCGCCACCAACACAAGCAAGTACGTAATCGGGCTGTCGCCCTGCAATTTGCGGCATTTGCTCGATGCACTCCTTGCCGACCACTGAATTGAAGTCGCGAACCATCATGGGATAAGGGTGCGGACCTGCAACCGTGCCAATGATGTAGAAGGTATTTTCAACATGGGTGACCCAGTCACGCATTGCCTCATTGAGCGCATCTTTTAAGGTGCGCGAACCGCTCGTGACTGGCACGACTTCTGCGCCAAGCAGTTTCATCCGATACACATTGGCCGCCTGCCGACCGACATCTTCCTCACCCATATAGACCACGCATTGCATGCCAAATCGGGCAGCGACTGTAGCACTGGCCACGCCGTGCTGGCCCGCCCCTGTCTCTGCGATCACCCGCGGCTTACCCATGCGCTTGGCGAGCAAGGCCTGCCCTATCGTATTGTTGACCTTGTGCGCACCCGTGTGGTTTAGATCCTCACGTTTAAAGTAGATCTGAGCACCGCCAAGTCGTTCGCTCCAGTTTCTTGCGTGATAAATCGGACTTGGCCGTCCGACAAAATGCTTTAGTTCTGTCTGAAATTCGGCAATGAAGCTCGGGTCCTTGCAATAGTGCTCGTAGGCATCCTTTAATGCTTCAAGCGCATGCATAAGGGTTTCGGACACAAAAATGCCCCCATAGGGGCCAAAATGCCCATTTGCATCAGGTAAATCATAGGGCTTCATCAATGGGCCTTTTGGTAAAAGTTATCACAATTTACTGAACGTACTGCGTCCACAAAAGCCTCCATTTTGCCTGCATCCTTGACGCGTGGCGAAGCACCCTGAATGCCAGAGGAAACATCGACCGCCCAAGGCTTCAATTGTTGAATAGCCTGCTTGACATTGTCAGGGCCTAATCCCCCGCCTAGGACCAAACGCTCTGGTCGATACTTGCTTGATTCAAGCCAGGACCAATCAAATGCGTGCCCTGTGCCCCCGTAGGCGGATTTGGCATCTGCATCGACCAGGAAAGCCTCACAGGATACCTTTTTGTACACCTCAACACGATTGTTAGCTTGCAAGTCGAAATCACGAATTGCCTGATCGAGGCTTTTGGCATGTTGCATGCGGACTGCTCGCCAAAATGGTACCGGTGAGGACAAAAGGCAGCGTTGGGGGGATTCGTCGCCGTGAAACTGAATCAAATCGAGTCCTAGGCGTCTATGGACTGCATGCACATGCTCAGGATGTGCATTCACAAACAAGCCAACACATGGCACCGAGGAGGGCAAGGCGCGGCGCAGTTCCCATGCATCGCTTAATTGCAGCGCGCGGGGGCTTTTGGCGTAGAGCACGAGTCCGACAAAATCAACGCCAAGCCCGCAGGCAATCATCAGATCATCCTTGCGAACCAAACCACAAAACTTGATCTTTACCATCGGAACTTAGCCTTCACGTTGCGCTTTAATCATCGAGTGTGGCGCTTACCAAGCATCCTGCTGGAAAAATCTCATTCATGCCACTTACCGTCGGAAATGACAAGGCATCGGGCGCATAGTCAGCGCCGGCAAAATATAGCCCACCAGCAGCAAAGGTTGGTGGCAGGAGACTTCGCTCAGCTGCCTTCAACCAATGCCTCATGCGAATCGGCGGCTCATCACCGCAACCAATCGCGAGCAGGGCCCCGACCATGTTGCGGATCATGTGATGCAAAAAGCCATCAGCCTTGACCTTGACCAGAATCAAAGGTCGGTAGGCGTTGATCGTGATCGCATGAACGCTTCGAACAGGCGACGTAGCCTGACACTGAGCGGCCCGAAACGACGAAAAATCATGGCGACCGATGAGATGACTTGCAGCTTCTTTCATGGCCTCGAGACTTAATGGACGGTAATAAAATCCGGATCGATCGATCCAGTGCGGGTGCCAATCCCTATCGTTATATATCACGTAATAATAGGTTCGGGCGATTGCGCTGAATCTCGCATGAAAACTTGCTTTTGTCTCTTCGGCCTCACGGACCATCATGCGTCCAAAGCCACCCCGCCTCACTTGCTCGTAGTGTTCGGCGAGACAGCGATTGACGCCCTTCACCCAAGCCCTCAACGGTCTCACAGCCTCAGTATCAAAGTGGACCACTTGGGACAGTGCATGCACATCGGCGTCGGTTCGACCTGCGCAAACCACGCGCACCGGCTCAAGCGCAATCGTTGCCAAGGCTAGCTCTAAATCGTCTTGTAAACCCTGACCATCAAGCTGCGTCTGCCAACCTCGATAACCCGTTCCCACATAGGCAAGCTTCAGGGCAATACGAGCCATGCCTTAAGTCCCATCGGGCTTTGCCTTGTCTTTATCACGAACCCCCTGCACGAAATCAAGCTTAGGCAATGGAAAACGACCTGCAACCGCCTTTTCAAGATCGGTTTCACCTTGCAACGCAGCGTCGCGGCCTGCTGCCCGATTGATCGCATCGCGGGCCTGACGCAGCTCGGGTGGCCAAGACGCTTCGCCAGTGCTTGGCGACGGGCTTATGGGCGAACGCATACGCCAGAGCAAAACAAAACCCGCCAAAAGTGCAGTCAGCAAGAGGCTTACAAGCACGCTACCTTCCGTGGTTTGTAACCAGGCTGGAGCCACCCGATCACTACCTGGATCCGATCCTGCAGCGGTCTGCGGCCGTGCATTGGATGCCGCCTCTGACTGGTTGGCTGCCGACTTACTGGGTACTTGCCCCACAGAACCGCCCGCTTGTAATTGCTCGCGTTGCTCGAGTAAGCGCTTTAAATCGGCAAGTTGTTGCTCAAGCAGTTGAATCCGTGCCTGAGCCTCACGAAGCGCCAACTCATTCATGAGTGCTTGCTCGCTTCCGGCCGCCGATGCGCCTGCCTCTGGCTTTACCGGTGCAAGCTTGAGTTGTTCTGAACCCGCTGCTCGCTCTGAAACCTTGGGAGGTGGCACTGACGGTTGAGCCGGACTTGATGATCCAGCTGCCATCTGTCTGGCACGAAACTTCGGAACCCCTTTTGCAATCAAACTTCTATAACGTTCAAAAATGGCGCGTTGGGCATTAATTTGCCGATTGGCCTCGAGTCGTTGCGACTCATCAGGCGCAGGAAACGGCGGCAGTTCAAGCACGGTATCTGCACGAAGGTGGTGAATCGATCCATAAAACGCATGCGGATTCGATTGATAAGTGGCCCACATAAGCGCATTGAGCGGACAGTGCTCGCTCACATAGGCCCCAAGTACTTCACTCAAACTTTGACCAGGCAATGTCTCAAGCCTCGTCCCACCGCACCGCGATTGCGCCAAGGCGCTCTCGCTTAATGCGAGCAAAAAGCCCGCGACAGCCAGGCGCATGATGGCCCTTGGCAAGCTCATGACCTGTCAGTTCAGTGTTTGCAACAAAATGCGCAACATGCGGCGTAAGGGCTCAGCGGCCCCCCACAAGAGCTGGTCACCCACCGTAAACGCGCTCAAATAGCCCTCGCCTATCGAAAGCTTGCGCAAACGTCCAATCGCGATATCAAGACTGCCCGTGACCGCCGCAGGCGATAACTGCTTGATGCTTGCATCACGTTCGTTGGGCACTAGGCGCACCCACTCGTTACCCTTAGCGATCAATGCTTCAATCTCAGCGATAGGCAAGTCCTGCTTCAACTTAATCGTGAGCGCTTGCGAATGACAGCGCATAGCCCCAACGCGAATACACAGCGATTCAATCGGTATTCGTCCCGGACCCGCCGCAGGTTTTCCCAAGATCTTGTTGCACTCGGCATCGCCCTTCCACTCCTCCTTAGACATGCCATTGCCCAAATCCTTATCGATCCACGGTATCAGGCTTCCTGCGAGTGGTACCGAAAAATGCGCTGTGGGTAGCGCGGTAGAGCGAAGCGAGGAAGCAACTCGGTCATCGATATCAAGAATGCTACTTTGCTCATTGGCAAGTAGCGCTGCGGCGTCTTGATGGATTGCTCCCATTTGGGCGATAAGCTCGCGCATGTTTTGCGCACCTGCACCCGATGCCGCCTGATAAGTCATGGCGGTAATCCACTCGATCAAATCTTCACGGAACAAACCGTTGAGCGCGAGCATCATCAAACTAACGGTGCAGTTACCACCAATATAATTTTTAATACCTTGCTTCACGCCTTGGTCGATAAGCGCTCGATTCAAAGGATCAAGAATCACGATAGCATCGTCTTGCATCCGCAGGCTTGAAGCAGCATCGATCCAGTATCCGTTCCAACCTTTAGCACGCAAGGCAGCATAAGTAGCCTGGGTATAGTCACCCCCCTGACAAGTGAGGACCATGTCGCAGGCAGATAAGGCATCGAGATCTGAGGCATCGGCCAGGGCTAAGTCACCCACTGGCGCTGAACCACCAGCGTTTGATGTCGAAAAAAATTTAGCACGAATGAGATCAAAATCATGTTCCTCGTGCATGCGCTTCATGAGAACCGAACCAACCATGCCGCGCCAACCAACCATAGCGACCAAAGGCTTCATACAGGCTAGCTCCCCTCGCGCAAGGCGTTGATGACCGCATCGGCCATTGACGATGTACCGACCAACTTACAGCCAGGCTCCTCAATATCGGCGGTTCGATAGGACTGCGCGAGCACTTTCCTTACCGCTGCCTCGAGTTGATCAGCAAAGCCTGCAAGATCGAGCGAATAGCGAAGCATCATCGCGGCAGACAGGATGATTGCCAGTGGATTGGCAAGCCCTCTTCCTGCGATATCGGGAGCAGACCCATGAATCGGCTCGTAAAGGCCAAACTTTTTATCGTTAAGCGACGCTGAGGGCAACATGCCAATCGAACCAGTCAGCATGGAGGCTTCATCCGAAAGAATATCGCCAAACATATTGCCTGTAACGATTACATCGAATTGCTTAGGCCTGCGGACAAGTTGCATCGCTGCGTTATCAACATACATATGCGAGAGCTCGACATCGGGGTAGTCCCTGGCAATCTCGATCATTACCTCGCGCCATAACTGTGTTGTCTCAAGCACATTGGCCTTGTCGACCGAGCATAAACGTCGTTGGCGCTTCATCGCTGTCTGAAAACCGACATGAGCAATCCGGCTGATTTCAGCTTCGTTGTAGCGCATGGTGTCAAAGCCCTCACGAAGACCTTGAGGGTTTTGGTGAATGCCCCGCGGTTGCCCGAAATAAATATCGGAGGTTAATTCGCGCAGAATCAGCAGATCAAGTCCTGCAACGAATTCAGGCTTGAGGGTTGATGCATGGGCCAATTCGGGAAACACGGTGGCTGGCCGAAGGTTCGCAAACAGATCAAAATGTTTGCGCAGTCTCAAAAGCCCTTGTTCTGGGCGCATAGGGCGGGGCAAATTATCGTATTGCGGCCCCCCGACAGCTCCAAACAATATAGCATCGGCTGATTCACAAAGGTCAACGGTTGCTTGAGGCAAGGGATCCTTGGCCTGGTCGAATCCTGCGCCGCCGACAGCAGCTGTTTCAAATTCGAGAGCTAAGCCCGAAGGACGCAGGCTTTGCAAGACCCGAACGCATTGTTCAGTAATTTCTGGGCCGATCCCGTCGCCGGGTAAGACAGCAATTTTCTTCGTCATGAAACATTCCTTGTGGCACGCAACCAAGGCTGAGCATGGTGCCGTTTAGCTTCGAATTCGCGGATGATCTCAGCGTGTCGGAGTGTGAGACCGATCTCGTCATAGCCATTGACTAAGCAATCCTTTCGGAAAGGGTCAACTTCAAAACTCATCGATCGAGATCCATCCACAAATGTAACCGTTTGCGCAGGCAGATCGACCAATAACTCAAAACCCGGAAAAGCAGCCACCGCATGAAAAATCGCATCCACTTCCGATTCGGGAAGCACGATGGGCAGGAGTCCGTTTTTAAAACAGTTATTATAGAAAATGTCAGCAAATGATGGCGCAATGATCGCCCGAAAGCCAAAATCCTCAAGCGCCCAGGGCGCATGCTCTCGTGAAGAACCACAGCCAAAGTTCTTTCTCGCCACCAGGATCGAAGCACCTTTGAAGCGCAGCTGGTTGAGCGTGAATTCAGGGTTTAAGGGGCGCTTGCCGTGATCCATGCCAGGTTCGCCATGATCAAGATAGCGCCACTCATCAAAAAGATTGGGCCCAAATCCCGATCGTTTGATTGATTTTAAAAATTGTTTGGGAATGATGGCATCGGTATCAACATTGGCACGATCCAATGGAACCACCAAGCCACGATGTACCGTGAGCGCTCTCATGCTTAGCCCATCCTTCGAATGTCAACAAAATGACCCATCACACCGGCAGCGGCTGCCATCGCTGGGCTTACCAAGTGCGTACGCCCTCCATTACCCTGACGACCCTCAAAATTACGATTGGATGTGGACGCACAGCGCTCTCCTGGCTCTAAGCGATCTGCATTCATTGCCAGGCACATCGAGCAACCGGGCTCTCGCCACTCAAATCCTGCCTCTTTAAAAATCCGATCGAGCCCTTCAGCCTCTGCGAGTCGCTTGACCAAGCCAGAACCAGGCACCACCATCGCAAGCTTCACATGAGCGGCTTTGCGCTTGCCCCTCACCACTGAAGCGGCGATCCGAAGATCTTCGATTCTAGAATTTGTACAAGAGCCGATGAAGACCTTATCCACCGCGATATCTTGTATCGCGGTATTAGGCTGCAAGCCCATGTATTGCAAGGCACGCTCCATGCCTTCTCGACGCACCGCGTCCTTTTCCTTATCCGGATCGGGCACACGGCCATCGACTGCAACCACCATTTCGGGTGAGGTTCCCCAAGTCACCTGGGGCGCAATGTGCGCTGCATCGAGGCGGACAACATGATCGAAGTGCGCAGCGTCATCGCTTTTAAGACTTCGCCAGTGGCTGACTGCACGATCCCAATCCTCAGCCTTAGGTGCCATGGGGCGTTGTTGCAGGTATTGAATCGTTGTATCGTCGACCGCGACCATACCCGATCTTGCACCGGCTTCGATCGCCATATTGCAAAGCGTCATCCGACCTTCCATGCTCAGCGATCGAACCGCAGAGCCAGCAAATTCAATCGCATAACCAGTACCGCCCGCCGTACCGATTCGACCGATGATGGCAAGCACCATATCTTTAGCGGTCACCCCACGCTGAAGATTGCCCTCCACCTGCACAAGCATGTTCTTCATCTTTTTGGCGACCAGACACTGGGTCGCCATCACATGCTCAACCTCAGAAGTTCCAATACCAAAGGCGAGGCAGGCAAACGCGCCGTGGGTGCTGGTGTGCGAGTCGCCACACACCACCGTCATCCCAGGCAGAGTCGCGCCTTGCTCTGGTCCGATCACATGCACAATGCCCTGACGCTGATCAAGAAACGGGAAATACACTGGCACCTTGAATGCAGCAATGTTTTGATCAAGTGTGACCACTTGTTCACGTGAAATCGGATCATCGATACCGTCAAGCCCACGTTCCCAACCTGTGGTCGGCGTATTGTGGTCGGCGGTCGCAACAATCGATTCGGCGCGCCATAAAGGTCGTTTCGCCATACGCAAGCCTTCAAAAGCCTGCGGGCTAGTCACTTCATGCACCAAATGACGATCAATGTAGAGCAAGGCCGTACCATCGGATTCGGTACGCACCACATGCTCATCCCAAAGCTTGTCGTAAAGCGTTCTCGCTTGAGCAGCCATCAGAAAAATCCCCTGTAAATCAGGGGGTTGATTATGCCATGCGGGTGCCGGCGATTCTCGGTGTGATGGTTTGAACGTCGGAACACTGAGCGCGATGGCGAAGGGCATGATCCATGAGCACCAAAAGCACCATGGCCTCGACAATCGGTACAGCGCGAATTCCCACACAGGGATCATGACGTCCTAGGGTCTGAACCTCGGTGGCTCGTCCCTGCAAATCAATCGACGGTTTGAGCTTACGAATACTCGAGGTTGGCTTAATCGCAACCGATGCAGTGATCGGCTGCCCCGTTGAAATGCCTCCCAAAACGCCTCCGGCATGGTTGCTAGCAAAGCCTTCTGGGGTGAGCGCATCACCGTGTTCGCTGCCAAGTTGGACGACGCTACGAAAGCCAGCTCCGATCTCAACACCTTTAACCGCATTGATACCCATCAGTGCATGGGCCAAATCGGCATCGAGGCGGTCGAACAAAGGCTCACCCAGACCGACCGGTACACCATGCGCCTCAACATCGACCCGGGCTCCACACGAGTCGCCTGCCTTACGCAAATCATCCATATAAGCCTCAAGGCCTGCAATACCTTGATCAGTGGCGGCAAAAAATGGATTGTGATGCACTCTAGACCAATCATCCTTGGCAATGGCCAGGCTTCCCAACTGACTCAAGCAAGCACGCACATGCACACCATACTGCTCATTGAGCCATTTACGCGCAATTGCAGCAGCGCCAACAACAGGGGCAGTCAGTCTGGCTGAAGAGCGCCCGCCTCCGCGTGGGTCACGAATACCGTATTTTTGCCAATAACTGTAGTCGGCATGTCCGGGTCTAAAGCTTTGAGCAATAGCGCTATAGTCTTTGCTGCGTGCATCTTGATTTTGGATAAAAAGTGCGATCGGTGTACCAGTCGTTCGTCCTTCATAAACGCCCGAAAGAATTTGTACTTGGTCTGGCTCTTGACGTTGCGTGACATGCCGAGAGGTACCAGGACGTCTGCGGTCTAAATCAGGCTGTATATCCAGCTCAGAAAGCAGCATACCCGGCGGACAACCATCCACAATGCAACCGATTGCAGGCCCGTGCGATTCACCAAAGCTTGTCACGGTGAACAAATGCCCAATGCTATTGCCAGACATGATCGGGCCTCATTTGCCGGATTGAAAACGATAAAAGCGCTGATTGAGCCACTGGGTAACCCCATCAATTTCTTCATCAAACCAGCCCGCGTTGACCCTTGAGGCACAGGTTTCAACCCGTTGACGCAACTGTGTGAGTTGTTTGATTTTTCGAAACTCAGCCGAATAAATCATTTCGCCATCTCCGCCAGGAAACATACCGTTATGACAACTTGCACAACTTTTGTGGTGAAGCGCTGCGCCATCTGACGCGTGGCAGGTCGAAACCACAGACGACAGGAGCGCTGCGATCAGACCCCATCGAGCTAGCAATGTCCTAGGGCTGGAGCTCAAAGCTCTTGAGCCAGTTATAGGATTTAGCCTCACGACCCGGCTCCCCGATAATGATTCAACCCAGCCTCGATACGCTCGGCCATGACGGAAGGCGGCAAGATGCTGAGCATTGCATCAACCGCTGGGGTTTGCCCGCGACCAAAACACCACCACCGCAATGGAATGGCAAGCTGCGGCATTTTGATGGCGTGAAGGCCAATGACTCGTTTTATTTCCTGGGCTATATGGTCAGCTGTCCAGGCCAGGGATTGATCGCCTGTCACAGCCTCGGTTTTAAGCTTTCCAAGGAAGGCCTCAACAGCGGGCACAGCTTCCGGCTTTAGTGCCTGACCTATACCTTGTGCGATAACAGGGTCTTCAAGATTCGGAGCAAGCAACAATGAACAAGCCCAGTCCGCTAGATCTTCAAGCGTATTGAGGCGATCTCTCACAAGAGCGATCATAACCATCGCTGCATCATCGCCAAACCATTTGGCATGTAGCGAACGCCAAGCCAGCCTTCGCTGCAATTCCGCAAGTAAATAGGCTTCGCTCGCTTGCTTGATGTAGTGCTGATTGACCCAGCGCAACTTATCGTAATCGAGCTGCGACGGCGAATGAGATAGCGAGGACCCATCAAACCACGCAACAAAATCTTCGCGGCTAAAGAGCTCATCGTCGCCATGACTCCAACCTAGCCGGGCAAGATAATTGACGACGGCCTCGGGAATGAATCCTTGTCGATCAAACTCGGTAACCGATACTGCACCGTGACGCTTGGAAAGCTTTTGCCCGTCGGGGCCGTGAATCATTGGTAAGTGACCATAGACGGGTTCCTGACCGCCTAATGCACGTAAAATATTGATTTGCCTTGGCGTGTTGTTAACGTGGTCGTCTCCCCGAATGACATGACTAATGCCCATATCGAGATCGTCGACAACCACACAAAAATTATAAGTAGGCGTCCCATCAGAGCGGGCAATGATCAAGTCATCAAGTTCGCTGTTGGCAATCGATATCGTTCCCTTTACCATATCTTTCCAAACAACAGAACCGTCGTCGGGATTTCTAAAGCGTATAACGGGTGAGACATTCGGAGGCGGTGACTTTCCAGGGCTTTGTTCGGGTCGCCAGCGGCCATCATAGCGAGGCTTTAGGCCTTGTTCACGCTGAGATTCCCGCATCTCATCGAGTTCTTCAGGAGATGCCCAGCATCGATAGGCAAGGCCTTTGTCCAACATGAGCGCGATGACCTCGCGGTATCGATCCATCCGCTTTGTCTGGAAAAAAGGGCCCTCATCAGCCTGCAAATTCAGCCAAGTCATTCCATCCAAAATCGCCTGTGTTGCCTCTGGCGTCGATCGTTCTACATCGGTATCTTCAATCCGAAGTACGAATTGGCCGCCAAAGTGACGCGCAAATGCCCATGCGAAGAGGGCTGTTCGAGCACCGCCAATATGCAAAAAACCGGTTGGGCTAGGCGCAAACCGGGTCCGAATCCCAGAACTAATCGATTGATTAACAACAACTGAAGCCATGTTTTTGCAGCATGTGATGGGTCAAACCATCACTATACCGCTGTGAAGCTATCAGACCTTATTGAGTGTTTGCTTTAAGGCCGCAATCTGCATTTCACGCAGCTGTTGCAATCCGAGTCTGCGACTGCCAGGCGTGCTAAAAATAGCAACCTTTTCAAGAAAGTAAAGCCGCCCTGCAGGACTAATCACCGATTTCGCCATGTCAGCGTGTTTTGCTGCCCATTCTCGAGAAAGCGCTTCGCCGAGCGACTCGCCGTAGTCTGGCAGCGAACTTGCCAAAACATCGGCTTCGTTTGCCAGCACTTGCAGCCAGGCTTGATCGCCTATGCTAAAAGGTCGTTGAAGCGCCACGCTGTGATTTTCTGCAACCGTTGTTGGGTCGGTGTGCTGAACCAGACGTTTCATGCACTCAAGGTCGTCCTCAGCAATACCAAACTGATCGAGCACAGGCGCTGCAAGTGTCACGGAGCGGTTTTCCATCTCCATTAGATGCTGGTTGACGCGACCATCGTGGTGAAAATCATGGCCTACCATAACCAAGATCGCAAGCATTTCCTGCTCGTCCTGCAATCTGGGCTCAACCGAAGCCTGCCTGCAGGCAAGCAAAAGTGCGGTCATACACCACAGGGTATCTGCAAAATGCAAGCGATTATGGTAGGCCGCCTCAAGTCCGTTATGTGCCATTAAAGCGTGAACTGCCTCGACCTCCAAGGCAAGACCACCTGCAGCTCGGCGCAACTTATGATAACGCTCACGTTTAGGATGCTGATTTGAGTCGTGCTGAAGTCGAGCCAGACAATCCGACAGCACATAAGGCAAGCCAAGCCACTGCCCTGTCCATTGGCTACGCAGACCATCCAAGGCTGTTTTGAGCTCGTCGATTAGCATGTGCTGAGTAAATTTTGTCGGATTGTGCCGAAAATTTTCCTTAATCGCTTTATACTTCTGATCCGTTCTCGAGAGCCTGGGTGGTTAGCTCAGCGGTAGAGCACTGCCTTCACACGGCAGGGGTCACAGGTTCAAACCCTGTACCACCCACCAAATACTCGATTTCTGTCAGTCAAGGTCCTTAGGTAAGCCGCCAAGGTAGCTTTTCATCAAACGCTGATCCCTGAGTAGGTCTTCCGCCTCGCCCTGCAAGACCACACGTCCAGTTTCCATCACGTAAGCATAATCGGCGACCTGAAGGGCAGCTCTTGCATTTTGCTCCACAAGCAGGATCGAAACACCGGTTTGTTTCAAATCGCGAATCACCCGAAACACATCGGCAACTACGCGGGGTGCGAGGCCGAGGCTAGGCTCATCAAGGAGCAAAAGCTTTGGCTGGCCCATGAGCGCTCTTCCCATAGCCAGCATTTGGCGTTCACCGCCTGAAAGGGTTCCAGCGAGTTGTTGCTTTCGTTCTTTAAGCCGAGGAAATCGCTGGTATACCTCGCTAAGCTGATGCTGGCGATCGCTGGCTCCAAAGCGACGCCGGTGGAACGCGCCAAGAATCAAGTTATCCTCAACATTCATTGAGACAAAAAGCTCTCGCTTTTCTGGTACAAGATTCATACCGAAACGTACTCTCGACTCGACGTCAGCCCCATCAATCGATCGACCGTCAAGGCTCATGGTCCCTCGATAGCCGAGTAGACCAATCATAGCCTGCAAAAGTGTTGATTTCCCCGCGCCGTTAGCCCCTATAACGGTTAACACTTGACCTTGTCGCATACAAAGACTCAATCCCTGAACAGCCTCGACTTCGCCATACGACACATGGATACCCTCAAGTCGCAATAGCTCATCACCTATTGGCGTGAAGCCTACCTGTTCGGGCTTGGATACCCCAAGGCCGAGCTCGCTGGCATTGCCTACTGTCATGACAGATCAACACCCAAATAGGCCTCGATCACTCGAGGATCCTGCTGAATCCTTGCAGGCTCGCCTTGGGCGATGACAACGCCATGCTCCATGACCACAACACGATCAGCAAGATTCATAACAAAGGTCATATCGTGCTCAACCAGCAAAATAGCCAAACCATCAGCTCTTAGGGCTCTAAGCAAGTCAGCAAGCTTTTGCTTTTCACCAAACCTCAAGCCTGCTGCAGGCTCATCGAGCAGTATGGCGAGCGGGTCGCCAGCGAGTGCCCTGGCTATCTCAAGGGTACGCTGCTGCCCAAGTGCAAGCGATCCGGCTGGCACGTGCATAACATCTGACAATCCCACCCGTGTGGCCTGATTTCGTGCCTCGTTCATCAAGGCGCGTTCTTCTTCACGCTCTAGGTGAAGCGCTGCGCGTAAAGGCCCATGTCTGCCGCGCAAATGAGCTCCTAAGGCTATATTTTCCAGGACACTCATTTCGGGTAGTAAACGAACATGCTGAAAGCTGCGAGACAAGCCAAGCCGGGCGATATCCCTGGCTCGCCTGCCATGAATTGCTTCGCCTGAGAAATAAATCGTCCCGGCATCAAGTTTTTGGACACCGGTCAATAAGTCAAAGAGCGTGCTCTTGCCCGCACCATTTGGGCCGATCAGTGCGAGTATCTCGCTCCGCCTGAGCCCGAGACTAATGTCTTGGTTTGCAATCAAGCCACCAAAGCGCTTTTCAAGGCCACGGGCTTCAAGCAAGTAATCGGAGCCTGCCCCTGATTGACGCAAACGCTTGGGTAATGCTGGAGCGCTTAGATCGATGTGATTCGTATCATTAATCGAGGGTTGTATTGAATCGATCTTCTGAGACTTCAAACTTGATCGTCGAAATAGGCGCTCGACATGGGGCCAAAGCCCGTTGGGAGCATGCTGAAGTAAAAGTACTAAAAACAAACCAAAAATAATGGTCTCAAAGTTGCCCGATGAACCTAGCAGTCGTGGCAGTAGATCTTGTAGCCATTCCTTAAGTAGGGTAACGAGCCCAGCACCAAGCAAAGCTCCCCAGACTTGGGTCGCACCGCCAAGCACCGCCATGAATAAGTACTCGATACCGATGTGCAAGGAAAACGGCGAGGGATTTACAAAACGTTGGTAATGCGCGTAAATCCAGCCCGATATCCCCGCGTAAAGGGCCGCGAGCAAAAAAACAATCATTTTGGAGCGAGCCGTGTTAACACCCATCGACTCGGCAACAATCACACCGCCCTTAAGCGCACGAATTGCACGGCCCTCTCGCGAACGAAGCAGATTGTCACTGAGAACGATGGCAAGAAAAAGAACGACCCAAATTAGATAATAAATCGAACCGGCAGACTTCAGGCCATATCCAAAAACCTCAATCGGCGGAATCGATGACAAGCCGGTGTGGCCACCAAGTATTTCCAAATTACCAAAGAGAAAATAAAGACTAAGTCCCCAGGCTATTGTTCCAAGCGGTAAGTAGTGGCCTGAAAGGCGAAGCGTGATCGCACCTAGTGCGAAAGCAACCGAAATAGTTACGAGAACCACCGCAAGTAAGCCAAGCCAGGGAGAATGGCCATAAGCGGTCGACAATACCGCACTCACATAGGCCCCAAGCCCGACAAATGCGGCCTGGCCAAACGAGGTTAGTCCAGCAACACCCGTCATCAGCACTAAGCCTAAAGCAACCAAAGCGACCATCCCAATATGGTTCGCGATCGTGAGGTAGTAGGCAGGTAAATACAAAGGCCCAGCAACCCACAGCAAGCACAGCGCCATCCACCCATAGCGAAAGCCTTGTCGAGATTGATCCGCCCTTTGAGCCATATGCTTATGCCTCGTCATCTAAATCCTGATGGCGCAATGAGCGCCAGAGCAAGACTGGAATAATCAGAGCGAAGACGATGACTTCTTTAAAAGAGCTTGCCCAAAAAGACGAGTACGCTTCGAGCAAACCGACCAACAAGGCTCCCCCTACGGCAAGCGGATAACTTGCAAGCCCCGCGATAATGGCACCAACGAAACCCTTTAATCCGATCAAAAATCCGGTGTCATAGTAAATGGTGGTGATTGGTCCAATCAACATGCCTGAGTAAGTACCCATAAGTGCAGCGAGCAGGAAGACAAGTCGACCGGCAAACACGGGTGCGATCCCCATGAGGCGTGCCCCTGTCTGATTGACTGCCGTCGCACGCAACGCTTTCCCAAAGAGGCTTCTTTCAAAGAAGAGTCCCAACGCGATCATGAACAATAAGCTTGTTCCCAAAACCCATAGCGTTTGCGCTTGAACCGGCACCGATCCTAAGGCAAAGCCGCCTTCGCTGAAGGGTGGCGTCCGAGAGCCTTCAGCGCCAAAAAAGACAAGCGCGATTCCCACAAGCACTAAATGGACCGCTACTGAAACAATAAGAAGCACGAGGATCGGCGCCTGAGCCATGGGCTGAAAGGCGAGCCGATAAATCATAGGTCCAAGTGGTACCACTACCAGTAAGGCGAGAATGATTTGCACCCATAAGGGTAGCTTTGCCAGGCCCAATGGCGACGATTGTAAAAAAAAGACCAATAAAGCCAGACCCAACGGAAATAGCACTTGCCACATCAAAGACCAGCGTAAGCGCCTCGCCATCCCCTTCCCTAGACCTTGCTGATAGCGCCAGTCCATTAAAAAACATATGCTTCCCGCGAGCAGTAAAAGCCAAAGCGTGCCCGGCAGTTTGTTGCCTTGAAACGAGGCCAGCGTTAGCGCGCCAAAGGCAACAAATTCACCCTGCGGCACGAAAATCACCCTCGTCACTGCAAAAACCATAACCAAGGCTAAAGCGAGCAGCGCGTAAATAGCTCCGTTGGTCAACCCATCTTGCGCAAGAAGAAGCACAATATCTAAGTTCATAGAACCATGTCCATCGGCAGATCGACCGGAGATGCTGTGCCTTAGCGCAGCAAGATCACCGCGGAATCGCCCTCAGCAGCATACAGGCGCGAAACCAAGGAGTGCCTGTGATCGAGCACGGCACGTTGGTTGATATAACCCTTATCAGTCATCTCGTTGGCATCGATCGATGCGGGCTCGAGCATGAGCATCGCTCGCGCCGGCATCGTCGAGGAGCCGGTACCTGCATGCACAAGATCACGCAAAGCATGTCGAATCGCCTGCTTCACGGTCGGGTGCTGCACCAGTACCTCGTTGCTTAACAGCTCGTTGCTCTCGCCGCACAAAGACCGGCAGGCCGCCCAGTTAGGAAACATCAACAAACCAATCTCGTCTCGATCGTGTCCCGTGATGACGCAATCCTGGATCAGGGGCGAACACTGCGCAATCACCCTCACCCTCAATGCACCAACATGCACCCAAGTGCCCGAACTGAGCTTAAAGTCCTCGGCAATCCGTCCGTCAAAAACCAAGCCTTTTTCAGGATGTTCGACATCAAAGAACCGCCCCGCATCACCAATGCGATAAAAGCCCTCCTCATCAAAAGCTCGAGCGCTTAACTCAGGCGCATCAAAGTAGCCGGGTGTAACGTTAGGGCCTTTGACTAAAAGCTCCCACTTACCAGCATTGGCCTTCATCTTTATCCTCACGCCAGGCGCTGGCAGGCCGATGATTCCAGGTTGATCAATGGCGTAATGAACCGAGGTAGCAAGCGGGGCTGTTTCAGTGGACCCCCAGGCCGAAACCATGGCGGGAGGCTTTCCTGCCACTAGCTGAGTACATTTTTTAAATCGATCCCAGAGTGGCTGAGGCAATGCTGCTGCTGCATAAAAAACAAGCTCAAGCTCTGAAAAGAAGTGGGCGCGTAAGTGGTTGTCTTGCTCTAAAAACGGCAACAATAAATCAAATCCGCGAGGGACATTAAAATACAGTGTCGGTGCAATTTCTTTCAGATTCTCAATGCTTCGTTCGATCAAGCCTGGGGCTGGCTTGCCGTTATCGATATAAAGGCTACCACCGTGGCGGAGTATTAGGTTGACATTGTGGTTGCCGCCAAAGGTGTGGCTCCAAGGCAGCCAGTCGACAATCACTGGGGGTCTTTTTGCTAAGAAGGGCCATAGTTGACTGATCGCTTGTTGATTCGAGCACAGCATACGCTGAGTATTGATGACCCCTTTGGGCATGCCTGTCGAACCCGAGGTGAAGAGAATCTTGGCAAGGCTATCGCCACTCAACGATTGAAAGGCATCAGCCACCCGCGAGCTCGGTTCAATAAGCGTCCAATCGTCTAGCTGCTCGACAGCAATGCCACTTCCATCGATACCCCTTAAGCCATCACTCAGCTGCCTTGAGACAAGAACACCAGGCTTTAAATCACCGAGTGCAGCTAGAGCGGCCGCAAGCGCCTTTGCATACAGCGCGCCATCACTCACATAAATCAGGCCTGGCTTTATGAGTTTTAGAATATGAATCAGCTTGGCAAAATCACTCGATAAAAGTGAATACGCTGCTGAAACAGGGGCAACAGGCACACCAACATGCATGGCGGCAAGACTCAATAAAGCGTGATCAACACTATTGTCTGACAGTATTGCGAGCGGTCTTTGTTGATTCAAGCCATGAGCCAGTAGTCCTTCGCCAAAGCGGTAAATTTGATCACGCGCTTGGCTATAGCTTACTTTTCGCCACGGCTTTGTGCCTGCAGGCGCTTGGCCTGGAACCTCACCGGCAAGGCTTCGCTCGGCAAGAAAGATCTGCTCAGGGCTTACTTCAGCCCAATGTTCGAGCCACTCACCGACGCATCGTGAATAAGGCAATAAACGATGGCCGGAGGAAAGTAAAAAACAATCCTCCGAAGGCTTCTCAATCCTTAGCAAGGGTTCTGCGAATCCGGCTAAGCAGGGCTGATTTAGTTGACTCACGATAGGTAACAAGCTGTGAAGAACGCGGTTTAAGGCGTCATGAGTTTCCAATTACCGCCTTCGACGCGGACCATTACCCTTGCGCGTTGATCCAAACCATTATGATCACTTGGACTCATCGTGAAAACACCATGCGAGGCGGGCAATTCCTTGGTCGTTTCGATAGCGTCACGCAAGGCTTTTCTGAACTCTGGGGTGCCTGGCTTAGCCTTCTTTAAAGCCTGTGGTACTGCATTGCCGAGCAGCAAAGCTGCATCCCAAGCATGAGCTCCAAAGGTTGAACGACTGTCTTTGCCATGTACTTTTTCGTAGGCGTTGACATAGTCGAGCGCCGCGCGCTTGCTCGGATGACTATCGGGCAGCTCTTCAGCAAGAAGCATTGGCCCGACCGGGAACACGGCACCCTCAACCTGCTTGCCGCCCACGCGCAAAAAGTCCCGATTCGCAACGCCATGCGTCTGATAAATTTTTCCCTTATAACCGCGTTCACGCAAGCTCGCTTGCGGCAGCACGGCAGGTGTGCCAGAACCAACTACAAGCACAGCATCGGGGTTGGCGGCCACCAACTTGAGCGTCTGCCCAGTTACCGACGTGTCCGTACGCTGGAAGCGCTCCACTGTATTCATACTTATACCAGCGGTAGCGAGTGGTGCTTTCATGGCTTGAAGCCAAACTTCCCCGTATGCATCTGCAAAACCGATAAAGCCAAGGCTTTTCACGCCGGCGCTCTTCATCACATCGACCAGTGCACTTGCCATGATCCCAATCCCTTGCGGCGTGACAAAGGACCAGGTGTGCTTGTCGCCCGTTTGCGGTGGAATCGGTGCCATGGTGATGACAGGTGTGCCCGACTCGGCGCCTACTTCAATAGCCGCTAGTGAGGTCGGCGTGGTGGTTGACCCAATAATGGCATCGACCTTATGCTCGCTAACGAGCCGCTTGGCATTTTTGTTGGCTTCTGTTGGATTAGTCGCATCATCCAGAACGATATAGTTCACTTTCTGCCCACCCATGGTCGTTGGCAAAAGCGATATCGTATTTTTCTCTGGAATGCCCAGCGAGGCAGCCGGACCGGTCGCCGAAACCGTGACACCAATATTAATTTGAGCCAAAACTGGCTGAGCCAACGACGCCACAATGGCCAGTAAGCCTGCTGCTGTTGCCTTTTTCATGCCTTATCCTCCCTTGTTTTAAAAAGCTTCACCCCGAAGTGTCGCCGATCGCAAGGCCTTGGCGCAAGCAGGCTTTCAAAATCTTTACGATGAGCATTCGAACGAAGAAAGCAGCATCTACAATCATTGTTCATTCAACACCTTAGCCAAGCAAGGAGAGATCAAGCCATGAAGCAGCGTGTCCTTATTACTGGTGGAGCCCATGGCATTGGCAAGGCAAGCGCACAACGCTGCGTCGCTGAAGGCTACGAAGTACTGATCATCGACCAAACGGGTGACGGGATTCGGGCCGATTTATCCTGCCCCGATCAGACCGCTGAAGCGCTTGAAAAAGCACTCAAAACAGGCCCGATTACGCGCTTGCTCAATAACGTAGGCACCGTTGAAGCGGCATCTGCTCAGGAGCAAACCCTAGCACAGTTCGACCGAGTGATCGCACTCAATTTGCGCTGTGCCATGCAGTGCACACAGGCGCTGATTCCTGGCATGACCGATGCCGGGTTCGGTCGGATCGTTAGCATCGCCTCTCGCGCAGCGCTGGGTAAGACATTGCGCAGCGCTTACGCGGCAAGCAAGGCTGGATTGATTGGCTTATCACGGGTTTGGGCTTTGGAGTTGGGAAGGCTGGGCATCACTAGCAATGTCATCGGACCTGGACCGATCGCTACCGAACTTTTCAAACAAGCTAATCCCGCTGACTCACCTCGAACCAAGCAAATTCTAGATAACATACCCGTCGGTCGCATGGGAGAGCCTGAAGATGTGGCTGCAGCCGTTGCGTTTTTTATGCGTGAAGATAGTGCTTTTGTCACAGGGCAAGTCCTATATGTGTGTGGCGGAGCAGGCGTTGGTGGTGTTGCCACCTAATGCAAGCTTCAAAGCGCGATGGCCCGCCACCTGCAGGTAATACACAGGTCCGAACGCTCCTAACCTTATCGCTTGGTGCCTTTGCAAGCCAAACATCGGTTCGCTTATGTGACCCGATGCTGCCCCAATTAGCGCAAGACTTTGATCGCAGCATCGGCGAAGTCGCCTACGTTATTACTAGCTTCAGTATTGCCTACGGCCTATTTCAGCTCATTCACGGACCTATGGGCGACTATGCTGGCAAGCTTCGCTGGATTCGCTATGCCACGATTGCAGCGGCCATCGCTTCAGCGGCCTGCATGCTCGCTGTTTCGCTTCCCCAGCTATTACTGCTACGGTTTTTTGCAGGAGCCGCCTGCGCAGCATTGATTCCGCTATCGCTCGCCTGGATTGGCGACTCGGTACCCTATCAGGCACGCCAAGCTGTGCTTGCTCAGTTAATGACCGGGTCAACTGCGGGCGCGGTCATTGGGCAGGTCGCAGGCGGACTCATGGCAGACACCATCGGCTGGCGGCTAAGTTTTGCACTACCGGCGATTGTTCTCGCGATCGTAGCCGTCATACTCAGCATCGACTCACGCAAAACCGCATACAAGCCGGGTCAGGTCAATCCGACAGACGCCATCGGCCAAAGGCCAACTGTTGCTTCCATGGCTACACAATTTGGATCCATCGTAACAATCCCCTGGGCTCGCGTGATCCTTGCAGTCGTCTTTCTCGAGGGTCTTGTGGTTTACAGCGCCTTTGCCTATGTACCAAGTTGGTTACACCTTCAGTATCAACTTAGCCTATGGCAGGCAGGCCTTGCCGCGGCCGGGTTTGGACTGGGTGGTGTTTGCTATAGCCTCGCCGCGGGCTATTTGATTAGAACCCTTGGCGAGAAAGGACTGCTGCTTGGCGGTTCAGGCCTGTTCGCACTGGGTATGTTTTGTCTTGGCGGCGCATGGTGGCCGGTCCAGCTGGTGTTTTGCACACTCATGGGGATTGGCTTTTTTATGGTGCACAACACATTACAAGTTCAAGCAACTCAAATGGCACCCCATGCTCGCGGTACCGGTATTGCAGCTTTCGCCGCGGGGCTTTTCTCGGGCCAGTCGATTGGCGTTGCGATTGGGTCGCCCATCCTCAGCAGCTTTGGTTTTGAAATCCTACAAGTAAGCTCGGCCATCCTGTTCTTAACGCTCGGTGCTGGTATGGCTCTTTTGTTATCGAAAAGGCAATCCTTAAGCATGTAACTATTAAAGCGATTCAAGCCTCGGCTAAGGCGCACAAAAAGTTGACTAATTGCTAGAAAAGGCCTCGCCTAGTAGGTATCGCTTTAAAAAGATAACCATAGCGTAAAACTGAAAATCTGCGTTTTCCTTTCTAGCAAATCCATGACCCTCATTCTCCGCTCGGAGATACCACACGCTAGTGCCATTTTTTCTAACTTCTGCAACAATTTGCTCTGCTTCAGTATAGGGAACCCTCGGATCGTTTTTGCCTTGAATAACGAATAAAGGCTTTGTAATACGAGCGGCATTGGTCAGTGGTGAAATGCTATGCAAAAAGGCACGCATCTCTGGGTCTCGTTCGTCACCATATTCCACTCGGCGCAAGTCCCTACGATAGCTCTCTGTTGTTTCAAGAAAAGTAACGAAATGCGATATACCGACAACATTGATAGCGCCAGCGATTCTGTCGCTGTAGTGCACAGCAGTCGCAAGGCTCATGTAGCCGCCGTAGCTCCCACCCGCCACCACGACTTTACTCGCGTCGAGGTCCGGTTGGCCTGCGATCCAGTCAAGAAGTGCGCCGATGTCCTTGACAGCATCTTCTCTCAACCTGCCATTATCAAGAGCAACAAATCGTTTTCCAAAGCCAGTGGAGCCGCGAACATTTGGTCGAATAACTGCTATACCAAGATCCTGAACGAAAAACTGCATACGTCCGAGGAATTCAACGCCAGCTTGTGCTTCGGGCCCACCGTGAATATCGATGAGAACCGGACGCTTTCCAGTAAAGCGTGCCGGTGGACGCGAAATCAAGCCAGAAATGGAGCGTGAATCAAAGCTCTGCCATCGAATAATGCTCTGCTCTGCAAATGACGAAACATCAACATCTGGATGGGCGTAAGGCTTTGTCCACTGCAAAACAACCCCAGACTCTGGCTGATAGCTGTAAATTACGCCTGGGCTTTGCGCGCTCCTTACACCAAACGCCAACAAAGGCTCACGCTCGTGAAATGAAATGGCGTCTAGAGAGCCTTCAGGGAGTCCTACCGCAGGGTACTCCGTCAGCGCCTTGCCGACAAGAAGTCGCAGTGAACGCTTTCCGTCTTCATTAGCCAAAAGTGCAAGGCGACCGCCGTCACGACTAAGTGATCCAGCTGCAATATCCCAGGGAATATGGCTTGTCAGTCGATTCAATGATGCCGATTTGAAATCAAAAATTGACGCCTCTCGAAACTCACCATGTCGGTCCGTAAGCACAACAAGGCCAGATTGATCGGGTAGAAACTCCCCTGCAAAGTGGATGGCCGGCTCTTTATCGTCGATTTTTGGAAGCAGGCGTTGCCGTCCTCCACTGGCTAAATCCAGTAACCAAACCTCTGATTCATTTGCAGAAATATATCGATTGACAACGATGAAGCGCCCATCTGGGGACACCTCTCCCGCAAACCAGCCCACGCCGGGTAATTGCGCAATTTCGCGTGAACTATCAATTCGCAAAGGATCGATTTCCCTTAACGAGGTGCTTACCTGCTTTCTCGACCCGCCTTTCGCAGTTCGATCAAGCGGTACTGAGCTGTAGATCATGGTGGAAGCGAAACGATTCCAAGCATGAAACGTATGGCGTTCGTCCGGGTTTGTCAGCAAAACCTCTGAGCCCAATTCATCGAGGTCCTTCCGGTAAAGTTGTGATGCTTCATTACCACCCGAAAATTTTGAGTAGACGATGTATCTTGCATGCTTCGGCTCGTAGCTGGCAAACCGAATAGGCTCGTCACTACTTGTGATGGGCTCGAGTGTACCGAGAGGCTCACTAAGGCGGAAGATTTGACTAACACTCGACCCCTGCGGCCGATGACTCACCAACATTTCGCGCTTATGCGGATGCCATCCAACAAACGAATGCCCACGAAACTCAGTATAACGTTCAACATATTTTGCTATCTGACGCGGAATTGGTGGTATTGCTTGGGCAACCAACTGATTATTCGGAAGGACATGTTCTTCTGAGCTCGTCGGCAAGATTGCCTGCGCGCAAGCTTGCGATACTGGACCCATCGAGCCAATAGCCAAACATGTCATACAAGTAATGAACGCAAAGTGAAGATCATTGATTGTCATTGATCATCCATCCTCAGTTGACCGCCCTTTCCTTCCCACCCCAATAACGGCTTCGAAGCGCCTTTTTGTCTGGTTTGCCCAAACCTGTTACAGGTAATTGATCGATAAAATCAATAGATTTAGGAGCTTGGACGGCCCCCTTAGCCTCTCTAACAAGAGCAATCAAGGCCTCCTCGCTTACCTTTGCGCCTGGCTTGAGGACTACAATCGCTTTGACTGCCTCGCCCCATTTGGGGTCGGGTACTCCAATGACTGCAGCCGCTGCTACGTTAGGGTGTTTGGTCAGCACATCTTCGACTTCCCTTGGGAATACATTGAATCCCCCGGTAATGATCATATCTTTACTACGATCAACAATATATAAATAACCCGCTTCATCACGCCTGGCTAGATCACCGGTGTGCAGCCAGTCGCCACGCAATGCCTTCGCTGTTTCCTCCGGCTTTGCCCAGTAGCCTGTCATCACAAGCGGCCCACGAACACAGATCTCGCCGACTTCGCCGAGCGCAACCTCGCGGCCTTCTTCATCGAGTAAAGCGAGCTGAACCGCGGTCGTAGGCAATCCGCACGAGGCAAGACGCTCGGGATGATGAATCGGGTCATGCTCACTTTTTCTCAGGCTTGTCACACAATTGGGCGCCTCTGATTGGCCATAGAGCTGCATAAACACCGGTCCCCAACGCCGCATACCTTCGATGAGCCTGGCGGGAGCCATCGGCGAGGCCCCATAAATCACCGTCTTTAAACTTGAGCAATCCGCTTGCTCTATCCCTGGATGATCGAGTAGTACATAAATCATGGTGGGGACCAAAAAGGTACAGGTGATTCGATGCCGCTCGACCAGTTCAAAGAATCGCTGTGGATCAAAGCCCTTACTCATTACGAAGCAACCGGCCTTTGCCATCACCGCAACAATCATGGCACCTGCTGCATGGGTGATTGGCGTCATCGCCAAAAAGCGCACCTCTTCTGGCCAATCCCAGTCGCAAAGTTCGCTCATGACCATGGTCACTTGCACCCGATGGGTGTGAATAACCCCCTTAGGCTTGCCAGTTGTACCCCCTGTGTAAATGAGCGTGCATATGTCGTCTGCGTGAGCCAAGCACCGCAAAGGCTGAGGATGAAAGTCATTCATACCCTCAAGCGCATCGTCACCGAGAGGCTTGGGATTACGACAGGGACCAAGACTAAAAACTGCTTGAAGTCCCGGTAGTCTTGCCACCAAAGCATGTGCTCTTGCTTCGAAGGCTAAAGGGTCGACGAATAAGTGACTTACTCCGGAGTCTTCAATCAAATAAGCATGATCGTCTTCTGAAGCGAGTGGATGCATCCAGGTCGACCGAAGTCCCAGCAGGTAGGCAGCTGCGTTCACTAGAAAAGCCTCGGGACGATTCGAGGAAAGGCAAGCGATTGCATCGCCACGCTTTAGCCCTTTGGACTGCATAAACTGGAACATTTTGCTAAGCATGTCGCCAAACGCGCGATAGCTTATTTGCTGTTCATCGAGCACAAACGCAATGCGATCTGCGCCACGCTGTATCGCACGAATAATCAAATCACCCATTGTGCACGGGTCGTTTAAGGGAAAATGCATAGGCATGCTGTTGGAGATCATGGTGCAGAGCAAAATTTTGGTTTAAATATTAGTTCGTTATGATCGCAACAACGCTTGCATTCATACATGAAGCAAGCGTTGCAGCCAAGAAGGCGGGCCATGCCAGCGCTGCTAGGTCCGCTCGGCGCTCAGGTGCCATCGTGCCAATTCCACTAATCTGGATGCCAATGCTTGCGAGATTGGCAAATCCGCACAAGGCATACATGGCGATGAGACGCGATCGATCCGATAAAGCGTCGGCAGGCATCGCACTTAGCTGTATGTAGGCAATGAACTCATTGAGCACGCTTTTCACGCCAAGCAGCGAACCCACTTTAGCCGCCTCAGTCCAATCAATCCCCATAAGCCAGGCGATGGGTGCAAATATCCAGCCCGCAATCCGCTCGAGCGTAAGTGGCGCACCTAATACGTCGGGCAGAAAACCCACCAGACCATTGGCCAGTGCAACCAAGGCCGTCAAGACAATAAGTATCGCAATAATATTTAAATAGAGCGATAAACCATCGCTAGTCCCGCGCGTGATTGCGTCCATCGAACTTTCGTAAATTCGCGGAGGCGCTTGAAGTGTTTGCGCATGATGACCGGCATCGGGTAAGAGCAAATGGGCAAACAAAACCGATGCAGGCACCGACATCACCGACTTGGTGATTAAATGCCCCATCGCACCTTGAAACAAATCTCCTAACATCGCTGAATAAATCACCATGACCGAACCTGCGATCGTAGCCATGCCAGCCGTCATCACCAGTAGGAGTTCATGCGAGGACATACTGGCCAAATAGGGGCGCACCAGCAAAGGTGCTTCGGTTTGACCCAGAAAGATGTTGGCTGTCGAAACCAACCCCGCCGGCCCTCTAACCCCGAGTGTTCGCTCAAAGACCAAGGCGATCGATCGTATGAGCCAAGGCAAGACACGCCAATACCAAAGGAGTGCAGAAAGCGCAGACATCACAATCAAAAGCGGCAACACTTGAAAGGCGAAAATCACCAAACTGTTTGGATTGCTTACGCTAAAAGGTGTATCACCACCACCCAAATAACCGAAGACAAAGGAGCTTCCTCGCAGCGTTGCGGTGCCAAGTGCACTTACCGCAAGGTTTAGTTGCAAAAGCACTTCTTTAACAAGCGGCGCTTTAAGCATTAACCAGCATATTGCAAATTGCAACGCAATAGCTATTAGTACAAGACGCCAGCTGATGCGTTTTCTATCCTTGGATAAGGGCAGTACTAGGACCACGAAAACGACGATCCCAAGAGCTGCTTGCAATGACGAATTCACACCTATTGGCCTATGCTATTTGAGGCGGATCTCGCGCAAACGCTCTTGCAAGTAATCATCAGCGAGCATTGGCACAGCTGGTGTCGGACGCCCAGGTCCGCAGCATGAGGCAATCGCCTCAATCAAAAAATCTGGATTAAAGTGCAAGAAAAAAGGCATCGAGTATCTCGAGCGTTTCGACCGTTCTCCAGCAGGATTGACCACCCGATGGCTCGTTGACTTCAGCACGCCGTTGCTAAGTCGCTGCAACATGTCGCCAACATTGACCACCATGGACCCAGGTTGCGGATTAACCGGTATCCACTCACCAGCGCGGGTACGCACCTGTAAGCCCGGCTCTTCAGCACCTAACAACAATGTAATTACATTAATATCTTCGTGCGAACCTGCGCGGAGGCTCTGAGTCGGCGAAGACGACATCGGCGGATAGTGAATCACACGCAATACACTATTGCCAAGATTCACTTTGTCATTAAAAAAATCAGGGGCCAACCCCAACACTTGGGCGATGGCCCGCAAAAGGCGCTGGCCGGTTTGATCGAACGCGTGGAAAACTTCCAGGCAAAGTGACCTAAATCCGTGGATCTCCTCGATCCACAAATTTTCAGGCATGTAGCGCCGATAGGGATGACCTGCAATTAACTCACGGCCGATATGCCAAAACTCTTTGAGATCAACATGATCGCTACCCTTCGCCGTCTCTACACCAAAGGGTGTGTAACCTCTCGCGCCAGCACCATGGGCTAGACGATAGGCCAACTTTTTGGGCTCAGGCCATTGAAAAAAAAGCTGGAACATCGCAAGGAAAGGATCGATCAGTGCCTGCGAAATGCCATGGTCGGTAATGACCACAAAACCAACTTCTTCGTAAGCCCTCCTCAATTGCTCAATGCTTTGGGCTTGGTCGAGACTGCGAAGGCTAAGGGTTGGAATTTCAGGGTTCATACACTGATTATCAGCTACGATACGCTTGGGAAACAACGTAGCCTGATCCGGAATGCAAGGATTCTCCAAACACATAAAGCCTCGCACTGGGGTTTATACAAGCTTTGTTGCTCTTATTCAGGATCCCGATAAAACTCAGGTTGCAACTTCGCGAGTAATCTTGATAACGCGATAACCGTACTATAACGATCAGATTCCCTAAGCGCATCGCGAAGCAGGTGATGCGCTTCATAGGCACTCACTAGCTCCATGTCCCAATCGGGGAGCAGACGGACATGCCCCTCCCCCTCGGATAACACGATCAAATCCCGGTGCCTCAGATCACCACGCAAACGGTACATTAATTGATCAATCGATCGCTTCGGACCCTCGATAAACTGGATGAAGATATCGCCGCTATAAGTGAGCAATCCCGTGATTTGATCCCTTTTATTGTTTTTTTTGGATATATCAAGCAAACAGTCCAAATCAGTCGAACTAAGATCAGCACGCGCCTGACTGCAATAGCTCAGATGGACAAATGCATCGTCAGCTTTCATGCACTCCCCCCCCTGATCCGCGCTTTCGACGCACGCCCCAAGCGACCTGCTCGATCGCCTGCATTTCCGAGCGTTCAAACATGGCCGGGTCTGCTAAATAATCAATCACCCAATCGATAGTGTCGACTCCCCAAAAACAATGCCTGTCAATGACAAGGGTGGGTACACCAAAAACGCCCGCATCGATTGCAGCTTGAGTCTGTTGCTTGAGCGCTTGCTTCACATGGTCGTCTTGAATTCTTTGATCACCGTCGACCACGCCCAGTCGCTCGCACAATCCGGCGAAGTCGTATTCGGGGTCTCTGCCTTCTTCAAAAACAAAGGAACTTGTTTGAACGATGGCTTGCCGCGAATTGCCCATCGAGACAAGTAAACGCAACGCAGCAAGCGGGTTGAATGGATGTCGGTTCGGCATTTGGAACTTGATTCCAAAGCGCTTGGCAAGCCAAACACATTGTTGATACGTGTGTCGGCGCTTTGTTTCAATTTCCGCAGGACCCAGTTGGCCCCAGTGTGCGAGCACCGCACCAAATAATATAGGAATAATCTTTACATCGATATATGTATCGAGCCGACCGAGCTGCTTGAGATAAAAATACGCATAAGGTGAGATCGGATCGACATAGAGCAAACCGCTTGACTTCACGTCAAGCTGATCGGGCCTATCGGTTAAGGCTTCGCTCATGGGGTTTCGCATAGATCTATTAAAAAGCTGGCTGGGCCATCATTAATGAGTTCAACCTTCATATCAGCACCGAAGCTTCCGCTTTGAACGATGGGGTGTTGGCTTTTGGCGTATGCAAGTAATGCTTCATAACAATATCGTGCGTGTTCGGGTGGTGCTGCTGCGGTAAAGCTCGGTCGATTGCCAGCCCATATGTCGGCAGCGAGGGTGAACTGACTCACGATCAATAGGCCGCCGCACTGCCCTTTACCATCGATATTGACAATGTTTCGGTTCATCTTGCCTTCATCGTCTGCGAAAATGCGGAGCTTCAAAACTTTATCAACAAATTTTCGGATGACCTTTTGCCCATCATTTGGCTCTGCGCACACAAAAATGAGCATGCCAGCGCCGATCGAGCCAACGGGCTTTTGCTCGACGCTAACCGACGCTCGACTCACCCTTTGAATCACTGCTTTCATAGGCCCTAGAATGGCTCCAAATAATTCAGATGTCCGATTCCTCCGAGTATGCACCGATGTTTAGCCTTGATCCATGGTCTTTTCCCAAATCGCTTCGCCCAGACCCACTGAAACTCGAGTTCGACCTAGAACAACGACTCGATGCACTGCTTCAATTGCATATTCAAGTGCCTGATCACGCCTATACCGCGCCTATTTTGGGGACAACCCGCAGTGGTCACGGCGTCGTCATCGATAGCGAAGGCCACATTCTCACAATCGGCTACCTTGTTACCGAGGCTCAGCAAATTTGGTGTCGCAAACGTGACGGCTCAGTCGTGCAAGCCGACGTTCTTGCCTATGATCAACCTACGGGATTTGGCATCCTCAAAAGTTTTAGCAAGCTTGAATGCGGCTACATACCGATCGGTAAGGCTAATGACTTAAGGAAACATGATAAGGTTTATATGCTTGGGCATGGCGGCATACACCAATGCTTAAAGACAAGCATAGCCGCCGTGAAGCCATTTGCAGGGTCTTGGGAGTACTTGCTCGAGCAGGCCTTGTTCATCGAGCCCGCTCATCCGGAATGGAGTGGTTCGCCGCTCTTAAATGTCAAGGGCGAATTGGTTGGGATCGGCTCCTTGCTCACCCAGGAGTTAAAGCAAGGCCAAACTCAACAAAGCAATATGGTCGTCCCGATTGATCTTCTTGTCCCTATTCTAAATAATCTTATTAAACAAGGGCATAGCGGACTTCCTCCCAGGCCTTGGCTAGGCCTGTATCTCGAAGAGCACGATGAACAACTTGTGGTCCAGCATGCAAGCCCCCAAGGACCAGCTGAGGAGGCTGGCATCCTACCTGAAGATTTGCTTGTGTCTGTAGCAGGGCAACGGGTCCAGGATCTTGCTAATTTTTATCGCCATGTCTGGTCGATCGGGCAAGCGGGTGTCGAGGTCCCTTTGCAAATCGCTAGGGGCGCCGAAGTGATGACCATCAATATTCGCTCCATAAATCGAAGCGAGCGACTCATTAAACCGACCACCCATTAGGCCTACCGTTAAGCAAGCAACCCCATGACCATTGATGAATAAAGGGTAATCAGCCGGCGGTATCCTCCACGCGCTTTCACTCTTCTCCAAGGCGCCCAAGGTCGATACCACTATGCAAGCATTCAAAAATGGCTGCACATCACTCATTGCTTCATTCTTTATTACGTCACTATCGAGCTCTGCTATCGCTCAGTCGCCGGAGTTGTTGCGGCCTGAGACATTGGTGTCACTTGCACTTGAACATAATCCCGACTTGTCACTTTCAAGAGCGGACTTGATTGGAGCCAAAGCGGCACAAGGTCTTGCTGCTGTGCTTCCAAACCCTCGCATTGAGATTGGACTTGGGCGCGAATCGGCGAGGGCTGCTCTGCAAGATCCTTCGTCAACGCTGCAAAATCTATCATTGAGTCAGTTTATCGAGAATCCTGCGCTTCGTAGTGCAAGGGTGTCATCCTTTGCTGCACAATCCGAAGCGCAGGCTGCGCGACTCGATGCAACTCGGGTTCAAGTGGGAGGCCTGGTTCGTCGAGCCGCGTATGAGGTCTTACTGAGACAGGCAGAAATTGTTGCAGCCGACGACGCACGCGCATTACTCGAGTCCACAAGATCGCGTGTCAAGCTGCGGGTTGAGAGTGGCGACGCTGCTCGATACGAGCTGATCAAGGCCGATGCCGAATTGATCGGCGCGCAGCAGCGCAGCCAGGTTGCAAGATTAGCGCTTGAGCAATCACGGATTCGACTCCAACAAATCGTTGGCATTGACCTGCCACCCGCCTGGAATATTCAAGCTAGCCTTGAAGACCCGGTGCAAGTACCGAATCGCGAATCGGTCCGAGCACAGCTGCTTAAAAGACATCCTGACCTCATGGCATTAAGAGCAGAACTTCAGGCGGCGTCTGAACGTGTCCAAGAAGCTAGAGCGAGCCGATGGCCGGGCGTCGATGTCCAGTTATCACAGCTCAGAGACCGTGGACTCGACCGTCCCAGTCGTTATGAAACCTTGGTCGGCGCCTCGATTTCCGTACCAATTCTCGATCCTCGCAGCGCTGCCATCGATCTTGCACAATCGCAAGTTCAGCGGGCAAGACTGGCTTTAAGGGCTCGCGAACAAAGCCTTTTGCGAGAGTTCGATAGCGCATGGGCCACTTTAGAGATCGCAGCGTTACGCGTGAAGTCCCTGAACGAGGGTGCTGTCCGCGAAGCAGAGGCGGCACTTCGGGTGGCTGAAGCCGCATACCGTTTTGGCGAACGTGGCATTCTTGACGTGATCGATGCACAGCGTGTTCTAAGGCTTATAAGAGCAGATCTTTTAAACGCACGCTTTGAACAACAGGCCGCTTCGATTGCGATTCAGGTCTTGACGAGTGATTCAAGGCCGCAATGATGAACTCCACCCCTTCTCCCATATCAAGTTCGGATACGTTTACCATGATCAAAACAAGCAGCGCCCGTCAGCGCGCCACGAGCGCTATGGTTATGTCAATCATTTGCCTCGTACTTGCTGCCTGCAACCAGGAAGCAAAGCAACACGAGGATAAGACTGCAACAAAAGATTCGGCCACCAATGCCCCGAGTAAGTCAGCGAATGCGAACCAAAGCGCTCAGAGTAACGATGCAGGCGATGATGACGCAAGCATCGTCCGGCCTCGAGAGGACATGCTCAAGCGCTTTGAGGTCGGGAAGGTATCAAAGGCCAGCATTGAACGCACGCAAGAAATACCAGGTCGCATTGAAGTTGATGAAAAGCGGATCACGCGCATTGGCGCCTCAGTAACCGGCCGTGTCGTTGAGACCTCAGTCGACGTTGGATACCGGGTGAAGCCTGGCGAGGTACTTGCAAGAATTAGCAGCACAGAGCTTACCCAGGCACAGTTGAACTATCTACGCTCTAATGCATCGTTCTCACTTTCAGAGCGTGCACTCGAGCGTGCCCAACAACTCTACAAGGCTGATGTTATTTCTGCCGCCGAATTGCAGCGAAGAGAATCGGAGCAATCGATTGCCAAGGCAGAGCTTAGAGCGGCCTCTGATCAATTAACGCTTCTGGGGTTTGACCAGGCTATGCAAAGGCGACTTCGTGAAAGTGGTCAACTTGACCCCACAGTCGGTGTGATCGCGACCCGAGGCGGGGTCATTGTTGAGCGCAAGGTAAGTCAGGGCCAAGTCGCGCAACCTGGCGACGCCTTATTCACCGTTGCTGATCTTACAACGGTTTGGGCTGTCGGCGCTTTACCCGAGCAAGCAGCGGCTTCGGTCCAAATGGGGCAAGTTGTTGACGTCTTGGTTCCTGCACTGGGTGAGAAACGCTTTCGCGGTCGAATCGTTTTTGTAAGTGACACGATACAACCGGAAACTAGAACAATTACGGTACGGACAGAAGTCGACAATGCATCGCGCGAACTCAAACCGCAAATGCTTGCGAGCATGCGATTGTTTGGCGAGCGTGAAGAACGCCTGGCAATTCCCGATAGCGCCGTTGTTCGTGACGCAGACCGTGACCACGTTTTCTTGCATCGACAAGACGGCAGCTTCAAACTCTTACCTGTTGAGTTAGGTCCATCGATCAATGGTCAACGACCTGTGATTAGAGGTCTCCAAGAAGGGCAGCCCATCGTCATGCGCGGCGCCTTTCACCTCAACAACGAGCGCAAGCGCGCTGAATTGGAGTAAGCCATGCTTTCTCGATTAGTGAAAGGCGCTTTAAATCAGCGCTTGCTAGTGGTCGTCATTGCCCTTGTGGTATGCGCTTTTGGTATTCGCGCATCGATGAAGCTCTCGGTCGATGCGTTTCCCGATGTCACCAATGTGCAGGTGCAGGTTGCCACCGAAGCACTCGGGCGCTCGCCCGAAGAGATCGAGCGCTTCGTAACCATTCCGCTTGAGATCGCAATGACCGGTCTTCCAGGTTTGGTGGAAATGCGATCGCTCAATAAGAGCGGTCTATCGATTATTACCTTGGTATTTACTGACCAGACCGATGTTTATTTTGCTCGGCAGCTCGTCACCGAACGATTGATTGAGGTTAGAGGTAACTTGCCTCCAGGTATATCGCCCGTCCTTGGACCTGTCTCGACGGGGCTTGGCGAAGTATATCAATACACGCTCGATCATCCCGACGACGGCCAACGCGAACTCACCCCTCAAGAACTTGCCGAGCGGCGAATCGTACAAGACTGGGTGGTTCGTCCGCTTTTGCGATCAATTCCCGGGGTTGCTGAAATCAACTCGCAAGGTGGCTACGTCAGGCAGTATCAGGCCCTGGTGAAGCCCGATCGTTTGCTTCACTACGGACTAACTGTCAATGATGTTTTCGAAGCGATTGCAAAAAACAATGCCAATGCCTCAGGAGGCGTGCTACCACAACAATCAGAACAGTATTTGATTCGTGGGGTCGGCCTCATTCGCTCGGTTGAAGACATAGGCAACATTGTAGTTCGGGAACTCAATGGTGTGCCGGTCTTTGTGAAGAATCTTGCTGAGGTCACAATAGGCCATGAGGTGCGACAAGGCGCGATTATCAAGGGTGGTTACACCGAGTCGGTTTCGGGTATTGTCTTAATGGTTAGAGCGGGTAACGCAAAAGAGATTGTCACCCGCGTCAAACAACGGGTCGATGAAATCAACCAAAAAGGCCTTTTGCCTGGGGGTCTAAAAATTGTTCCCTACTATGACCGCACCGAGTTGGTCGACGCGGCATTGTGGACAATCGCCAAAGTCCTGATCGAAGGAATCATTTTGGTGGTTGTGATTTTGTTCATCTTTCTAGGTGATGTGCGATCAAGCTTAATTGTTGTGGCGACCCTCATCATCGCACCGCTCACCACATTCATCATGATGAATCGTTATGGCATTTCAGCTAATTTAATGTCCTTGGGAGGTTTAGCGATCGCGATTGGCTTGATGGTTGATGCCACGGTTGTCGTTGTTGAGAATATTTTTCATCGACTCGGGACCAAGCAAGTCAGTGGATTAGCTCGGCTGCGCCTCATCCGTGATGCGACCATGGAGGTCGCCACCCCAACCGCTTTTGGCATTGTGATCATTATTCTTGTGTTTCTCCCTTTAATGACCTTGCAAGGCATCGAAGGTAAGCTCTTTGCGCCACTTGCCATCACCATTGCTATTGCCCTTGGGGTTGCGCTTTTGGTGTCACTCACGCTCTCCCCTGTACTTTGTTCTTATATCTTGAAAGGTGGCTCAGATCACGATACATGGGTCATTGCCAAGCTTAAGTCGGCGTACTTAGGCCTGCTTGATCGCTCGCTAGCGCGTCGTGGTGTAACCATTCTTACAGCGTTGGTCTTATTGCTGGGTTCACTAGCGCTTTTCCCCTTGCTGGGTAAATCATTCATGCCCACCATGAAAGAAGGAGCCCTCACACCACAAATTAATCGCGTACCGAGCATTTCGCTACAAGAATCCGTACAAATGGAAATGGCTGCCATGCGTAGCATTGCTGAAGTCGAAGGCGTACGCATGGTGGTTTCTAAGCTTGGTCGCGGCGAATCACCTGCTGACCCCGTAGGACCCAATGAGTCGGATCCGATTGTTCTACTCGATCCAAAAACCAAACGAACGCAAGACGACATCGACGAAGAAATCCGGCAGCGCTTATCGAGTATCCCTGGTGTTCAAATTGTACTGTCGCAACCGATTTCGGAGCGTGTTGATGAAATGGTGACGGGCGTACGTTCACAGCTTGCGATCAAGATTTTTGGCGACGAACTTGACGAACTTCGCCGCGTTTCTGAGCAAGTCGCACGTTTATTAAGATCGGTTCCAGGTGCGCGAGATATTCGTATTGAGCGACTTTCCGGGCAGCAGTCCTTGCTTATCGACATTGACAGAGCAGCTATCGCTCGCTACGGCATCAATGTTGCAGATGTCCATGCCATTATCGAAACCGCGATCGGTGGCAAAGAAGTCAGTCTACTTTATGAGGGCGAGCGTCGCTTTGGTATCGCCGTTCGGTTTCCCGAGAGCGCACGAGGCTCGATTGAGGCCATCAAGCGAATCACACTCAAAGCGCACGACGGTGCACTTGTACCCTTGCAATCGATTGCATCGATCCAACTCAAGGACGGACCAGCCCAAGTTAGCCGCGAGTCAGCAAAAAGGCGGGTTGTTGTTGGCGCCAATGTTGAAGGACGCGATCTTGGGGGCTTCGTACAAGAAGTCCAAAACCGGATGAATCAAGATATCACGCTGCCTGAAGGCTTTGATGTTGTCTATGGCGGACAGTTTGAAAATATGGAACGTGCGATGGAAACCCTGTCGATCATCGTTCCGGTCACCATCGCAGCGATCTTCTTTTTGCTTTTTATGCTCTTTAGCTCGTTAAAGATGGCTGGCCTAATCATTATGGTTCTACCCTTTGCATCGATCGGTGGCATCGTCGGACTGGCGATAACAGGCGAATACTTATCAGTACCAGCCTCAGTTGGGTTTATCGCTCTATGGGGTATTGCCGTCTTAAACGGCGTGGTCCTGGTCACTTGCATCCGACGCTTTCGCGATGACGGATTATCGATCGCAGAATCGGTACGCGAAGGTTGCGTACAGCGATTTCGTCCTGTGATCATGACAGCGACAGTAGCCTTGTTGGGTTTAGTACCCTTTCTCTTTGCTACGGGTCCGGGCTCTGAAGTCCAGCGACCACTTGCCATCGTGGTTATCGGAGGGCTTATTACTTCAACCCTTTTGACACTTGTCGTGTTACCAAGTCTATATCGTTGGTTTGATGACCAGGAAGATGAATAATTAAGAATTCTTGGCTGGGGGCAACGCAGTTTTACAGGAAGCCTGCGTCTCCCCCCTCTTTCTTGCGTTCCATGATGATGCGGCCTTCTTGGTGGAGCATCCGACCCGTTGTGAGAATCTGTTTCTGTGCGTCCTCAACGTCGGCAACCTTGGTTGGTCCTCTCGCAGCGAGATCTTCGCGCACGGTATCTGCTGCGCGTTTGGCCATATTTTTGAATATTTTTTCGCGAAGTTTTGGTGAAGCACCTTTAAGAGCGACCACCAACACATCTTGGGTGACCTCGAGCATCAAGGTCTGGATCGCCTTGTCTTCGAGCTCGATCAAGTCCTCGAAGGTAAACATTTTCTCGACGATCGCATCAGCAAGTTCGCCATCGTACTTGCGGATCTCCTCGATAGCTTCCATGTCCATACCACCGGACAACAAGTTGAGGATCTCCGCCGTTGGGATAACCCCCCCAACGTTTGATCGCTTGGTGTCTTGCGCTCCCATGTTCATCATGGTCTCGTTCAATTCCTTGAGCGCCGCTGGCTGTACCTTCTCGAGCAATGCCACTCGCAAGACCACCTCGTTTCGAATTTCCGCAGGGAAAAGTTTCAGCAATGCGGAGGCCTGGGGTGGTTCGTAGAACGTGAGAATTGTTGCCAGCACCTGGGGGTGCTCATTTTTCAAAATTTCATAGGCAACATCGGGATCGAGGCGCTTCAATGCGTCGAGGCCCGACATGTCAATTGCAGCTTCAAGCTTGCCAAGCAGATCTGAGGCACCTTCGGTACCTAGTGCCTTTTGCAGCATGTTTTGCATAAACGAGTCGGTATCGAAAGCCACTTGAGCATTGCTCACAGTAGCCTCTTTGAAGTCTCTCAGCACCGACAACAAAATATCCCGATTGAGCGATCGCACAATGGCCATCTTGCTCGAAATTCGCTGCACTTCCATGGGAGTGACTTGCCGCAGTACGTCGGCCGCCACTTCAGGTCCAACGGAAAGCAAAACTACGGCCGCTTTTGACGCTCCATCGAGGTCTTCGAATCGTGTTGGTGCGGCCCCTGCAGCCTTGGCACCTTCCTTAATCTGCTCCGCCAAAGAGAGCTGCTTTTTAGGGGCTTCCTGTTGGGTTTCTTCTGCCATAAGGTCGGTGTCAAAAGTGGATGTGCGAGGTCCAGCCTGTAGTCACGCGGAGTCTACGACAATATTTCGCTTTTGGGCACTAGTCCTAGGTCCTAGGGCGGGTACCATGTTGGATTAGCGTCAACCAACGACCCGAGAAGTCTTTATGCCGCTTACTATGTGCTCCTTAAACACCAAGCCTCAACCTAATCGATCTCTGAGTTAAACGTGTTAGCCCTCTTGTTTGAATTTGAACCAAGGCCTGGCCAGCTGCCGCGATATTTGGACATCGCAGCAAGCTTGAGGCCTTCGCTTTTGCAGACTGAGGGCTTTCTTTACATCGACCGTTTCCAGAGTCTTTCCCGTCCAGAGGTCTATCTTTCACACTCGCTATGGCGTGACGAGGCATCGATTGCGCGCTGGCGCAGTTTCGAACCACATTTTTACGCACAGCGTGAAGCACGAGAAAACATCCTAGCCGGGTATCGCTTAAGAATATCCACCGTGCTCCAAGTCGATCGCGCTTGGTCCCCAGTTTATGATCAACGGCCTGGCAAACCAAGGCTTGGCATCCAGATCCAATACGAAGAAGCTGATAACCGTGCTATTGCTGCGATGGCTGAACATGATGAGCGTGAAGCAGCAAGATCTACACCGACTAAGTCGCTCGAATCAAATGGCAGACTAAGTCAGATCGAAAAGTTTCAAAGCCTTAACCATACAGGGCTGATATTAAGTGTTCGATCAGAGCGCTTGGATGAGCTAGCGGCAAAGCCCTACGTAGGTCAATCAAAGGCTTGCAAGATCGGCCCACCCGACTACCCGGGCCCCATGCTGGCTTGCGTCGACCGCGACTACAGCATGCACGAGCGCGACGAAGCACCTCAATTTCACCGGAGCTGCCCGGTACATCGCTAACAAACTTAATCTGCCAGGAGACTTGAGTCCATGATCCACGTTCTTGCCGTCATTACCGCCAAACCCGGGCAACGAGATGCAGTACTCGAACATTTTCGTGCCAACGTACCAAGTGTATTGGCTGAAGATGGTTGCATCGCCTACGGCGCTGCGATTGATGTCGATGCCGGCCCCTCATTTCAAGCAAAACATGGGCCCGATAGCTTTGTGGTGGTTGAGCAATGGACAAGCATGGATGCCCTAAAGGCACACGCAGCAGCCCCGCACATGGCGAGCTATGCAGCGAAGACTAAGGATCTTGTTGCTTCCAGGCAGATTTACATCTTGAATCCTATTTAACGTCCGACAGATAAGTCCTGTTCAATGCCTGTTATCGAAGGTTTGAGTCATCACCCCCTGGGCTGCTGTCTGGCAGTCCTATGCCAGCCGGCTGCTAAGCGCAATAGCATTGGTACCTGGCACGATGGCCATTTGCGAATTCAATTATTAGCCGCACCGATTGAAGGCAAGGCCAACGAAAGCTTACAAAACCTGCTGGCTGGCTGCTTTGACCTGAAAAGGCGCGATGTGCAATTACTGAGTGGGGAGCACAACCGACGTAAACGGGTGCTGCTTCGTGGTATTCGGATGGAGCAAGCCAAGGATCGAATCGAGCAGTTGCATCGTGATCAAGCCTCTGAGTAGTTTGATGGCCTGCTCAAGCCCCAGGCTACTTGGTCCATTGGGCGTTGCCTGCATCAGCCTGTTTTTGCAGGCCTGTCACGTCAGGACGCCAGAATTTCATTGCAAACTTGCAGCGTCGCCCCGTGAAAACATGGAGGTAGCGATGTCACCGCTCGCCCTGAGGTTTGAGGATCGTTCATTCAGTTTTGTTGAAGAACGGGGCAATCAACGACTCTATCGCGAATCCTCATCGGGCCGCCTGCTGGTATTTGACCTGTCATCGATGCAGCTTAACGAATACGAGGCAGCTAAGAAGAGCAATGATGATGCTAACGATCAGGTTCAGCGCCATGCAATGCAAACGGAAGCGAGCAGACCGCTAGCACTCAGCTTTCACATGGCGACTCCACCCTCAAAACAATGGATATGCGAGCGCTACAAGATGCTCAGCGCTCGAACCACTACTTCGTTGGGCTAGCCTTTGCCGGTGCGGCAGCCGAGCGCTCGAGTACATCGCCACCGTAAGTGATGGTGATCTCACCACCGCTTTGCAGGCGTGACGACAAGGCTGCTCGGACTTTGTCTTCGAGCGATGGAACTTGAACATGACGCTGCTTAGCGCTCAGTTCAGCGGCGCTCGTCTGGGCAGCTGCCACGGGTACCGTTAAGCCGGGCGCGCTTGAAGCGGTGGGCGCAGCTTTATTTGCAGTCATTTGAGCGCTTTGTTGCGAAAGCGTGCTTGGTGTTAGCGCAGCTTGCTCTTGGGGTTTTCCACCTTGGACTACAGTGCCGGCCGCTTGAGGCTGGGGACCTGAGGGCAGCGCTTGCGCCATCGGTGGCTTGACCTGTATGGGGTTAATGCTTGGCAAACCAACCGGGACCTCTCGCTCTTTTTGGCCCTTTTCATCCTTCTCAGGCGCAGCGCCTCCCGATCCGCCAGCACCCGATCCAGCACTCGAGCCACTTGAAGCCGACGACATGAGTGCCTTCGCCTTTGCACTAGCGACTTCCAAATCAGAGCTTGGCTTATCTTTGCTACCCGAGCTATCTGCAGAAGCCCCTGCGCCTGCTCCCTTGCCTGGACCAAAGCTTCCAACGCCCGACCATACAATCGCACTTGGTAAGGCAATGAACAAAAGGAGTAATGCAATAAGGGTTCGCCCAGGTGTCATGAATCTGCGAAAACGATCTAAAACCGACTCAACACGCATGCTTTTTCCCCTAAGTATTGGCGCCTTTCTCGGCCCCTAAAACCTGACCAAGATTCCGTGAAATTCGTTGAGTTATCGATAATAACAATCTTGACTTATCCAAACATCCTTGACGTGATGTCAATCATTTCGACTTTAAGGACCTAGTCCGCCACCCTGCGATCTCTTTGAAAGTGATCAATGTATGAATCAATCTTCATTTTGGCAAAGCCTCTTACCCCACCTCCGATTACTAGGTTATGGAGGATTATTACCTTTTGCCTCTTTCGCTCTCGGAGCAGGACTGCTCCCCAATGAGACCCATCAAACCCTCAGCTTGCTCATGCTGAGAGTTTATGGCCTGTCGATTGTGAGCTTCATTGGAGCTATCTCCTGGGGGCTGGCCATTGCGACACCAGAGCTTACCGACCAAGAGCGTCGATCGCTTCTTTATTGGAGCGTTGTACCTTCTTTACTTGGATGCGCAAGTTTCCTCTTACCTTCATCCGGTGCTTGTCTCACCTTGGCGGTGATCGCCGCTCTCGCACTTGCGGTCGATTTACGAACCGCTGTGCAACTCAGGCTACCTGCTTCATGGCGCATTCTTAGGCTGCATTTATCGCTTGGCGCGATCGCATCGCTTGGCGCAGGCGCGTATGTTGCGCATATCAGTGGTCGATAATCCGCAACTTACCAAACTAAAACCGATAACCAAGTGCAGCGGACCAAAAGCCACCGCCACGGTGTCGATCCCATTGAAGGCTCAGATCTGCTACCAATAAGTTGAGGTGTAGACCGAAGGAAGGATTTGCTTCAAGCTCACTTGAGTGATGGCGAGCGGTATTGTCAAACAAAGCTGCAGCAAGACCGCCATCAAGGCGAAGACGACTGCGCAAAACACTATAAGCAGCCGTGACGCTAAGCGGGCCGAATCCCTTTGATCCGCGCAACTCAAGCATCTGTGAACCGACGCGAAGATCTTGCTCGTTGAGACTTTGACTCGCTGAAAGCCGAAGCCCGATGGCAGGCATCAGTATCGATCCTGGATGGAGCGCCCAGCGCCAATCCAAGCCCGCAGTCTGCGCACCAAAACCAGGCAGTCGATTCAAGCTAAGTCCAACATCCATATCCCAGGGCAAGCCTTTACCGACTCGCAAACCAGGTACCCAATAATGCGAAGCGAAGTCGGCTGATGGACTTGAAGCCATGGCACGTTGCCAAATGGGCCCGGAGGCGACACGGTAAGCGGTGCTTGTGACAGCAAGCTCAAAGCCGCTTAACCCCAAAGGTGTGGCGGGACTGAGTGCCCTAAAAGCAATGGCCTGACCAAGATCTGACGTCAGACGCTTGAATTCATGCGAACTCAGGGAAACCCTGTCAGCGCTTAAGCGCACTGCAAGCTGCGCATCAGCCACAAACTGCGCCTTTGCTTGAAAACTTGCCATCAGCAATAGGCTAGTAAGCCACAGCGAGCAGCGCCGCAGTTGGCGTTGACAACAAAAGGAAACTAGCCACGCACTTAGCATAAGCAAAGTATAAACCCTGTCGGCCTTTGAAACCCCAAGGTGGCTTTTGCCTTGCATACTTTTGATCTAACAACTAGACCGAAAGATATTTACGCTTGACCTCTTCGTTTTGATCTAAATCTTTGATCGTTCCAATGAACACATCGCGGCCTCGATCAATAACAACCGCGCGATCGGCCAGGCCAAGGCAGAAGTGTAAGTTTTGCTCTGCCAGCACAATCGTTGTACCCGCCAGCTTCAAATCGGCAATCAGACGTCCTATCCTTTGGACCATGATGGGTGCAAGCCCTTCACTGGGCTCGTCGAGCAAAAGCACGCTTGGATTGCCCATTAGGCAGCGGCCAACGGTCAGCATTTGCTGTTCGCCCCCAGACAATTGGCCTCCGAGTCGTTGCTTTAGCGGTCCAAGCAAGGGAAGCATGTCGTAAACCCGCTCAATTGTCCAGGGAAAATCGCCCTTAACCGAAGCCTTGATCGCTATCTGCAAATTATCGTCGACGGTTAAATCGGGAAAGATTTGTCGATCTTCAGGAACAAAACCTATACCCATTTTCGCGATTCGATGGCTTGCCATCGATTGCACATCAACGCCCTGTAACGCCACCTTCCCAGACTGAATCGGTAGTACACCTGCAATCGCCTTCATGGTCGTGCTTTTACCGGCACCGTTTCGGCCCAAGAGTGCAAGCGTTTCCCCCTCGTTAACCTGCAAGGACATATCGAAAAGTACCTGGCTCGATCCGTAGGAGACATTAATCGATGAGACCTTGAGAACCGACCGGCGTGCGCTGCCCGCTGCGTCCTTGTCAACGCCATCTGCTATGCCTTTTGGTAACTGCTCCTTGCTCATGCTAGGCACCTGGTGTTCCCAAATAGGCCTCAATCACTGCCTGATTCGTACGAATTTGGTCGGCTGTTCCTTCCGCAAGCAAGCGGCCATAAGAAAGTACGTGAATACGCTGCGACACTCTAAAAACAATATCCATATCATGCTCAATCAGCACGATGGTCAGTCCTCCCTTTTGCCAAAGTCGATAAACCGTATCAATCATTTGCTCACGTTCTTCCGGACCCATGCCAGCTACCGGTTCATCGAGCAAAAGCACTTTGGGCTTGAGCACCAAAGCAAGGGCAATATCAAGGAGCTTTTGATCGCCATGCGACAAATTGCCAGCAACAGTTGTCGCCTTTGAATCGAGTCCGAGCTGTTCCATGACCTCGAAGGCACGATCGCGGGTTTGTCGTAGGGGAAAGCTGCCGTGCATTTGAAGACTTCGACCGAGGGGCGATTGCAGGGCTCCACGAAGCGATTCTTCCACGGTTAAGCTGGCAAAAAGCTTTGCAACCTGAAATGCACGGCCGATACCCTTTTTCACGATCTCGGACTCTGAACATCCAACAATGTTTTCGCCATCAAGCCAAACTTCGCCTTCGTCCGGCCGAATCGCACCTGTGATCAAATTAAAGAACGTTGTCTTTCCTGCGCCATTAGGACCGATGACAGCCGTGAGAGATTCGGCCGGAAAATCAATCGAGACCTGATCGGTCGCAACCACGCCACCGAAAGATTTACGAAGTCGCTCAACGCGCAGCATCGACTTAGCCATCAACTTGCCGCATACCCGCCGTAAGTCTGGCGCGAGGTGCCAACAAGCCAACCTGCGTCAACCGGTAGGGCAACCCCAGTAATCGCAGAAGCCTCCTCAGAAAGAAGAAATGCCACCGACTTTGCCACCTCGGACGGCTCAACAAGTCGTCCCATGGCAGCCTGCGAACAAAGTGCAGCCGGATCTCTATCCTTCCGATCGATCGCCTCCTGAAGTGCCTCAGTCAGCGTATAGCCCGGCGATACAGCATTAACCCGTATACCTTGTCTGCCCCATTCAGCGGCCAGGCATTGCGTCATTGACACCACGGCAGCTTTAGCAGGCGCATAGGCGTGTAACGGTACGGCGCGCTCTGCGGTAATCGAGGCAATATTGACGATCGAACCACGCTTTCTGGCCAACATGCCCTGTGAAAACGCGACACAAGCGAGGTAAGTGCCACGCTGATCAATCGCAATGACCCGATCCCAAAGCTCAATCGGCAAAGCTTCTGGCGAAAGCCTTGGCTGCAAGATGCCAGCGCTGTTGACCAGGGCTCCCACCGGACCATGTTTTGCTTCAATGAGCGCTGCGGTTTTCATCAAGGCTTGATCGTCTGCAACATCACAAGCGAAGGCTTTCACCTGTGGGAAGCGAGCCTGATGAAGTTCCCACCGACCTGGCAAATCGATTACGTGAACGCTTGCACCGCGTTGAAGCAAGAGATCTACGCAAGCCAAACCAATGCCGCTTGCACCACCGGTGACTACAACCGATTCAGAGCTAGTCATTAAGAACTCGCAGATCGTCGTTGCCATTGTTGAAGGACAAAATCTAGTACTCCTTTGCGAAAGCCAAGTGCAAACAGTAAAACCACAACGCCAAGCGCCAATCCGTGATACTCGGTCGTTCGAGTAATCACATCATTAAACATAAGCAGCAAACCGGCTCCCAGTAAGGGCCCGAGGAAGACGTGAACGCCGCCCATCATGATCATGAAAACTGCTTCGCCCGACATGGACCAGTAGGCAAAGTCGGGAAATGCACCCGATACAAACAAGGCCATCACCACACCACCGATTGAGGCAAACACACCGGCAAGCATGAACGCATAAAGTTTCACACGCCACACATTGATACCGAGGAATCGCGCACGCTCAGGATTGTCACGCACCATTCTGAGCGTGAAACCGTAGGGAGACTGCAAGACATAGCGCATGAGCAGGAGGCAAAGCACGGCGAGCGTCGCTGAGAAGGCATACAAATGTTGGGGATCTGCCAAATTCAAACCCAAGATCGGTGGCCTTGGAATGCCGCCCATCAACCCTTGATCACCACCTGTTAATGAAGTCCAGGTAATGATGATGCTATGTAACAACATTTGAAAGGCTAGACTCAAAAACGAGAAGTAGATCTCCTTTAACCGTACACAAATTGCGCCTACAACAAAGGCTAGCAAAGCGCTAAATACGATCGCCACCAGCATCGCTGCCGGAATCGACCATGACAATTTTTGTAAGGTCAAAGCAAACGCGTAAGCACCGCCACCAAAAAACATGGCGTGACCGAATGACACCATGCCCCCATAACCGACAAGCAAATTTAGGGAGGTTGCAAAAATGCCGAAGGCTGCGAGGCGAATGACAAAATCAATAACGATTGGCGATTTCACAAGTACCGGCAATAAACCGATAAATAGCAGTGCCATCAAGGCCCAAAGAAGGTCACGGCGCATACCTTGAGGCTTCATCAACGAGGCTCCTTGCCAAGCAAGCCACTCGGCTTAAGGATCAGTACAAGCCCCATGCCTAAGAACATAATGCCTTCGACAAACAGCGGAAAGCCTATAGACCCGAAGGAACGCAACATACCAATCAGCAAGGCACCGAGTAAGGCCCCACTCACGGATCCCATGCCGCCAATCACAGTCACGATGAATGATTCAATCAAGATTGAAAACCCCATACCCGGTGACATCGAACGAACAGGGGCAGCAAGTCCCCCGGCGAGTCCTGCGAGCAAGCCCCCAAGCGCGAATACCGCCGCGTAGACGAGGCTTGTATTGATACCAAGCACCGAGGTCATCGTCGGATTGTGCGCGGCAGCGCGAACGACTTTGCCCAACCGGGTTTTTGTGAGAACAAACCATAACAATGCTGCAATCAATGCCGCAGCCACCATCAGGTATAAATAAAATACTGGAATGATGCCCCCACCAATCATAAGCGGTGGCAGTTGAAAAGCCTCGGGCATGCCAAGGGATTGAAATTCCGCACCCCAGATGATTTTGACTGCGTCATCAAGAATGAGAATGAATGCATAGCAAACGAGTAACTGCATCAACACATCGGTACCGTATACCTTGCGCATGAAAAAGCGCTCGAATACAACCGCAAATAAGGCAACCCCCAAACCCGCAGCGAGGGTTGCAATCAAGTAGCTCCCAGTGGTGCGATATGCGGTGAGTGCAACATAAGCGCCCAACATATAAAAAGAGCCATGGGCAAAATTAATAACCTTTAAAACACCGAAGATAAGCGTGAGACCGGCAGCAACCAGGAAAAGCAAGGCCCCAACAATCAAGCCCGTGCTTGCCTGTGTGACGACACAGGAAGCAGAGGCAAGACACTCAAAAAGCGCGTTGATATCCATCGCTTGTGCCGATCAAAAAGGCTTAACGCTGCTCTAAGCCCAACCCTTTGATTTTTTCCACGCCGTCTCGAGTTCTATGATTTGCTTCCAACTGCCAGCAACTGGATTTGCCATATAAGGCTCCTTGGTTGCCAAGGCACCCCAGCCAACCGCGTAATTGATCACCGTGTGGTCTTCAGCACGCATGGTGATTTTTCCTTCTGCGCCAAACGGTGAATCGATGCTTAGTCCACGGAGAACCTCAGCCACCTTTTTGCTGTCGGTGCTATTTGCCTTGCGCATCGCCGCAATCAAAAGTTGCATACCCACCGCATTTTCCCACGACCAGTTAAGCGGTAGCTCTTTGAACTTTGCCGCGTACGCATCGGACCATTGATGATTAGCGGGTGTGTTGGGGAAACTTCTCAGGTAGCGATTACCGGAGTGTAGGTTTGCAGGAACACTTTTTACAGCGGTTAAGACCGCGTAATCGGCCATATTAACGGCAAAGAACTGGCGATCCTTGAATAATGCATAGATATTAGCCTGATCCATAAACGAAGTGAGATCACCACCCCAGAGTGCCGAATAAATTGCTTGCGGTTTACCTTGCAGCAATCGGGTAATGATTTCGCTATAGTCTGCTTGAAAGAGCTTGGGCCAGACCTGGCCGGTGACTTCGATATCTTTATTAAAATATTTCAAATATTCGAGAAACTCAGCCGTTGTATCCCGACCATAAGCATAGTCTGGCGATACCGACATCCAACGCCTAAGCCCTTTCTCCTTCGCAACTTGGGCAGCATAGGCGCCGCCAACGACCGCATCGTGGATACCCTGACGCGCACTGCGAAACGCAGTCGGCACCCGCAACTTCGGATCCGCTGTCAACGCGGATGTCTCCGAGTTGGTGTGCATCACAAGCACGCCGAGGTCGCGTGCGACCTCGTGAACTGCAAATGCACCTGATGAGGCCTCAGCATCGAGCAATAGTTCGCAACCATCGGCGGTGACGAGCTCGCGGGCCACACGCGCCGCTTCTTGCGGTTGCCCCTTCGAATCCCGAATGACTAGTTCAATCGGCCGACCATTCAGTCCACCAGCTGCGTTGAACTTTTCCACTTCCATTTTTGCCGCATTGCTTGAACTGATCCCGAGCATGGCAACACGACCCGAAAGAATGGTAGGCATGCCGATTTTGATCGGCTTATTCTGCGCTCGCGAAACAAAAGGTGCGGCAAGTGAAGAAGCGCCCATCACCGATGCAGAAAGCTTCAAGAGCTTTCGCCTTGTCGACCGAGACTTGGTGGTTGCTTTGGGATTAAATGAGGCACTCAGGGTTGCCGTCGACGGCGGCAGAAGGGCATCTTCTTCATCGTGAATTTGCTTAAGCATTTGCAGTCTCCTTTATCAGTTTATATTGCTTACCTTCGCGCAACAGCGCTGCACGCCTGCCTTGCTGGCTAGTCGGGATGATCGATAAGCGAAGAGTGTGAGCCCTCAGAACAGCGACTGGGAAGCCAAAGTTTCAGTAAATGAAACAAGCAATCAATTTGCCGATGAGTGGCACCTTCTAGCCGGCATGCGAAGCTCGATTAGTTTCGCTTATGCCCAAGTTTCATATGCATATCTCAAAAAGATCAGGGCTCACACGGCATCAGCGGCGATGATTCGCATGCCGAGTGACTACGATCAAGGACACCCTATATGGGAACGCTACAAAGCCCACATCACATCAAGCAGCCCAACCAACATCCAAGGGTATGGCTCCATAGGCTATCGAGGCAGTTTGCGAAAGTTCTGGTATTTATATTGCCAAGCTTATTTGGCTTAGCTGCAGGCGCTCAACAACGAGATGCAAACACTCAACAGCGAGAGCCCGCATCAGGCTTGACTAAAGTCTCAGTTAAGCCGTTGATCAGCGCAGAGGAGTTGAATAAGCAACTCGAACAACCCTTGCTTCGGATTATTGACATTCGTTCTCCCCAAGCCTACTTCACGGCACACATACCAGGCGCCTTGAATGCGCCCTACGGCACATGGAGAGGCCCCGCTAGCAATCCAGGTGAACTGCCCAGTATTGAACAGCTCACGGCGCTCGTACAATCCTTAGGTCTTACAGCGGCGCACCACATTGTGGTGACATCGCATGGTGATGATCCAACCGATTTCGGATCCGCCGCAAGAGTTTATTGGACCTTGAAAGTACTTGGCCTTGAGCGTCTCTCGCTACTCAATGGGGGCATGAAGTCTTGGAATCAGGCCGAGTTCCCAACTGATCCTGGCACCCATAGCGTTCCTAAAAGTCAGTATGTTCCAAGCATTAATCGATCGATGTTAGCTGGGCGCGATGAGGTTTTGGCCTTGATTGGAAACCCACAGGCAAAGCTCATCGACGCGAGACCCGCAGCCTTTTTCCTGGGCGAGACGCGGCATGGCGCGGCCCTACAGGCTGGTACGCTAAAAGGCGCCTCCAATATCGAACATGATCGCTGGTTTGCCGCAGGCACTGCGCGTTTTGGCAGCGAACAACAGGCAAAAAGTATCCTGGCGAGCAGCGGTATCCAGGCAACGACACAGGTTGTATCGTTCTGCAATACAGGTCACTGGGCAGCTACGAATTGGTTTGCTTTGTCGGAGGTCCTGGGACAGAAGCAGGTTAAGCTCTATCCCGGATCGATGGTTGAATGGACCCAGCAAACCGAAGCACTGCCTATGGATCATGTGCCAAACCGCCTTAAGGCTTTGCTGATTGACGCAAAATTATGGGCTGACAAGCACTTTTGATCGCAAGTTTGACCCAACAACCGACAGAACTTACAAACACATGCAACCGCAAAGCCATGTTTAGCTTAAGAGGATTTGCGCTGCCAGCGATCTGTGGCGTGTTTTTTTTTGGTGTTGCCGCGTTTGTATCTATTCGCCAAGCTGTTCTATTTCTTGTCGGCATTGGTCTTGGTAGCTGCCTTGCCGCCGCCCGCTTCGGATTCACCACCGGTTGGCGCGAACTCGTACGCGCAAGAGACCCGCGAGGGGTATTTGGTCAGGCTCTTTTGCTGCTCTTGGCAAGCGCCATGGCGCTGCCTTTGCTTTCGCAATTTGAAGAGTTGCAAAGCGCTGCTGGCCCCATCGGCGTGAGCCTGCTTGTTGGTGCTTTTGTGTTTGGTGCCAGCATGCAAATCGCTGATGGCTGCGGCTCGGGGACGCTTTACAAAGCGGGGATGGGCTACGCACTCAACATCGGCATCCTACCCTTATTTGCTTTGGGAAGCTTTCTCGGCTCGGTGCACCTACCCTTTTGGCTAAGCCTTGGCGGTATGTCACCGATCTTGCTCCTCGATCACTTTGATGCCGGCCTGAGCTTTACCCTGACTGCTTCGTTCTTGATAGGGTTACTCGTAATGGTCAGACTTTATGTTGGGCCAAGTAAAATCTGGATCAAAGCAAACTGGGTCTACGGTGCCATTGGATTGGCAATCTTCGCAACCATTAATCTCATACTCGCAGGTCAGCCTTGGGGCGTGGTTTATGGCTTTGGACTTTGGGCAGCCAAACTCGCGGCGGCAGGTTCGCTCTTTGATCCGAGCCAGCACAGCTTTTGGGGCGCAGCACAACACCAAGAGCGACTTCGTGAAAGCGTGCTACTCGATGTCACATCCATGACCAATATCGGGATTCTTGCAGGCGCCTACTTGATACAGCAATGGAAGCAACGAAGCGATATCAAGGCGTCGACTCAGCAAACCCCGCGTCTTAGTCCCAAACAATGGATCATTGCTTTACTGGCGGGATTAATCATGGGCTATAGCTCGAGACTGGCCTTTGGCTGTAACGTCGGCGCTATGTTAAGCGGCATATCAACGGGTAGTCTCCATGGCTGGATTTGGCTATGCCTTGCATTTTGCGGGACGCTTATTGGCATCCGACTTAGAGAGCGCTATGGATTCTAAACATAAAAGCGCCCTTCTTTTCTGGCTTGCGCTGGCGCTATTCATTACCTGGGATTTCAAGCAGTCTAAAGCAATCGATCTACGTTTTGAGGCCCCCTTAATTGCCGCGGGGTCTGGTAAAGCAAGCGCAGGAGCGCATTGCGCAAGCGTTGGGCGATAAGCCCCAAGCGCAAAACAGGCCGCTGATAAAGAAATCAGCGCCTTTCGGAAAACTCGTTCAGGATAAAAACCCGGCGCGACGACGCAAGGGTGCCTGCTGAGGCAAATCGCAAAGCTTCACCTGATCACTAGCGCGTAGTCGAGCATTGCCAAAGCCTGTCATCCAAGCCCTTCGCATCTCGCGAGGCGCAAGTTCATGAAGCGCATCAAGCGCTTCATCGCTTGGCTCATCCTCAAAGAACGCTCCCCAGGCATGCTCGCGGCGAATTTGTTGATACATACGAAAGGCTATTTTTCGTGCGGCATCAGCATCAGGCGCATCAATCTGAAACACATTCATGCGATTAAGAATAGGGTCTGGAATCGCACGCTCATGATTCGCAGTGGTCACCCAAATCACACCGCTTGCGTCGATCGGTACCTCGGCAAACTCATCAACAAAATGCTGCGCACTGTCATGTTCTAATAAACTGTACAGTGCACCGAGCGGATCATATTGAGCTTCGGTCGCAGCCTTGTCGATCTCATCAATCACAATCACCGGGTTGGCAAACTGACCCTCGACCAATGCTTCGAAGACCTTTCCTGGCCGTGAGCCTTTCCATTGCGATGAAGACCCAGAAAGTAACCATCCAGCCGTCATCGAACTCATCGGTACAAGATTCATACCCGTGCCGAGCAACTCAGCCATCTGTCGCGCAAAATGGGTTTTCCCCACACCGGGCGGACCCAGCAGCAACATGGGCGTCATTTGCAAACTATCGCTACAATCCTGGCTCAAAGCAAGGTGACGCTTTACTTCATCGAGCGCCAACCTAAAATTCGGCAGACTTTCGTAGAGTTCATCCATCACCGGGATCCCTGAGGGTTTGACTGAGAAGCGCTCAGGTCCTGTTTCAAGCATGCGCTCGTAAGTATTGGCAAGGGTCTCTCGCTCTTTAAGCGATCCGGAATCACGCAGCCGCTGGAGCTTGCGCTCAACGTCTTGAGGCTTAAACACAGCGCGCATGTTGGCAATCGGAAAACGGATCGGCAATCGCGAAGCTGCACCGGAATCGTGATTGCTTGCCTGCATAAACCATCTCCCTCTTCAAAACAATGGATAGTTTCCTCATCCAGGATAATCAGGCTTTGGCTTGTGGTCAACAAGCTCGTTCCGCCCAGGCTCGAGCGAAACAGCTCAATCGAGCAAGGTCGACTGAAAAGGAATTGTGATGGGATATAAGGCAATTGTGATTGGAGCACTAGGAGTCATCGGACGTTATATCGTCGAAAGGCTTGAGAAAGACCCAAACTGGGAAGTGATCGGGATTTCCCGGCGCAAGGGCACAAATCGCCAAAGGGTTCAGTACTTGGCGCTTGATGTGCTCGATCGCAGGCAGTGCGATCAAGTCATTGGTTCGCTTGAGGGAATCACCCATGTTTTTTACGCAGCGTTTCAAGCCAGCCAGGGTCCTGCCTCTAGCTATGCAAGTAATATCGATGTGAATCGTGACATGCTTGTTAATTCGGTCAGTGCGGTCGCTACACATCATGCAAGCTTAGAGCGGGTTGTTCTCGTTACTGGGACGAAATACTACGGCGTTCATCTTGGACCGATTAAGACGCCTGCGCGTGAATCAGATCCGCGGCATATCCCACCCAATTATTATTTTGATCAGATCGATTGGCTGAAGGATTTTCAGTCAAAGGCTTTGCAAGACGATTCGCTTGCCGCAAGAGCATGGGATTGGGTTGAGTTGCGTCCTCAGACGCTATGTGGCTTTGCCCCAGGGACCGCCATGAGCATTATTCCGGTGATTGCGGTTTACGCAGCACTTTGCAAAGATCTTGGACTGCCGCTTCGATTTCCTGGCAAGCACGGCGCTTGGACATCGCTCTATCAGGCAACCGATTCGGCGCATTTCGCCGAAGCTGCACTTTGGGCTGCGCTCGAGAAGCGAGCATCGAATGAGGCATTCAACATTACCAACGGTGACTATTTCCGCTGGTGCAACATTTGGCCGAGCATAGCGAAGGTTTTCGAGATGCCTTGGGATCAACCCCAAACGATCCATTTAAGCCAGCAAATGCCGGCTTTGAAGGCCAGGTGGCAAAAGCTTCAAGAACGCTATCAATTACAAACCATTGCCTTTGAAGATCTTGTTGCGTGGCCTTTTGGAGATTATGTGTTTGGCTCGGACTGGGATGTCATGACATCGACCATCAAGGCAAGGCAATATGGTTTTCATCAGGTAATCGATAGCGAGCAAATGTTTATCGATCTGCTCAGTGCATTTCGACGCGAACGCATCGTGCCTTAGCGAGCGCGCGGTGCATTTAGGACTTTGTTGACGTGCTTAACTTAGCTTCTTCAGCAATCAACTCGCGTAACTGAACTTTTGCAATTTTTTCAAGCGTCGATCGCGGAAAATCATCAAAAATTTTGATGGATCGGGGCTGCTTAAACGATGCAAGCTGACGAGCACAAGCATCTTGAACAGCAGCTTCAACCGCTCGCTGATCCTGGTTCGGTGCAAGACGCAAACAGGCGACAGGTACTTGATCAAGCATTGGATCTGACTTGGCAACCACAGCGACTTCAATCACACCGGGCACAGCCATGATCACTCGTTCAATTTCAGAGGCAGCAACATTCTCACCACCAACCTTGAGCATATCTTTAGAACGATCTGAGAAAAAATAAGAGCCATCTTCACCGATTCTTACAAGATCACCAGTTAGAAAATAGCCTTCCTCGTCAAATGACGCCTGCGTTGCCTCAGGATTATGCAAATACTCTGAAAATAAACTTAGTCCCCTGACACCTCGTATCGATAGCTCGCCGATTTCTCCTGGCCGTGCTTCGCGACCGTCGGTTAAGACACGAATCTCGTATTCGGGTGCAGGGCGACCAATCGACAGCGCCGTGTTTGGCATGCCGGGCACACCAGTGATGCCATGGGTAATGGTTTCGGTCATACCCCACCAACCCACCGTTTGAACACCAAAGTAGCTATCTTGAGGGGGCGCGCAGACCGAAGATCCCCAAAGTCGGTAGTGGTGATGTGTCGGGCGATCGTGTTGTGCGAGTGCACGAACACAAAACTGCACCAAGGAGGCGAAGCTACACCGATGCTTCAACGAGATCGGCCAAAATCGGCTCGCAGAAAATCGCGGCATCACGACAGCACTCGCTCCAGCCCATAAGCTAGCGAGCATCGAATAGGCTTGCGCATTGGTGTGAAACAAGGGCAGGCTCACAAGCTGAATATCCTCGTGAGTAAGCCCTTCGTGAAGCGCATTGATGCGTGCCCCCCAAAGCGCATTGGCATGAGTCCAACAAACTGCTTTAGGACGCGAAGTCGTACCTGAGGTATATTGGACTGAAAATCGTAACAATGGATCAGGCTCGCGAGCAGGCAATTGATCCATCGGGGCGTCGATACTGTCAAAACAGTCCTCCCAAGAAGGTGCTTGTTGGCCTGCGTCTGCTCCCTGATCGGTTTTTGTAACGGCAATCCAGCGCAAATGTTTACAGGCTTGATTGACTAACCCAGCAAAGCGTGGCTGGGTAATGGCGGCAACCGCAGCCGAGTGTTCTGCAAAGTAACGAAGCTCATCCTCGCTGGATTTTGCGTTGGTTGTGACGGCCACAGCACCAAGCCATGCGCAAGCAAACCAGGCGATAACAGCCTCAGGACAATTGTCTAAGTGGACAAGCACATGATCGCCGCAACGGATGCCACGGTGATAAAGGCCTGCCGCCGTCCTTTGGACTCGATCGACAAAAGATTGGTAGCTAAAGACAGCCGAGTCCCCTTCAAAGGGCTCCCAAATGAGGTAAGGATGTTCCTTAAAGCGCCGAGCTTGGTGATCTAATAAATGTCTTATGTCCATCCCATTAAAGGGATGATGATGGGGTCGAATCAAGTGTTTTTGGTACCCAGAACCCACGGTGTCTCTCCAGCAAAGCTTTTGTTCATGCTTCAATGAGCCCATCGAAAATTATCAGGGCAAATGCGTATTTCGCAAGGAGTCAAGGTATGGATTTGGAACTCAAGGGTAAGCGGGTCCTAATTACCGGTGCAAGCAAAGGTATTGGCCTAGCCTGCGCTTCGCATTTCATTGAAGAAGGCGCAAAGGTTTGCATCGTGTCGCGTTCAAAGGCAAATCTTGATACCGCTATGATTCATTTAAGGTCGCTAGCATCGCAAACCACGCTTAAGCAGGACCATGATGACCATTCAATCCATAGTCAGGATCTGATCAGTCACAGCGCCGATCTTTGCGTGGCCGATCAAGCGCAGGCTCTTGTCAGTTCACTTGAGCAATCGTGGGGCCCGATTGACATCTTGGTTAACTCGGCTGGGGCCGCAAAACGCACCCCAGCACCTGAACTAAGTCCGCAGGCCTACGCCGACGCGATGCAGGCGAAGTACTTTAGCTATGTGCACGTGATGGACCCGTGTATCAAGGCCATGGCTAAGCGCGGCTATGGTGTCATCGTCAACGTGATTGGTGCAGGTGGCAAAGTCGCAAGCCCCATCCATATTCCTGGCGGAGCTGCCAACGCCGCGCTTATGCTGGTAACTGCCGGACTCGCAAATGCCTATGCACAACAAGGCATCCGAGTAGTCGCCGTCAATCCAGGACTGACGCTGACGGCTCGCCTCGAGGAAGGTCTGATCGCCGATGCTCGGGCCCAGGGTATCAGCGCAGAGGAAGCACAACGAAAAGCGACTGCCAAAATCGGCTTAGGGCGGATTGCAAGGCCCGAAGAAGTGGCCGATACGGTCGTCTACCTCGCAAGCGCTCGCGCTAGTTATGTTACGGGCGTGAGCATTGCCATGGATGGCAGCTCAACGCCTTTGATTTAAAAGCACGGCCCTGCCGTTGATGTCATAGCAGCGCCTCGCCTTTGATCTAATATTTAGATATCATTGCCAGAACTTTCCTGGCAATGAATCAGCCGAACATCGCTTGTTTTATAAGGCTTGACCGCCATCAACTGCAATCGTTTGACCTGTCACCCAGGAGGCAAGATCGCTTGCCAAAAACGCAGCGACGGTCGCTACTTCTTCGGGGCGTCCATATCGCCCTGAGGGAATACTGGACAGAATTCGCTCATAAAGCTTTGGATTATCACGCTTGGCAACATCCCAAGTCCCCCCTTCAAAAAATATAGAACCCGGAGCGATACAATTCACTCTAATCTTTTTTGAAGCAAGAAGCAGTGCCTGGGTTTGGGTGTATTCAATGAGTGCTGCTTTCACTGCACCATAGGGTGGCGTCCTGACACTTGCCCCTAAGCCCGAAATCGAAGAGATATGAATAATGCTGCCACCTTGCTTTTCCAGTGAGGGCATCGCTGCATGACAAGCACGTACCGTTGCCATGAGATCGATTTGGATACTGGCAGCCCAGCCAGCCTCATCATCTGTTCGGCCGAAGCCTGACGCATTGTTAACAAGACAGTCGATACCGCCAAGAACATCTTGCGCCTCACCAACCCAACGCTTGATCGCATCGGCGTCACCGAGATCGCAGGCGCTCGCCAAAACTTTGCCGCCATGCTGTTTCAAACTTGCCGCAGCTTGATCGAGCGCTGCCTGCGATCTCGCACAAATCGCGACATCGGCCCCCGCCTTGGCAAAGGCCTCAGCAATTGAAAAGCCAATACCCCGGCTTCCGCCGGCAATGAGCGCTTTTCTACCTTTAAGATCAATCTTCATAACACCTCCTAAAACATCTATTTTGCCTCTCGTGCTAGCCTACGCGGGCCAAGTTGCTCGATCGACAAGCACAAACGTCCCGAATTTCACAAACTCGAAACCCGCCCCTGCTAGGAGTTGTTGATAGGTATGCAAGGCCCCGATCGCAAGTCCAAGCACCAACAGTTGGTTGAGGCACAACGCTATTACTACGCCTGGCGCAGCTTTCCATTATTTATCGCAGCTTTCGTCGCAGGCGCGGCACTTGAGGTAGCGTCCGCATGGCAGCCTTCGACGGCGCTTCAAGCGGCTGTCTGGAGTGGGTTTGCGCTTGTCTGTTTACTTTGGGCACTATGGATTCACCATAAACGGGCCAAGACTGATCGACACACATCGGAACTGCCGCCAAGCGAAACACAAAAAGAAAAGCAACTCCAACATCTCCTGCTTGCTGTTGGAAGTCTAGTCGGACTCGGATGGTTTGGACTTTTCCCTGCGAGCGAGCGACATGCAGTCAGCTTTGTGCTTTTTCACACAGGATATTTACTGATTTGTCTTTTGTGTTTAGGAAGCTTAAAGCGCCTTTTTCTCATCGCAAGCATTCCTGCCCTATTGCCTATTCCTGCAGCACTGATCATTTACCACGATCTTGTCGGGCTAGCGCTTCAGGCCACGATGCTCTTGATTCCGGCAGTCATGCTGGGCTTTCAAAGCCGGCTCGAAACCATGATTACCGAGCTGCTTGAATTGCGATTCAGTCACCTGGAACTACTCGATGATTTACAAGCGCAACGCGATGCTGCGCACCAGGCAAACTTGGCCAAGTCGAGTTTTCTAGCCACCGCAAGCCATGATTTACGGCAACCGATGCATTCCCTGAATCTTTATTTGGCATCGACCGCAGCCTATCCCTTGTCGGACGATCTTCGCGACATGGTCAAGCGCATGCAACAGTGTGCTGGCTACATGAATGAAATGTTTGATTCGCTGCTTGATATCGCGAGGCTCGACGCACAAGTGATTGCGCCTCGGATCGAAGCAATCAGCCTAGCTTCGATTATGCTGCGTTTGCAAACCGAGTTTCAAACGATTGCTGATGCGCGAGCTATTGAATTGAGATTTAGCGCAGCGCCGGGACTCGCTGTACTAAGCGATTCGGGCATGCTCGAGAGGATTTTGCGAAACCTGATATCAAACGCTCTCAAATATACGAAAATTGGAACAGTTCAGGTGATTGCCAAGCAACGTGGAAATCGCGTCAGAATTGGTGTCATCGACTCGGGGCCTGGCATACCAAAAGCCTTGAGAAGGCGGGTTTTTGAGGAGTTTGCAAGAGTTCGCGAAGATGGGCTTGCCGAAGGACCGAGAGGCTTTGGCCTAGGTCTTGCCATCGCAAGGCGGCTTGCCGATACGCTCGGTATTGGACTTCGCTTGAATTCAAGTCCATTCCGTGGATCAAGTTTTTGTATCGATTTACCGGCTGCACCCTTTGCCCAACTCAAGCTAGGACTTGAATCAAGCCAAACAACCGCTTCGCTTGCGGGTCAGCTCGTTCTTGTTGTGGATGATGATCTTGAAGTGCTTACCGCGATGACATTAATGCTTACCTTGCAGGGCTGCCGAATTTTGGCAGCCGGCGGCTTTGATGAAGCTTTGCAACAATGTGAACGCATGCAGGACAAACCTTCATTACTTGTTTGCGACTATGCCCTAGGACCCGAGCGCGACGGACTGCAACTGATCGAACGCATCCGTGATGAATTCAATCACGAAATCCCAGCGGTTCTCGTCACTGGCGATACATCACCACAACATGTCGCGTTGTTTGCTCGCGCAGGCGTGGAAGTGCTTCACAAGCCGGTTCATCCGGACACCATGATCGAGGCAATGCGCCGCGCGCTTCAGTCGAAGTGAATGCGCCTAAACAGCGAGTTTTGTTCAGTCGAAAAGACCGCGCCTAAGCAGCGGTTTTTGATTGGTGAAAGGGGAAATCTCGACCTGGAGCCGCTGCAAAAAGGCTTTGGGTGTAGGCGTGCTTAGGCGCACTAAACACCTCAAGCGCCGCGCCATATTCAACGACCTCGCCTTTTGACATCACCACAATGTCATCGCAAACCTGGGCAGCAACCCGCAAATCATGCGTTATGAAAAGCATTGCAAGATTGAGGCGCTGCCGAATTTCCTCTAGTAATTCCAAGACCTGCGCCTGCACACTAACATCAAGCGCTGAGACTGCCTCGTCCGCAATCAATAGCTCCGGTTCCATCGCAAGCGCGCGCGCAATGCTGATACGCTGCCTTTGCCCCCCTGAGAACTGATGCGGATAGCGATTTAAGACCGACGGATCCATCCGTACCCATTCCATCAAGGAGCGAGCTCGCTTGGCCGCCTCCTCGCGTGAAAGGCCGAAATTCATTGGACCTTCCATGATCGTCTCGCCAACCGTCCTACGTGGATTCAACGATCGATATGGATCTTGGAACACAATCTGTACCCGCTTACGCAGGGCACGCAACTTGGCTCCGGAAAGCTTGGCCAAGTCATCGCCCTCGAGATCAATCGACCCTGCGCTCGGATCAATTAAGCGCACGACGCATCGGGCAACCGTTGACTTGCCGGAGCCAGACTCGCCAACGATCCCAAGCGTCTCACCTTTGCGAATAGTGAAATTGACCGCTTTGGCCGCGTGAACCTCGTGTCGTTTCGAGCTGAACCAACCCTGACCACCGTAGGTTTTGTCGAGCCCCACTACTTGCAAGACGATTGGCGCATCCGTCTGCCGAGCCTTGGCCTTGGGGTGAATACCCGGTACCGCTGCAATCAGCATTTTGGTGTAGTCATGCTGCGGCCGCATCAAAACATCTTCCTTTGGGCCCATCTCAACGAGATCACCCAATCGCAGCACAGCGACGCGATCGGCAATTTCGGCAACTACACCGAAATCGTGCGTGATAAAAAGTACACCAGTGCCATGCTTCCGCTGCAACTCACTGATGAGATGCAAAATTTGTGCTTGCGTGGTTACATCAAGTGCTGTTGTGGGCTCATCGGCAATCAAAAGCACAGGCTCAAGCACCAAAGCCATAGCGATCATGATGCGTTGGCGTTGACCGCCCGAGAGTTGGTGCGGAAATGCCTGGAACATGCGCTCAGGATCAGGAAGCGCAACCTCTTCGATAATCGCAAGGATCTTCTTCTTGCGCTCGGATTCACTGAGCGTTGTGTGTGCCCGCAAGACCTCATCAATTTGTTCGCCACAACGCATGACCGGATTGAGCGCGGTCATCGGCTCTTGGAAAATCATCGACATCCGGGTTGCACGTAGTTCGCGCAATCGACTCAAGGGTGCGTGCGTAATATCTTCGCCCTCAAGCAGAATCTTTCCCTCGGTGACTGGTAGTGACTTAGGTAACAAACCCATTACCGACTGGGCGATCACTGACTTACCTGAGCCCGATTCACCAACCAGGCAAACAATCTCTCCGCGACCAACACTAAAGTTGACTGCCGCCACTGCGTGCTTGCGATCGCCCTCCGATGGCAGAGCGATATACAAATTTTGCACTTCTAAAACTGCGGTCATAGTCGCTTTGCCATCTTGGGATCGAGGGTATCGCGCAGACCGTCACCAAGAATATTGACAGCCAAAACCGTGATGGCTAGAAAGATGCCTGGGAAGAATATGTTGTGCGGATACTGGATAAATTGAGGACGACCCTCTGCCATGATGTTGCCCCACGTGGGAATATCGGGCGGCAATCCGACACCTAAAAACGAAAGAATCGCTTCAACCAAAATCGCAGCAGCACAAATATACGTACCCTGCACCACCAGCGGTGCTACCGTGTTTGGAAGAATATGAAACAGCATGATTCTCCATGTTGGCGTGCCAATGGCAATCGCAGCCTCCACGTAGGGCTCTTCACGGATTGATAACACCAGCGAACGGACCAAGCGAGTTACCCGAGGAATCTCTGGGATGGTGATTGCAATAATGACCGTGGTGATACTGCCGCGCCATAGAGCCACCAAAGCTATAGCGATAAGAATAGAAGGAATCGCCATGAGGCCATCCATCACACGCATCACCACCGAATCGACCCAGCGGATGTAGCCCGAAAGCAGTCCAAAAACAATACCAAGCGCAAGTGAAGCGAGCGCCGTAAGCAAGCCAACAAGCAGCGAAACCTGGGTGCCATAAATGACTCGGCTATAAATATCGCGACCAAATGAGTCAGAGCCCATCAAAAACTGATGCTTGAGTACTTCGCCTTCAAGCGTCATGATTTCGCCGAATTTACCTGGCAGCAGATCGCGACTTGCCGCGTCAAAAAGCGTCGGATCCACCGTGCCGAGCCAAGGAGCAAAAACCGAAATAAAAATCAATATAAAGAGAAAAATTGCCCCGAAGCGAACCGAACCATTGGCTCGCATGCGTTGCCAAGCTGACTGCTGCGGTCTTACCGAGGCGGCTTCGACCGATAGGCTTGATGTATCTCGTTGTGCCATCGCAGATTAGGCCTTGTCTTTAGTAACGAATGCGAGGATCAAAGAAAACGTAGGACAGATCAACGAGCAGATTCACCAAAACATAGACCAGTGAAAAAAACAGAATCACGCCCTGAATGGTTGGAAAGTCCCTGGCAAGTACAGCATCGACAGTAAGTCGCCCGAGACCTGGAATCGCATAAACCGACTCGGTAACCACCACGCCACCGATAAGCAACGCAATACCTATGCCAATCACCGTAACAATCGGAATCGCCGCGTTGGCAAGCGCATGTTTGACCAAGACCTGCGACTCCAAAAGACCCTTAGCTCTTGCGGTACGGATGTAGTCTTCGCCCAAAGCTTCAAGGACCGAGGCACGAGTCACACGGGCAATAAGCGCGATGTATATCACTGACAAAGTAACTGCCGGCAGGATCAAATGATAGATATAAGGACCAAATCCATCCGCCATTCGCTTATAGCCCTGCACCGGGAACCAACCAAGCTTCACCGATAAAAGCCAGATCAGTATATAAGCCAGTACAAAAACCGGGACGGAAAAACCCATCACTGAAAAACCCATCAATACGCGATCGAACCATCCGCCAAAGCGCCATGCTGCGAGTACACCGAGCGGTACAGAAACAAGCACGGCAATCACAATCGTGAGTGCAGCAAGCGACAGGGTCGGCTCCAGCCGCTGGCCGATAAGATCGATCACCCTGATTTTGAAATAAAAGGACTCGCCTAAATCACCCAAAGCCATCTGCTTGAGCCAGATGCCGAATTGCACAAGTAGGGGCTCTTCAAGCCCTAAATTGGCACGGATTTGCGCAATTTGCTCGGGCGATGCGGCATCACCGGCAAGGATTGCTGCCGGGTCGCCAGGCGTAAGTCGCAACAACATAAACACCAAGACTGCCACGACCGCGATAGCGGGAATCGTGGCGAGCAGCCGTTTGAGAATATAAGCGGTCATGCGTTTAAGAATACGGCAACTGATTGACCAAGTGCGGCCTTTCTTGAACCAGTCGGCCCGTTCTAAGCCCTAGACAGGTACAACATGAGAAGGCATGCAGAAAGCACCAAGTCTCTCTGTTGATCGATAAATCGATCAACAGAGCTTGACAGTCAGGTCAGTTCTTCTTAATACCCCAATAAACATTCGATAAGCCGGAGACGTTGACGCCCGTGATATTTTTCCTAACCCCAACAGGCTGCACATACTCACCAAGTGGTGCATGGGTAGCAACTTCAAAAGCACGAGTCTGAATCTGATCGCTTAACTTCTTTTTGGCGCCATCATCGGTTGCTCGCAAAAACTGCGAACGTAAGTCCTCAAGCTTCGTATCCTCGCCCCAGCCGAACCAACCGGCCTTTAGACCGCGTGCATCCAAGGCAGCGTTGTTGATGGGGCTCCAAATATCGGGAGCTACCCACGCTGTACAAAACATATGCCACCCACCATCTTTGGGCGCATCTTTCTTGGCACGTCGCGAGACAAGGGTTTGCCAATCCATAGCTTGCAAGTCGACCTTAAAGCCGGCCTGCCTCATGAGCTGTGCAGCAACATCGGGCAACTTACCGATCGATTGCAAATCGGTGGGCTTCATGATGACAACCGGGGTGCCGTCATATCCCGACTTTTTCAAGAGCTCTTGAGCCATCTTCATATTAGACTTTGACTGGATTTCGCTGCCTGCAGGGCTTCCATAAGGCGTGCCGCAGGTAAACATCGAGGGACAGGGCTTATAGAGCTCTTTAACACCAACCTGCGCCCTCAGAAAAGCCTCTTGGTTGAACGAGGCTAAAGCAGCGCGCCTCACTTCAGGCTTGTTGAAGGGTGCATGAAGGTGGTTGAAGCGGCACATGTACTGTAAACCGATATTGGGTTTGAGAACGCTGATTGCCGATTCCTTTTGAGCTGACTCGTAGAGGTCAAAGGCCACTTGCTCGAGAATGTCGACCTCGCCCTTGACAAGCGCGTTGAGCGCTGCCTGACTGTCGCGTAGCGCAAGATTCCAAACAACCTTATCAACAAAAACCTCTTTGCTACCGGCCATGGCTGATGAAGGTTCAGAACGAGGTTTATAGTTTTTAAACTTCAGATAAACCGACTTGTCGCCAGGCTTGAACTCGTCTGCTTTGAAGGTGTAGGGGCCAGAGCCGATGTGTTCAGTGATTTGCTTGAACGGGTCTGTGTCGGCAATCCGTTTTGGCATAATAAACGGAACGTTAGATGAGGGCTTGCCAAGCGCTTCTAGAACAAAGCCACAAGGCTCCTTAAACACAATTCGGAATCGATTGGCGCTGATCACCTCGAGCTTATCGACAAAGGTATACATGGCCACGCCCATTGCATCGCGCTTACCCCAACGGTTGAGCGATGCGATCACGTCCTCGGAGGTCACCGGATTGCCGTCGTGAAACTCCAGGCCGTTACGCAGCTTGAATTCCCACACTTTTTTATCGGGCGAAACCAGCCAGCTTTCGATCATTTGAGGCTGGATTTGATTCTTCGCATCGGTGGCAAAAAGCGTGTCATAAATCATGTAACCGTGATTGCGGCTCATGTAAGCCGTGGTCCAGATTGGATCCAAAATCGCCAAATTTGAATGCGGCACGACATTCAAAACTTTTTCCTGGGCAGCACTTTGGCCAGGCGCAAACACGGAAAAGCTGAGGGCCGCTGCAAGTGCAGCAAGGCGATATTTCAGATGCATCGACGGACTCCTGAGAACATGTGGGCTAATAAAACATAACGTACTTGGCTGGGCAAATAAGTACGCCGGCCTCTTCGCGGGCCACCATAAGCGCAGACGATAGCCGATTTGATCGAGGCTGTGCAAGCCGTTGGTCGGCGCCGACATACGGGAAGGTGGTGGCCCATTGCCTAAAAACCGCGAGCCATGTTAGCTTTCGGCAGTCTGCGCATTTGCAATGCACTGTAGACACAAACAATCGTGGGCGTAGACCCAACCTGACGCGATCATTGATCATCTCAAAGGAGACTTATGAAATTCATCGTTAAAGCTTTGGCCAGCGCTGCTATCGCCACAGGCCTACTTGCATCACCCGCGATCGCGCAAGAGAAAAAGGTTCGCGCGCAAATGGGATGGGCTTTCCCCAGTACCACTGGCCTGCTTGGACCGACCCAAACGCGATTGGTTGAAATGCTTCGCACCCTGTCTGGAGGCAGCATTGATGTCAAAGGCTTTGAGCCGGGAGCACTTGTCCCTGCCAGCCAATATCTTGATGCGGTGGGCAATGGTTCTCTCGACATGGCTTGGACAGTAGCTGGATTTTGGACTGGCAAGGATATCGCCTTCGCGATGTACGGCTCCGTACCCTTCGGCCCCGGCGTTGGCGAGTACATTGCTTGGATGAAGCACGGCGGTGGCGAGAAACTCATGAAGGAGCTTCACGCTAAATATAACGTTGAGACGATTCCTTGCGGGATAATCTCACCTGAAGCATCCGGTTGGTTCCGTAAAGAAATCAAAACATTGGATGACCTTAAAGGTCTGAAAATGCGATTCTTCGGCCTAGGCGCCAATGTGATGCAAAAGCTAGGTGTTTCAACGCAGCTTCTACAAGCCGGCGAAATTTTCCAGGCTCTACAACTCGGAACCATCGATGCGACTGAGTTCTCGATGCCTGTGATGGATTACACACTTGGGTTTCATCAGGTTGCCAAGTTTTATTATTTCCCAGGCTGGCACCAGCAAGCCACAATCAACCAACTGATCATCTCAAAGAAAAAGTGGGCCGAGTTTAGCCCTACCCAAAAGGCAATTATTCAAGCGGCTTGCGACGCAACCATGCTGCAACAATATGCCGAGGGCGAGGCTGCGCAGTTCAAGGCAATGAAGGACATTGAGGCCAAGGGTGTGAAGCTGATGAAGTGGTCGCCTGAGTTTTTGAAAGCATTTGAAAAGGCATGGGTTGAAGTCGTTGCTGAGCAAAACGCTAAAAGCCCTGAATTCAAGAAAGCTTGGGACTCATACAGTGCCTTTCGTTCGAATTACAAGATCTGGAAGGATCTGGGTTACCTGCAGTAATAACCCGCGAGCTCATTCGTTGAGCTGAGTGCCCCACGCCTCTGTGCAGCTTTGCTGTGCGGAGGCGTACTTCGCGGTCGTTTATGCCACTTGCGCTTGTTCCGGGGTGCTTGTTCCGGGGTAGAAGGGAAGTGCAGTTGGCTTTTTAAATGTACCGCGCCAATCGAGTACTCGACTAGGGCCTCGTGGCGAATCCCAGCCCTAAATTTCTGTGTGACCGAGATGAGCCGTGCCATCAAATTGGCCTTTGCCATCTTGTTAGCCGTGGCCATCCAAACCAACAGTAGGTAAATCAGATGGAATCGTTGATCAATTTGGCTGACCGTATCGAACGGCTCTTACAGCGCGTCGCGTCCTGGGGCTCATGGGCCTTTATCGCTTGCATCGTTGTCATTACTATTGACGTCATTACAAGAAAGATGGGCTTCCAAGTCCCTGGACTAGGTTCTACGCGATTACAAGAACTTGAATGGCAGTTGCATACCCTACTCTTCTCAACTTGGTTGGGTTATGCCTACGTTAGAAATGCCCATGTCCGAATTGACGTTTTTACCGGGGGTATGGAAGCGACTCGGAAGATTAAGCTTGAATTGATCTGTTGCCTCTTCGTTGCAATTCCCTACCTGGCGATTGCTTTGCCTTATTCGCACAGTTTTTTTATGACTTCATTTCTTCAGGGCGAGAGCTCAGAAGCGCCTAATGGCATCCCCTACCGTTGGATTGTGAAGTTCTTTCTTTACGGCGGTCTAATTTTGGTTGCCCTTGGCGTAGCGACAGTCATGTCGCGATGTATCGTTGCGCTCTATGGAAGTCCTGAGCAAGCGAAGCGGGTTCATTTGCCCTTTGCCAAATAAAGTCTAGGAGAGATCGTTATGGATTGGCTAATCGATCACCTAGCGGTGATCATGTTTGTAGCACTAGTTGTAGTGATGTTTGCTGGCTACCCAGTCGCACTGCTCCTCGGTGCAATCGGGGTGTACTTCGGATACTTTGGCATGCTCAGCGACGTATTTAATGTTGCTCAATTTGCCAACTTATTACCGAGGATTTGGGGACAGGCAGCGCAAAATCCAGTGTTAGTAGCAATCCCGATGTTTGTGTTCATGGGCACTATGCTAGAAAAGAGCGGTGTCGCCGAGCAATTGCTACATATTTTACAGCTGATGCTTAAGCGGGTTCCAGGTGGACTTGCCATCGCGGTAACTTTGCTAGGCACGATCATGGCCGCAACAACAGGTATTGTTGGGGCTTCGGTGATCATGCTCACGCTCATCGCCTTGCCAGTCATGCTTGATAAGGGCTATAACAAGTCATTATCTGTAGGCACGATCGCTTCGGCAGGAACGCTTGGGATTTTGATTCCACCAAGCATCATGCTTGTCATTATGGGCGATCTGGTCGGACTGCCTGTCGGTACGCTCTTTACTGGCGCAATCCTTCCGGGTCTCTTGATGAGTGCGCTTTACGTCATCTTTATCTTCTTGGCCTGCCTTATCAAACCCTCTCTTGCCCCTGCTATAAAGGGCAGACTCGATGCAGATGACGAAAAGCTTACCTTGCAAATGGTGATCAGCGGTTTCGTACCACCAGCATTTCTGATCGTTCTTGTACTTGGTTCAATATTTGCAGGCTGGGCAACGCCGACTGAAGCGTCAGGGGTTGGCAGCCTCGGTGCGATCATTCTCGCGATTGCCAACAAGCGATTTAGCATGGCGGTGCTTAAGGACGTTATGACATCATCAGCACTCACGAATGCGATGGTGTTCTTTATCGTTTTTGGAGCTACGCTGTTTTCCTACGTGTTCCGTGCGCTTGGCGGTGACGACGTAGTGGTTGAAATTCTCAACAAAATGGGGATTAACACGGGCTGGGAAGTGCTTATCTTTGTGATGATCCTCGTGTTCATCATGGGGTTCTTTTTCGACTGGATCGAAATCTGTCTGATCGTTCTTCCCATCTTCGCCCCAATCATAGCCAAGGTCGACTTTGGTACCTTTATCGAAGGTAAACAAGTGATTCTTGCCTGGTTCAGTATTCTGCTCTCGGTCAATATGCAAACCGCATTTCTCACACCGCCATTCGGATTTGCACTTTTCTATATGAAAGGAACCGTTCCACC